>Ga0247778_1000268_pt1 | contig 84031 bp, 92 predicted proteins | sample UWRJL049202B5_FD_179939 | JGI IMG/M metagenome (GOLD analysis project Ga0247778, IMG submission 179939) | Plant litter microbial communities from Arlington Agricultural Research Station in Wisconsin, United States - UWRJ-L049-202B-5 | ecosystem: Environmental > Terrestrial > Plant litter >... | reverse complement strand
GTGTAATTTAATTTTAAGGAGGGTTCAAAAGAGAGCCAGAGATGCAGCAATATAATCTTACGGCGACTCTCCAATCATCTGGCTATAGTATCGATTCGGAATATAGAAGTGTTATTTTTGGAGTGGTGGTTTCATGCAAGGCTACAAGCAAGAAAATTCTCGCCAAAAATCCCAGCCTTGCCCCACTTCATGTCTTCCCCTCCATTTCAACTTCCACTCCTCCTATTATCACAAACCGAACCATGCCACCCAAGACCCCCACCCACCTCCTGGACGGTGGTCTTGGGACTCTTCTCGCCGATAAATATGACACAGTTTTCGACGAATCTACGCCACTCTGGTCCTCACATTTGTTACTCTCGGAGTCTGGACGGAAATTTTTACTCAATGCCCAATCATCATTCGCAAACTCCGGTGCAGATATAATACTATCTGGCACATATCAAGCATCATATACCGGGTTTGAAAATTCCGGGATCAAAGACAGAGCAGAAGCAGAAAAGTTGATGCGTGATGGCGTTCAAATTGCAAATAATGCTTTTGGCGGCCGAAATGGCAAAGTGGCACTAAGTCTAGGTGCCTATGGAGCTACTATGATCCCCGGCGCTGAATATAGCGGTGCTTATGACTCGGATCACTCTTCTGTTACTCAATTAGCGGAATGGCATTCGCTTCGTTTATCAGCCTTCCATGGACCGTCCCCTGAAAAAGCCGAGTGCTGGGGTAACATCGAGTATGTGGCTTTTGAGACACTGCCAAGGATTGAGGAAGTGAAAGCTGTCAGACAGGTGATGGACTCGCTTTCGGAGAAGGACATGAAGCAGTATTGGATTAGTTGTGTATTTCCTGGGGAGGGCAATACGCTGCCTGATGAGAGTACGATTCTCCAAGTAGTGGAAGCCATGCTAGAGGGCGAGGAAAGGAAGCCGATGGGCATTGGATTAAATTGCACGCGGGTGGGCAAGGTTGAGGGTTTGGTGCTCGAGTTTGAGGACGCTGTGAAGTCGCTGGATTTAAGTGGCAAGGTAGCTTTGGTGTTTTATCCGGATGGCACTCAGGGTGAGGTGTACAACACGTCCACGAAAGAATGGGAGAAAGTTGGCGGGACTCAAGAGGCTGAGATCCCTTGGGATGAGATGATGTTTGGCATTCTCGAAAGAGCACGAGCTAGGGGAGTGTGGAGAGAAATCTTCGTTGGCGGTTGTTGTAAGACGACGCCTGAGCATATTGCTAAGCTACGAAAATTGATCGACAATATCTGATGCCTCGTATAGATAAGTATATTCAATTCATCACTTCCCTTGTCTGATCCACACCAGTTAATGAACAACTCCTCGATCTCGAGCAGGGCTAGACGACATGCAGACGCGCTTACGGGCGAATTAAGAGATGCACTGCTAGGTAAGGAGTATGGAAAGTCCCAATTCGACGGCCACTAAAAACGCAGTTTGTACTGAAATGCCGTGATCCTCCGAAGCCCAAGCCTATTTTGCAGTTGCTATTTCCATTTTGTGGGTATCATCTATAAAGATTTGGGTAAAAAGTCTTGAACTTTCAGCGCTTCCACCTATTGTAATTGGCGGCCCGCCGCCGCAGCAACATTTCACAGCTGGTTCCGATCTGTTTTAGCGAGGTGAGCCCTGTAGTACAGTGCGACAAGACTTAAATTTTAGTGCTGATGGTCATTCTACAGGGCCTCCTGGGGCCCAGCAGCCAGCACTTTGCAGTGAGTCTATACGCTGGACAGCTTCTTTTTTACCCACATCTCGGTAGCGATGCGGGGTAATTTTGAGGTGGACCACGAACAAAATTGCGGACTCTCCACCAGCGCCCAATCTTATTTCATCGACACAGGTATAATGGCAGCATCTCTTCTGATTTTTTCTTTGACAGCGTCAGCCTTGAAACTCCGAGGCGAAGGCGACCGAGATCCAAGCTGAGTTGATGTACTACAGTACTCAACGCTAAAATCACAATCCAACTCAATCCGGCTAGCCGACTTAGATCTGTGCGTGGAATCTATTACTAGTTCGCAAAGAGTTCGCTTTGTGGATGGACATTCCAGTTCTTGAAGCGCCAGCTCGAACTAAAGTTAGTTTACTCGATTTCGCACGTCCTATCCTTTTCGGTACCTTCGTACTACTAGTGCTCCACCAGTTATAAAGAAAGATAGAGCAGACCTTATCTTTCCACACGGTGCTTTTTTCAGTCAATAACTCCCCTTGGGTAAGCCCAAAAAGTCGTCTGACACGAGATATACGCGAACCTTCGTCACCTAGGCCAATTGTCACGTTCGCGTCCCTTGTAACGCAGTAAGTCGCGCTTCGCTGTAAGCGAAACGCTGTGCCTCTTAGGCTTACTGTAATACCCAAAGGGAGACAAGCCATAATTATTTCCATGGCCACTTGTTGAAAGAACCTGAAACTACTATCGATAACAGCAGTATGGATGCTCTGAAAACCCTAACATCCTGGCAGTCCATTGCTACAACTGTCGTCGTTTATTTTGCAAGTCTCATATTCTACCGTTTGCTCCTTCACCCTCTCTCCCGGTTCCCCGGCCCCAAACTGGCCGCTGCCTCGCGATGGTATGAAGCATACTTTGATATCATACAGAACGGACAGTATACATTCAAGATAGCAGAGATGCACAAGCAATATGGTATCACTCCCGGAGCGTAGTACATCCCGAAATTCTCCAGTGGCTGACAACTTTTTTACCGTAGGACCAATCATCCGCATAAGTCCCCATGAATTACACATCAGCGACCCATCTTTCTTCGATACTTTGTATCGCCAAGAAGGAATCTGGCATAAATACGATTGGGCTGTTGACGCATTCGCTGCCAAAGGCGCGGCGATTTTCACAGCTGATCATAACTTGCACAAGGCGCGGCGTCAGCCTATGAACGCCTTCTTCTCAAAATCTCGAGTGGCTAATCATCAAGTGATGATTCGAAAACACTTGAAAAAGCTGACCTCACGGCTTTCCAAGCTTGTAGAATCGAAGGAACAGTTCAATTTTGGAGCTGCAGTAACAGCGCTCACGACTGATGTTGCGAACGATTACATTCTGGGGAAAAGTTACAATAGCCTCGAACAACAAGACTTTGGGGTCGGCCTGCTCATTGCCAGTCGAGGTGGAGGAAAGATGTGGCGGCTCACGAAACATGTACGCTTCGTTGCTCCCACTTTGAGATCGATCCCGATGGATTGGATCATCAAAATCGGAGATCCGGCAACACAGACATTTTTCAGGCTCTTACAGGTAATTTTGGATGTTTCCCCCCATCAAGATTATGCTAATATATATGACTACCTTTTTAGGAGACCGAGCAAGACACTGAGAGACTTGTGGCAGCAGTAGCATCAGGCAACGAAACTCCACGCACAATAGTCCATGAGATTCTCGCATCCAAACTCCCAGCACACGAGAGAATGCCGGCTCGCATTTTCGAAGACGTATCGACAGTAACAGGGGCCGGATTCGAAACCACAGCTAGTGTCCTGCGCCTCATCTTCTTCCACGTTTTCAGCAACCCCTCGATTTTGCGACGACTGCGTACGGAACTCTCTTCTGTCTCTACTCCAGCTGATTTGAAGACGCTAGAGCAGCTCCCGTACTTGACCTCAGTGTTGAAAGAAGGGCTGCGTCTCAGTCCTGCTATTGCTACACGTATGGCCCGCGTTGCTCCGGACAGAGACCAGATTTATGGGAAGTGGAGGATTCCGGCCAGCACGCCTGTGGGCATGACTACGATTTTAATGCATACTGATGAGACGATCTATCCAGATCCTAAGCGCTTTGCTCCAGAGCGATGGATTGATGATGATGGATTAAAAAGAGGAGATACGGTGTTTGCGCCTTTCGCAAAGGGCACGAGGAATTGTCTTGGGATGCAGTAAGTTTCGAACACTGTAGCATTGGAGGGTCCACTAACACTTAAAGTCTTGCTTGGGCTGAACTATATATCAGTGTTGCCAAGATAGTCGACGATTTTGACTTGCAGTTTCAAGGCGTGGAGGTTGAGGATTTGGAGTGTATTAGTGACCAGTTCGCTATCGGAACTAGGAGCGGCGGTTTCTTGAACGCTACTATCACATTTCGTGATGTGTTAAACTAGGAACCACGAGAAGCTTTAATCTTGAATTTCGAGTTTGTACATCAGAGGTTTCTGGCTGTCGCTCCTCTGCACCCCAGACTTCGGGAGTAATTACCCCTGACCCACCCGCTGATCCGGGTAATGCTTCTATTCAGGCTGCAACCAGTACTTACAGTACACTCCGAGAACGCAGGAACATCGTTCAACAACGTTCGTAAAAACAAATAGCCGAGACTAGTAACAATCTGGGTGTTTCTTTAGTGACGGAAAAATCATCAATCTGAGGGCGTCACAGGATGGGCCCCACCATGGACAATGCCAAGTATAAAATCGAAGCCTCCCACGCTTCTTGGCGACTGAATCGCAAATCAATCAAGTCAAGATGTTTCATTCGGGAAAGTTATCAGCGCTAGCCGCGTTTTTGAGTCCATTATGGCTCGCAGCTTCAACTTCTGGTAGTGTGCTGCCCAGCGCGAAGGTCCTGGCGACTCGGCAAACGGGCTATAAGTGGGTTGATACTTGGACGTCTATGCCCCAGCTAGTAGAGCAAGCCAACTTGCCAGATTCGCCATTCGTAAGTCAAACTCCAATAAAGAGGCTTGAGCATACTGCTGACCTCAATTCCAGAAGACTTCAAGCGCCGTGCTCAACGATGCCACGATCCGCCAAACGCTGCACATGTCCATCGGCGCGGACCAGATCCGGATCCAAATATCCAATACATTCGGTACATCACCACTGCCAATTACAAACGCAGCGATCTCTCAGCCAGGCGGTGGAAAAGCAGGCGCGAAAGATATTCAACCTATGACAATTAGAGGGATCACTTTCAATGGCGGCTCACAGTCCATTTCCATCCCTGCTGGGAAAGTAGCGTATACTGATCCAATTGATTATACTGTTGCACCGCTGTCAGAACTGACGTTGACGATGTATCTTGCTAAGGGACAGAGTGGGAATAGCATCACGGGACATCCTGGCAGTAGGACCACGACGTGGATGCAGTCTGGCAGTGATGTAAATCAGACGAGTATAACAGGTGGTAGCACCAAGCATTGTGCGTATTGAGTTTAGCAATATTGAGCACACGATCAAACTAACAGATAGAAAGGGTATTTCGTTTCCGGCGTTGAAGCCTGGGCGCCCGCAAATTCCAGTGCGTGGGTCATTCTCGGCGACAGCATAACAGATGGGCGTGGCAGCACTGATGATTCCAACAATCGGTATTGCAATTTTCCCTTCTCCATACTCCTCTTCTAAGCTGACTTTTTTCAGCTGGCCTGACCTGGTCCTAGCAAAAATGCAAGCCAACCCCGCAACCAAAAACATAGGTGTAGTAAATCAAGCGGCAGGCGGAAATGCCGTTCTCTCAGGCGGTCTTGGGCCCCCCTTGATGCAACGCTACACGCGCGACGGCATCACGCAGCAAGGCGTAAAATACATAATGATCTTTGAAGGCGTGAACGATATCGGCAGCAGCGGTTCCGATATCTCAAATTCTCTCATCAATGCATTCAAGCAAATTGCCTCTGATGCTCACAAAGCCGGCATTCTCGTCTTCGGCGCAACAATCACGCCCTTGGGGACTAGTTATTATAGTGCATCCAGAGAAAGCACAAGACAGAAGGTCAACAAGTGGATTATGGATAGCGGGGGCGTGTATGATGGGGCTGTGGATTTCGATAAGATTTTGAGGGATAGCAGCAACCCGAGCCAGTTGGCGAGTAAGTATAACTCGGGAGATGGACTACATCCGAATGTGGCAGGATATCAAGCTCTTGCGGATGCCTTTCCGCTGGATATATTTTCGAAGACGGCGCTGAATTTGTGAAGTCTTGGGATAGATGCCGAAGTGTAAAAGAGAAGGAATTGCGAATACAAAAAAGTTGTTCCGGATGGCATCTTTCGGAAAAGAACCATGATCTTTCGTGTAAAAGTCTGGGAGTTCCATTGATCAATCTCGCAGGAAGGAAATCACTCTCACGAGCCCCTAAACTAGGCTGATATGATCCGGCCGCTGCCCCCTCGCCACAGCCTCGCCGTCCATAATCCCATCCACATACGCTTCCCCAACAAACTCGAACGTTCCCCCACCAATTTCCCTCACAAGAAAAGGAACATCACCACCCCCAAACACCGCAACCGAGTCCCCAGGCCGGACGTATTCCGACCCAAGTCCAAGATGGCCCTTTCGCGTGACAAATGGTGTCCGTCCCAGCGCCTGCGGGCTCATTTCTGCACAGAACTCGAGCATGTTTGTCTTCCCAAATGGCCCCAATCTCTCTAATCCTAGCTTCGACAGAATAGTTCTGAAATAATCATCTGGCAAAGGTAACTGTAGCAATGACAAAGCATGATAGAACCGCTCATCTCGTGATCTGATGTATGTTCTGGAATCTTTCTTAAGCAGCCCAGCTGTAGCCACACGCGCTGCGGCAGAAACGCGCTCTGTAAGGCTCCTGTAATAGCTGTTGCGAATACTGGTTAATTTCATGAATATGACCAGCCACTTTTGGCCCGAATCAAGAACAAATCTACCACTGCGGGGGGGTTCCCGGCTGATACTGACACCGAATACTTTGTCGTAAATGAATCCATCCACGTTGAGTGTCCTTCCAATCAACCCCATGCGATGAGGAAGATCCTTCGACGTGTTATAAGTCGGTAGGAGCGTGATGTGGTCGTTTTCATGATATTGAAAACCTCCACTTAGTGGCATCGACCAATCCGGCACCCAAGACGGCAAGTTCGTTTGTATTTTGGGAAAGTGGCATAGTGATAGAACCTGAGATATATGTCCTTGCTGCAGTAACAGAGCCGTAACTTTTACGAAAAGTTCTTGGCACGACTGGGTATAATCCGGGACCAATCCGAGTTGCTCCAAATCTCTTTGGTCGACTAGGCCAAGTAGTCCGTAAATTTTATCTCTTGGGTCCGTAGCATTGAACGAATGAGAACCTGGTGAACCGAGACCGTGTCTTGGATTCACGTCTGAGGCAGTCAGTCGAAGCAAAGCGAGGAGAGGCCATCGTTCAGTCCTGAACTCATATGGAGCACCTAGAAGAATGCTAGGGCGGTGTTCAAACAACGTAGTCGCAATCAAAGAAGAATACGAAGTTCGAGGTCCTCCAGGGCTTTCTGAAACGACCCAGCGCAGGGCAAGAAATGCATTCAAGGCGGCAGCGCAGCGACGTCGGGATATCTTCTTCGTGCCGCAAATTAGTTGAGACTTAACACCAAGGCTAATCTCCTGGAAGACCCAAATCCTGCTCCACCAAGGCCTCGTGAAAAGAGCTTCCATCTCTCGAACGGGCAGATGACCTGTGCCGTGATAGCCACTGATGCTGTAATATAAATTATCCAACTTGTTAAGCGTAAATGATAAATCTCCTCGTTCAGAAACATAGCCGGGGACAGTGATAGTTGCCATACTTGCCCACGTATGTAGCTGCGGAGGCGTCCCGACAAGCTCCAGCCACCGCTGCTTCACATTCCTCGCGAATCCCGGTCCCAAATCAAGTCCGCACTGCATAGCCCTTTCCCCAAAATCGTTGAGGTAGTCCATCACAGCATCACTCGTCCCGTCCGCAGGTCCAAGCCACACAGATACATACTCTGCGCACTGATAGATATCGCGCATCAACTGGACCTGCCAACCTTTCTCCTCATCATTTTGTTGATTGATACAAAGAGCGTCGATCCAGAAGATTCTGGAGTCCGCTTCATAGCGGAGGTGTGCTAGAGCGGAATACAGATTTCGCGTCACGGCGACGGAAGCATTGCCCATGACTATCGATTGAGTATCATGAGGATCACCCCATGTGTAGGATAGTGCCACATATCGAGGTTTGGCGTCGAGTGAAGCGTGGAAAATAGTGCACCGCAGATCGGGCGAGAGAGTCGTAGGGAGGAGCTCGATTAATCTGATTTCTCGTTTCGAGCGATCCAGTGAGGTATACTGGAAAGTTTCCATGGTGTCAGCCATCACACTGAAATTAATTTCGAGGAAGGATTCCATAAAAATATGGCAGAGCCACATTAAATACGGAGCTTCAGGCTGCCAGTAATTCCTTTGGAGTCTATTCGCCAGGTTTCTGTTGGCTGCTATCGGCCTGCATTATCTCAGATGCAAGAGGTCTGCCTGGCTACGAGTGCTGGACTTTAACTTCATAGATTCCACTCATCTACCCTTTCTCTTCATCACTTGTCAGCCCTCACTCACATTTCAACAAAAAATCAAGAACTTACATTCACACCATTATCTCCCAAGCCCAAGCCCATCCGCACAATCACAACGAATTTGAACAGTTCCACTCACAACAACACTCCAAATGGCCCATTCGCCTCCTTTCCATCCCTGCCAAACCAGTTACTTCCACTTTTGACTGCAGATCGAATCATTTCATCATACCACTCATCGCGCGCTTGCTGGTTCGCGCCCAGGCTCGTTGAGATGATGAAGAGAAGAAGCCGCTTGGAGTTCCAGATGTGATGGAATGTTAAGTAAGTAGATTCATGGCCATGGTTGGAATGTGACTTGAACCGGAGTCCAAAATCCTGCTCTGGTCATTGGAAATAAAAGCGTGTGCTGTGTATTCAACGAATTTGTCTCGGTCAGGAAGGGTACAAGAGCAAAACAAGCACGTTTGCAGGCCACGAAGGCTGAAAAATTATACTTCATGAATTTTTCAACTCCTACCTACGCCACCTATACCATGTAAGCCCCTCCAGGCCATAAATTATACAAAGTGTACACCATTCTTCAATCCAACCCTTCACGTGCCATCTATCCCAATCTACAAGCCAGGCTGCGAGAAACTATACCCACTCAAATACTTATTCTTCGGCTTCGGCTTCACCTCCTGCGTCCCCCTGACAATCTTCGGACTCGGGATACTGACCGTGCTCTTTTGGCTATCCATGACATTAACACCCTTGATTTGAGCCGCGAGCTCATTGCGAATCTTGATAGTCTCGTCAACACTCTCCGCGTCGGAGTCGGAATCTGTGCTGGAATCGCTATCGGTTTCAGTGGGCTTGGGTTTGGGTTTGTTTGGAGATCTGCTGAATGCAGAAGAAAGGCGTTTCGCTGTCTCTTCATCAGAGTCTGAGGATGCTTCATCGCTTTCCTCCTCCGACTCATCTTCCGATCCAGAAGCTTCCTTCAAAGTCTGTAGCTGCGAAGCTTTCACAGTGGTACTGTTTCTCGCCGACGAGCTAAAAGCAGGCTTCTTCGAATTAAGGGCCTGAAGACTGGCGCCAACTTTTAAAGTTGGAGGGGCGCGTTGTGGGGGGCTGGAGGCGGGGCTTGGACGGCGAGCTTCAAATATAGATGAGGTTAGTTGCTGGTCTATCTCTCCCTGTGTACTTGTTGAAGTATCTCTTTCAATAGTGTTGTTCTTACTGTTGACTTGATGATTGACTGTAGCCTTGACGGCTGGCTTGTGCTTCGGGAGAGTTGGGCTGGATTCTGGGACTTGGACTTCGGCCTCTTCTGAGTCTGATGCCTCATCCTCGCTTGCGTCGCCATTCTCGGACTCTTCGTCTGTCTCGTCATCCTCTGAGCTATCACGTTCTGCTTCGTCTTCAGAGCCGCTCGCAGATTCGGGTGAGACGGAACGGTCTATTTTAGCAGCAGCAGATTCCGCTTGATGTTGGCTGAAGGTGACTGGGGATCGACTGTCGCGGCCAGATGATATATCACTGGCCGCTTCGTCATCTTCGGCTTCATCTTGTTCGTCTTCAGATTCCGATTCCGATTCCGATTCCGATGCCGACTGCGTGGCTGCTTTGGAGGCGTCAAATTTGCTGGGAACGTCATCATCAGATTCTTCATCGGATGACTCTTCTGCGTCGTCGGACTCTTCGTTCGGTGGTTCAACCGATCTCGATTTTTCTGAAAGGAAATTAGCCGCTGCGTACACCTAACGGATTACGGGTATTGGGAGCTCAAATTTTTTAGGTTCTAGAATCGCTGACATACCTTTCGTGGGAGGCTGAGTTACAGTCGCATCTTTCTTGGAGGGGAGTGGCGGGGAGGTTTTCTTAGCGGAGGCCTGGGGTGTGGCTTCTTTTTTGGTAGGTGAACTCTTCTTTGGAGCTGGTTGAGGTGTAGCTTCCTTCCGCGGCTGAGCAGCTTTGGGAGGTACGATTGGAGTTATGCTACGCTCATTGCTGGGCCTCTTCAACGTGGACGGTATAGGTATATGTGAATTTGATTGTCGACGATCAGAACCCGCTGTGTCTTATGAGCATCAGATCAAATTCAAGAACGGAGAAGTTTCTCACCTTCACTTTTCTGCACTGGTTTAATAGTTGCAGGCTTTGGCACGGGGACCGGGGTGATAGTTCTAGGAGGAAGGATTGGTCTGCTACCGGGTCGGATGGGTGTTTCCTTTCTGGGTGGTTCTTCGAATGAAACTCGGCGAACTTTGTTCTTTGGCAGAGGCATCTGAGCGTCTAGTTCCACATCCTTGGTAGAAATTTCTGGCGAGCGACTCGGCGCGATGGGGGAAGAGCTAGCAATTGCTTGAGATGAATGAAGAGACGGTTTCAGCGCAGATTTTCTACCCTTTGGTATGAATGATGTTGATGATTGAGGTCGGCCATTGGCTGGTGAGGAATTTCTCGCCTGTTCCGGTGAAGATGCTTTCTCCTTCGCCTGTTTGGCTTCTTCAGCAGCCTTTTCCGCCCGAAGCCGCTCTTGCTCTTCACGCTTTCGTGTGGCCTCAGCTAAAAGTGCCTTATTACGCTTCAGGTCTTCCTCTTTTTGCTTTGCAGCCTTTTCTTTTTCTAGTCTCTCCTCTTCTTTCTTCCGCTCGGCTTCTCTTTTCTCCTCCTCTTCCCTCCTTTGCGCTTCTTCTGCTTCTTTGCGCTCACGCTCTTCCTTTTCCTTTCGCTGTCTTTCTTTCGCCACTCGCTCAGCATCTCCTCTCTTAAATTCTTCAACCTCAATTCTTTCCTGCTCCTCTCTTCTTGCCCGATTTTCCTCTGCGATCCGTTGCTCTTCTGCCGCCCGAGCTTCGTCGGCTTCACGTTTCCTTTGTTCTGCGGCCTCCGCTGCTGCTTGTTGAGCTTTCCTGGCTGCAGTCTTCTGTTGCTTCTCTTCATGCGCTTTGCTGTGAGGCGTTAAGGGCAACTCGCCTGGAGTCGCGGGAGCTTGATCGCGGGACCGTGAGTTTTGGCGTCCACCAGGCGGCGTATTAAATTGCTTATTGGCCCACTCGGTCCCAGGCAAACCAGAATTAGGAGTTCTTCTAATCTTTAATGTCGCCTTCTTCGCCTGCAGAATGGCACTAGTTTCATCATCCGATACGATGTTCTCGTATATGCTATCTTCATTCGGTGATCGAGAGGCTTGTTTGCCGTATCGTCCACCACTGCTGGCACTGGAATCGGAGACCTTCCGTTTAGTCCCAGAAATCAATCCATTTCGCGCTGAAAGTTGCTGGTCCACAGACAATGGGCTGGTGGCAGCAGTAGAAACGGAGGTCCCTCGATCTGTGGCTCTCTGAATATGGTAGCTCGCGCTTTTCGCCCTCGATTGGTTCGCACCGTACGATTGGGCCCGAGCGGTGGCTTGTTTGAGAGGGCTCGAATTCTCCGCTTCAGAATGGTGATTTGAAGCTTCGTGATTGGGATTGGCGGGCTTTCCGACTTGGTGATTAGTTGAATGGTTCTCGTGAAAGGAATTTCTATGCGACTCTGGAGGTTCCGGAGACGCCTCAGGTGTCTCTGGGATTTGACGGAGATCAGGTCTTACTTGTCGTGAAGCGCCCTGAAAGCTATGCTTGGTGCCCAGAATAACACTCTCCTGCGATGAAGGAACCACATTGATATCCGGTACACGGCCATTTGCCAGGCGAGCTCGTTCACACTCGGGCTCGCTTTCACGGGACGGCAGAGGTTGGTCTGGATCCAGATCAGTCAACCTTTGTCTTTTGTTCGGCTTGTATGAGTTGGTTGGCGCAGATCCATTGACTGTAGGACTGCTTTCTCTGCCTCTCTTGCGACTTGTGGGATCAAATCGAAGGGCGGAGGTTGGGGGGACCGAGTCGCGAACTCCTGAGCCTGCCGCCGCTTTGATCATTCGAATAGTAGCCGCATTCGCAAACAGATTTCCCAGTATTTCACTCTGGGTGACATCGAATCCCTCATCATCTTGACATTTCTTGATCGGAAGTGGTCTGCGGAGAATACAATGTCAGCCATAGATCGAGTGAACGTGAATAGGCCGCGGCGCATAAAGGGGAGAATTTCACATACTCGCCATAATTAATGTCATGAATTCTAGACGCCTCCTCGCAGAACTCCCTGATCGTAACCTCAGGAGACGTGACAACTCGAAAACACCGAATAGGCTTGTCCGTCGTATCGTGAGCGCTCGGTGAAAAGAGCTTGACCTTCAACGAATAGCCAGCAAACCGCGGGGGAGCCATGGGCATCGCCATGGCGGTATATCAATGCTATGTTGGAGCAAAAGCAAGATCGAGTGCTGGTGAGTGCAAAAGTGCTTTACGGAGGGAGATCGGAGAAAGCATTGAGGTTGAGGAATATGAGTTGAAGTGGAGCAGAAGAAAAGTGAATGGATCTTTCACGCTCACACCAAAGCTTAAATTTCACGCGACGCGCATTTAAGGTTTGATAGAGCACCCGGCTGACGGGGAGGGACGATAAGATAAAAAGGGATGCGGTTTTTCTGGATATTTTCTACAGGTGTTACATATGTTTCATTTCTTTTTGTATATTTGTATTTTCTTCACTATTATTGAAAACTTCACGTCGCAAAGTACAGCGTATTCGAGTCTTCGTTGTTTGCTTCTAATTTCTCCCCCATGCAAGCTTCCGCAGGCTTTACCTCAATGGTACGAGGGGCTTACGATCCCTGAAACCCAGCCCCTCCATTTATTTTGTATGACAAGATTTGGTAAAATGTTAGGATTTCTGTCCAGAGAGATTCGGAGGGCAAGAATATGCCAAATAAGCCGTGCTAAGTGGGCCTACTCCAGTTTTCAGGTGCCTTGACTACTATCAAGGCTTCCCCTAGTGCTTTCACGTCTTCCTCCCAAAAGCCAAATCCAAATCCTCCCCTCACTCCTTCCCAAACTGCTGAATAGATATCCTCAAAGTCCTCAGCGCAAACCCCACGAAAACCGCACTTCCAACTCCCGCAAATATCAAGAGAATCATCACGCTTTTCCTCAGTTTAAACGCATCATCCATCTCAGCTTTCATCATTTTGCGCTGCTTCGTATGCCAATGCCATGGCTCCCCATCCTTCTTCTCCGTCTCTTCTTTCGCGTCCGGAGATTTGACATAAGCGTATGGGCTCTCTTCCGGCATACGCTTGAATATCAGGGAGTGGAAGAATGCACGGAGGCGCGAGTAGCGGGTTGAGGGCGGATGGGTGTGTGTTCGGAGGGAGTGGTTTCGGTAGTCGATGAGCGCGAGGGAGAGGATAAAGGAGAGAAAGGCTAGAGGTGCTATTAAGAGCTATTGATGGGTAAGCAAATTTCTTGTTTTCCTTTAAAGATTGGGAGAGACATACTCTTGATACAACGCTCTCTTTTGGAGCTTCTGGCGGGGGAGGCGCGTGGAGGCCTTTCGTTGGGGATTGTGGTTTTGACGACATATTTTTTTTTTTCTGTGAATTTCTCTTGGTTTGGTACTCAAGTGGGATACACCAGGAGTATTAAATCTCGAAGAGCCATTGCCACGTCAATTGGAAATTTAAGTTTTATGTTGCCTTGAAGAATGTCGGTGGTCGGATTCTTCGGAGAGCGATTGCCAAGATTTCCGAAACGTCATTCGCAAGGCTCAGCATTTCAACCTGCAGGGACCAGCCAAAACGCCTCTGTGAATCTACATCGAAATATCTTCTATGGGGTGATCAACACGCGTATTACCTGAAGGTTATTTATATTTATATCCCACGTCGACATAGTCCGTGCATTCTCCGCAGAGCCAAGCGGTTCACTGCCCCTCTCTTCAGATTTTGGGGGAGAGCAGTCGCAGAAACAAATGCCAAGATGGCATAGTCTGTTCAATTATTTACCTTCTTGTCTTTTTCTGATGTTAAGCCTCATTCCTTTGGTGCACGGTCATGCAAATCAACTGCTCTTCACTTCTCATATTCTTGACTTACTCCATGAAGTATCTCTGGCGAAGTTAAAATGCAAAGTTCGCCGCGAACGCGATCCAGCCCCAGAATACTCGATAATATACAGTCGTTAGACACTCTCGAAGAACTCCCAAAAATGAATAACGCGGCTTGCTTTTATGAGGCGGGATGCTCCATGCGAAGTAGTTACAATGGCAAAACCACACAATTGCAAGCGGGCGAGATCGAGTGCAGCCTCTTAACCTCAAGGATACTCATAGTCTCAGCTATACTTCGTGGCATGAGTTAACTGGGTATTGAGAACAGAGGTGGCGTTTCTCATTCCTTTTGCTTCGGGCGCTCACGCAGCTGGGCGCCAATACGAAGCTAGCTCTTGCTCGGTGGGGGCCACAACTGGAAACGTGTGTAACAGCCTCGTCTTTGAGCCAATCTATGGTCAATGGCTGTAGGCAACTCTTCGATATAGATCTAGGTGCGCAAGTGTGGCGGCCTATCCAGAAGAATGCTGCCGCCCAAACGTCAGAGCTTGCATATCAGCCCCAAGGCATGCGAAGTTCATTCAAGTTTGACCAGTGCTCAACATTAACCTTTCTAAAGCCCTTAACAAAGGTACTGCGTCACAGAGGCTACACTGGAACTCTGTAGCAGCTATATTTCTTTGCTCAACCCTCTTTGTTGAACGTTGATACACCAGTCTCCCCATCAGGCATCGACCGCAACGACTGTTCATGTTTCCAGGTTTACACCAGAACCTGCAGAATCCATCGACTCCAGGGCACGGTCCAAGATGAACCAATACCCTCTCTCAAATCATGCAACTGAGCTTCAACTGGATGCCAGCTTCCCGGAACCGGACGTCGTTGAGCACAAATACGTCGAATCAGGCTACGGACACAAATGGAGAATCAAGCGGACACTTGGATCAGGGACTTTTGGCATAGTGAAACTCCAGAAGTGCGATGATAATGGCAACCTGCGAGCAGTGAAGCAGCTCGAGAATACGAAGCCAATGAACACCCTTCCCGAACTGGAGGCTATAGCAGCATTCTCACAAACAGGGGTGAGTATTTTGGTCGAATAAGCTACTGTGATGGCTGATGGGCTGTGCTTGATAGTATCGCTCCCACTTTGTTCAATCTTTGGGCTGGTACGAAGATCGTGATCGGCTGTATATCGCTATGGAGTATCTTGAACTTGGCGATCTCCTCAAATACATCCCTCGCAAAGGACTACCCGAGCCGCAAGTGAAAGTCATTATGCATCAGCTGTTTGATGCTGTAGGCTTTCTGCACGAAGAAAATACTGCCCACCGCGATCTTAAACCAGAGGTACGCCATTTCAATGCTTCAGATTTTCATAAGATGTTAAACTTTGACTGACATATTCGAGCAGAACATCATGGTCGTACAATCAGGCCCTGATTGGAAAGTAAAAATTGCCGATTTCGGACTCAGCAAGCGTACGGCGGCGACACAGCTTCGAACTCTCAACACGGGAACAAAGCCCTACATGGCGCCCGAACTCCGCAAAGACGATCTCGACTTCGGAAAATACAGAGACGAGATCTACAACAGCAGTGAATACACATTTGCTGTTGATCTCTGGTCGCTAGGCATCATAATGTATGAGTTGCTGACTGGTAGTGTGCCGTTTCCGAAGGGGAAGGACCTTGCAGCTTATATCCAGACGAAACAGCCATTCCCGGACTACCCTTGGGGTAATGGAAGACTTTCGAAACAATCGGAGAGGCTTTGTCGGAAATTATTGAGGCAGAATCCAGATGACAGAGGGAGCGCTGGTGAAGCTGCCGCGGAGCCCTGGTAAGGGTTTATATGTGTTGGAGATATGTTGGATCTTTGGTTTGTGTGCGATTTCTTATTCAGTAAATTCCTCGATCTGCTTTACTACGGCTGAGATTTGGGTTGGAGAGCTGGTTCCGAGTGGAATGATATTATGTTAGGGATGGAGATGAGCACGGAGGGGTTTTGGATGAGGAGCGCGGTGTTGCGAGAACGTGTTCATTTTGGGGGGGGGGTTTTTTTGAGGCGAAGGGAGTCGAGACCAGAGCCGGCAGTGCCATGCTTTTTATCGACATGAGCTACCGCCCATATCGCTGGTGCTTCGGCGGCAAAGACCTTACGTCCGGCTGCAATGTGGCCATCAAAGGAATGGAGTCGTCAGAAGATTGGGGAAATGCCATTATAAAGTCGTTGAAGTGTCGTCTTCATGTTCGAAATTCCCAAATACTGATCGCTTTCTCGCTCTTGCTTTTCCAAAAATTCACAAGGAACATGTCAAATCTCCCTTCAATTCCTACGGTTCTGATAACAGTGTGCTCCGCCTCCACGTTCGGCTCTGGGCCGGACATCGGATCGATTTCGACTCTCCTTGGGTGTCTTGGTATAACTTCATTTTATTCTCAATCCTGAATGATTACTATTGCGACGACTTGTGCCTCAAGGAAGCGAACAATTTGGTTGTCTTTGGGTTAACAAGCTCTCAGCTACGCAACGGATGCCTATTTGGCAGTGTTTCCTCGCTAAAAATAGGCCTGTGAGGCTCCCTCAGGAACCTGTTTAGCGGCACGGGTGGCACTGCTGCCCGTGATTCAGGGGTAAATTTGGGTTATAAGCGAGAATTCCAGCTTCATTCTCCAGCTTTATCGCGTGTTACCGTATACAAATGAAACATCAAAACAGAGGTTATTTGGAAATTTCAAAAACACTGAGACCCAAGTTGGGGCTGATAGACATGGTTTGGGCCATGGGTTTGAGCGATGCGAATAGTTGAGATTATAAGGTCGACCGACCCGTGATCAGAAGAGCCCCGATAATTCTCTTTGATTGATTCCAATAGAGACAATTCTATTCTGCGAGGCAGGTTCAGTATTTTTGAGTACCTCCTCTTAGTAAGTTTCTTGGGCTAATAGTTGTGTTTCAAATTACGGCACGCGAAATCTAAGATTTGCTACGGCACAGATCTCACCCAATTTCAATGTCATACTCAGCCCACCAATATCAGCCTTTCCAAAATACAGAATCGGATCATAAATGCCTTAAGGATTCATCCTTAGTTCTAGGAATAGTGCGAATGTCTTGATGATTTCAGATATGGAGACATTTGAAAAAAGTATATGAGTTCGAAGTTCGCCCGCAACACATATCGTCTTCTCGATATCATCACCACTGTTCACTTCTGCACCTCAACCAACCCATCAACCAATCGCTATATAATTTCATATTATTCTTAATCAACCAGTGCCATTCATCAAACGGTCAATCCTCATCATGAAGACGTTCAGCATTCTTTCCATCCTAGCCATCGTCGCCTTCGCGCACGCAGTCAGTATACCATCTCTATTCTAAAATATCTATGACTCACATCTCTAGGCCGCGCTCCCATATCCAGATGCTCCTGGTAATCCGCCAGCGGGATCTCCAGTTAAACCTCCACCCAACAAGCTTCCACCTGGATGGGTCAAGCCAGGACCTAATGGGCCCCAAAGCCCCCCGAATCAAGCACCGGGATCCAATGATCCACCATCCACTCCGCCCCAAGCACCAGCAACTCCACCATCAACTCCTCCATCATCTAATGATCCACCATCCACTCCGCCCAAAGCACCAGCAACGCCACCGCCACCTTCTTCCGTTGCTCAACCAGCTCCAGCATCTCCTACTATGGGGAGTTCGCAGCCGCCAAATCCTACTCTGGGTTGGAGCAAGTGATCAATTTTGGTTTCAAGTGTCGATCGATGGATTTTAGAGGTCATAGCGCTGCGCGTCAGAGCTTTTGAGGGGTTTCCGGATGTCAATATTACAATGGATCCCGTTTGAAGTCATGCTCGATTATGTGGCGTTGGAAGATGGTTCCCCCCTATTTAGATGGTAATTATGCGTTTGGGGAAAAGGAAAAGGAAGTTTTGATGGTATTGTTTATTATTCTTGTTGTAGATCTTACCTAGGCAGGTCCGGGAGTCTATGATTGCAATGAAATAATTCTTCGTGATCTCAAACGGTTTCCTGGGATATCTAGAGCTCCCATTCTCTCGACAAAGAACTGGTGTGGAACATCCATCATTCCTACCCACAGCTTTACTTGTTAAAATGTATTTTTATTTCATTATACTAGCCCTTATAAATTATCATGAATTACTGTGGTCAATATTCCAGAACAACAAGCACGATTTGCTAACAAGAAGTTTGCGAGGACTAGTGAACGCCAAACGACCCCTCTTTTACCCCTCATTAAGCGAACCCCTAAACGGCGATCATATTATTGGTCAACACATGAAAATAGTTCCAACTTGCTGCTTTGCCCGTACCACCAAAAGTTAAACATACACGCTTGTAACTCTATTTCCTTTTCTGAATATGCTTATACGGAAGAAAGTTTGCAAAGCTCGGGTCGTCGGAAGCTAAATGGCTGACGGCTTTCATCTTCAACAATGCGGGGCAACCCAGCATCCCATAAAGGTAGTCACTTATTCGTGTATTTCACAATCCGATTTTTGAAATTGAAAAAGATCACGCCATCAATACAATATGAATAAACTCACTTCAATGATCAACAAAAAGTCTGGGTCGGCTACTCAGACTCCTAACATTACCCTCTACTTTCTTCAAACGTCCCGAGCCATCCGAACAGCATGGCTACTAGAAGAACTTGGTCTCGATTACAAAGTCGAGTACTTTGACCGAGAGCCTACGATGGATACTTCAGCTTCTTACCGTGAGAAATCGGGTTTCACTTCGGGCCGCTCGCCCGCGATTCGAGACGGGAATTTGAGTATTATTGAGAGTGCCGCTATTGCCGAGTAAGCATTAATTTCAAGTAAATATAATGAAGAGATTTATTTCTGACGAGAGTAGATACCTGTGCGAGACATACGACAAAACATCCCGCCTCCTGCCAGCCGACCCAGCTACCCGCGAGAAAGTCAGGACTTGGATGTCTGCAGCCCTCTATAAAAGTACACGAATTACGGAAATAGTGGCAGAGCCGACTTGCGTGTTGAGAGCAAACGCCGAGGGGAGAAAATGCAGTCCATAGCAGTGGAGTCCCTTAATCTGACAAAGTTCTCTGAAAATTGCATCGTACACAGAATATCTACAGCTGTCAAGTGCGTTGTACAATTGCGCAAAGAGGACATTTAGGGAAATTTCAGGGGCTCGCTTACTGTTGTAGGGCTTCCCGTCACTGCTTCAGGGGTTGCTCATAATTGTTGGAGTTACGATGCAACAATTTCTATTGGCTTCCTACGGAAAATCATTACATCCGCAGATGCTTTACGACCCGCCTGTTACACGCAAATGCGCCACTAAGCCGCGCCTCAGCCCCAAAAACGGTTTACGCTTACATCCTTTCGCCATTAATTACCTATGTTGGCTCCTGGCGGCTCCCTCATGTCGGTCCTCAGCTAAGGACCCTCGGTACAACCCTTCTCCGACTGCCCCAGCGGTCAAAAATTTCTTAGTGCAGCTGAGATCCAATCAATCGTGATGCAGGCCATAGAGATAAAACGACGCCGCAAATAGCAAAAAGAGAATTTGATTTTAAGATTATAGGATGTAAGTCGATCATCTCTCCTTTGCTCTGTAGAAAATCCGTCTGCCCCACCCAGAATCCATGCATGAGTGCAACTTTATTTGACACATTATCCAACTGTTTGCTTCGTCACTTTTCTCTCTCCTCCAAATGTACAATGTTCCACGCCCAGACGCAATATCTTCTTGTTTTTGAGTGCATTTCGATCTTTTTCTTGCACTCCAATTTATTTATGTTTATTTGAATATCACTGTTCTGTCCATCTCCATGGCATTTCGCCCTTCTCGACTCCTGCCATTATGCCTGCTATTTACATTCACAGCGGCAACATGCTACTACCCCGACGGGAGTCCAATCACGCCAGACAATCATCCCCATGATGTCAATTCGACCGATTATCAACCATGTAACTCAGACACATCAAGCTTTTCAATGTGTTGCGCCACAAACCGGCCTGTCAAGGGAGACACATGTCTGTCTAATGGACTATGTCACAATGGCTACGGAGAGTATTGGAGGGAAAGCTGCACGGATCCAACATGGAGTAGCCCATTTTGTCTAAAGAACATATGTGCCAATGCATCCGTAAGTGTGCACAGAACAAAATGTCGACCGAGGCTCATCCAACGAACAGGATGGCAATAAACCCTCATCTGACAACCAAATGTCACTATGCGAAGAAGATGGCAGTTGGTGCTGTGGCATACTTAGCTCGCAAGACTGTTGTGCCTCAAAGAAGAAAATTTTCCTGCCTGCAACTATAGGAATCTCAAGTCCTAGTTCGGCATCTCCTCCAACTTCAACGTCGCCTTCGTCGTCATCTTCAACATCGATTCTATCACAACTTCCAACGCTATATGCACTACTTTCATCCACGATTTCCTCCTTTTCTTCGTCCGTGACTCCCGCGGGTACAGTCGAAACTTCCGCGCCACAAACAACACCCATGGCTACAAGTCTTCTCACAGTCATGCCTTCTACTCTGATTCTTTCATCTGCAGGCCAGCCTTCAGCGTCACCAGCCGCAGAGAGCATTAGTGGTGGGAGTCACAGCTCCGAAAACACTACCAGTATTCGTATCGGCATTGGCATCGGTATAGGCAGCGGTCTTTTTCTCATACTGCTAGCTATTATAATATTCCTCGTTATCAAGTTACGGCGAGCTCGAAGAAAGGAGGCTCAAGGAATTCAAAAAGATGTCAAGAAGGATTCCATCTACGAAACTAAGGCTCCTAGACTAGAGGCTTCATCGCAAGATGTATATAGGTGGGTTGGAAATAAAGAGGATCCTAGTGCTTTACATGGATTCTTTCAAAAGTCAGAAATGGGAAGCACAGAGAAGTTAACCCGTTCGGAGTTATCTTCTGAAAGAGGAATACATATGATGTCAGCTGAACGAGAAGTACACGAGGTTCAGGGATCAACCCCATGATACAAAGTGGGACTATCACAAGAATACATATTAATGGAGTTTACAAAGCTCATTGCGATCTTGAAGCGTCCAGCGGTGAGTAATTTGAGTTTTGACACTCTTCATGTTCCAATTTTGAATACATCCGATGATAATGGATTTATTCCATAGCTTGTTGGGGCAATCTGTGGCTTCGATAAGGGACACTGTAGATGATTTTCCGGAACGTGTTACCGTTGACGACTGAAAGAGGGCTCGTCCTTGTTAGTACAAGTGAGGGATCGGAATTTTGAAATTGAAACAGCACATTGGTTTAGGGGTGTGAAAATCGAGAGCTCACCACGGTTCAGACATGGTCCCCCAGGTTGATACTAAGAGAATGCTTCCAATAAGTTCACCTCGCTTTTCAATTTTGACCCTCTTGAGCTCGTCACCGACCAATACCGGCCATGTTTCTCCTCATGCTAGCCTCGAGCTCAAATCTCTCTGCCCTCACTTCACTCAGCTCGGCTCTTCCTACCCTCCACTGATTATCGTTATGACCTATCATGTGGATCTCCTCGCGGCTATCCAGTTCTGGCTTCACAAAGCTTGAATCGCTCCAGTTTGAAGACAAGTCATCACCTGCAGGCTTGGCTTCCACTTCTAGCGGAGCCTTAGGCCTTCTTTTCCTTCTCCATGTATAGATAAGAAGAGATGCCAGTGAGATAATCGTGACGCCTAGAGAGATGCTAATACCGATTTGAGCTTTTATATCGATCCTGGGTTTGGGTTCCGGGGACGAGGTTGGTGTGGGTGAAGTGGAGAGAGGCGTCGTGCTCATATGGTCCTCCGATATTGGTGCGGAAGCGGTGGATATTATTGTTGATGTTTGAGGTGATGTGAAGGTGTTTGTAGTGTTCGAAGAAGTAGCAGAACTCATCGTGGAAGATGGCGAGAGTGTAGATGATGGGCTATCAGCTGCTGGATTTGAGCTGCTGGATATCGATGATGAGATACTAGCAGTTACGGTCGAGATGCTGACTCTAGAGGAGGGGGTTTCAGCAGCCATAGTTGCGCTTTCTTTAGGTAAAGTCGAAGTTGAGCTCTGCATTCCCAGGGTTCCGAGCACATTACTACCCCCAAGCCCAGCAGTACTTGCTAGGAAGAATCTCTTCTCATTCTTCATATTGCAGCAACTCTGAGAAGTGAGCGGAAAGCCACAGCACCAAGACCCGTCTTCCCAACATTGTGCCATACCGCTATCACTTGTGAAGTTCCCACCCGTCTGGTGCAAGGTTAGCTCGCTGTAAATGATAGAAAAGGGCGAATGTTATCTACGGACTGTTGGATTGGTACAAACGTCCCGCAAGCAAAACGGACTTTTCCAACTAGGATCCGAACAAGATTCCCGATAGTATGGACTGATTTTTCCATTTGTAGCGCAAAGGCCACTCGGTAAGCACACATCGGCTCCCTGTGTGCGGTTTGTCGCGCAGCACATGGAGAAGGAATTTGGGTCTGGGTTGCATGGTACGTAGTCTGTCGCTGCATCTCCGGGGTGGTATTTTGATGTCAATTCTACTCCATTTGGCATGTAGCAGGCGGATTTGACGAGATCAAAGAATGCAAAAATCAAATTGTAAGAATATTTCATTATGAACCATGATTATCGGATCAGAATAACTTCAATTTCTGAATGTACGTGACAATGTTCAAAACAAAATTTTGAGGTACGTGCCACTCTTATATTCTACCCCTTTTAATTGGGGTCGAACTTCTGAGATCTGGGGTAACACCGCAGCTCGTCGTAACAACTTCCAACCATAAACCTACCTTGCATGAAGCGGCTGAAATTGTGCTAGGCCTGAACTGTGCCCCCGAAACTGCTCGAATCCCAGGCAGACGGGCCAGTAATGAAGCAATGCTCCAGAATTGATGGATAAACTAGTTGTTTCAGACTGTACTTGAAGGATTGTTGAGGCGCAGTTTGTATGCAGGTACGTCCCACCGCATATCCCGATTTGGGTTGCACGGCATGAATCTGCAAGCCATCTCGATTTCCAGCCATCAATTAATGGAGTAGATAAGAACAAGCCAATGATTTTTGACCGCTTTACGAGCTTGAGGACCTTGATTTATAAAGTCCCTGGGCGTGAAGGCTTTAGGGCTGGTTGGTCACGTGGACGCCCCCTTTCCCATCTCAGAGAAAGGCCCCAGGCGCTCATACCGGTAGTCTGAGGTGCGATCTTGTCTAACCCCTCGAGATAGTGTGTCGTGCAAAGAGTTTTACTTATATCACATGTATAAATAGCTTCCTGTTGCGTGACACTACTGGGCCCGAATAACTTCAAACCCCAGGGAGCCCCACGTCCAGCGCGTGATTCGTCATCGAAATTGTCCCGAATTGAGGCACCTTTTTCTAAGCGCCAGCTTCAATTTATGCCGTGATATTGAGCTTTTATGATTATCAAGCAAGATAATATGTTCCTGAGGATGGCTGCCAGCAGTCATCGAAAGGTTCTCCGAGGAGAGGGCCTGACACTGTACCTAAATCCCATCATAATCGTCTAGGGAAGAGTTTGGTTTCTGTTTGACTCACTGAAGTCCCTTGAAATTGTACAAAAAGCTCACTGGGGATCAAGTAGATCATCTGACTTCATTATATTCAACACTTCTGAATAATGAGGACAGGAGTCGACCATGTCTGTGTATCTTTTGGCTTTTCTTCTTCTTCTTCTTCTTTACTTTGTGGATATATATGCTCCTTGACGCCCCAATCTACGGATTTGACCTCTCTACTTCAAAGGAATGCGTCGTGGAGGACCCTTTCCCTCCAGAAAATCAACTGTGCTTAAGTGATGGTGAGGTTGCCACCCCCCTATTTACTCAGCCAAGGGTTATCCTGCCTGCGGTCCCACTACCCACTTTCCTGAATGACTTTATGGCCTAGCTCAGTGCATTTTCTTTTCCTCTCAGGATTATTTCTGGAAACTATCTTCAAACTGAAATGCCACGAGCATTCTACAACTTGCGGCCAACGATGGCGGCCAGACCACAGCTCTCCAGGCTGCACCGGACGAAAGGCAAACTCTTCTGTACCACCTTCTCTTTTCTATTCACCTACGCTCCGAACTCACAGCGGGGGCAATTAAAGGCAGGCCCACATGACGATTTTGATTGTAAATATAGAATCCAAGACTTGGATTTATTGACATATCGCGACCACGACTTGATTGGGGACAGCCGCAGCCAAATAAAACCATGAAATAAAGAGCCCAGAAGCCACACTTCAACGCTAGCTAATACTCGAAATCACTGAGAATTTTGCATCAGTACCGCCATGAATGCTGACATCAACATAGACATGAACATCCTTCTCCAGTCGTTCGCAGTCGCAAAACTAGTATCAATACAATTCTTCATCATGATACACCAATTTTTTTCACTCCTTACCCGCATCCCTAAGCCCCATATGGGTAAAAATATCTGGGGGCTTTGCAGGATAATAGGGTAAACCACGCTATCAAACGTTATATATTACACCAACCCCAATCCGAAAAAATCGTGGGGCAAAAAACGGTTAAGTAGTGCGCGGCAATTACCAAACTTATTAAACGATTTCTTAGCAAAACCAGAAAACCGGCAGATACTTTTTCAATCAAGAAGCAAGCGCTTGGCTCGTGTGCGACATGAAGGAGATTGGCCATGGAGGTCATCGTGGGGCTCGAGGTTATATTGTCAATATACAACGTATTCTCAAGGGGAGTCGGCATTTCAACTCGACCATGACAAGCCCCATCTCAATACGTGTATAAACAGCCTACCCCCCTCCGCAAGCTCCCCACGTTCCTCAGCCCCAATTCCCATCCTGTGATCCCATCTAGCTACTCACCATGATCTGGACACTCCTCACCCTCCCGGCCCTCGCCGCCGCGCTCCCCCCCTCCTCCCTGGACCCCCGCCAAGGCAGCACAACCATGCTGCGCTTCGGCTGTCCCCAAGTCGTAATCGACCGACTCGACCCCCTCGTAAACCCCGGCTCGATCCCCTCTCCACACGTGCATCAAATCGTCGGCGGCAACGCCTTCAACGCCTCCATGCCCTCCACCGACATCGCTTCCCTCTCTACCTGCACAACCTGCCAGTTCGCCGACGATTTTTCAAACTACTGGACGGCGAATCTGTATTTCAAGGCAAGGAATGGCACGTATAAGAGGGTGCCGCAGGGTGGAGCGGCGCTGCAGTTTGGAGACCAGTTTAGTACGAAGATTGCGGGGGGGATTTTGGTGTATTATGTTAGTGCGTCGCCGGGAAAGATTACGGCGTTTAAGCCGGTGAGTTTTTTGTGTGGTATTGTGAGGAGAAGGGGGTAGGGCGTGATGCTGATGTGTTGTAGGGATTCCGGATGTTGATGGGTGACCCGACTATGCGGTCGAGACCGGATACTAAGTTGAAGAGACAAAATTGCTATCGTTGCTACACGGGACCGAACTTTGGTGGTGATACCAGTGCACCGTGTCAGGATGCTAAGTTCGTGCTCTTCTCTCCTTGTGTGTTCTGTGAGCGTTTGTTGACAAGAAATAGGATCGATACTGAGGCGCTCCCACCTAAGCCATGTCTTGGTGGCATTCGTTCCAACATCCTATTCCCAACGTAAGTTTTTTTGACTCTCCTGTTCTTGATAGGATAGTACTCACACCGTGTATAGCTGCTGGGACGGCAAGAATCTTGACTCCCCCAATCATCAAGACCACGTTACCTATCCAACAACTGGTCCCGCCAACTTCCTTTCTCTCGGCGGCAGCTGCCCCTCCACACACCCAATCCGCATCCCGCAACTCATGCTCGAAGTTGTCTGGGATACCACTGGCTTCAACAACAAAGCCGAGTGGCCCACGGATGGCTCCCAGCCCTTCGTTCTCAGCACTGGTGACCCTACGGGCTTGGGACAGCATGCTGATTATGTTTTCGGTTGGAAGGACAACAGTCTTCAGAAGGCAATGGATACGGCTGGGTGTATGGGTGCCAGCTGCGCTAGTCTGAAGCAGTTGAAGATTGATGATGCGAAGAAGTGTGCTGTGAAGCCTGTTGTGCAGGAGAATCATGATGGCTGTAAGTTATTCTTGACGTGGGTATGAGGATTTACTAACCATTATAGGGATTTCGGAGCTCCCTGGTATGGCTATGCCCATGATGTGAGGTGATGATGAAATGGAAGCGTGAAGCGCAAGAGGCAGGGTACTTGTGTTGATCGAAGGGGCCATGGCAGTTGTGTCAGGACGAAGTTAGGAGAGTTTTAGAAGGACTGTGGAACGGTATGCGGATGTAGTATTGAAATGCACTAGCACGACGATCTGACTTGGAAATGGTAATACTCCTGAACACTCGTTGATCGCATTAGAGAATTTTGACGGAATGAAACCAACAACTTTGAATAATTTGTCCATTCCAAGATCAAAATTTCCCTGAACCCAGAAATTGCATACTGTGGGGCCAAATTCAGGCTCTTGAGGAGCAATTTGTGGTCCAGCACCATTCAGCCGCATGGATTTTGGATCCGGGGTCTGAAAACGCTCGTAAGGTGCACTCTCCATGGAATCAAAGTCCCGGATCTCAGGAACAATCGATATCATGCTCAGAAAACCTGCGTTCCAGTGCGGGTCGATAAATGCCGTCTCCTTTCCCGGTCTTCCATCTCCGTGGTCCTTATCGCTATTTCTCACTCAGTTTCATTGTATCACATCGTATCACCATCAGCGCATCGGGGGTTGTGGAAAGAGCCTTGTTGTATTTCGTCTGTCGAAAGTCGCGTTCCCTAGCTTTTCCCAGCCAGCAAATGCCTCAATGTACACTCCCAAGCATGCAGCAAGATGCGCCAATCAACCAAATGCCATTTTCTACCAACAAAGGACGTTTATCTCAATCTTCGGGCTTCACGTTCGGACTCGAGGAGGCAGAGAATGTCGTCTTCGCGGACTGTGCATGGCTTTGTTAGCTTGATCTCCTTCTAGGCCCGTCATCCCCGGAAATTTGGAAGATTTGCTTTTGAATCTTGAAGTGATAATTGTACGGGGTGTGCGAGTTCGAGAATGCTAGGATTGTGAAGTGGAAATCATCGTACCTGGGCCCTTGACGTTGCGGATGATGCTTCGGGTGGTATCGTCCATAAACTCGACTCTGACCTGGGTAACACCTCCACGAGAACCTATACTCCATCAGAACCCATTCGCATCCATCTTTCTCCCACCGTCGCAGATCGGGGAAACATACCGGTACGGCCCAAAACGCGGGTAACCTTAACGAGCTTGACGGGAACCTTGGAGGAATCCATGATTGCGATCTGTTTCCAGAATTAGTTCCTATTCCTCGCTTACACGTATATTCGACTGACTGTTTGAATGCGCGGAGTGGGATTCTGTTGTGGGAATTGCGGGTTGCGTGGGTTGAGGTTGCTGTCGCCGTCGGGGTATTTTTCGAAGAAATTCAGCTGTGGGGTTCGAGAATCGCCAAATTCCAGCGTCTGTTGGCGCCTTGCCTGATCAAGTTACTTTTGCCCATGCTTAGTCATTCTTATGCTCACCTTGCATGCTCACGCTCACGCTCGAGCCATGACGCGGCCGAAAACCGCAACGTGGGGCAGCAAAATGCAAAGAATTTGTTACTGTGCTCACCATGCAGCAGAACAACAATCTATAATAAAACACCACACTACTGCAGTCCAACCCTCCCCGTTCTCCTTATCTTCTGATACTCGTCTCTCATTTGATATCATTCCTTTGCATTGCAGATTGTCCCCCTCTTAACTCCGCACAAACATATCAGCTGGCTTGTCCAGAAGTTCCTCGAACAACGCGCGACAAAGTACCCCGCGATCGGCCACGTTTTTGTGCATTGAGAGACAAGTATTTTACTTCTAACCCTCGCAATGGATCTCGTAAACCAGTAAGACATTTCTTTTACTAGAGAGCTTCAACATGCCTTTGATTGAAGAAGTCAGCCATTTTGAACAGTCTGCTAACGATCCCGAAAGCTTAGAAGGGAGGCTGTTGTTTGCTGTGCCAAAGAGTGAGTCAACGTTACATCCGTTACCCAAACCCCCAATTCTCTTCAAATCCAATGCTAATCTGTACAATTGCAGAGGGCAGATTATTACAAGCAGCCCTGAACCTCCTCGAAGGTGCTGATATCCAATTCCGCCGCGAATCCCGTCTCGACATTGCTCTCGTCAAGAACCTCCCAATTGCCCTCGTCTTCCTTCCTGCTGCTGACATCCCCACTTTCGTCGGTGAAGGTCGAGTCTCGCTTGGTATAACGGGCCGTGATACCGTTGCTGAACATGAAGCAGCTGTTGAGGCCGCGAGGAGGGAAAGGGCAGAGTCGGGAGCTAACACACCTATTGATGGAGACCGACACACGGGCTGTGAAGAGGTTATGGATTTAAGTTTCGGGGCTTGCAAGTTGCAAGTCCAAGTTCCAGAGAAGGGACAGTATGTTAAGCCGTCGGATCTGATTGGAAAGAATGTTGGGACAAGTTTTGTCCATCTTGCAGAGGAGTATTTTGCGAGGTTGGAGATGGAAGCAGATGCCACAAACGGGCAGAAGAGGAAAAAGCTGAGCACAAAGATTATCGAACTGAGTGGCAGTGTGGAAGCTGCATGCGCATTAGGCGTTGCAGATGGAATTGTCGATCTTGTCGGTAAGTTTTGCCAATTTCTCGACGACTCTCCACTCACCTAGTACAGAATCCGGAGAAACTATGAAAGCTGCGGGCTTGAAAGCCATTGACACAGTAGTATCAAGTGTAGCTGTCCTCATTAAGTCAAAGGACCCCTCAAACCCAGCTTTAGTCGACCTTCTCGCCTCAAGAATACGCGGAGTCATCAGTAAGTCCTGAACCTATAACTACATTGCAAGTTACTCACTCCACATAGCTGCACAACAATACGTCTTGTGCCAGTACAACGTCCGCCGCGCAGACCTGCCCGAAGCTACAAGAATTACACCCGGTAAACGAGCACCAACTATCAATGCTCTAGAGGAAGAAGGCTGGATGGCAGTGAGCAGCATGGTAGAGAAGAAGAAAATCGCAACAGTTATGGATCAACTAACTGCGATGGGTGCTACGGATATCTTGGTCTTGAATATTGCGAACACACGTGCAGGATAAGGTAAAGAAAGGTAATTCAAGGGGATGTTGGACTAATTATGTTGGAATACCCCATTTGAATCAAGCTTTCTGGGACTAGAATAAAATCAGAAAAACGGATGACATAAAAATAGAGAAATGTATTTCGGTTGCTCAGTATTTGGTGCGATACGAGAAGGATGAGCAAGGTACGCTGTTCCAACCCTCATATCACGGTCAATACATTTTCCAAATTGCTTTTCTTTCATTCTTCAAACTAAATAAATCCGAAGTAAAACTTTCAAGATCCGGAGTCTTTCTACGAAGCTAAGTCTCAGGCGCATTTTCCTCCCACAGCCCTCATTCCCTATCCCAAAAATTTAATCACGAACGCAATTTAAGTCCAAACCACGAGATTTCCGTATGCTCAAATGAGGCGCCCGAAATGTTTTTAGGCATCATTCAATCACTTGACAGTTCCATTCTTAGTAATTTTTACATGTATTCTATTCTACAACTATATCTACGGGCTTCTCCCTCTATTTTCCCTAGTCCGAGTCTGATTTCGCCTTCATATGATAGTAACGATCTTCCCTACTATACTCAAGCACAATCTCATCAACCAACTTCCCACCAGCCACAACCTTCTGCTCCTTAACAAACAACTCATACGCTCCATCCCCAACCTCATTCACAGCCGCACAAACATACCTCTTTTCCGCATCCCCATCTCCATCTCCCTTCCTCCCCACCTCCTCTCTCCCCATAACCATCACCACTCCCCCATCATCCAACCTAAAAAACATCCCCGGCCCAGCTCTAACCTTCCGCTTCCCATTCTGTCCCGCTTTTTTCTGTTCAGGAACAGGCAAAGACACACCCCTCGCCATCAAAGCCCTGCTATCAATATGCAGCGTCCACAGCTTAAAATACAACAACCTCGCTTTCTCAGAGCTCATATGTTTTGCTAGTAAGACCCGACGCATGAATTCGTCTTCGTTTAGGCGGCATATTTCGATGCCTGTCTCGTGGGGGGCGAGGAGGGATGGGTTGAGTGGTGGCGTGCCGGACTGTGAGTTTGTTAGCGTTGGTGAAAGGGGGTGTGATGGGAGCGAGTTTTTGGGTTGTGGTCGTTGTGGGGGTCCATGGGAGGGGGACGTACATTTTTCTTGATCCAGGCTTGGACGTCGGAATTGGTCCACGTCATTGGGATTCGCTCGTCAAATGGTAAGGGTGACGGTTTCGGGATTTCGACTTTTAACACTATAGATGAATTAGCACATGCGTTCAGAGTAAGAACAGGATAGGATCAAACATACTCTCCGCATACCTCAACGTATTCTTACTATGCCCCACATCCCCAATCCCCGGCGCAATACAAGCAACCACTAGCGTCTTCACCGTCGTCCCCCCGGCCCCCGCCCCAACATCAAAAGCCCCCTTAAGCACCTGCGTCAACTTACTCTCCCGAAACGGAATATGCACATGTTTCCCTCCTCCTTCCCCTTTCGCAATACTCCATTGCGCGCGTTTAGTAATACATTCTTTTAATACGCTTAATGATTTGTTTATTTCTCGCGTCTCGAGCATGCGTTCGCGTGAGTGGGAGGCGGTGTCGGCACTTGCTTCGGAGCCGGCGAGGTCGATTAGGAGGAGTGTGCCGGTGCTGGGGAGGGAGGGGGATTGAAAAGAAGAGGGAGAGGGGGAGGTGATGCGTATTCGGCAGATGGAGTGGGAGCGGGAGGAGTGGTCGTTTTTGGTGGTTGGGGCGGTGGAGCGGAGGGTTTTGGCTGTGTCGATGAAAGTTAGGAACTCCTTTGCTGTCGTCGGAGTCTTTTCTTCGATGCCGACGAGTTGCATGGTGCCGAAGGCGTCTTCTTTTACGGTTATGGGGTTCCGGTCGTTGAGAAGATCTGGGATGTGTGTTAGTGTTGGAGTTGGAGAAAAGAGGGAGAGAGAGTACCGTATAGGTTATTGCCTGCTACTTCGAAGACACAGATCTGAACATCTTTCTCAGAATCTCCCATTACTTTCTCAACAAGTAATCTCTCAAGTCCAGTAACGCTATACGTCTTCCCAGATCCAGTCTGTCCATACGCAAGTAACATGCTCGTTCCCCCATCTACGCTCCATTTCACGAGCTCGCTTACTCGGTCCTTGTAAATGTCTTCCGTGCTTGAGGAGGGACCGCAGACTTGATCCAGCAAAAATGTCGATGTCTATTCATCAATTAGCTTATTTCAATACTCTAAAAATTTGGCCACTGGGAGGAAATTAAAGAAATGGAGAAATACATTTAAATCAGGCTTCCCCCTAACCTTCTGCCGTGGCTCATACACACTCACTTCCCCAACGTCACCACCAGCAATCACACCCTCAATAATCCCATCCTCAATCTCAGTAACAGTAAGTGGTCTAATCCGCGCAATGATACTTGTTTCTGGCGCAGAAACGGGTGGGCTTGAAGATACTGATAATTGAGGCGCGGGCGCTAATTGCGCGATGCGTTGCCGAAAGTAGGGAATGTGGTCCTTGATGAAGCCTTCCATTTTTGGGGGACGTGTTCTGAATTTCCTTTAATAAAAATTACTTCTGGGAAGTATCTTTTGAAAAGTATGTTGCAGACGCGATTTATGATGGCGAGCTGTTTACTGGCTGCCTACTTAGGCAGCAAGTAAATAGGAAAGATCGTCGCGATAAGGACCGGGAACGGGGTTGCAAAGCTTTCAATCATTTATCATTGACTTGAATTGGTTTGTATGGAATGATTTACGAGACATTGAATTTAAGATAGGGAGTTTTGAAATCCCGTTCCCGGTTCTCGTCGTCCCCTTTTGGCCCGTAGCAACGGAAGCGAGGAGGGTTGTTTACTTGTTACGCCGCTTCCCCTTTTCGTCTCAATGATCTGCGTGAATATCGAGGTATTCGTGAGAAATTTATTGACAAGTAGTAGCTTTACCATCCCCTACTCAATTATCTTATATCTTCCCTTCAAACCCGAGTCTGTCTTTTGTTAGTCTTTGTGGTGCGTGGCGGGGTTCATAGCGGGGTAGTTGTGAACCCCTCAATCCGGGTGGGTATGTCTCAACATCTCTATTGCTGTATATTCTTCTATTAACTCCTATCGAGTTTCGGGGTCACTTTGCAAGCGTAACCTTAACAGCGCGATTTGCAAGGGATGTGAACGTGATGATTGGCCTAGGTAGGGATATTTCGCGAGCATCTCGTGTCAAATGACAAAAGTGGCCCCGAAACTCGATAGGAGTTAACGATCTACAGGCTCGCAACCACATTTGCAATCGCGATCTTGGATCTTGGCTCTGGTGGTTCTCTTTCTGCTCTTGCGGTTCCGAGTCTTCTCTCATGGTTGTCCCTGCAGCGATTGCGGGGTAGTTGCTCGTGACTCCATGTGCCAAGTTTGATCATCTCTATCTTTCTCCCCCTGTCTCCCATCTTTCAACACACATACATCTAGAGCGCTCGATTTGGGTGATCCTTTTTGAGCAAGGATGCAACCCTATATGTGGCTGCCACGCGTTTTACCGCATGAATTCAATCTTCTTGGCATCATAATCCTTCCACTTTGCGCCCCGACCCAGCGGCGGAAGAGCATGCGATAGCAAAAGCCGCATACCATGCCAGCGCAGAATATCATATTTATCAGCTGAAATTCAGCAAGACGGCTTTGATTTTATTTCCGGACTCCAAATACCGGGAGAATCTGATCCCGTGCCTGTGCAACCACGGGTCGGCTTCCTATTCAGGTTAAAGAAAGCAAAATATACTTGCGGCAGCTTCGTATAGTTCTTCCGCTCGGTATCAGATTGATTACACGTGGCATCCTTACAAGCGCCCGGGATGGGCGGGAGATCGTCTGAAGTTTGGATTGTGGCATTGTAGAAATCGTGCAAGCATGTTGAGGTTGCCGCAAAATACGATCGGAGTCGGGCGTCTTATGCTAACTCTGACATACGCAGCTTCTATTTCTATACTCTTGGCAGAGATGCCATTGTTCTCTGAGTAGTAGTGACTCATTGCTTGTAAGGGGTTGGAAAGGCAAGGCTAAGGCTAAAGCGGATTGAAACCAGCTCGTGAGTAATTCGGTACATATCAACTAGAAATCTTTAAGTCTCTATCCGGATTCTACAGAATAGTTGGCGGGACTGATATGGAGTTTTATTCGGAATTTCTGCGTAGGACTGGTGCCTTTCCGGTAACCCAAAAGTTGTAGTTCGAACCATGTGACGGGATCTCGTGCTTAATCACGTTCAAGCTACGTACCTCCTCGTCATTCCTGCAGGTTAAAAACTTCATTCATTTTGTTGCAAATCCTAGTCATGTGAATCACTTGCAATGAGAAATTCATGATCCAAAGAATGAGGAGAGCATGACTCAGCTGCATCGGTTTCAAATGTCGTACAACCTGAAGTCTTAACACCTCGATTTTACGGTATTGAGATCTTCTTATAAGCATGAAATCCGTAAGGAAGGATTTTTCAATATATTTGAAGAGTCTACTAATGAATTATCTCATAACATGAATACATAAAAGTCCAACCCCCAAAAGACGCCCGCGACCAGGACCTAAGATCCCACGCTCAATCATCTAATACGGTCATTGATTGGCGCCATCTTCATCTCCCTCTTATTATTCGTGCCCTTAGGAATGACATTCGTACAATCAATCAACTTCGAGCTGCCTCCCGGCACACCGAGCAGTTGCATACGTGCCATAGCATCAGCAAACTTGCCGTTCCACTTGCCCTTGTTCCCAACGAAACCTTTGAATTCCTTGCCCACTTTCGCGTCAGCAGCAAGATTCTTGTCCGATGGGAATGGGAACACGTTTGCTGGAGGGGTGAGTGTTTCTTGGTAGTAGTTCACGTCCCATGTCCCGGGAGTAGAGTCTTGAGCGCCTCCCGGAGGGATCTCGGGTACGAATGAAGCCTTTGAAGTAGAGTGTGCGCCGAGTAGAGCAGCGAGATCCACGGCGTCAAAGCCCTTGTTTTGGAACAGAACAGACAAAGTTGTGGCATCTGCGTGCACGTCTGGTAGAAGTCCAGGAGGGGCACCGACACTGGAATCTTTTCGTCCGACGAAGGTTTGGACACGGGGACCGCCGGGACAGACTACGATTGCAACGCTGGAGGCGACGACGATCAAATCGGCGACGGAGACCGTGGGGTATTTGATGGCGAGGGCCTTGATTTTGTCAGAAATTCCTTGAAGTCCGTTATTTTCGGGACGGTTGTAGGCTTCGGAGGCTAGGATTAGAGAGCCATCGCATCCGCCGGTGGAGCCTTGACTTTTGTCCCAGGTACCGCAGTCGTGGAAGCATTCCTATTCAGCTGAAGTCAGTGGTTGTATCGTAATGTGCATACCGTGCTAATGAAGAAAAGCTCTGTATGTAACCTGCAGATTGGACCACATGCTAGGGGGACTTACTCGGATAGCAGCACGAGCATCTTCGTTACATTTGCCATCAGCACCAAGGAACATGGCATTGAAATCCTTGACGATAGAGGTCCAGATTGCGGGGCAATTGCCCCCACCGCCGTCTCTTGATGCCAGGGAGCTGTCACGTTCAGCAAGTGCGGGAAGAGATCGCTTGAGGACTTCAACAGATGAGGAGGTATAGTGGAAGATAGCATCACGAGCTTCGACGAAACTCAGGCCATTGACGGCTGTTACAACCACTCCAGAGACGACAAGAGAGGCGAGACGCATGGTGAGTCTGACTTCACGTCAAGTGGACAAAAAAGATGGACCAGGAGAAGGAATCAGCTGTGTTTGAAAAGAGCAAAGGCGCTTGAGACTGGAATAAAGATTCCAAGACTTTTTGTCAAGGAGGCCTTTTTATATTTCGTATCGTGCCTACCCCTTTCCAGATGTGTAATACTAACAACTTCTGAATTCGGCATGGCGTTGAAGGAGCATCCGCAACGGAAAAAAATCCTACTCGTTCAGCACAGCTGGAATCAAGAACAAGCATCTGGACCCTCTTCAAAGCATGATCAAATGCAAATCAAAAGGATTCGACATCCACAAAAGCGATATCAGGCCATTCTTGGGACAGCCACGCAAAGCCCATAGCTCAAAAAAGGACACTGCGTGAGAAATGTCTCAAACCTTCGAAAACGTCCTCACGAGAGATGAGGTACGAGCCATGGTCTTCTCGGTCCTTAGGGTGATCACAGGCCGCCGTTCTAAATGAAGATCGAGGATTTGCATGTGGCAGAAGCATCGTCTTCGGGTCTTGGTTCGCTGTGGATCCGAGTTGCTTGTTTGAACTGCAATATAGGATGAGAAGGCGCACGCCAGACAATTGTAGGCAGAAGCATCAGCTTCGGCGTAAGATGAGGCTTTTCGTGCTGGGCTTGACATGATCAAGCTTTAGCCCAGAGATCCAATGGCGAGAAATCCAATTTTAATGCTGGCTGGAGATCCTTAGGGTGAGAGCTTGCCGCGTGGTATTTCTCCGATGCTGCTGGCGTCGTCTCGTGCTGGTGAGACAACCCTGTCGTCCAGGAACGGCAAGCAACATGATCCCAGGAGATCCATGCTGCAGAGGGGCGCTCGACCTGTGCACCGTGTAGAAAGCCAATGTCTCGGTATAACTCTGACCGAGCGGAATCGTGTGTATGAAGACTTCTGGATTACTCAACCATTGCGGTCTGTGTTACGCTGCATGGGGGCTGACACGATGCAAGAACCTTGCCCGATTCGGGAAGTGGACTTGGTCTTGGCAGCAAGCAAAAAGGTACCTGCAGCACCTGATTGTTCCTGATCTCGTGTTCACTTTTCAGCCCGCTATTTCCGCCATACTCTTATGCATTTAATGCAAAAGAATGCCTGCAGACCCCGTGCTCTCAATATCGTGCCGAAGAGATCCGAGCAGACTCCATGGGTCATGGATTGGATTCGACCAAGCAAAAAATCAGATACAAGCCAAAAAAAAATAAAAAAATTTCACGATTGCGCCGAGTCCATCTGATAGAAGCTATGCCGAGTATGAGGTCGAATCCTAATCGAGAAAATTCGCGAAAAAAGCTCACTGTAATTTGAGCTAAGCTTTTGAGATGAGAAGGTACCATGACCTTGGATTCATTCAACTTCTGAGATAGTCATTCACGGCTTCTCCCCAAACAACGCCACGTTTATAAAAGTGCATTGCCGGAACGCTGCCTTCTTTAAGGCCATCGATGGCTTGGGCGAGATCTTCGCCTAGACCTTCATCCTTGATGTCCGAAATAGGATAAAGGTAAGTCTTGAATGAGAATACCAACGCCTTGGTTTTGGGAAGCCGATGTAACAGTTGGCGTTCACATCGAAGGAAAGTCTGTTGCGTGTCAGCAGATGCTCCAACAGAATTTCCGAGTGACCGAAAACTTGCATTATTGATGTCGACCTCCTCTGCTACTGCGTCTTCACCCTCGTAGAGGTGGTTGCCACTCGCTGCAAACAGTCGGTCGTGAGTTGTTACTGACCACTACATCAACTCATCAACTTTGACTCTTCCAAAAATTTTGTTATTGTATGGACGAAAAGGCTGCGGGTGGCACATGTTATTTGGAATAACATTTTCTCACTTACGTTGGACCTCTTCACCACCCTCCCTACTTCTAATTTTTCAAAGAATCTATCCATGCTCTTTTCTAACTTCTCTTTGTACCCTGGCACTGGCGTATGGATTTCTCGCAACTTCATCCCGAATTTCTCTTTCGTGTTGAACCCCGCAGGGAAGCAAGTCACGAAGCCTTTTAGCTCGTATTGATCCCCGTCTTTTGACGGGAGTAAGAGTAGGAAGTCATCATCTAAGTTCCCACCTAACAATTCAAAAGTGCGGATCGGGTCTGTTGGTGGCCGTAAAGGCAGCGACTCGGAGGTGGCAAGGTTACGAAGATGATTATCGCCGAAGGTGAACATGGTGGGGAAGCGGGTTGGAAGGTAAGCATTCATAAGCCAAGTGTATAATTCATCAATTGCAGGTTTGATGGCTTGGGATGCTTGGATGGCTATCTCGTGGCGGTCTCTCATAATCTGCTTCCGAAGTTGCATACGGGAAAGGTAGTTTTTGTCCATCTCGATGAGCTCCGAAAAATTAGAGTTGGAGATGCCTGGGAGTCGTCAGCATAAATAGCAAAGCTTGGAGCAGCGTTATTGTTAAACATTTTGTAATTGATACCAAAATATTCTGTAGTTGGACGGGACATAATAAAGGAATGCGCGTACCCATAGTCAAATGATACTTGGCTTTGAAGTTTCGAATCTTGAGCGGCTCAGTCTTCTGCCAATCAAAATCTCGCAGGGGAGTAATCCGATAAGCCTCCGCGAGGTTTACTTTTTCTTCACTGATGAGAGATCCCTCAAAATCTTCCTAAAATCAGGAGAGCTGTCAGTCTTTGGATTCTGAAAATGTCGATTCTCAAGGATGGCCCGACTGAGCCGGTGGGATAAGAAGCCCTCACGAACCACTCGTGCCTAGATGATTCTACCAGAGCATTGAGAATCCCCCAGACATAATCTATAGAAGTCAACTTGCCTTTTTCCCATATCTTCCCACTACGTATCTGATGCATAGTCTTCCGAGGACGAATATCGCGTAAGTGGCCAGCGCCACGACCCCGCAGTACGCAGACCAGGAAGCCATCTCAAAAGTGGTCGTAGGCTGTAGTTTCGGAATCATTATTTACAGTGTATAGAGATATATATATCGAGATCGATGCCATCTTTGAGTTATCCATGAATCATTACTGAGATTGAATAGGAATGAGAATGCGGTGCCGGCTGCCAAAAAGTGGAGGCTATTTCGGGTACACCTTCCCGAAGTGGCAAACCTAACAAGAATGGGGTGTGAAGTGAACACGACGGCGGATCGAAGATTAGACTCCGGGTGTTCCTTAATGCAAAATATGTTTATTCGTCAAGATGAAAAAATTCACAGAACCAGACACATTATCTAAATATCGAAATGCCATAATTGCCCAAATTACCCCGCCCGGTTGGGCTTTTCGCCAGTCATGAAATCGTGATATCGTCCAGTACCCCCCACAAGCATTACTGAATGAACGCTTAACAACTACTCTTCCCCTTACCTCCCTTGGAACAAGTTGACGTAGATGCCGTTGTTTTTGGTTTATCCTCAGTCGACGTGGGAGGCGCCGTAGTTATGGATGCAGAACTCGTTGTCGTGACAAGTGTGCTCGGGGCAGTCGCTGTAGAAGAGGGGGCCGAGGAAGACGGAGGGTGTGCGTAGTAGTCATCAAGTGCCTTCTCAACAGACGCGGCATCCGGATATGCATCTAAATTCTGGAAATATGGCAGGAGAACGTCGTGGATTTGGCCCATGTCTGTACCACTGTAAGACTTTGCTCGGAAGAGCGGGGCCATGGGATCATTGAAGGAAACCTTCTCGGGATACCCGAAAGTGGAAAGGTCGACTTGAGAAACATTGAAGGCTGCCATCATGTCATGATCTTCGTGAACGAGATTGTGGCAGTGAAACATGTAGACACCCGACCATGGGGCGAAGTTCGCCACCACTTCTACTTCCTCTATTTTCTGTGAGTAAACTTTATTGGAGAGGAGACATGGAAGACATACCATTCATTCCAAGGTAAACTACATCTTTAAGACCAGCTGCTTCATAAGGCTGAACTCCTCTGCCTGACCCTACGCGGGATACCACTTGAAAATCAATTAGATGAATGTGGATTGGGTGGCTCCAGCCTGGGTTCTCAGTCAGCTTGATAGTTTTATTGGAAGAATTACATGTTAATATCGAGACTCACCGCCTGACTTGTTCGTCAATCGCCATCTTTGGGTTTTGCCCTGTTTTGGGAACGCAACTACGCGGTTCTTGACATCTTCGAAACCAATGCCATTAATCAACCATTGTCCGTTTGTCCTCTCAAAAGTAAATGCTTGATCTACAGTGGTGTGTGCAGGAGGAGTTGCAATGTCGCCCAGATGGGCTGCAATATCGCCATTCCCATCAGACGAAGTCACCTGATTGCCCACCACGAACCGAAGGACTCTATCAGTGGCGGGATAGTCTGGGTTTGTTTGGAAGCTTCGTTCGTTCATCAGTGTCAGATTTTGGTTTTTGTATTTGTCGAAGTCGATGACGATTTCGTATCGTTCAGCCATAGCAATGACAAGTGAGGTCGTAATTACTGGGTGATCGAGATAACCTGCATCGGATGCTACGACTGTGAATGGGAGGTGAGTATTTGGGTCCGAATCAGCCACCAGATAGAGACTGTACGTCCTAGATATTGATGCATCTAGAAGTCTGAACTTGTATTTCCGACTCTCGACGTTCACGTAAGGCCACGGTTGTCCATTCACGGTGTTGACATCACCGTACAAGCTGACTCGTTCATTCTCAGGAGACAGCAGCTTACCGCTCGGCAAGAACTGTTTAGTCGCCAGCATCAGAGGGATATCGTAGTTACCGGTTGGGAGTTTGAGTTTGTCAGAAACAGCTGGATCTTCGAGAAGGTAGAAGCCAGCTTGTCCAAAGTATGCATTGACAGCAGTAATCCCAATGGCGTGATCGTGATACCACAAAGTTCGCACAGGCTGTGCGTTAGGATAGTAGTAGTCTTTGGACTGGCCGGGATTTGTGACATCCTCGGCCCAGCCATCAAAGGGGGTCCTGCTGTAACTGCTCAAATTGTGAGTAGGTGTTTTGATGACATATCGCCCTCTTGGCACAGGGTATTTTTTAAGCTTACCTTCCATGAAGGTGTATGGAGGAAGGGCGATCATATTTGTTAATGAATCGAACAATGGCTTCTGTCCCTTTCTTCATCTGAATACATCGAGAAGTCAGTGAGGCCAGATCCAGGGAGGCTGGGAGCTGTAGATGGTGGGACGTACGTGAAATGTGGGTCCTGGAGCCACTAAGTTTGGCGGGTCAGCCACAGTCACAACAGACAAGTGAAGATTTGCTGCGATCATGAAATGAGAAAATTGGCTTTGCGATAGTCTTACTTCCATTGTATCCGACGTAGGACGTGGTTCCCAAGTTCGGGTACGTTTGCTTCTCAAAAGCCTGAATGTTGATTTCATAGTATTCTATCGTCTTACCCGTCGTCTCGTTCGTGAAAGATGACGCAGGTACTGCAGGAGGAGGTATTGGAAGAGGATATTGGAATATGTATTTGTACCTAAAGTATGTCAGTCGAGAAAGAACACGAGTGGGTTTCGAGGAAACAGATTGAAAACTGGTGCTGAGTTCGGGCTTGACACGAGAATCTCTAAAGAAATTGCAAGATGTGAACATACTCTGGAGAAAGCCATGGGTCTATGCCAGCCTGGACAGTCACGAAGAGTGCCGCAGCTAGAGCTAGCCAAGAAGTAGAATACATTGCGAACAGGACAAGAAGATGAAGGTGGAAGGATATTTGACAAGTAGTAGGAGAATCGTTCTTCAGGTCGTAGTCTGCTGGAGGAGACTAATATATAACTTTCTGCAAAAATTCTCTGACCCAAGGGACCCTTGAAGTTCCTTGCAAAGCCTTCATTTCGTGACATCCAACCAGTTCGATAGAATCAAAGGTTGAAAATCCACCGGCCACGGTCATCCCGTTCTATCAAACATGCCGACTTGGCAAAAACCTTGACACATTCTATTCCGCAAGCGAATTATGAAGATTGATTTGAGAAGACTAGCACATAATCCATATTGAGCAACGTGGGGCGCTGTCATTCGGGACGAAGTGGCCTGAGCCGCTCGAAGTGTGCCACATTTGTTTCCTGGGAAGCAACTTACATGGCCTAGGTGACGCCTCCAAAGCTTCGCCATAGTTCATGATGAACATTTGTTAGGGAAGCATGCCGTAGAATCGGAAGTTCCGATTTCAAAGTGCGAGGTGGGCCAGGCTCGCGGTGGGCAAAAACAGCGGCCCTGATTTTCAATGTCCCAGACCTTGTGGAACACTCAAAATCCGCAAATATTCAGTGCCGCCTGGTTTTGTCCACCGTAAGCTAGGGACGTTCTCTGAAAAGCTTAAGCCCAGCGAGCCTCGTGATACCTAATACGAGTGGCCGAGTTAAGGCTGCCAATTTCAAACTTGAGAACATGCCTGCAGATAAATGCGGCTGAGAGAACTAGTCAAGCCGCTGCTGGGATAGTTGGCACATACCGGTACAAAGTGGTGTGTTTGTTCATGATCGAGGCCGAGAGAAAAATGGATTTCGAGTAATCTTTGCGCTAGTTCTAAGCCTTTTTAGGGTTAGCTCAAAAGCTCAAAAAGCTTGCCCCGCCACGTTGAAGGGACGGCAACTAAATCCTCCCATACAGATGTACTAGGTCTAAATGAAGAAAAGCAAATTATTTGGTGCTTCTCTATGCTCTGAGCATATTCATTGGTTTGATCTTCTGTTCGTCCTTTTCCACCCGAGGACATATCCTCCGCGGGCTGCGGCTGCCTGACCTGTTCCTTTTTCTTGCCACCTGCTTAACCTTACCATGCCCATTTCTCTGAAGCCCAGCGTGATGTGGTGATCTAGATTCTGAGCTGGTTGTATGTCACTGAAGGTTGTCCTGTCGATCCATGGTTCCCGCCATCGGCTCAATTCTTTAACGAAGGTGGGCCACGAATTCATGATTTCGACTGATGGTATTACTCTTAGACTATGAAGCTCCAAGTCTGTGAGTAATAAGTTGACAACAGGACCTTTTGATTTCGTTTGATACCTTCATCACTTTTGCTTTCCGTCTGCCACAACACCCCAAGTCTCATTATGTTTACCAAGAGTACTTTGCGCCTTGTGATCTTCCTTGCGTGGGCCATTCAATGGGTGCAAGGTCAAGTGCCTTATGATCCAAGTCCCTTCAATGTCGTAGGTACCATCAATGGGTAAGGACTCCTTCACATGGCAAAAGCTCACGCCAGAGGACTGACGTTGGCAACAGTATGACCCTGGATGCAGGTGGCCCTCTTGCTGGAGGTTCAATCACGGTGGATGGTCTAGCAATCACGGTGCCTGCCAACTTATTGGCAACACTACCGGCAATCAGTGTAGCATGGTCGGAGCTTTTCAACAATGGTGTTCCAAATTTGCCGGGCAGCATTTCATGGGAGGCCAATGTGAGTAGGATGCACTGGAGCAGAACTTATTCTTATTAATACTTCTTAGGTTATCGGAAATAGATTGAACGGCAAGTTTATTGCTGGATTGGTCTACATTGCACAGAGGTCTGCCCAGACAGTCCAGGGCTTCGTCACGGCTATTGATCTTTCAACTGGCCATTTCCAAATCAATGGAGTAACTGACTGCGTTATCAACGATCCTTCGGGAAGATACGGGCGGCCCTATACAGCCAACCCACTCTGGGCCTCAGATCCAGATAATCCGAGTATCCATACCCAGACAGGATTTCCTCTCTGCATACCAAGGAGCAGTTCAGATCCTCTGTGTCCGTCAAAGAATCGTCCCCTGAACTCCGCTGGAGCGCCCCTCAGTGTATTGTGAGTATCCTGTGGAGAAATGAGACAATCATAACAACTGATCGGGTGCAGTACTTTCAAGGATCCTGCAGCTGCTGGAACTACCGACCCAGATGCTCGTCTAATGGCTCCTCTTATGGTAGGGGACTTCGTGACTGTGTCTGGCACATTCGTTGGCAGCCTTTTGGAGGTCAATAGTCTAAACGCAAATATTCAGTTTCTCACTGCCCCAGGAACTAAGCCGGCCTATCTTTGGTGTGAGGAAGCAATATATGCTATCGTCACAACCCAAGGAGGTGAGAATGGGGAGACACGAGCAGTCGCATGGACTTCCGACCCCACAACTCCAATACAGTGGTTTTCACTGGACGTCGATCCTTGCACTGGAGACGTCACAGAACGAAACCTCAATTTGCAACAGCCTACAACGGGTGCACCTCCGATAGGGAGAGTTGTCTATAGACTCGGCAAAACCGATGCAAGCCCGGCCCCGAGGCAGGTTGGATTTCGCGCAACGACGGGCGTCACGACGACACTGAACAACATAACGGCGGGACAGTACATCCAACCCATATTTTCATATACTTTTCCTGAGCTCGTCACTTTTGGGACCCCTATGTTTCCAAATTCATTTGAAGTTATTCCATACTTAGGACAAGGTTCTGGCCCCTATGTTCCGGGTACATTTGGCGCATCTCCCCCAGCTTCGGAGGTCATTGTGGGCCAACTGAGTCCATGGCCTGGCGCCTTGGCCCCAACAACCACCTCGTGTGCGCCAAAGCCAAGCTCAACCACAGCTCCTCCATCTACGACACTAGCCACTTCTACAACTGCTCCTGCAACGACCTCAGCTGTACCGAAGGATGTCGTCACAATTCTCTCAGCCTCGCAGGCCTCAACAAGGGGAATAATTACAGTAACAGCCAGTGCTTCAAGCAATAATGCGAACGCTCAACTCTTCATGGCCGTCGCGGGGCCAAATCCCATCACAGCAACTGCAATGACCAAGAGCGGCTCGACATTTAGTCTCAGCGTCAGTGTTAAAAACAAAGGGACAAGCGTCACGATCACAAGCAATTTTGGAGGTTCGGCGACGGTGGCTATCAAGTAAAGTGGCATATTTCAAGATATAAATTAATGAATAATGACCTTTCATGCGTTACGCAAGACCTCAGTCGCTGGCAGTCATAGTGATCTTTCGACCTCCTTCCAAATTGCAGATCCCAGAACAATGCTTAGTTGCTGTAGCTTCCCGTCTACATGGGGTGTCATGCCATTTCATCAAGAGGGGTTCTTTGCCCCACAGCGCATAGCTACAACTGCTAGAGCGGTGAGTTAGCTACCCGCCGCAACGACGCACTTAGGATCGTCCCGCATCAGATAAGCTCTCTGTTATTGAATACCCCATGCAAGTTTCCGGTTCCATGGGTCAAGCATGGAGTACCTCCACCATCTGCACATCAAAAGACTTCTTTCGGTTGATGTAACCGAATCTATACGATGCCAAGTACTTGGCATGCAATGCTAATATTGGTTTCAGACTCCGCCCCGATGCTTTAAATTTTGGCGAGCTGACAATCCTCACAATGGTCCGATGCGGGTGGGGAAAGCCTATATTGAAGATTTTCTACGGCATCTTATACCCTTATGCGGAATCTAGACTTCGTGGACGGCCTCGCTTTAGTCATTGTAAAAGGAAATGCCAACATTATATTAAAGATTCAGCAAGAAGGTAAGTGGAAGCTATTTATTGGCAGGGCTGAGCTAGAAAGCTAAGTATTATAAATCTTGTGGTTTAAAGTTTCCGCCAAATCTTAGTTTCGTTGCGATCGCCGTCCTTCCGCGATGCATGCGGGGATTTTAGTTGCTGTGCAGGTATTAAGGACGGGAGTTTAGATCAAGTTGCATTTTACCGTCATTGCCCCTACCCCTCCAAAGCCAGGCCGTCCTCATACCGCCTTCATCCACGATTACCAATGCCGGGACTCTGGGAGACGCCCCGAAAATGGCCCATGCACAGGGCCGGAAGGAAAATCTTACGGTCAGACCCATGTGAGTTAGCGAGCCCAAAACCTGTGGCGTTTTCCACTTCAGCCCCCATCTTTGCAGCCCTTATTCTCCAAATTCTAAATCCGGATTGCTAGCAGCCACATGATCATCAGTCAGTGGTGACACACCCGCAAAAGATCTTCACGGCTCTTCAATGTCTCACCAGATTCCTCTCCACGACCCACATGGCTCTAGACTCCGGCAGCCGAGTACTGGATTCCGGGGAGGATTCAAATCTCGGAATAAAGGAGATTTCTCATGTCTAGCACATGGAGCAACTCTCTTTCATCGAGCTTGATCTACCATTTCATCCAGGCACATCATGACCATCCCCTGTTGTGTTGCGTTGTACAGGAGCAAGCCTCTGCAATTGGGATTGGATTTTAGTAAATCCCACATGGCATAATTTCTTCTACTTTGCGCCTGTTTTGTGGCTGCTATTCTGTACGTGCGGATACTCGTGTGTCTACCTATACTTCTTGGCATCTATACGATAGGCTGTGGGTGAGACAGTGAGCCTCGTCGACATCCAGTCACGTTTGCAGCACAAGCCTTTCTCCAAGCTTTTGGCTGCTTTGTGGCAGCTAAAACCAGGTTCGTCCTCCTTTAATCCTTTGATCGTCCGTGTGTGGCCCGCAGGCAGCAAACTTTTGCAGGCACGGTGCCAGCAAAGATCCAGGGCTCTTCTAGCCCTTCTTGGCGACATGATGGCCACAGGAGATGCATCCGTCCCAGTCAAAGCCTCGATTGCCACAACAAGCATATTGCTGGAGGTGATGATGGACTGTGTGACTGAGGGTGAACACAGAGCCAAGGTACTAAGGTAGCCAAGGCCCAAAAATGCTTGAGAATCACATAAGTGAACTGCATCCTGGGAGCACAACTTTGTTCACCATCTCACGCCTTGGTTTTGAACCTTCAAGTCATACCCCAATGGAATTTGTCGGAGCTCAGGACTGTTTCGCGTTGCCAGAGGGCAAGCTAGTTGAGGCTCCAAACTGGGGGGTGAGTGTCCCATTTGTCTGAGTACCGGGCATAATCTAATCATGGTCAGAACGATTGGACGGGATCCCATTCAACTTGGGACAGCCGTAGGTCCCCTGAAATGCCAATCTGGCAGATCTCTACAGCAGCTTTAAGTTACGAAGAACCATCCGTGGCATACTACTCCCACAGCCCACCAATATCACCGTTTATAACTGGCCCATCGGCGTCCTCATCAGTAGTTCCAAGCCCAAACCTTCCAATGTTCCCTCAAAATAACAGCGATTCATACTTTACAACACCAGGATATGACCAGCAAGTACTTGATTCGAAAAAGTCGTCTCAAAGTAGCCCACCAGGGGTTGCTGAAAGCATAGACAACGATGAAACAATAGAAGACGAAGATTCCGATACTTTTTCGTGGGACTCAAAGCTCACCGCAAACGCATCCAGTGCTCCGAAAAGACCCCCGCATCGAAGGACGCAGTCTTACAACGAAGTCTCCTTCAAGAATGCAAAGCGAGCACACACAGTTGTCGAGAAAAACTATCGAGAAAGACTCAACGACAAGATTGCAGATTTGGCCGTTTATCTGTTTGAGACTTCTTCCGATTGTAAGCCATCCATACTCTGCTCTTCTTCGGTTCTAAGCCTGGGGCTAATGACCTTCTAGCCCGCACCAAACCCTCGAAATCACTCGTCATGACTCGCGCAAAAGAACGACTGAAGCAATTAGATGCTCGAAATAAAACTCTGGAGGCAGAAGTGGTCAAATTACGCCAACATATTGCAATCTTAGATCATATAGTCGCTAGCAAAGGTCAATCGGCCCCCGCGAATCCGGAATGACGGATGGCTGTGTACCGTACCAAAAAATACAAGCATGGATATGGAAGGGAGTTACTGCTGCATTGATATTGCCCATTGTATACATAGCATAGCGCTAACGACTACGAATGAGTTGACTTGCTTCTAATCATCGACACCGAATGTCCCAGGGATTTTGAGGTAAGAGTCTTATCCGCTTGGGCCCTCTTTCTTTTATACTGATCGAAGAAGGCGAAGCCTAACTCTCATTGCGTCTAAATAGCCATAGTTATAGTTATTAGCGTCTAAGACACGCTACCTGCTGTTTGATTTGTCCTCTCTTGTACAATTTGATATCTTCTGGGCACTTGCCAATTGAATTGGCCTAGCACCCACTTTCTTCTTCCTTGATTATTCTCCGTCATACCATTTTATTTCTACAATTACTTGTATTTAATACTTTCAGCCATATCCCCATTCGATTCAGAGTACTGACGGCTGTAAACTTTCGAAGTGTTTTCATAGATTCAATGTGACACGTGACATACGTTTGATGAAACCTCCTTCTTTCTGTTGCTCGCTGCAAAAACTTGTTGCTGAAGACTGTTGATGTTCATTTTGTCTTTGTTTGCTGTTAATTATATGTCGTTCGCCATCATGCTATGCTGAGGAGACGGTGGCTCAAATTTTAGGCCTCTTCTACCGTTCTTTTGCGTTCATCGATACAAAGATGCTTCAAAGGAGAGATAAAACAATATGGAGGAGACACGATATAACCAAGCTGCTTTAGAAGACTATATAGAGGTTATTTTGGTATCTAGGGCTTGTAAGTTTCCAGTCGGACTTGTGTCACTTTCATAATTCTTTCGTTCTACCCGAGATCGATCGGGCCCGGATCAAAATGGATGGTGTTTTGTAGAAGCATCAAGAGATAGTTAATTTTATGCTAGCGTAGGAGTAGTATGATTCCAGTAGAGGTTTTTTACATATGAAAACAGTGCAATTCATGTCTTTCTCCGTAAAGGTTTTGCAATTGTTGTTTTGAGGTCTCCTTCCTCCCTCCTGTTGTTCTTCCAATTCTTGTAGATAATTTCTTTCATGGCTCTTATTTCTAGGGATGCGATGGCATTTAGTTAGGGTTATTTGAAACTCAAATCTCTCGGGGTGCTAGTTGAGAGTTATGCTGGCATAATACAAGTCTACAATCTGGTCTCCCTTTCATCGTGGTGGTTGCAAACGATAAATATTATCAAACCAGTGTCCTCAAGTACGAGCATGCATGGAACGATGGCTGTAATTCCCTGTCTTGCATTGGATAACACCCATCTCAGAAAAATGAACATTCTAAGACCACTTCTGGTTACATTTGAGGATGTAATATATTTAGACACCCGCGTCCGGTGGGTTGGTCCTAAATGGGCATCTCTGAATAACAAAGAGCTCAGAGACAGATCCTCCGTTTCATTTCTCTGAGTTTAACATCATTTTCAAAGAAATAAACGGAGTGGTGTGGTTTTCTTGGTCGGATACCGATCTGAACCGGCCCCTGGTGGAGAGAGGAGCGAAGGCCTAGCGCCATCCTTCCACTCAAGGGGCTAATATACAAGGACTAGTATGTACAGCGAACTCCTCAATGATGGGACGGCGGGAGGATTGATAAGTCCGAACTCATGACGTTGCTTACGCTCCTGCCACGCCGAGGAGTCTCTTCATACGGAAGGTCTAGGGATACACCAGCATAAAGCTAATCACGGTTTGTAAGACCTTGCGCTATATCACCTGTTCAATGTTTGAGGAGAGCCAGGAGTGAGGCAAGAATGAGGGTTTCATCCTCAAGTAGGGGCTCAGCAAATGAATCCTAGTTGAAACACGAGAATGAAGGCATCGGAGGCTATGAGGATATCACTTGTGCGAACACGGACTCGAGGTAGAGCGCCAATGGCTGCTGTAGCTATTTTACCATCCATCACCAGCTAGCTACGGGAACAATATAAACAGTAGCTTAAGTTTTCAGCGCCTCTACTCCTGGACGCCGTTGCCTGATACTCAACCTGTGATGGCGCAGGTAGATGTAGAGCCGTGGCCGGACTCGACAATATCGGTCGCAAGATCCTAGCCGCACGCGCCCAGATGATTTTACAAAGGAGAACACATAAGTCTCCTGTTTTTTTGAGACCAAGAAAACGAACCACTTGTCTTTCAAGTATCAGTGTTCCACACAGGCTCTGACGAAATGACGAATTCCTTCTGAACAATGATTTTCGCGTTCCCCCAACGTCCAGCTTCAGATTGCCTGTCCCTTCCAGCGCTCGAGTCTTCCGAGTTCCTGTCGCTATAGCAAGTCACTAATCCGCGGTTGCTAGCATTTTTGTAATGAGCCGACTCGGGCCATTGTGGTTCCTGAATTTTCTGGAATCCAGCTCCTCCAGAAACAATCGCCGTGCTCTTCGTTCCAGGCCCATAAGACAGATCAATGGCTCCAGCGCGTGGATTGGGTATGATTCTTGGTTCATTCCATCGCATCCGGCTTCGAAACGATTGCATCCCGGAGCTCTTGATGAAGGGCTGAAGCAACGGCCGAAGAGAAGGCAGGCAAGCTGCGATGAGGTAGACCGCTGACTCCACCGTCGTCCATGTCACCATATTAATAGCTTCCCAGCTTATGTCAAAGGATTTCTCCCTTGGAAGCAGGAATACAACGACGAAGCGAACGATTCCAGTCACAATCCCACTGTTCGTGTGTTAGAGGAGCAGTTCCCTAACAGAACGAATTAAAATACTTACATGCTACCTGTGAGAAACGTTATCGTGAGCCCAATCCTTTGACTCTTTGAAGCTTGAAGTTTCCATATGACTGGGAGTGGGATTGTGAGAATCATGAAGTCGGATACGATAGGAGAGACACCAATCCATCTGAAGAACGCGTACTGATCCATACAAGTTCCCCCGATGATCAATTTGTTCCAATTATAAGCGAATGGCCTGCACATTGCCATCTGCACAACGAAATGGATGACTGCAGTTGCGACAATTATGAGTGCGGTAAAATACGTGGCGTATCGGTAGTTTCGCATGGTAAAGACTCGAAGATAGAACGAGAGAATGGCGAGCTTCGGTAGACTGATAGCGACCGCATGGATTAAGGACATAGAAAGCTGTAGTTTGAGTAGAGTAACAATTTGACCAAATGATAGCGCCGCCATATGCCGCCCCAGGCCTCCATGCTTCACAAAGACTAAATAAAGCAAGCTTAGCTACGAACTGTTGGACATAAAAAGAGAAAGTCTTACGCAAGCCCAGTACTACCATGCCAACATTCGCAATGAAAGCCGGTATCATAAGATACGTATCGATCCCCTTGATTGTCCCGGCCTTGTATCTCGAGATGCAAAATAAAACGAGGAAAAGAACCTCGAGAATGATAAAGACAATAACGACATTGATCAATCTACTACTGTGGTCCTCGGCGAGGAATTCTTTGGTAGGGACCGGAGTAGCCATAACTCCTCGTCACACGACAGAGAGATGGAGACTGCTTCAAGTGACATTAGAAACTTTAGAGTTAAAGTTGTTGGGACCTGGGGGCTTATACCGCCGCGTGGTCTGCCGGAGCACCCAGCCTGTCAGATCATACCCCGTGGATGAATCAGGCTGGGGTCGATAAATCTTACTACAATCCCATGTCAGAACCTTTCGATTTACGAAAGGCACTGCATAAAATACCTTGACAAATCATCTACTACTTACTTCTCATGTAAATTCATCTAGATTTCCCCAATGACCAGTAAAGGCTATCGAATCTGTCACATCTACAGCAGTTTTATGTCGAAAGCCCGACAGCACTCTTGAATCTAGGGCCTAGAGAAGTGAGGGCAAAAGCATGAAGGGGGCACGGTGCACGATACGGCCAGTCATATTCTCTTGCGACTCGGGGATTCGGCCAAAACAGGGAATAGAAGCATTGGCATTGAACGATAAGGCCATTCAGATACGGTACCAGCATCTAGTGCCTTCAGGTCCACGAATTTGTTGCAAAGTAGCCGATTGGACCGTATCGTGTAAGCCAATTAAAAATTCCCTGTCAAACGAGGCGATGTCGTATTCTGCTCTTTCATCCGCTGCAGTGAGCCATGGGTTATTTGGGGCACAGTTACTTGTGTCATGCAATACTACCCACTGAATTCCCGAAAAAGGGCCTCTTCTGGACACGATCTTCATAAAATCCAGGTCGAATTAGTAACCCCCGGCCTCCCCGTTACGTTTCAGGCCTTGCTTCCGATGGTGCAATATAGATTCCTAGCCTCATTCGTTAGCTGCACTGGAACTTCTTGGTGTCTGGGCGAGAAAATTCGTGTTAAAAATACTCATCCTGACCAAAACGTGCTCAGAGAAGGACGACGCCATGCGCTGACACCTGCCAACTCGACGGATAACAGTGGGGCTAGCATCGTGGAACTTGTGGCGCCCTTTCGAAGATATTAATACAGGCTATGCCCACCCGAAGGTCGTTCCGCTGTCAACAGGGGTCTCTCAGCCAGCTGATGCACCAGTGATGGGCAATAAACAATTAATCAGCAGCGGGCACATAATATTGAACGTCCCTTTTGTGCGATCGAACAGCGGCAATTCCCACTGCACCGTCAGGCATCGGAAACTGTAAAACCAATCGTATGCGCATCATCTTAGTAGTAAAGCACAGGTGCTGATGGGCCGATGGCGAACGGAAGGATTCGACCCCTAGAATGTAAAACGGGCAGATATTGCAATGTGATTGGCCATCTTCAATGTAACCTTCCGCCATTCTCATGCCACGCCGCCGCAGCCGTCGAGCTGCTGATGCCAAGCATTTCCCTCTGCCACCGTGCATCATTAGCCAACCACAACATCGCAATGCATATTATCCGGCTTACGCCGCAATGATGCACAGGAATTTTGAGACAGAGGATTTTCGATTGTGCCGTGATTGGCCTTTCTATCTTGAGCTGCATGGTTAATTTGAGACATCTTGGAATGATAACGCATACGACCTTCTCTGCAAATTCCCCAGATTTTGGCTTGCCTAGTCCGATCTGATCAAGATCGTAAACCTCGCGACGCACAGTTGTTTGTTGGTTTGTTTGTCATGGCGCAACGAAAAACCTCAAATGAGGATATCCTCCTCCACAACCGCGGCGGATCGAATAACTCTGTTGGAACAGATAACACTGTTGAGAAGCTGGACTCACGCGAAATACCCAGCGATGTGGATTTGAAGGGTGCTGGCACCGAAAATACAATCGAAAAGGGCGACTCGGGCGAGGAAATACCATACGACGTGTATTTGAAAGGATGGAGGCTCCACGTTATTACCATCGCGTGAGTAGAAACTAGTCGAAGCGGGGTTTTGTCTAATGAAGACAGAATTTTCATTTCCCTCCTCATTGCCCATATGGAGGCAACTATCGTCAGTACTTCTGTCATAGCCATCACCAATGATTTAGAAGGGTTCTCCAAGAGTGTATGGATCTTCACGGGCTTTTTGCTCACATATAGTGGTATGTATCACTTAATGAGCAATTAAACAAAACCATACTGAGGTTGAAAAAGGCCTGGTTATTATTTGGGCAAAGTTGAGCGACATTTATGGGCGGAAGCCCTTCATCTTGGCTGCTCTGTTCATCTTCACTGTCTTTTCAGGCGCTTGCGGAGCAGCCCAGACTATGACGCAGCTGTAGGTCTTCTGCGACTCTCATGTTGTTGACAGCTCTCTCCTAACACTGAGGCAGTATTGTCTTCCGTTGCATTCAAGGAATAGGTGCTTCTGGGATATACGGAATCGCGGTCATTATCAACATGGAAATGGTCTCGCCGGTGAGGTATCCTCAATTCATGGCGCTTATGACCGTAGCGATTACAATGGCTGTAACCTTTGGACCCCTAATTGGCGGTGTCATTAACAACCATACAACTTGGAGATGGGTCTTCTTATTGAAGTAGGTGATTTCCGTGGCCAGAATTTTCAACGAAGGAAAAGGCTAATCGATTATACCTCAGTGTTCCCCTGGGTGCTCTTGCGTTCCTTATGCTAGCCGTTTTCCAACCCACGATATTCCCGAACCAACTTTATCTATCTTCATCGAAATCCCGCGCCTTTTCCATCAAGTCATTGGAGAGAGTCGACGCCTTTGGTGCCACTTTGCTGGTGGGAGCTGGAGTAGTCCTCATAGTGGGGTTACAATTGGCGGCAGACCGGTCTTCGTTCTCGTCGGCGGCGGTCATTGCCATGTTGATAGTGGCAGGTCTGGTGTGGTTGGCATTCTTTGGATGGTCATGGTTCGTGACAACAAAGAGGACGCTTCCAGATCCTGTTTTCCCATGGCGATTCGTGACAAATAGAGTTGCTGCTGGCATGCTCCTGTAAGCCATCCGTTTAAAAAAAATTGATTTTCTCTAACTTGAAACAGGAATACGCTATTCAGTGGAACTATACTTATAGTCTGTACCATACAGATTCCACAACGGTTTCAAACTGTGAACGACGACTCAGCTTTTCAGGCAGGAGCCCGTCTGATTCCATTCAGCATAATGGCACCCGTGGCAGCTATAATTGGTAATATCACGATCGGGAAAACAAGAATCCCACCAATTTATTTCCTTCTTGCGGGGGGACTTTTTGAAGTGGCGGGAGTGGCCGGATTGGCTGTGACCCCTACTACCCTTAAAGTTTGGCCGGCGCAGTACGCCTTTCAGGTGTTGGCAGGAATAGGAGTCGGGTTCTTCACTGGAACGCTCACTCTGATTTGCCCATTCGTTGTGTCAAAGGGAGACTTAGGTAAGTCGTGGGAATCCCTAAACTATTATCCGTCCCTAACGAGAGCAGGCGTTGGAACTGCTGCTGTGGCACAATTCAAAATTCTAGGAGGCATGGCCGTTCTTGCAATTGTTACCAGTATCATGAACAGGTCGATACGGAACAACTTACTAACGTTTCTCCCTGTCGACGAAGTTGTGAAAGTCCTGGATGCTACCAAAGTCCTCTCAACACTCCCAGAAGACGTTCAAGAGCAAATCAGAGGAGTGTTTGGAAGAGGTTACAACTTGCAGATGAAGATTATAATTGGGTTCGCGGCAGCCCAAGTGCCAGCTACTCTGTTGATGTGGACCAAGAAGCCGATTATGGTGGACAAAAAGTAACCTCCAAATTCCTAAAATATATACATGTAAATCTAAAAGTTGGAGAGCGATGCCAGAAAAATCGCTCTCCTCACAGCATTCACAATACCAGAGACTTCACTGCTTTTCCCAAGACCCGGTACTTCATGTCCTCCTGAATGAATGACCGTAGTTGCTAGCCGCTGGTCACAAAGCATTCTTAAATCTTCGCTATCTTGATGACCTGGATCCTTTTCCCCCCAAATATGCACAGTAGGAATTCGAATAAGTTCCCCTACCGCGGTTGGAATGACGATCTTGGCCCCTCCCTTGTGCTCAAGTGCTGTGGGGTCGTGAACCTTGATGGTGGAGAAGAAAACGGCGCATTTGAATGGTGGAGACCCTTGTAATCCTTTGCGGATAATGTACATGGCCGCCAAGCACGCGCCGAGCGAAAATGCAAGAACGCCATCGAATGGACCCTCGGCTAAAACATACCGGTCCAGTTCCAAAAGGGCATTCTGCGCCGATTCTGGAGAGTGTGGATCGAAATATGAAAAGTACGCGCCATCCGGTTGGGAAAGTGAGGCAATCTCTGATTAGAGTTCTGTGTTAGTTCCGGTTGGGTTTCAGGATAAGAATGCTACTTACCTTGAGCCATAGGCCAAGCTACAGTTCCTTCAACAAATTCGTACGTATGGTTATCACCGAGTTCATATCTAAGTGACGCTGTTTTGGTTAGTACTGTTTGCTACCTGGCGTATTCATGCAGTCCCAAACTGGCGGGTGCTGCGCACCTGTCTGCAACTCAAAAACCTTGTTACACATCAGTCTCGGATCCGCCGAAAAGTTACTAGAATAGACTTACCTGATTGTTCGTCCCTCCCCCATGAAGACAGAGAAACCGCATTTCTATTGTACTGTGAATCTCCCCGACTTACTCGAGTAAAGACCGCACCGTAACAGCAGAAATTTGAAGGCTCAAAATTGATGGATTTAAAGTATCAAGAATTTAAAACAGAATCCAACAGTAGTTGGGTTTTAGAGTGTCGTGGTGTTGGAAAGTTGAAAGGCTGGCTCCTGTAGGAAGTTCGAGAATATATTGAGAAGCCATATCCGACCCTAGGGCACCCAATTGTAGTCGTTTCCGGCCTGGGCTTGCCGCTTGAGACTGCATCAATATATTGAGGGCCATGTGCTGCGCCCCAATTTCCCACGCCGTGACAGGGAATGTCATCCGTTGTTGCGGGTTCCGTTCCATAGCCTGTTCGTGCAGCAGATTGTCGACCCCCGAAAAAAGACACCGCGGTGTCAGCCTGCATGTGACATCGTCCTCACCACCTTGAGATTTTGACTTTAATTCATCGACCTGTTGGACCCTGAAATCTGTCGTCCGTGAGATTTTGGCCATCACGATGGCTTCAGATACGGGGAGCACTCAGACTGGCGACCGGAGAGATGAAGATGTTCTTGAACCAATAGCCGTCGTCGGAATTTCCTTGAGGTTCCCACAGGATGCCGTGTCTGAGGATACGTTTTGGGAAATGCTTTTGGATCAGCGATGTGCCGCAACCAGATACCCGGAAGATCGAATACATATCGATGGCTTCTATGACTCTGACTCTACCAAAGATAATACTGTACGTAATCCCAGTCAATCAAATAGATATACACGTGATGCTGACCGTATTCTATAGATGTCAAGCAGCAGAGCGAACTTTTTGGGTGAAGACTTTCGCGCATTCGATGCGCCTTTCTTTTCAATTCCGCCCTCAGAGGCGGCGACAATGGATCCCCTACAACGAGGTGTTTTAGAAACTACTTATCGTGCACTAGAGAATGGTTCGTACTTCCGAGTTGACTTTCAAGGTGAAGAACATGCAGTAACAAGTTGCCAGCTGGTATACCCCTCGAAACAATCAAAGGATCAAAAACGTCTGTCCATGTTGGATCTTTCACAGACGACTTCAATACTATGAGCTGGAGAGATACACAGCAGATCCCAAAATACAGTGCAACTGGAACATCGGTTGCAATTTTGTCGAATCGTATCAGTTGGTTCTTCGACCTTCGAGGCCCTAGTATGTCAATCGATACGGCTTGTTCTAGTGGATTAGTGGCACTTCATCTGTCTTGCAGTAGTCTATGGGCTGGGGAATCCAGCATGGTATAGTTTCCTGAATGAGGAGTCTTGCTTTCGGGCGGAAACTAATACATATACATAGGGACTCGTCGCCGGCTCGAATTTGATTCTCTCCCCCGAACTGAACATTGCCATGTCTAACATGAGTTTCTTATCGAAAGATGGCAATTGCTACACCTTCGACGATAGAGCAAATGGCTACAGCAGGGGAGAAGGTTTCGGTGTCCTTGTCCTAAAGCGTCTCTCGCACGCAATCAGAGATGGAGATACAATCCGTGCTCTAATACGCTCGACTGGGGTCAATCAAGACGGCTACACCTCTGGGGGTGTCACTCAGCCTAGTAAAGTATCCCAGAAGGACCTGATAGTTGATACTTATCATAAGGCCGGTCTGGATATGAGTCTGACACGATTCGTTGAAGCGCATGGTAAGATCGCACACCTTGAGAATCGTTACCTCTCCAGCTGACAAGTTTCAGGCACCGGAACTGCTATTGGAGATCCCATCGAAGCACGGGCAATCGGTGAAAGTTTTTATGAATATCGAAGTCGGGACGAACCGCTTATTATGTATGTGCTTACTCTGAAGCCTAGCCTGATTGTCATTTTCAAATACTAACTATTCATTAGGGGCGCCGTAAAACCGTATGTCTTCTCATCTGTTTTGTCTCTATTTTTGAACCCATTTGGGGTTATCCTAGTACCCCGGAAGTTCATAGTCACTAGTATAACAGTCTTTATCACTCCCGAGACATCGTGACCTCTAAAATATATTGATTGGGCAATGCTGACCCCGAACGTTTAGAAATATTGGCCACTTGGAAGGTGCTAGTGGTATAGCTAGTATAATCAAATCGATTATGGTCTTAGAAAAGGCGACGATACCCCCAAATACCAATTTTAACAACTTGAATCCTAAGATAGATGCGGCATTCTTCAATCTCAAGGTAGTGTCGCTGCAGGGACTTTGTATATGCTTACTGACCGTCTTAGTTTCCAATGTCTGCCCTCCCTTGGCCCAGCGCTGGCCCTCGGAGAGTGTCCGTGAACTCGTTCGGATTTGGAGGGACAAATGCCCACGCTGTTATCGACGACGCGTATCACTACTTACAGTCAAACCGTTTGGCTGGTAACCACTGCACTGTCGAGTCACCCCCAGAGCCAGAGACGCTTGCCAGAACCACAAATGGCAAACCATACACCAACGGATTTCTGGAGACCGAAGAAAGCCCCCAGTTGTTGGTATGGTCTGCGGCTGACGAAGACGGGCCACAACGACTTGCTCAGGCGTACAGCAAGTACTTTATTTCCAAAGGCAGACGGTATAACGCCAAAATTCTACGAGACGCTGCTTTTACGCTCAATACAAGGCGAACACCGCTACCATGGAAAGCATATGTCGTGGCGAACTCTGCCAAGGACCTAGAGAACCTGGAAGAACTTGCCATCAGGGAGTCGAGCGTAAGCCCGACCTCAAAACAAGGTCTTGGATTTATTTTTACGGGTCAAGGAGCACAGTGGTTTGCAATGGGGCGAGAGCTCATGGCGTATGCTATTTTCAAAAACAGTTTGATGCAAGCTGATAAAGCCGTCAAGAGTCTTGGTTGCGAATGGTCAATTATAGGTAAAAATTTTGCATTTGCCCTTCGAGGCGGGATCGCTAACATAATAAATAGAGGAGCTCTTGAAAAGTCAAGCTTCGTCTCGAGTGAACGAGCCAGAATTCAGCCAGACACTTTCCACTGCAATTCAGGTCGGACTTGTGGACCTATTCAGAGCCCTGAGTATTAAACCCACAACTGTCATCGGTCATTCATCTGGAGAAATCGCTGCTGCGTGAGTTATTCAATCCCTGGTTTGATTTGCCCTGACGGTTGCATAGATATTGCGTTGGAGCAATCTCATTGTCATCGACCATGCGTGTAGCGTATTATCGAGGAATGCTTGCCTCGCAGCTCATGCGTGCAGCGTCGTCTTCGAGATCTAAATACTCGATGGTTTCTGTCGGGTTGTCCCAATCACAAACGCAACTCCACATGGACAAACTTGCTTTGCTTGCGGCATTCGATCCAAGCAAGATGTCTGTCAGTTGTATCAACAGTCCGAAGAACGTCACTCTTGCCGGTCCAGAAGGCCAAATTGACATCCTCGTATCATACTTAGAGACACAGCAAGTCTTCGCTCGGAAACTGAAAGTTGGTGTCGGTTATCACTCCCCTCAGATGCAGGAAATTGCATCCCAATATCTCACCAAGTTACATATCCTGGAGCCAGGTTTAATTTCGACCGACATAAACATCGTTTCCTCTGTCACTGGCGAAATAATCACGGGAGACATACTTCGAACTGCATACTACTGGGTGCGAAATATGGTATCACCTGTCAACTTCCTAGGCGCCCTGGAACACTCATATTACGGTTCGAAGAAGGCGCAGATTACGAGAAAGATTGATATGAGCCACCACAAATACACTTTCACGCATACCTGGCTAGAAGTCGGCCCCCACGCGGCTCTCCAGGGCCCGATTCGTGATATTTTGTCGGCCTTGAAGAAAACCGGAGACGTCAGCTATAACTCCGTTCTATCTCGCAATAAGCCTGCAACCACAACCTTCCTCAATGCAATCGGCTGGTTGTATTGTAAAGGCTATTCCATTGATATGAGAAAATTACTCTCGCTGACTTCAGACTCCGAACAAAAACCAAAGGTGCTCGTCGACTTACCTCAGTACCCGTTCAATCATTCTGTTCTTTATTGGGAAGAATCACGCCTTAATCGTGAATTTCGTTTCCGCCATTATGCAAACCACGATCTCCTGGGAAGTCGCGTCCAGGACTGGAACCCATCAGAGCCCAGATGGACTCGCGTTTTCCGACTGGATGAAGTTCCATGGGCCGAAGACCACAAAATTGACGGGTCTATTCTTTTTCCTGCAGCTGGTATGCTCACGATGGCCCTTGAAGCTATAAAGCAGCTACTAGACCTGGAAAATGAACATGTATTGGGTTACGAAATTAAAGAGGCCGTCTTTCAAGCACCGTTGATATTATCAACGGCAAATGATGGTACCGAAATACAAATTTGCTTACACCCGAGAGACATAGCCACGAATTCGATCATCACTTGGTACGGATACAATATTTACAGCTATAAAACTGAGGAGGGATGGCATGAGCTATCTCATGGGGAGATCAGAGTTGACCATGGTTTCTCAAAATCAGAGGTTAATGGGGACCGACAGCTGATGCAACCTCTCGACCTTCACGAAAAGGCACTTGGTTCTTGTGGCAGGTCCATAGATTCTAAGGACTTATACCATGAGCTCAAGAAGATTGGACTTGACTATGGCCCTTCATTCCAAGGCCTAGAAGACATTCGATTCAACGACGATGGAGAAGCTGTGGCGAGCATTTCCCTCGCCAAATGGGCACGGGGCGATAGAAAAACGTTGGCATCGACTCAATGCAGTATAGTCCACCCAGCTACATTAGATACCATGTTCCAGCTAGTATTCATAGCACTGAGCAAAGCAAACTTTGCTGGTATGCAGACAATGGTTCCGACACGGATCGGGAGACTCTGGGTGTCGAGTACCGGGGCGGGATCTCCATTCTCAGGCGCAGTTCAAGCTCATACGAATGCAGAAAGAATGAGCAAGCGGAGCGCGACCGCTTCAATATCTGTTGTCACCGAAAACGACAAACAGTTGAAGATTGATGTAGAAGGCCTTGTCGTTACCGCAATCTCCGGTGCTAGCGAACCTTCGAACGCTGAAATAGACGAGAAGCAGCTTTGCTATCACATAACGTGGAAGCCAGATTTGGCTACCATGGAAAGATCACAAATCTTGCAGTATTGTCAAGAGCAGCCTCTCACCAATGGCGTCGACCGGCAACAAGACAGCAAGCTCATCGCTCTTGCATTCGGAGTTGCTGCCTTGAAAAGTTTGAGAGAGCATGATCCCCAACTGTCATCACATGTTGAGAAGTATTCGAGGTGGCTCTTGACGCAATTGGATATCGATATTGCTCAAACACCCGAATCCCTCCAGAAGACTCGCCGAGCGTTGATCAGCAGCTCTGAAAACGTCACCACCCTGTTCGATACCGAAGACGGAGCTAGAACTGCCAGAGACAAGATACTGATGAAGATTGGGTCTCACTTGACCGAACTGGTTCTCGGAGACTTCAACTTACTGGAGCTACTGCATGAGGATGGCCTCCTAGAGGAATATCTACAGGAAGACTTTGAGAGTACTAGAGGCTTCCAAAGTCTTGTTCGATATCTCGAAGCTCTGGTACATAGGCGCCCGGATATGAATATCCTGGAAATTGGAGCAGAGACTGGCACATATACACGAATTCTGCACAGCATAATAGCTCCACATCCTGAGTCACCACTTTATGGAAGCTACGAGGTCACAGAAATCGATAGCAATTTATTAGAGCAAGCAAAGGCTAAATTCAACAGCCACGCCAACATGAAGTTTCGTCTCCTTGACATCGAAAAGAGACCCGCAAGTCAAAATTTCGACGACGGCTCTTTTGACCTTGTCATTCTACCAGCCTCAAGGATTAGCTCAGGGACCGTCCTTCGGAACGCTCGAGGACTGTTGAGGTCAGGGGGAAAACTGCTCATTATCGAGGGACTTTCGGAGGATAGATTGATCAACCGTTTGATTATCAATTTGCCAGGTCTAATTCCTGAATGGTGGAACCCGTCTGACCAATCCAAATACCGGCCGTATCCATGGGAAAGTGTCCTGGCTGCTGAGAGATTACCTGGTGCCGATCTTGTGCTCGCAGAGTCATCCGACGAGCCTCATTCCCAGTTGGTGCTAATATCTACTGCCGTACCCGAAATTTCGAGCCCCCTTCACTCTTCGGAAGCAGTTGTCATCCTCAAGAATCATTCAGAACGACAACAGCAACTAGTCTACAACCTGAAAACCGAACTTCAGAGGTCGGGAATTGTCATCTCTGCAATATTGACCTTGCGAGAAGCTGAATCATCTACCGATATCCGAGGTGCCAATTGTATTGTATTGTGTGAGCTTGAGGCTCCCGTGCTTTTCAACTTGCGCGCGAAAGAACTCGAAGCACTTAAACAGATCGTTCAGACTGCCAAAAGCATAATATGGGCTACAAAAGGGGGCGGATCCGGCAACTCTCCGCCGGACTACGGCTTGATACAAGGCCTTTCAAGAGTTCTACGCCAAGAGCACCCAAATCTGTCCTTAATCACGCTCGCTTTAGATCCTACGACAGACAATCCTTGTGCGAGCTGTGCTGAGACAATTGCGAGGGTATGCCATAACCTACTTGTAAATGACAGCAACGACAGCTTCGAGCCTGAATATGTCGAAAGAGATGGATATCTTCACATCAGCCGCGTTGTCCAGGCCCCCGAAGTTAATGAGCACATATTCCGCACGACTAACTACCCACTTCGTCCACGAGGATTTGGAGAAGGTGTTCCCTTGAAGATAAATGTCAGAACACCTGGACTTCTGGATTCCATAGAGTTTCATGAGGACAACGAACCAAATGAGCCACTTGGGAGCGATCAAATCGAGATTCACGTCCAAGCCGTGGGGGTCAACTTCAAGGAATGCTTGACTGTTCTAGGGCGCATCAACACGGACAGATTGCCTGGCGAATGCGCTGGGGTCATCAGCAGAATTGGGGTTAACTGCCAAGGACTTCGAGTGGGTGATCGGGTAGCGATCTATACAATGGACACTTACCGATCATACGCTCGTGCCAATGCCAAGTGGGCCATAAAGATCCCGGATTCGATGTCCTTTGCGCAGGCGGCATCCATCCCAATTGTATTCGGAACGGCCTACTACTCTCTTGTAGAGGTAGCCCGTCTGCAGAAGGGAGAAACTGTTCTCATCCATGCAGCCGCTGGGGGGACAGGGCAAGCCGCAGTACAATATGCACTTCATCTAGGGGCTGAAATCTTCGCCACTGTTGGATCTATAGCCAAGAAGAAACTACTTATGGACATGTACAAGATTCCCGAGGACCACATATTCTATAGTCGCGATTTATCTTTTGCGGCTGGCATTAAGCGGATTACGAAAAATCGAGGTGTTGATGTCGTTTTGAATTCGCTGTCCGGCGATGCTTTAGTGGCCACATGGGAGTGCATTGCACCATATGGCCGTTTTGTCGAGATTGGACGAAAGGACATTGACTCGCACGGCAGTCTCCCAATGTTTCAATTTGCGAGAAACACTTCGTTCACGGGCGTGGATCTCGTTTCGGTCGTTTTAGATCGGCCAGTATTGGCCCAAAAGATGCTACAGGACATTATGGGATTGCTTTCAGTTGAGAAATTTCACACCATCTATCCTCTGACAGTATATTCAATATCAGAACTAGAGCAGGCATTCCGAAGTCTCCAAAGCGGCAAAAGTTCCGGAAAGCTTGTTGTAGAAACAACAAAAGATGCAGTGGTTCCAGTAAGTCATTCCAGCTTCGAGCAGAATAACTGTATACTAATTTATTTCAGACTTGCTTGAGGGAATCCTTTTCAAGCACTCTCGATGGAAATGCAACCTATTTGATTGCTGGTGGTCTCGGGGGAATCGGGCGTAGTATAGCCCGCTGGCTGGTAGATCGGGGAGCTCGAAACTTGCTTCTACTTTCCCGTTCTGGCTCAGAAGGGAATGTGAAGGCTCAAACTCTTCTAGCCGAACTGAGAAGTAACGGCGTCCATGTGGAGACTCCAATTTGTGATATCACAGACCTGGAGTCTCTCCAAGATGTCCTGGAGCAATACAGAAGTGTAATGCCACCAATAAAAGGCTCCATCCAAGCCTCCATGGTACTCCGAGTAAGTTGAATCGTTGATTTTGATAGCATTCAATAGTACTGACATACCCACCTTGATAGGATACCACATTTTCCAAAATGACATTCCAAAATTGGGAAGAAAGTCTAAAACCCAAAGTCCAAGGATCGTGGAATCTGCACGCCACATTACCACGTGGAATGGACTTTTTCATCCTTTTGTCTTCTGCAAGTGGCGTTTTCGGCAACCCAGGCCAGAGCAACTACGCCGCTGGGAACACCTATCAAGATGAGCTTGCGCATTATCGTCGCTCTCAAGGCGAAAATGCAACATCTCTTGATCTCGGCCTCGTTCTTTCGGAGGGCGTTGTAGCAGAAAACGAAAAGATCATGGGCCATTTAATGCGACAAGGAATATTCCTCCCACTTACAAAGGAAGAGGTACTTGCGCTACTCGACTTTCACATATCATCGCAGTACTCTGGCAAGGCGCAAAGCCAAATCGTAACTGGTTTGGACCTTCCAGCCAGAATACTCGCACAAGGTGGAGAGATACATTCTTGCATGTACCAACCACTATTCCGACATATGCACCAAATTCATTACGCTGGAGGATCTCAGACACGGAAAATAGAACAAGCTCTGGACTATAAGACTTTGTTCCTAGCTGCCACTTCCATAGAGCAGGCAAGTCAGATTGCAGCGGAAGGACTACGAAAGAAGCTATCCAAAATGCTAGGAATTGCCGAGGAGAAAATTGAACTAGGCCATAGAGTGGAGTCGTATGGTGTCGACTCTCTGGTAGCTGTTGAACTGCGTAATTGGTTGATGAAAGAGATGGGCGCGGATCTAGCAGTTTTCGAAATCGTTGGAGGGGCAACTTTGATGGCAGTAGGTCATACGATTGCAGGAAAGTCACAGTTTCAGTCTGTGGCATGATGTTTAAGAAGTTATGATTTCTTGTATTTGTTTCTTAGTTGTTTTTTGGTACTTTTGAGCAGTTTTACATCAGCGTGCCTCCTATATACCTTTATTTTGAACTAGACCAGAAGCCTCAGGAAGTTGCGGACATCAAGTCCCCAAGATACTTCTTTAGAGCACACGAACTAGAACAATAATTAATGTTTTATTCATGACCAGCTTTAATCAATAAAAGTTCTCAGAAAGCACAACATACCAAGTATCTGTTCTAATATGCAACCCCACGACTTGCATTTTCCTAAACTAGAGCAGGCTGAGCAGCTGTCTGCATTGAAGTATACCTTCTCATAAAAGCTTGGACGGACAATCGCGCAATTTTTTTCATCTACTCTGTAATAAAAAGCAGATAGTTATCCCAATCATAGAAAAACATGCATAACTAACACTTGTACAATTTCGACTACCACTATTCAGCCAGTCGCATTCACGACCGAAGATTGTTTCAACCCCCCCAAGTCCAAGCAACATAAGTCCAATGAGAGTGAGAGGAGTTTGTGGGCTGTTGAATACAAAAATGGGGAGGAGAACTGCCACGATCCATGGAGATATCGGAATATTATTACCTGCGGTTATGATGCAGATGGGTAGCAGGGCTAGAAACCCGATCTCGATCTGTTTCATGGCGAGGGAGACTTGCTTTATTATTAGCACACGAGAGATTACCTTCCTTGGTACTTTTCAAGTTTGAATATTGCAGCATTCCTGGCTCACTTCGCAAGCATTATTGTTTTGAAATGGCTTTCTGATCAAAGGAAACGGCTGTTTTGAGCCATGAAAGAAAGCGGGGCAGAGTTTCACAACCGCATCCGGGACTTTTGCTTTCAGTATCAGATCGCTTCCACCAGAATCTTTCTTTCAGAGTTCTCTTCTCATAAAAAGCTAGGATCCGGAAACCCACATATGTAAGCTAGGCTTGACAGGAGAATATTAACTCAAATCCGAACCCCAAACTCATTCTCAGTCGCCACATCAAAATGCTGTCTGCGTCTATACCAGAGTATTCTTGACACTTACATGGCTTACGATCCTCCCACCATGGTACCTTTACGATTCGAAATATTCACTCTTTGGGCGTGCCGGCGATAGATGACGATAGTTGGCAACTTGGCTTGGTAAAGTGCTTGACGTGAGGGCAGGGGAGATGTAGATATGAGTAATACACGGATGAAAAAAACAATCCCAATCTCTGCAAGCTAGGACCTGTATTATATTCAGTTAGATGGAACGAGAGAGATCACGGGACGGTGATTTCACTATGGAGATTGCACCTCTGAAAATGTCCCCTGTTGATGCTTTGAACAACTGCCTTTTATATTATACAACAGGCTAGGTAATTTCGCTAATCCGATATTCAAAGTCATTAGTTTAGTTCTTCCCTTCTCCGATGGTTTCCCGAAAGCGCTGTTGTGTACTGCACTGCTCGACAATTGTGAATGGAATTTATTCGAAGTTCTCGGCGGCATGCCCTGTAGGACCCCAAGTCGTATAATCAGAGGTTATGAATGCACGGTCAACCTCTGGCAAGCCTTCACAGCAATACTGCAATGTCTCCGCAACATCGTGTGCCACCTCCAGTGGGGTTTTCTCGTCCAGCAAAATATCGACTTCGACCCAAACCCCATCTCCTTGATGATAGGCATTGATTGATTTGTAGCCTTTGACGAGCGGGGAGAATCGCCAGGCTAAGAAGGTGAGTTTATCATAGACTCGCTCATCGACTGCCGCTCCAGTGAGGCGAAAGACGTTCTCGAAGCATGTCTTGGCCCAGTCTACAATGATGAACAAAGACAGTAGGCCTGCCCCTGCTGGATCTAGCCACCAGATATTCGCAGCGTGCCCAACAGCGGGGAATATGAGAGACAGAGCGTTGAACACAACGTCTGTCTTGCAGTCTAGGGTACATCAGTGACAGGGAATCTTGAGTTAGACTAATGTGCATACCCTGAGCAAGCGCTTGGACTTGTGTAGTCTTGATTCTGATACAGCCGAGCCAAATAATTCCTTTCAGACCAATTGTAGCGGCCAAAGCTCCAATCGCAACAGGTGGAAGAACAGTGGCTTTGTGAGGCCCCTTAGACATCAACTTCTCCACCGACTCTTGGAGGATTTGGATAAAAGAAATGATCATGATAATCGAAAACACAAGGATCCCAAGAGGTTCAAGCCGTCGCCGCCCAACAGGGAACTTTCGTCGAAGCCTGTTCAAATGCCACCCCACGAGTTTGTGGGTGGTGAAAACAATGGCCGTACACAGCAAGTCCAACGCTGAGTCGGCCAGTGAGGCGATGAGCGATAGTGATGACGAATAGCCTGCTGCAATCCCTTTGGCGATGAGAAGGATAATATTCGCAATAACGTTGATATTTATAGCCCATTGCGCCTTCCGTCTGGCAACTCGTCGTTTTTCCTGCTCTTCATCAGGTAGAAATGGCTCAATGCGACCTTGCGTATCTTGCAGGGCACCCCCGCCTTCAAAAACGCCATCTCCATTGTCGTCTCGAGGATCGAATGACTCGAGAATGTCATCAGAAAGAGCTTTCACAATAGCATTTACTTCCATCCAATCATCTAGTCGAGTGTTCTGGGTTTCATAAAATTGTCGAAGCTTTTTGTTCCTGATACTTTTGAGCTAGAGCGACTCGTCAATATTAGAGTTTTCTGAGGCGGGGCTGGCAGTAGAGATGTCAACTCACTTCCTCGTCACTCTTTCTATACCTTTCGAGATGCTGGGAGCGTTCTACTCCATCTAATAACTTCTTCTTGAATTCGACACGTCGTTGATCATCGGGGTCCAAGTTTCCCTGGTCTCTAAATCGGTATTTGCGGTCATGTGACGGTCCGTTTTCGATGTCGCTGCGTAGGTAGGTCGACTCTTTCCCCTGATGCCTTTGAGGCTTAGTGGCTCGTTTTCCTACCATTTCAATGAATCTACCGCTTCTAAGAAGTGGTTGTAGAATGTGTATATTTTCTCCAAAAAGGAAGATATGTTGTCGCGTCCCTACAGTAGTTTCTGCAGTGGGGACTTACTCGTGCACTATTTGCCAAGGCTTTCCACCAAACTGACTAATGATGATGTCACCTACTTCGTGCGAACCACGTACACGTACAGCTTTGCCAGACATCAAATAACGAGTTTCATATTTAATAAACGCGTATCATCAAGTCTGTTGTCCAAATAGCGAAGCCTTTGCTTGACTGCCAAGCTGCACGACCCCCGAGGGTGGACCCACTCCACCCCACCTCGGATGGGAAAGCCCCTGAGATAGGCGAGAAATCCAGGAACAGGATGAGTGTCACGGGAATTGTGAAATTCAGATGCCACACCCGCCGACACCAGAAAGAGACTCAACCATAAATTGGAGGCTTGAGCCTTTGAAGGCCCAAGGTCTCTCTCTCTATTCGATTCGAGTCGACCGAAGACCGATCATGGTTGAACGCGATCATCACGTGAATATGCTAGCTGCTTCCTTGTTTTAGCTTACTGTTTTGGCGCCCTTCGCACGTGTTAGCACATCACTGTATATGTCGCTGTTGTTCTTACCTTTATTGCCAAGTTTATGGCCGAAGCCTAGAAATTTGCCTCAACTTTGAACCCGCATCATGTATGATCAGAGCTGAGCCTCGACGCCCCGTTCATGGCTCAGCCACCGCCCAAAATGCGAGGCAAGGATAATATAACAGCAAGCCCTGAGCAAGATCTCGAAATTCAGGTCACTCGGAAAGACTCCTGTCGAAAAGTCTTTATAAGCTGCGAGTTTTGGTAATCTCAACGCAAATGTTCTCTGTCGCGCGAAAAAACAATCTACGCAGCCTCGCCTGGTCCGTAGACCCATCTCACGATGTTGAGTACATTGAAGCCTGGAAATTCTCTCAGGTAGTATACAGATTTCGCGCCTACCTTATCGGAGTTGACAAACCTCCAGGACCACTCTGTAACGGCGGACAATCCTCGTCACGCTCGACTTCATGATTCGAAAATCGAAGAATGGCTTACTCAAGAAGGGGACTATGCCATTCCGACGCCTTTGGATGCGACGTCAATATTGGAAGGAGGAATCCGGATTATTATCTCCGAGCGGGAATACTACCGACCTGCCAGCTTCTCCATGAGCAAGCAGTCATATCTCAGGGTGGAAGAGGAATTTAATCTTCCGCAGGCAACGCTTCCTGCACTGGTAAATGAGAGCGGAGTATTTTCTCGCCATCTGGAATACGATAAAAATGTTCCCGGAAAGCTGAAAAGAATTGGTATCAGTTCAATCATTTCAGCACTGAGTCAGAAGGTTAACATGTATTAGGAATTATTATCAAGGCTTCTCAAAAGTACCAAGTTGGCAATTACGGCCTGTCGATTTCTCATGACCTCACGACCAACATCACAACAGGTCTTTTGCATGGAACCGGAGTTATGCTTAATCGGAACGACTTTCCTTCATGGGGCGATTGCCCATCTGTAGAGATATTTAATCTCATAAGTGCAGTGCCACACCTCTGGACCGAGCCACTGCTTCTTCCCACGATTCTACTTCAGCATCATATTTACCGCGTCGAAAGGTTCTGCACTATTCAACTGGAAGACCGAGCCAATCACTTGCAAAATCAACTTGGAATGTCTCGAGCAGGCCGTCTTAGCGGATTGCGAGGCCCATATGAAGACCCTGCAAGACAACGCCCAATCAAAGATGCCAAGGTTAACCTTCATAACTTAACCGGAGAGATGAATACCTGTATAACAGAAATTATATGGTTCTGTAGAGTGTCAGATTGGGAATGTGATTGTGTAGACTTCCTCTCACGTACCCTAAGCGAATTACGTAGCTATACAGCATCGAGTGCGAAATGCCTGATAGAGACAAGAGAAATACAGGAATGTATCGAATATTTGTCATCAGCTGCCACAGGACTCAAGGGACATAATAATCGCGCAAGGGAAAGGCTTCAGTCAGATTTTAATGTTGTAAGTTAAGTTTCAGTGTCTGATTTCTCAACTGACCATCCAATTGCGATAGCTATGTAGTCAAATCGCCCAGATAGACAACAGACTAACAGCAAAGATGGCTGCGACTAGTAGTAGGGACAGCTCCGCGATGAAAGCATTGGCATTTATCACAACACTCTTCCTTCCCGGAACTTTCATAGCTGTATGTTTATTGCTACCCTCGTCAACTTCCTCTGTAAACTAACCTCTACCTGCAGACAATATTCAGCACAGGAATGTTTAACTGGCAATCAACTTCCTCAGATCCCAAACCCCAAGTCGTGTCGTCGTATTTTTGGGTATATTGGGTTTTCACAGTCCCATTGACCATCCTGGTAGCTTTTTCATGGCGCTTCTGGTGGGCATGGGAAAAGCAACACCTAGATCAAGATGTGCTTCTTGAAATTGAGAACATTGAAGACTCGGCTTCGGTGGATTCAAAACCAAGAAGAGGAGAGATCCAAAAAGGAGAATCTACTAGGCGAACCCTTGGAAAAACGTGGCAATCGCTCCGCAGACGGAAGAGAAATCAGGCCTCCGTGGAGAAAGATCTTTCGAGGGATGTCATTGCAGCGAAACGTCAAGATTTGCCGCTCGGATCAGATCATCATGTGTTTGGTGAAGAATATGACTGAAGTTGCGAATCTGTGAGACTTTCTTCAGTGCTTCACTGAGCTTGGAGAAGGACCGAAGCACGCCAGCAAAAGGTACATAGCAACAAGGCGTACCTACCCGGAGAATATTTATAGGGATAGAACAGAGATATGAAAAACTGGAAAAAGCTCTCTCAAGAACTTGTCGTACCCAGAAAAACTTTACTTTTTTTGTCCACTAATTTCAGAGCGCTGAGAACCCCGGCCGGAAGCAGGCATCCGCATACTAAATTCTCAGCTCACCTATTTCCAAGCAGGGACACTCATAGTCACTGCCTAATTGATTATAGCTGAATTCAAGGTAATAAGCCACATGGCGCTGGCCGTTAAGATTGGATTGTCTTATTCGGAAGTTCACCAATAAATGTCAGCACAGCGGCATGCCAAGGGCTCGGCATCCTTAAACAGAGGCTTATTTATTGATACGGCTGCGACCATTCGGATTAGCATTCTCAGCTGAATCTCGAATAGACGCTCAGACATAAATCTCAAAATCCCACAGCGTATGGTATATAATCACTGATTGGAACTACTCTGCTTGTGCACACGACCAACATTTTCTCTTCCACAAAATCTCCAATTTCAAAACCTGTACACGCTTCGGAATCATGGATTTCCTCAATAAAGCCAACAAAGCTTTGAAATCGACGAAAGAGTTGGAAAAGAACCTTGCCTCTGTCGGCATAACAAAAAAGACCTTCACCGGGAAAAAAGAAGAGGGGGCCGCTCAACCAGCCGCCGCTACCGCCATACCGGCTGCAACCACCGAAGTGCCCAAGCATAGTGAGAGACATCCTCGCATATACTATAATTTATCAACTAATATCTTCTATCAAGTCCGTGATGCCTACGAAGCCAGAAAGCCGGAATTCGACGCACAGTTGACAGCCCTCAAAGAACTCGCCTGGACTGTAGCACTTGACTCTGCAGCCAAGACTGCTCACGCGGACCAACAGGCTGCAAAAGTTGCATCCCCTGAGTAAGTTTATAGCAATCAACTGTATTCATAATCTCGGGCTGAAACTTGCTAGTTATGTGCTGGACGCAATTGTGAAGCTGCAGGAATATATTGGGAAATATGGGAACAACTAGAACATAGCAAGTGATCAGATGAGTATCTATGCCGCTCCGGGCATGGCATTTATAAGTACAAGTGTTCATCACAATGCCGAGGGCACTGATTAGTGGGAGGGAAACAGAATTTGGATTTAGAATGCGGCAGAGACATTGCTTTAACAATCTAGTCTGATACTTAGAATACTTCGCGTTTCCCCTCCCGTTTCGTACCCGCCAGCGTGCTATAAGATCTTAACTGGTCTTATCACCTCAACATGTGACGTGATTTATACACACCACGCCCTCTCAATTTGGAAGAGCCTGTAATTAATGTTCGTTTTGAAAGGCTGGAAAATAGAATTCTATCTAAGAAAATTGAGGCTATAGGTGTCACCTTGAGCAGATCCCACTTCAGCCCATTGTGGAAGATGTCGTCATGAGTCATGCTAAAAGTCTGAAAGGGTTTGTTCGAGTCAAGATTCACCCAGATCAGCACTATGCCAAGAGACGGGCATTGTGCCTACCAATAGGGGCCCACCATCACGTGGAGAGGCGAACCCCCTTTTGGCTAGCTGCTTTGAAGCCCTTCATCCAGATGTACCAATCTTTAGATCATCGCTTTTTGTCTTCATTTGTCAATTTTTAATCCTGAAGTCTCTGATGAAAGTCTGAGCATAAATCGTCTTGGCTTTCAGCTTTACTCATGTGATCCTGGCTCAGGCTGAATGGACGAGTAATTTTCCGTCTGAGGATTCCAGCCGAGGAGAATATGACTGAAATTTTGCAGAGACGCCGGAGAAGTTAGAGATTGAAGATATGGAAGCTATTCATTACGTCCCAGTTCTTGGAGATGGGAAGATCTTCGAGTTTCAATTATTGAATTGCCGCGGCAGGATAATGCGATTATGAATTCCACTTTTTTTCATCTTAACTATTAAAAAATATAAAAAAATTATAAGGAACATAAGCAGGTAAAGTCTGAAAGTCATCATTCATTAAAATCTATCTACAGTCAACCCTCAGTCCTCAACATGAAGCAACGTTTCAACTTTCAATCCGATATCTCATATAGGAAGTCTAGTCCCAAGAACAGACACCTCTTCCAAGGTTTACTCCTGCTCCAAAGAAACTCAAGGACCAGACCACTCCACTCCACTCCAGACTCCACACTTAAAAGGAACAAGTGGGCTGGGCCGTAAGCGCATTGTCAATCAGGGTAACAGCACCATTCAAAGCAGCAAAGATTCCTTTGTTGGAAGCCCCGTTCTCGACAGAAATCGAAGTATAAGCAATCAGGTTTCCCTGCAGCGCACTGGCAGCTCCAACAGTAGCAGATGAGCCCACGATGAAATAGACATTGCATGCCTGGGCTCCATTGACCAGCTTCACCTGTGCTCCCGCAGCGCTTCCGAACGTCGTCTCAATCAAGAAGATAAATTGCCCTTTAGCATTGGAACTGCCGTCCAAAGTTAAGGCCCCCGTCAAGTTCACGCCAGATGTAGGGAAGGTGTAGACTCCTGGGCCCAGAGTCAGACCTCCAAGATCTGCTCCGGTAAGTGCCGTAGTTGGTCCAGCTGCTCTAGCATTGTTGTAAGCTGTGCCGGCAGCAGCCTCTGCATTGCCAGCCTCTGTTCCGGCGGAAGAAGTGGTACCGGTGCACTTTCCACTATAGATAAATCAGTATGGAATTTTGCGAGAAGGTCCCATCAGCTTATTGAGGAGTCGAACTCTAGAAGGAAACACCTGAAGAGTTCGGCTTCTAAGATTTTATGAGAACAAGGAGAAAGTTTCACGTACGGTGGGAAGCCAGTTATTGATGTGCCAGGAGAGGTTCCGCAATCCCCGGTGATCAATGTGTCTCCAGTTGAAGTAAGAGTCGTTGCTGCTATGGCACCAAAGGTTTTGGCAAGTCCTAAGTCGAGAGGTGTGAAACGCTTCGCGGGCCTCTGGGAAGAAGGATGAGAAAGTGCGATGCCAGCGAACTGAGCAGCGAGAATAGCGAGAACGGCGAGCTTGGGGGAGGAAAACATGGTGTTATTTGATGAACTCGTGACAGGGACTCGGTATTGGCAATGGTTTGAGAGTTAAAAGCGAGTTATAGATGTGAAGAATGTGAAGTTTGAGTGAAGTGATTGCGATGGAGAGGAAAGTACGGCTGAGTGGAGAATCTTTATTGATGTAAGATCCGAAACTTAAGAGGCGAGGAGCATGCTTATATACCAATAATGCGAAATTGCTTTTACCATCCTAGAAACTTTCATATTTATCAATATGTCTTAGGGAAAGCATTTGACCCTCAAAGGTGGCCGATGAGTTCCCACTAAGTTCGCAGTAAACCCTTGCTCATGCACGTAGGGTCCGCACCGGGGCCAGGGATGTCAAGATCGTCAGCGGCGTCATGAGCCGGTGGCTCATCAGTCAAAATGCTTGGATGCACGACAAATACCCATTTGGAATTTGCCGGTACGTGTCCTCATAGGGTGCCTTTGCATACGGGATGGATAAACTTTCGTAACAGACCACATCAGAATTCCCCTCACGATTTTGATCCGAGATTGTATTGCAGAAAATGCTGTGAATCTACCATAAAAGCCTCCATGGAGTTTGCACTCCCCACAAAACTTCAATTAGAATGCCTAAGACTTCTCTCTAGCAGCAAATTGATTTGCCACTCAGTCTCAGGAGTGTCTTACTGGAAAATTACCCTTCAGGGCTGCTGTCAATAGCCGCGTAGGCAACCATTCTTCAGCACGGTGAACCAAGTTCCAGCGTCACATCTTCTTCTATTTCAGGCCTTTTGACGTCATTGTAACTTTCGATATCGATATTCAATCAGACACATGGACTTCGCATCTATGGTGTTGTGTTGCATTGCACTGTAGAGTCGGGTGACAGCGAGCGCTATACGAGAATTATCTGCAACTGCCTGCACTTCACAGCCTCTGATTTGGTGTTGTAAATATGGGTTACACGTGTGGTGTTCCCACAGTCACAACAAAGTCTGATATTTCATGTTCCACAAGATGCGCTGATGCGGGGTCAAGAAGTCGAGGTGGTAGTCGGGACTAGCCGAGAGGCGTGAATCTTCAGGGGCGCCCGATGTTCCCGAAGACTCCACTGAAAACTCTCCGGATTGCATGATATTTGAGCGAACAGAACTGTCATTAGCTGCGGCCAGAAATCTTGATAAATTCTTGCGCCAGTTGGATGCGCAACTATATTCATTCAGCTATCACTGTGAATATCTGGGACGGAAATTGGAAATATCATGTTTCCCGATTTTCCCCAACTGGCCTTCAGCTATTTGAAGGGCAGTCAGACAGTAGGACGATCAATCTGACTGAATAGATTATATCATCCACATTCCTAGTGAATCGCCGAGACAGTGCCCGAAAAACCGGATAGTAACATTAAGAAATGTCTCATCTGATCCAAAAGGAATCTGCACGGAAGGCAATATTAGTGACACGGGCCCTGAAGATTGGCGATCCATCGCTAAATTTCAGGCCTCATTCCCCGAAGGCCGACCCCTAATGATCCCTAAAGCCTGATGATGTTATATTAGAATAACGCAGAACATTTTTGATAGAAACTCGAAAATACGACTGAGTATTACTTTCTGGAATTTAGCCTCGAATGTTGAAAACTAATAACTTTCTTATCGTTCCATCCTCGAAAGCCGGCGTTGACTTCATAAATCCTCCGTGAAAGGGGTCGTGCTAGGCTTCATTTGGTGCCTTAAGCGGAACGATTCTTGACGCTTTCAGTACACTCTGATAGATACCCTTTATTTTTATCGATCAATTTCATCGAAATCTTGAACCCCGTTACTTTTAGGACTTTGAGGCCATTTGTGGAAACAGATCATTACCCCACGTCTTGGCCAGAACAGGGCTAAGGTTACTCGTTACGCTTCTAGGGACATTCAGCGGTGAACTGAGCTACTAAGACCTTGTAAATTCAGGCAAGAACACTCTTACTTGCAGTGACTTCCATATCGTTTGCTATCTTCAAAGGATCAAGTCATTATGATGATAATCTTAACAGTTCGTTGAGTGAAACATAGTACAGTACGTATCTCGATGTGGGGCATTCCTCCCCGAGTTCCGTTCAACAACCCCACAACTGCCGAAACACTAAAATCTATGGAGTATCTGCAGAGAACTTGGATTATCTCTTCATCAAGAAAGTACAAAATGAATCTCCATTCCTTGGCATAACCAAATATCAACATAACCAATACAAACAATATCTTACAAAAACAAAATCCATGCCAAACATGTCATCACTAGTCTCCTACCCCGTCTCCCTCCCCACGCTCCACATCCCGCCAGAAACCGACCCCTCAGCAGTGGCAAAATCATTCATCACCTCCATATCCACCACTCTCCAAACCCACCATTTCGTCTCAGACGCCATCTGGCGCGACACATTCGCCCTAACAGGCACTCTCCGAACATTCTACTCCGCCTCCTCAATAGCCACTGCATGGAAAGAGACTTCCTGCATAGCCAAACCGGGACCATTTACCATCAAACCGGAGACTGCAACTATCATACGAATAGGAGAAAATGCGTCTTGGGTACAAGTAGAGTTTTCATTTGAGACGAGTGGGAGTCCGCCGACGACATGTTCGGGGTATCTCTCTCTCGTTCCCGATGAGGCAGGCGAGGGGTGGCGAATCTGGCTTCTCCGCACGATTTTGGAGAGATTGAAGGGACAAGCTGATGTGGATGTTCTTGAGCCTATTCAACACACAAATGGTACTCTGACGAATGGCCATAGCGAGAATTCGCACTTCGATTGTGTGGTAATTGGAGGCGGCCAAGCGGGGTTGAGCGCGGGCGGACGAATGAAAGCACTGGGGATTTCTTATGTGATAATAGACAGAAATCCGGAAGTGGGAGATAGTTGGAAGAGCAGGTATAACTCGGCACGATTACATACCACGCGGGAATACGCGCATCTACCCTTCGATCGGACGTTCCCGGACCATTATCAGGAATATCTTACTAAAGATGACTTGGCTCAGGGGTACAAAAACTGGGTTGCTAAGTTCGGGATTAATATTTGGCAGAAGACTGTTCCTGTCAAGGGGACATGGGATCCGTCCCGAAGTCTGTGGACGCTGGATATCCTACGGAATGGAATTGAGAGGGCGATCACATGTTCCTATATCGTTCTTGCGGGAGGAGGGGGTAGTCAACATCCTACTTACCCAAGATATGCCGATAGAGATGTGTTCGAGGGAACCGTTTTACATTCGGTGGATTTCAAAGATGCCTCAGCATGGAAGGGTAAACACGGCGTCGTAGTCGGAACAGCGAACACCGCTCACGATATCGCTGACGACATGCTCACGGCGGGGCTAGCTTCAACCACAATGGTACAACGCAATACCACTTACGTGTTACCAGGCGAGTGGTTTAAGAAGACTGCCGATATGAGTTACAACTCCAAGATTCCCACGGAGGTAGCAGATAGAGCGGGAAACTCGAATCCGTATGCTGTTTTGGATATTATGAGCCAGACTGGGCTCAGTGGCTTGGCTAGAAAGAACCCAGAGCGATTCGACGCGCTCGAAAAAGCCGGATTTAAGGTTGATAGGTATGGAAGTATCATGCACCACATCGCTAATCGTATGGGTGGTCATTACATGGATGTTGGAGTTTCGAAAAAGATTGCGAATGGCGAGGTGAGCGCTCATGCTTTCCCCTGCACAAAGAAGAGATGCTGAATTGAGACCCGTAGATCAAAATGAAATCGGACGCTCTTCCAGTCCGATACCTCAAAGATGGCCTCGAATTTAGCGACGGCTCAACATTGAAGGCCGATCTGATCGTTTTTGCAACAGGCTTTGAGCATAGTATGAAAAGCCAGGTAGCGGATCTGTTTGGGCCAGATGTAGCCGAGCAGATGGGCGAATTCTGGACACTCGATAAAGAAGGAGAACTTAGAGGGGCTTTCAAGCGATGCGGACGTAAGTCTCTCTTAAGTTTTTGTGGGATTATGTTGACACTCTTTGCGTAGACTCTGGATTATTTTATCACGGCGGCACTCAAGGGCATGCGAGATACTTCTCGCGATTCATTGCTTTGCAAATCAAAGCGGCGCTGCTGGGAACGCCTCTGCCGCTGTACCAAAAGACCCCAGATCCATCGCTTTCAAATGGAAAAGTGTAGATAAAATCTTTTTTTGGGATCGACCCTATTCAAGTTGATCCAAAATATGAAAGCAAACTTTGGAAGAGTTCTGTCCATGAGGCTTTTGGGTTTGACTTCGCCTTTACTCTGCGTCTACACACACCTCAGCCACAACTGAAAACGTACAATCGGAGGCCTCAAAACCTTCAAAGTGAAGAAGGAAAGGGGTTTCAGAACTGCGACTGCGCACGTGGAAGCATCTAAACGCCCAATATTGATGCGGGCTGGAAGTAAATTTTGGAGGGTACACAGAGCAGTGGCGCAAGCTATGACATGAACACTTACAAGACGCGAGAGGCGCGGAGTCTTAACAATGTATCTCGACTTCTGGCAGACAATTTGGTGAGAAAGTCTTCATTGAAGTCGGTCAAAGTGAATGACATTCCCTTACTGAAAGGCAATATGAAATTTTTGACAAAGAGGATCCAAGGAACCTTATCGCCATAACTGCTGAGACTGCTAAATCCAGGGTATGGAAAGTTTTTACCGTCTCTGGACCTAGTGATCAAGAGGATAATTCCAAATGACGCTTTGTATGAAATTCCCAGAAAACGCCCTCGTCCACGTGCAATATGCATGACAATCTTGAAAATGAAACCTGGAGATCGCCCTTCAAAAATGCGTGATCGGACCTGATCAATGAACGTTCTCAGGTCGAAGTAGTAACTCCACGCGCCTCCTCTTTCCTCCAACGTCAACCGGGGAGTCAATCTTATGAGCAGACCTGAATCTCCAGCGTTTCGCAACAACAAGCTCATTTGCCAGCTTATCCTCAAATTGGTATTCTAATAGCCATCCACCATTAAAAGTGTAGTTCATATCGGGAAGGGCGATGAGCATCTCCATGGCAGCCTCCGACCCGGCTCGAACAGCGGCTGAGGCAAGTTTGTAAAGATCAGGCTAGAATTGTAAGTTGCAGATTCATAGTTGGTGAAAGAAGGTACTCACATATTGGTCCCCCCACGTTGTTGCGGTGCCAGACAGAGGTTCTAGGGCTTTGATGGGCCAGAATTCAACGACGTGATCTACACCGGCCCGAGATCTCTCGAAAGTGGCTTCGCAACGAAAGTTGCAATCATTATAGGGTCTGTCGACGTGCTCTTTGAAAAGTTCAAAATCTGGGTCGTACTTGACATACGATTTTTGATGGTCCGCATTGCAGGTAATCGAGAAGCCACCGCGATGTCCGAATTCCATGTTGAGAGACTCGCAAAATGCTTCGTATGCATCATAAAGCTCTTGGGAGATGCCGGAATTTTCGAGCTCAGCTCTGAAGGCGTTTTCTGCAGACTTCTGCTTCTCTCTCGCAGCTCTGAGAAATTCCTCCGTTCCTTGGAGGTATTCCTCGATGCGCTTTTTCGCTTCTCTCAGTCCAAGGACGCTCACACGAATCCGATCAGTATGGTCTGCTAGTGAAATAAAGGGCTGTGCGGGATACGACTCGCCGGCAGGGCCAACAAGGTAGTTTGTTATTCCCGTGGTATTTACTGTTTTTTGATAGAGTAAGTGGTACTTCCGCTTTCCCAATTCAGCGAAGCTCCTGCGAAAAAGAGAAGGTTGGCCTGCTTCCGGAAGAGCGGCGGTGCTACCTGGTCTCAATGGAAGGGCTTGCTCTCCGACTGCAACATTCGCTGCTCCCTTTGCTTCTTTATCCTCGTACATGGAGATATCGACGTCAGATTTTGAGTCCTTGACATTAGAGTCATTATGCTCAAACTTTTGGTCCGAGGCTTGCTTTGGTTCAGCTGCGCCTTCGACTTTGATAGTGGGGGTCTAATGAAGTCCAATTAGCAAAGTATTCGTGGAAACATCGCAGGTTGTAGCAGGGCGAAGTAAGAACTACCATAGAGTCTAGTTCTTCAAGCTCCTCGTAGATCGAAGAATCTTCACTGTCGCTGTCGGGAACGGCATCACTTCCAACACCGTCATCGAAGATATCCTGCTCCTCGTCATCTTCATCCTCATCCAGGTGTGCAACCTCAGCCGCCGACAGCTCAGCCATGTGCGCCAATGTCTGTGGTGGACCATCCATGTCGAACATTATCGAATCATCATCTCCAACGTCTTCATCAGATCCGCTGTTCAAAGATGTATTGTCGAGGTCTGAAGAATCAGCGTCCAGCATGGGTGTATCTGCTGATCCTTGTGTACATTGTCAGTTCACAAAATGTAGTGTCTTAAATGATAGAAAACGCAAACTCTTACCTGGTGGAGTGGGGTGTGCCATTGCCGTAGCACGATCCTCGGCTGCTGGGGATTGCTGCGAATTGCCCTGATACAATTAGTATTTTGGAATTGTGAAGCATCAAAGGAACCAACCTCTGACATGATATGACGAATGCTAGATCGGAAGTACCTTGCGAATTGGCTTCCAACGGTCGATATTGAGGAACTGCGATCTCTGATTTCTGCAGCGGAATTACGGTACGATAGTTGAGACCTAGGCGTGGGTGGGAATGCCTTCAGAGATGGTTGAAGAGGGTAAGAACACAAAAGTTTCGGGACTGAAAGTTAGGTAGATGATAAGAGATTCAGCTCCGAGAATCGGAGTTTTAGTTCAACGGTGAAGTTGAGGATTTTGGTAACAGTGATCGAAAGTGAATTGGAATATTTCAAGGCCCCAACCGACAACATCACGATTTTGAACTCTCCACCAACATGCCCCTTTTTCTCAACACCAAGGCCTCGCACCGCAAATGACATTTGTAGAATCTCCAATAAAACACTAAAATAGATCTCGTACAAGTAAATAAATTTCAAAATATTTGCTTCATTATCAGAATCGGGTATTTGTTGCAGTTGAAACTTTTTTCTCCCTCCTGCCGTCCTAAATTTTATATATTTAATTAGTTTTAGCCCCCACTTCTAAGGGAGCGATGGCCTTATTACAAACGCTTTTAGATTCTTTAAATTATCGAACACTCCCAAGAGCACTAGCTTAGAATTATGTTGCCAATATGAAAATCTTCAAATTCATCTCTCTTCGTGATGGTTGCAAAAGACATAAATGACAGCTAGGGCACGTCCATACAAACACGCGACTACTTGAATTCTGTTTAAGTTGAAACAATCGAATAGACAAGACAGTATGGAAAAAGTGATCCTTCGCCATGTTGATGAAATACCAAATTAGGAAATGTGGAGGGGGAGGCTCAGCTCAGCTCGGGCCGACTATCCCTAGAATAACAAATGGATAGCCGGAGCCGAGTAATCCTTCCATCAACCTTGAACTTACCTATATCTTTTCGAGATTGAACGTCAGGTACGTTATCCCCCACCAATCCACGTGATTCCGCATGAAACAGAGCCACGCTTCAAATAGATTTGTTTACGTACGCTCCTCGCTTCATCCTATAATGAAGTAGGATGGATGGGCATAAACATATAAAATGAGAGAAATATCTCATCTGATATCATAGTTTCTTCCTGCCTTTGTTCATTCATGCGTCTGCCCCCTTTTCCCCTCCCTGCGGGTCCTCGGCAACTGTCCAATCAACAACGACAAACTGGCTGCGTTTCAGGTTCACCAGGTTCCTGGATTCTGCAAGCTAGCCATCTAGCCCATGGAGTTGGCGCGGACCAAGAATGACGGTGTTTGCAAACAATGCGGGCGGAAGGGAGTGAGTACAAAGGGAAATGATTGATATCCGGGTAGTTACGTATGTGTTATTCTTTGAGCAGGATAATGATATATATTTAAAAATTGATGAAGAATTAGATAATCGATATTGAAAGATTTCCGTGTTCGTGAGATCTCGACCGCCACTGCCGGCCCAGGTGCCCATGTGACTACAAAAGAAATACAGTATTGGAGCTATCCGCGGGCGCGGCGTCAGGAGGTAAATCTAAACTTTAGAAGGTGGCCCCTCGTCGCAAAACAGACATTGCGACCTCATCGCCGTGGTCCGAGTTCAACAAAGCACAGCCCAGGTCTGGTCTGGTGCAGCCTTGTGGAAGTCCGACGTTGATTTATTTCTCCTGCGTCTTTTGTATGTATTCACGTAGCCGGGAGCTGCAGAGGATCTCAGGTACCAGCCCCAGCCAAACAGGCACAGGACAGGATAGGCCCAGGCACCGTTTTCTGCCCCTGGTAACTTCGAAGGCTCTTGACTCGACCCGACAATCTGCATAACACACATAACACATTCCATACGAGCCTCGTACGCAACCACCTCGCACGTTTCATCGCTGCTGGAACGGCCAGGAATGGTGAAGAGAGACAGGATTGGTGCGCCCGCGGTGGTATGAGAAACCTTAGGAAGTTACGCATACAGATGCCGTAGAGAGAGAGAGAACAGCCAGCTGCAATAATTCACCGCCCATTTTCTGGATGCTGGAATTGATTCCCACTCCTGAATTATATCACCAGCATTATCATCACCCCTCTCCTCTCACTCTCCTCTCCCCCTCCTCTTCTGCCCCCATCCTTCCCGATAATTCCTCCGGCTGCGTATCGCGCTGCACCAAAAGTTAAAACATCCTCCGGGTCGACCCTCGCACGCACCGGCCACCATCTCTGTCAACCCCCAACGGTGACAGTCTAACCTCGCTGGCCCCGGCCCCATCGCCGTTGACTTCGGGATTGTGACACAACCAAGGTCCCTGGACTGGCTCCTGGCACGCTCTGGAGGCTGTGCGGTCCTGTGCGGTGCACTCGAGACGTCAGCGATCCTGCGCTCTCACGTCTTGCGACAGTTTGTCTGTGACGCCGAATTGTGCCTGTGCCTGTGCCTGGGAATCCCAGGCCTAACTCTATCTTACCCACCCCAACAGGCAGGATTCAGGGACGACTCGGCGACTGGCCCAGCAGACGAACAGGGGCAACGGCATCAGCATGGGGAATATGGCTCGAAAATCCAACCCCCAGCCGCTGACGCTGAACGCTGGCGCAGATGCTGCTAGCCAAGAGCACAATTTCAATGATCTTAGCATTCACAGTCCTGGAACGCCTTTGAGCCCCAAGTCTCCGAGATCGCCAAAATCTCCCTTCCGATTCAGCACAAAGAAAGGGCAAGGTCTACAGTCAGGACAAGAAACCGCATACAATCAAGGCGACCTCCCGTCGCTGCAAGCAGCCGACTCGCAGCAATCCCGAACCACTCTTCCTCCCTCCCAGAATACCGTCTCCCTCCCTTCCCTACAACAGTATCAAGGCGCCTCGGGTGGACCAGAGAGGCAGGAACGAGAACGAGAACGGCCATCCCGAAGTGGCTTCTTTGCCAATTATAAAGCGTCCAAGAGTTCTAGTCGCCTCCAGAACTCTGATTCTGTTAGACAGGTCACCGAGGACAGCATGTCCAGAGACACAGACCGACCCGCTATGTCCGGGAAAGTTCCGTCGCAGGAAAACATTAGGACTGGTACGACTTCCTTTGTTTCGTCTGTCCTTTTGATGCGAACACATACTAATTCACCATCATGTTTCCAGAACCGAGCGTTGATCGATCCACTATCAGAAAACCCGTCGGCGGCCCCTCAAAATCCGATGTTTCCATAGATTCTACAGCAGAGTCTCCACCTTCGTCCTCAAACCCGAATGTCATCAGGAAAAATAAACCGAAACCCTTCAGTCTGCTATCCCGAACAAAGTCGATACGAGATGAGAAAAGCCCCCGCGAACCTTCCCCCACTGATAGACACATGGCCCTAGAACGGGTAGAGACTGCACATGCGCATAGCAATTCAATCATGACGGCACCGTTACGATCGGAGAATGACAGATCGTTTAGGGAGATGATGAGCTCGAACGTACGGCAGCATTCTGAGGACAGGAAATATACACAGAAGCGGGACACATCACGGGGGAAAGATGGCAAGGAGAATGGAAGACTACAACCGTCTGCCATGAAGGAACAGAACAATCAAAATGGGAATCGGAGTCAAACATTCTCGTCGTCACTCAATAATGGAGGGCATACGTTCCTTAACAACCTCAAGAGTTCCGCGACTAAAGGAGCAGGTGCTTTAAGCAAGGGTCTATTTGGGAAGGGGGGTCGAAGTGGGAGCACTAGTGAGAGGGAACCACCGGTGGACGACGAACATTACCAGTTGAAGGTCATCAATCGACCACTTGTCGAGCAGACACGACGTACGCGGATATCGAAAAAATTGGAGGACTCAAGAGATAAGACTGAATTTTGGATGCCAGCATTTCCGTGGAGGGCTATTGACTATCTGAACTACAAGGGTAGTGATGTTGAGGGTTTGTACCGGGTTCCTGGGAGCGGGCCGCAAATCAAGAAGTGGCAGAGGCGGTTTGACGAGGGTCAGTGAGCTCTTCGCTTGAGACCCATATATGCTGACTGTGATTAGAACTTGACATTGACCTCTTTGAGCAAGACGATCTATACGACATTAACATTATTGGTTCGATGCTGAAGGCTTGGCTCCGGGAGCTACCTGACGAATTATTACCAAAAGCTGCCCAAGACAGGATAGCACGAGAATGCTCCGGCTCTGAAACCGTTCCTCAGATGCTCATCGATGAACTGTCGAATCTCTCGCCGTTCAACTACTACCTCCTATTCGCCATCACCTGCCACCTCTCTCTCCTTCTCGCCCACTCAGAGAAGAACAAAATGGATTTCAGAAACTTATGTATTTGTTTCCAACCTTGTATGAAGATCGACGCCTTCTGCTTTAAATTCTTGGTCTGCGATTGGAGAGATTGTTGGAAAGGCTGCAAAACCGAAGCGCACTACACGGAGCAAGAATACATGTTATTCGACATGATTCCTCCAGGCAGCGCAGAGGGGCAAAGCAGCACGGCCGATGAACGGAATGTCTCAAGCTCAGATAGCAGCAAGCCTTCCAGCGTGAGTGTTGACAATCAGGGCACAGGCCCAGGCTCGAACTCCTCGGCTAAAAAGTTGCCCTTAAGCCAAAGCTCAGGAAGTATGAGTACCGTTAGCACTACGTTGACGGTGGTGCAGGAGCGCACGCCACCGAGGAGGAATGGGGATATGAGACCCCTTAGTCCGATTAAGCCGTTGAGTCCTATTGGGTTCTAAAGACGGCGATATATACGAATGAATTTGGGCGTAGCCAAGGAGACCAGAAGCAGCAACCGACGAGTGTTTTTTTACACAAGAAACAAAACCACATGACGAATTCCCTACATCTACACAAAACGACACAACCACTTATCTTCAAACGCTTGTCTTTTCTACCAACCACCTTTCCTTACCCTTTTCACACCTAACGAAATGCATGTTTGGATTGTTGAATACCCTAGCGTTTGCACATGAACCATGGAGGCCGTCTGTCCTTTTTCTTTTTTCGCGTTTTACCTTTACACAACCGTTTTCATTTTGAGAGCTGGAGGCTGCGTTGCATTGCATTGCATACAAGATGGATTTTAATGAGGTTTTGGGGCGAGTGTAGAGTGTTGGAAAGAATGAGGAGGAGCGAGGATTTTGAGGGCATTTTTTCTTTGGATTTTAAGGGGGGGGGGGGGGGGGGGGGGGGGGGGGGTGGGAGAGGGGGGGGGGGGAGGGGT
>Ga0247778_1000267_pt1 | contig 84058 bp, 82 predicted proteins | sample UWRJL049202B5_FD_179939 | JGI IMG/M metagenome (GOLD analysis project Ga0247778, IMG submission 179939) | Plant litter microbial communities from Arlington Agricultural Research Station in Wisconsin, United States - UWRJ-L049-202B-5 | ecosystem: Environmental > Terrestrial > Plant litter >... | reverse complement strand
GGCTCGGGGTGGCCTGCGGGGGAGGGGGGGGGGGGGGGGGGGGGGAAACGTGGCACAACATCAGCAGGAACGAAAAGGTAGTTGGTGAATTGTAAGATTGAGATTATCATAAACCTATTATCCTAACCAAGAGCATTTAGCAAAATCAACTCTGCCAGAGGCATGAGTCTAAGCATCAGCATACAGTTCACTCTTTCTTCTCCTCATTCACTTCACCCGCTCTCTCAGCTCTGCTGTCTATGCTTTCGCCTTTCATCAGACCCAACTGAGTCGTGTCCCATCCGTGAGATTCAAGGTATGCTCGGAATTTGATGTCTTCGGTGGTGATAGTATCCTGACCGATGTATGGCAGAAGCATGACCAAACAAGCGCTGAGGATGCACAAGGAGCTCGAGACGTAAAAGGGGTATTGAGCTGACGCAGTCTTGCTGCTTCCGCCAGCTGCTTCGATGTACGGGAAGACATATGTCCCGACGAATGCACCAATCTTGCCCGTAGCGGCGGCAATGGCATAGTATTGCCCACGAACACCAGTCGCACAAGACTTCGAAGCGACCAGTCCGATATTGTCTCCTGGCCCGAATTCGCCGAGCGACAAGAAAATTCCATACACAACAGCGAAACCAGCAACATTGGATGGCTTGCTGAGATGATCGTATAACCCAGCCATGATGAATCCAACAAGTGCCTGGAGTGTCACACCAATTGCGAGGGCGTACTTAGGTCCAACCTTGTCCGAAAAGATGGAACCGAGCATCGCACCTGGAATATAGAACAAGTTGATGACTGTGTTCCAGCCAAATGACTGCGAGAGAGGCGCGTTTTCTGGAAGGACATTCGTGAGAATCGTGGATGAGTAGATACCAAAGGAGTAGGCTGAGAACTGCAAAACAAGTAAGTCAAAGTTCACCACAGCAACAGGGAAACAATCTCACATCGTAAATGAACCAAATCAAGCTGACTATCAACAGCCTAACACCATAATATCTCAATACAAGCAGATATGGGATTCTAACATGCTTCATGCTCTCCCTGTTGTTCCGTTAGCCTCAACCGCACGTCTGCATATCACAAAATCAGAACATACCGCGTGAACTCTTCGGGCTCCTTTAGTTTGATTCGGAGATACAATAGCAGGAGAGGGGGAATAACACCCAGCCCAAGCATAATTCTCCAGGCGGCGCGCAGATGTTTTTCTGTGCAAATTACAACCAAGAGATATGGTACAAAGGCGCCAATCACGAAACCCCAATCGATCATCACGTTGGTGAAGAGGATAAACCACCGATTTCTCGTACCGCTCTTCAGTTCACCAGTAGATTCGGAGCATGCCACCGATCCAGCTGGGTATTCGCCACCAATTCCGATACCAACCAGGAAACGATATGCAGTAAGGGCCGCAAACATGCCGTTCAAAGTACCGCCTCCGTATGAACCCGCGCCGAGGGCAGCAAAGACTATCAAGATGATGGTGGAAAGAAGGAGGGAATTCGATCGCGACCATTTATCAGAGGTGTATCCGAATATCAGCTGGCCCAAGACCGTGCCCGCGAAGGTAATAGCTGAGATGTTCTTTTGCGCACTCGATTCGGTGTATGCCTTGCCATACAGCTGCTTGAGAATGGTGGAAACTGACCCAATGACCTATTGCGCCATTAGCAAGAGAAGACAGGTTTACGGAGTGTAGTGCACAGCGCAGCTTACGTTGTTGATGTATCCGTCAGAAAAGAGCCCGGAACCGCAGGCCATGGCTGGCCAGATGCGCTCCCAGCGACTCTTGGGGATCTCAGCCAACGGGTCAACGGCGGCCAGATTGTTGCTGTCGGAGCCCGAGTCGACGTGGGCCTCGACATTATTCTTTCTGCCGAACATCACGGCGGTAGATGTTGGAGAGAGCGTAGTCGGACGGCGTTGGGTAGATCTTAGGAGGGGGTAACTGAGGGGTAAGGCAGAGCGACAATTGTACTCTGGTGAGCTGGGCTAAGGAGAGGGGAGGAGAGGATGGAGTAGAGCTGGGGAAGAGGAGTACTTATGATCAGAGGCGGGCCAGAACCGCGGTGAATGGACAACTGACAACCTTTGGAGCCAGCCAAAAGGCCATTATTATTACGGCGCGCCTACCCTCCCCCTTGTGAACGCTGCGCTGCTATCTCAAGTCTGGAAGCTTAACCTTAGCGGGTTGTGCTAGGAGTGCTAGGAGAGTGCTAGGAGAGTGCTAGGAGTGCTAGGAAGGACCGACAGGGAGTCAACACAGCATCCGGCAAGCGCGATGCGATGCAGAGAAGCTTCTTAGTTGGATCTAGCATGAGCTGTCTTCCAATAGCAGCTGGCGATACTACTGGGGATGCTTCGCTCCATCAAAAGCTTCAGTCAAGGGTCCTCGACTCATCGCGGAGCTTGCGATCCAAAATGTAGGAAACCTTGTCGTCAGCACTCCAAGTCGAGCACGCGCACACGCCGAAGGTCACGCTAGATAATTCCAATGCTGTGCTGTATCTGTACTGTTGCATCCCACGCCTCCCAGCCTCTCCAACAAGATCAACAAGATCAACAAGATCAACTTCGAGGAGACAACTCGAGGAATGCGACTGCCAAGCAAAAAAGACGATCCTTTCCAAAGCTTCCTTCCTTCGTGCCAAGAGCTCGTGTGATCATGACCGACTTGAGCGGTGCACGAGCCGCGATGCGACCTGCGCCGCGGCATCCATCAATCCGCTGGACTCACCGAGATGGGATTCAAAAGATCTTCCCTCTCTTCCTCTTCCTCTTCATCTTCATCTTCATCTTCATCTTCATCTTCATTTTACTTTTACCCTCTCATCAACCATAAAAGTGCAGGTGACTCCCTCTCTCTGCCAAGAGCTCTGACAACTCATCGCAATCAATTCCATCTCTATATACAGAATCCCATGATGCCAGCCACCGCATCACTGCGCACACCACCTCCAGATTTGAGGACCCTTCCATTGGCACTGTTTCTCTAATTTGCGGCCCCATCCCTAGAATGCACGAAATCCCCGTCGAAAAAGGCTTGTCTGTCTCTTGGCCAATCCGAGCGCCTGCTTAACGCACGCCGAGCAGCGATAAGCAACGCCAAACGGCAACGTGCGCAATCCCTGCTCAGCACGTTCGGTCGTTCCGATGCTTTTCAAATTCTGGGACGCTACTACTGCCGCGATGCTCATGATTTCACAGACAGCCGTGTGGCGTTAGCCGTCGTTTCTAGGAATAGAGCATGCTTCTTATTTCTGTTTCAAGCTGCGTTGCGATTGGCCATTTGAAGCACGTGTTTCATTCTCATCCAGTATGTTCGCGGCCGTGGAACTTGACAAGTTGGACTACAGACCCCTCTAAAGGAGAACTTTCCTCTTCGTTCAACAATATTCTTGAATATCTATACCTGTTTCTTCTCCTGTAGTCTTCGTCTTCGAGGAAACGTGCTTCTCAAGCATGTAGAACTTGCTGTCAAAAGCCACCTACTAAGTTCAATTTTCGAGCGACCCGTTCTGACTCTCTTCCGTTTTGGCTTTGATGTTTTCAGCTTCTTAAAGTAACAGCATCGAGTTCGTTCAATTCCATTATTTTCTGAATCCCAGGAGTGCCTGCGAGGCATATAGTGGTACCATGCAGCTCGGCCGTTTTCTCAAAATCAATCAAAGCTTCCTGATTCTTCCTCCGGGCCCCGTTCACTAGTTGCAGGTGGTGTTGAATAAGATGAAAGGCAGCTCAATCTCAGAGTCAGCGCAGTGGTCTATCGGACGGCCGGGGGACTCTTTCAATTCACGAATTCTCAGGAATGGCCTGGGTTCAAATGAACTCCGCCAGAACTGCGCGGTTTTACGGCGTTCAACGAGCACTGTCCCGGCAGTGTGGGATTCTGCTCCATTAGTTGGCTTGGACGGGCTGGAGTTTGCACAATTGGTTTCATGCAGTACTTCCAATTGCCAGCCCGTATCTCGCTGACTTGGCGTCTCAATCGATGGGCTTCTGCCATCACCGTACCTGATTGGTATCGCTCCTAGGGATGATCGTTGAGATAATGATATATTCAATGTCTAGTTCTATTTCAGCACGACCGGAGAGCATGGCCGGTTTACTGGAATCCAAAGCCTCGTTGCGTCGGTAAGCGATGTCCGAATCTCCTACGGCATGAGTACCGAAGCAAGCTTGGATCATTACATATCGGTGATACAACAGGCTTTAAAGCTTGAGCTGATGTAATCTCTTGTGGGCGGGTCCTACCTGAGCCCCCGTATAAGACTTTCGAGGGTAGTACAGCTGGATGCTCTTGGTACTAAAGACCGTCAAGTGACCAGCCAGAACGTATGAGGAGATCTTTGCTGCAGCACTGAAGACCTCATTGACTCCAAAGAAATAATGCTTCCCGAGAGTCTCGTTTCTTTCACATGTGCAGCGAGGATCACGTATTATCGAGGTTTTTATTTATTTCAGCATGTGTAAAATTAATTTTTCCGAGATACGAAGATGTCATTGGGGAACCTATCAGATCCTTTCTCTCGTTTGGAGCATCAAAATTCCCACTGTTACAATAACTTGACAGGTTTCAAATGGGAACTCATTGAGGCAATTGTAAGCGGTCGTATTAGATAATACGAATCACCTGGATTCGCACATCCATGTGCGGCCGCCCGACCGCGCGGTCATGCCGTGTACATCTGCAGATTTTGTGCATTGTACAACGATTCAAGACGCAGATTTTTAGCCGAGGGCAATGAGGGGAAAATGGTGGGCAAGTGCTTGCTTTGTTTGGGTGTCACTGTGTCAGTATTGTACAACGCGGGTCAACGCGGCCGCATTAACATCAGCGTCAAGTATTACAGATCACCCATGACAGTTCTGGCACGCCCAAGGAAGGCGGAGAATATGTTTTAATGAGTAAGCTCAGCTAAGTAGCTTTGCAACCGCTTCACAGAACCTTACTCCGCCAAACATATCTAAGATGGCTACATTTCTAGAAATAGACTTGAATACTTGATGACTTGTTCAACCTTGATGCCAGGACTAAACGTTGTCTTATCACATGAATTTTCCATGTTCTCCTTCTTTGTGATTCCGTGAAAGGGAGATGAGCTTGATATTAAAATATCGACATCAAGGATGATGAATGCTAACCTGACAACAGTCATGGCTGAGGTACCTCCACTTTACAACTTTAGCGTGTTGATCTAGTGATGTATAGCCCGAATGTTCTTGCTCTAGTGATCAAGCTAACTCTTTTCTTTGCTTTCTAGATCGGGCCTCGACCGCTCGTTAACAGAGGTAAAAGTGGTGTGATCTGACGTAGAAAGGGGGGTCAATTAAGAAGGTGATATGACAATATCTGAGGATTTGAACGTAGTGGGATATTGAGCTTACTCTGCCGCGATTCAGATTCAGGAATGCTAAATACGAAGTAAGTCGGTCTCCTTCACGACTCATGCTTGAATTGGAAAGAGACTACGCGGAAATTTGTCAGGAGGTCGGATGAGCGGTCTTGGCATGTATTTGATGTTCATGACAAACACGGAAATCTGACATCCGGCCTACAAGTTGCGGCTAAGTTTTGTGGATTCTATTCATCATGTTGCAAGATATGATGAGGTATCGAAAATGACTGAAGGACGTTGCCGTTGTTCTCGATGACTGCATACCGAAAACTTCAAACTCGGCTCAGTACCACACCCGGCAACTTGCGCCTCTTTTTCCGCCAATTGCAATTCCATAAATTGATTAGTTTCTCTCAAACAAACCCCAGCATTCACTAACAGCTTCACCAGAGCGGACATTGATTACTGACCACACGTTACTCACCCCAGAATGCCGATACTTTCATCCCTAAATCCGCCTCCCACGTCACCCTCTCGCGGCAATTTTTCGTATCTTATCATGATCTGACAGCCTAAGCATCAAGCCCCTCCCCGAGCCTGCCAACAACGGAGCTTATTAGGTCCCGAGATAGTGCTTAGCGGCTCTTGGCTTGGAGGAATGGGACCCTGACTATTCATGTGGAAAGCTTACAATTGGCTTGGCGGCTTATTTCCAGGCACGGCCCGGCTTGGTGCGGCGGGACATGTGAAAAAATGTGCGGATCCTTGTGTCGTACTGATTGGGGGATGAACGATTTTTGAGGGTGGGGGTGGGTGAGAGGAGGGAGGGGCTTTAGTTGTATGGTTTGGATTTGGAATCCTTACTGTTGTGAGACTTTGATGATCCCAGTTGTAGGTGAACCTCACTGTGATATCTTCTCACAAAGATGTATGAGTTTCGAGGGGTTGAGCTATTGGGTGAACGGACGTTATCTGTAATCTATCGATACTACAACATTAAGTCTAAACCTACGTGGGTGACAAGCCTGTTGGTGTGATAACAGCTCTAAACACGGGAGCTCAACATTTGTGCCCAACGAGGGCAAAATCATGAAGATCGTACAGACAAGTGGCCAATAATACAACTGCGGTCCTTTCATCTTTCGCCATTCCTCTTCCACGTGGCTTCATCCGCATATCGAATCCTAGGGTTCAGCCTGAGGAAACGCTCCGATATGCTGCGAGAATGATACTGAGCCGCAATTTGAGCTCGTATTCCCGACTTGGGTGTATGGACGTTGCAGAATATCACGTCAATCCTCCCCGAGATGCTGCTTCCCGCATTCTTGGCACGTCTTAAGTCTGCATCGAGTCTCGAAAACAAGAGATGCATTCCTTCAGTTCGAGCTGAACCCGAGCATGAGATCATCATATCGCTCGAATTCTGCCAAGGCCCATACCATTCTTGGTTTCCACATCTCTGGTAAGTCATTCATCAAAACCGGAAAATCCCTCTCCACTGCCCCCTGTAGCCACCAGATCTGTTCGACCTGAATAATCAACATGAAATAATAGCCAAGAATAGTCAGTGCTCTTGGATCCTTCGCTGCCACTAAGTCCACATACTGCTTAGTCACTATTCCTGGGAACTTCAAGATATGCCTATTCTCAGGGCTAGAATAAATCTTGTTGAGATACCGCACACTCGTCTCGTATGCTTGTTGGGTTTCTGGGTCCACTTCGAATGGAGCCAGGTCGTCGATCAGGAAATTAAAGGTGTCGATAGGCTGGTCTTGGCCGTTATGTGTTCCTGGGTGTAATAGTTCCTGGGTGTGTTCTTGATGAATGAGAGCCTTCACGTCACTGTTTGAGATAAGATGCCAACAACTCTGAAGCACCGCTCTCATACCCTGCCAGGGTTGGAACCAATGCATCAGATCCTGCTCTCCGCCAGGCTGGATATGTCGCCCGCTCGATACGTAAAAGGCCACGCAGGTGCTAGTTGCAAATATTTCTTCTGCATTGTCGGCGTTGATGCCCTCACGAAGTTGACGGCCGTGTCCTTCGATAGCGCGGGTCATATATAGGTGGCCCGCGTCAGCTACGGCCTTGTCTCCAGCATTTACGTAGCGGAGATGGAATGCTGCGAGGGAGAGGAGGGCGTCCATAAGGTTTGACGAGCCGTGGGCCAGCCCGACTATCCAGTTGAACCAAGTTGCACGAACCGCATTAGTTGACTGATCAATTCCATTTCGGAAAGTGTTTAGGTAGCCTCCCGAGGTCATCTCAACGTAATGATGGAAGAGGCGAAGATCGAGCATTTTGTTGGGTGGAGTGCCAATCTGAGCCGGTATTGTAGGGGAACGGCTTGGAGTGATTGGTGACTGTCTGATGGCCATGACATCTGTGTGCCCTTTTTCTGGTTCAGAGGAGCCATTTCTTGAGATCGGTGCAGTGGTAGGTAGGCTATTTTGGAGGGGGGCCATTGCGAACGGTGTGGAGACGGAACTGAGTAAACCAAAGTCGCATTTTACCCCAGCCTTCTGACATCCTCCACAAACCGGATGGACCTCATCGCACTGTCTCTATCAGTATCAAGATATTTCAACACGATTTTTGGCTATACACTTACCTTCATTCTCCGAGTTTTACATCTTTTACAACCCCACCTACTCTTTTTATGTGACCTCCGAGTCGTCATCGTAGAAGGCTAGGAGTCCAATCAACATAAACTTGTCATAAGTTTCTGTTATGAACAAATCTAAGATCTAGCAGAAAGAATTCCAAAAGCCCTTTGTGTTGGTGAAGCATTCGGGGAAGAAAATGGTCCGCGTTTGCTATCACGGGCAAGGTGTCGTTGTCACGGTCGAGACGACGTTCGGGATATGAACGAATAGATGAGCAGCCGTCGTAAAAGAGAAGAGGGAGACATAACGTGTATATATGAAGAAGGTACCATGAAGTCAGAGGGGCTTACGACGAATTGCGGCGTTACCTAGCCGTGTCTTGGCTCGACTCAGCCCCTTCCCCTTTTGAGGCAATTGAAGCAGTCGTGTGTCAGCTTGGGAAGGCCCTTCTCCGTTCGGTACTGGACAGTAGTAATCACTGCAGGTGCGCTTTTGCAGTAGGTGTAGACGACACTTGCACTCCCTGTACCTACCTGAGGCAAGTCGAACGAGACGAAGGTTATGGGTTATGATAGCGAGGATAACATGGAGATGACAAACACATATTAGCGGACGTTTTTGTTTGTACGCATGCCTACCTAGGCTGTAGGTATTTATAGAACACTTGTTTAGAGGCTTGAAGATTTATCAAGGGAATGTACAAGACTACATTGGTTTGCGGTGAACAAAAACAGCGGTAATAACAAATCTACCTATATTAAACCCTCAAAATACGAAATATCTCCAAATGCAGCTCTTTCCATTGTGTCCAACGGGTGAGTCCAACGGGTGAGTCCAACGGGTGAGTCCAGCGGGTGAGTGGCGGAGTTACAGTGGAGTTACAGCGGCCCAAGCCAAGGTAAGGTAGGGGCGCTCGGGCACTGTAGTTTTAGCGCGTTTTCGTGTTTTCCCCAGCGCGTCCACCCATCTAGAACGACAACACCACCGAAGATCTCCAAAGCCGACCAACCGACAATCAGAGTTCTACGGCGCAGGAGTCAATCCAGACACATTCATGTCTTCCCGTCGCCACCTGGTCTCGCGCTCACGCGTTAACAACCAGGACGCGTCCCCGGCTCCGCGTTCACGACAACGCGAACCTGCTGTCCTTCCCCCATATGAGCCCCCCAGCTGCCCTCTCAGCGCCGAAGCTCAAAGACAGCTGGATCATCTGCGGGTCAATCATGACTACTCGAAGTACAAGAAGCATGTCCAGAGTGCTATTGGAACCATAAGAGAAAGCGCTGTAACGGTCAATGACAAATTGTCAGGCCGTAAGGACCAGATCCGCAAAGCCGACGAAAAGAGAGCTGAGCGCGGCACCGAAGAGAAGTCAGAAGCGGACATCGAGAACGAGGCATACACCAGACACATGGACAAGAAGGTTGGCGTTTTGACGGCAGAAGCCGAGAAAGCCCTACGCGACCTGATCGATTATGGCGACGAACTTGCCATGCAAGATAGCATTATGAAGGACATTAATGCAGCGATAGCTGCTGCTCCTCAACCTCATCCCGATGAGCCTGATGAAGACGTCGAAATCCTCAGTGCCGTTGAGCTGTTGAAAAAGGCTAAGGAAGACTACGCTACCGAGTACTCATCCAAATCAATGAGAGACAGGTATTTGCTGTCCCCTTCTAGCTAAAGAACTATACTAATGGGAATTTCTAAGATACGATGTCAACGATTACAGGGTGTTCAAGCAAGTCATCCACGATGCTCAACACCCCGGCGACGATGCCCCCCCAGTTCCCCACGCTCGTACTTGGTTTCCAGATGATAACGTCACCCAAGGGTCTGCCTCTCGCAGACGTCAAAATAACACAACAGATAACACGAATAATGCTGATGATTCCGATGATGACGTTGTCATTGAAAGAGCAACGACCAGCTTGAAATGCTCGCTTACGCTGCAATACTTCAAGGAGCCATTTACTAGCACTGTGTGTAATCATACTTTCGAAAAGTCCAGCATTTTGGAATACCACAGAAATGAGGGCAGGGTATTTGCGGGTCCAGGTCCGTTGAGTGGTCAAAAAGTTGTCAAATGTCCTACGTCGGGATGCGAGGCTGTAAGTCGAAGTTTACTGATTACTGATGGTAATACAATGGCTGACCCAACCTAGATGCTTAAACCTGACGATTTCTACGATGATTTAATGGTTGCTCGGAAGGTCAAGCGTGCGAAGGAGCGGGAGGAACGTGAAGAAGAAGAAGATGACGATGATGAAGATGATACTCGTCCACGAGGAAACCAGCGCAATCGCCCAGCATCTATCAATTCTGAAGATGACTCCTTGGACATCGATGATGATGAAACCCAAAAACAGAAGATTGCAAGAATAAAGCGGGAGAAACAAAAGAGTCGCGGGCCTAGTATGGCTCCTCGATACGGCACTACTGGAGACGATGATGTGGACGCTATGGACGAGGATTAGCACGTGAAGTACTAATGACTTAGTGCGCAACACATAAAATTATTAATACTTGGTCAGACTTGCTGTCCCAAGAACATCAATTCAAAGAGCATCGCAATAATCTCCGAAGACCTCGGTTTACTCGAACTATGATTACATTCATCCCGCTGCCCATTCAGTCGCAACCCCTAGTAAGTCCTGAAGCTTCTATCAACAACACTTTTCTGATCTCAAATTCAAATAAATGCACATCGGGTATCCATCGACCAAAGACACTCCCTAGAAATCCAGCACACAATCTCGCACTTCTTTACTTCCTCTCCGCAACACCAACCCACTCGCCCCACCCCAATACACGCCCCTCCATCGATAATTCCCTGCCCAGTTCCTCCTTCGTAGCAACCTTACTCATCTTCCCGGCATCCAATGCCTCCCCCAAAGCAATCACCTGATAAAAGTACCTGTGCTCACCATGCCCCCTCAACGGCTTCGGGCCCCCGTACGCCGTCCCCCTGAGATTCTTCCCGTATCTAAAGCCCCCCTTCAGTTCATTCCCTTTCCCCGTCTTCTCTATATCCTCCTGGGCGATCGTCGTCTTGCTCCCGGGAATTTTATAAAATATAGCATGCGTGATTGGCTTCGGGAGAGGCGCGTCCGCATCTTCGATTACGAGCAGGTATTCTTTTACTGAGGATGCTAGGATGCTGGGAGGTAGAGTCCAGTTTAGCGTAGGGAGTGTATCGGCGCCATCTTGAGTGTATTCGACAGTCATGAGGGAGCCGGAGGGCCCGCAGGTCGTAGAGGTGACGGTGATTGTTGGGTCTGGAGGAGAGGCGAAGGCGGGGACCTTTCCGAGAGGGCGGGTGAAGAGTTTTGGGTCGCGGCCTTTGAGGTTTGAGGTTAAGTAGGAGACGGTGCGCTCTACGTAGTCCATTTTATCTTTGGCTTCTTTGATACTGGGGAGACAAAGTTGAGGTTGGTTTTGGGCCCTGCTCGGAGCTTTAACGCAAGATGCGAAACAAATTTTTGGGCTGGCCGCAGTCCTCGTTTTAAATGTTCAGAGACCAGTAATGCGGTTTACTTTCTATTTCAACTTTTCTAATTCCGGATTCTGCAACTGGAGATAATAATGTTCTCATCGGCAGTATTCGGCGACGTCGTGACATGGAGCCCCCCCTGGTTCGGGCCCTGGAATGTTTGTGGTGATTGGCGGGGTTTAGTGAGAAGCCGATTAAGCCCGGAGTTCCTATCACGTGGCTGGCTGTTGTGTAATTTCTGAGCTTTTGGTGACTCTCAATTTTTCATGTTATGAGAAGCTTCGTCAGAGTATTAAAGTTGCCGTTGTTGAGTCGCATGTATTAAAATCGTTGCGGGCTTATTTAGGTAGTGACTTGGCCGGCGAGGCCGAAAAGGGGCAGCTCGGTTAATTGAGGACCGGGCGAAAAATATTGTTGTTATTTGGATGTCTTGGATGGGGTGTGCTGAACTAAACCCTCTGTTCTTTGTCTTCGTCTGTTTTATTTCTTTTGGGGATGCGTTTCGGTGCTCTTCTTTCTTCCCTATCCTCTCAAATCCATCATTCAATTTATCGCATTCTCTGCTAGGGGGGCGAACTTCAGTTTTCACGCGTATATGTCCTGCCCGGAATTTGCTGCTGAAATTATTCGAAAAGAAAGCGTTCGCTCAGTCACTTAAACTTCTATTTGCCCCTTTGCTGCAAGTTTTCGTTTCTTCGTAGCGAGAGACAGCGAAGGGGGCAGATGGCGCTACTAGTTGAGTCTAAGTACACGACTCTAATACAATATCTTTGAGCTATACAACACAAAAAGAAGTGTGAGCTAAAAACAGGAAAGGACATAAGTTGGGTTATTCCCATCTGAGTATGCCTTTCTTGCACGTGATATTCCTTGGCCGAGATCTCAGGGGTAGTTCAGCGAATTAGGTCCCATCTTGTACGCGAGGAATACGGTTTCCAAGCACTGCAGGGATCGCGATTGCCATTTGATTGGCACAAATGTGTGCGAGGCGGAAATGCCCAGGAAAATGAGGGTTGTATGCCATGCCCTTGGCATAACAATCATTCAGGCTGATGTGAAAGCCATGCGCAAAAGCAGTATTGTTTCGGACGCAGCCGAGCTTGCGCAGCAGCAGCCTCGCCGCAAAGACGAGTCTCGATTGAATATATATTCTCCGTCATGTTCTCGTCATTTTTGACCTCACACCACCTTCTGGGACGTGTTGTTCGTTGCCATCTGCTGGTCGATTGCACAGTTTCCAAGTCCTCCGAACAGCGCCAACAAGATGGAGGCACTTTCAGCATTCTTGGAGCCTCGTGCGGGGAAGTATGCTTCCTGCACACTTGACACCTGCCCCGTATCGACATCTGTGTATGGATACCTTCCAAACAAGCCTATCAATATAATATTCGTTATTTTATTCACGCTATCTTTTCTTGCGCATCTCTTCCAAGGTATCAGAACGAGATCATGGACATTTGTGATTGCTTTTGGGATTGGGACGTTTGCTGAGGCTGCTGGTATGTGTTGGGTTTCCTTGAATCTATAGGCAGCAGTGTTAACGTTAGCTAGGACATGTCGCGCGCATCTTGCTTCGTAAGAATCCGTGGAGTCGAACTTAGTGAGTCCATTATTTCCATAGAGATAAGCACAAGCTGATATATTTGCCCGTAGCCTTACCGCTATGCTTGTCCCACTCACGGTGGCGCCTGCATTTCTCGCGGGTGGTATATACTTGACGCTCAAACACATGTAAGTATATTGTTCAGCTGAGGCATATTCGGGGCTTGGACTGTCAGGGAAAGGCTGTGGAGTTCTCAACCAAGGAAGGTGCCTTGCCATGCGAGTCCTCGGAGAACGCCTGCCTCGTATTCCATGGATTTCGACAGTATCGCACAACTTTGAAGCTAATGTCTACAGAATCATCATTTACGGGGCGAAGTTTTCTCGAATTGCGCCTCGATGGTACACCTGGATTTTTGTGGCGTGTGATATCGCCTCCATTGTCATCCAATCGTAAGTGCCCTGAATTTAATAAAGTACTTCAGCAAATTGAAAGAACACGTCGTTCATCACAGATTGCTAACGTCTCACTAGATTAGGAGCAGTCATCGCCTCCCGAGGAACGAATGTCTCCATGGGAAACAACATCATGATGGTGGGGTTGTCGTCTCAAGTCGCGACGTTGATCATTTTCGGTGTCATGGCCATCGATGTTTACTTCCGCATCCGAAAGCACAAAGGCAGTTTCAATTCCTCGGCAACTGCTATGCGAAATTCGAGACGATTCAAAGGCCTGCTGATCGCTATTATGGTAGCCTACCTCGCAATTCTGTTTCGATGTATTTATCGAATTGCTGAGATGGCTGGTGGGTGGAGGAATCCAATTATGCAAGATCAAATTGCTTTTATTGTGCTTGATAGCTTGTACGTATAGCTTCAAGGGGATGCGAATTCGTACTGACGTTGCTGTCCAGGCTGTGTGCTATCGCTTGCATTGCAATGAACATCTTCCACCCGGGGTTTTTGTTCAAACAGTCCTACGCAACAATTAAAGCGGAATCAATTTCGAACGATCGGGAGTTGGACTCGAGATAAATGGGTATAGCTACGCCATTCTAACTGTGGAGTGCTGTCCGACGAAGACTTGGACAGTGTACTTTTTTTTTATGCAGTTGACATCTTAGAATGAAACATGGTTCACCGTATAATTTTCGCGGAAAGCAGACTTTCCTCAATTATCTAGACAGAGTAGCAGATGGGGAAGGAGCTTCCAAATATGCATGATATGAGGTTAAACTTCAAACTGCTGGTTTTGTCTCCCTGTTCCTGGAACGAAGAGCACCACAACAGCATAATTGCGTCAGCTACAACTATTTGTCATGAAGGCGTTCAAAGCATGTGCCATAATATCCCGGATAGGAAATTCGGAGGGAAGCGACCATCTGCCGGAATCCTTCCCAAAGAAAAGTGCGGGGAAACACTTTCCATCCTGGATGCGAGCGCCACCACTGGAGGTCTCATCCCAGAAGCCTACTTGAAGCAAGCAAAATGTTAGGAGTGTGGTAGCGAATGGTCACATTTTTGTGTAACTGAAAGGGAATGATGTGTTTAAAGTTTGGCCCATCCCCTTTCCCATTCAAACCTTCATAAATCTACATATTCGCAATAGGATTGCGACCAAATTTACTGCTTGAGATATTCATATAGTCGATCAATATGTGGGCCAGATACATCAACGTTTTTCTCCTGCTCCCTGTCCTGCTCCCAAGTGCGTCTGCTGCCGCGGTTCCACCCACAAACGATGTCTTCAGCAAGAGAGAGAACTTCGGAACCGCCTGCGGCGGCTGTAATAAATGTACCTTCGATCAAACTTTCTTGGACGACTGTTCGAACGCGATCAATAATTACAATAGCATTAATCGCGCTGATGTAACATATATGCATCGTAAGTTCACAACCTCGCAATCTCCCTTCGTTGAAGTACAACACTTCAAGAAGTACGGAAATTAAAGAAAAACAGAAACTCGGTTCACCGGTCCCGCAAGGCTGTGCTACGCCGAGTGGTCATGCAATACCAAGAACGGCTCGTATCCTCCAACTGGCGGCCACGATATTTGGGTTGAGTTCCAGTATGGCCTTGCTTGGCAAGGAGGTTGTAGGGACAACTGTGGCGCGTAAGTGTCATCTGAATATTTAATGCTTTGAGTTTGGGCATCAGACTAATTGAAGGAACCAGACTCTGGTCAATACGTGGCACGAGCAATTGCACAGCAAGAGTGCAAGCTGTGGGGTGCTAAACTGAACATGGGGAGATACTCGAGACCATATCGCTGGATGGGTGTGAAGAGAAAGATCTTGAGTGACTGTAAAGGTTTAAGAAAGTTGTCTCAGGTGTTCGAAGTCTGTTCACAGAAGCTTAAAGTAAATGCCAAGCGGAGTGGGGATGAAATTAATATTGAAAGTTGGACTTTTACTGCTGTTATTTAGTAATTAGTGTCTCTTGCTAGAATCGGCATTTTCGATTATATTTGTCCCTCCCAATTACTGCAAGCCCAGTAAGAACTCACGTTTGGACAGGTAATTGAAGAATATCGATTTATTCAGATGGTACGGCCCGCTCCTAGTCGAAAACGGGAATTATAGGGGAGAGCGTGGAGCGGGGCATTTTCGCTTGTTCACCAATGAAAATTCCGAGATCGACAGATTTGATCTTTAAAAATCAAGGCCCATTCGCCATTCTTCTTTCTCCTACCAAAAGACGCTTTCGTAAATCCCGGTACTTATGTCTATTTACGAAGATAGTTCTTCACTTCCAGAATATGCACAGAACATATTCCCAGAGTTGAAACCGCCCACCCTAGTCCTCATCTCACACGGCCATTCGCCACCCCTTAACCCGCCACCCCGACTGAGATTCGATGTGCGATCCCTTCCGAACCCACCTAAAAACATTCGAGATGCCCATAATGGAACGTCTCGCCGTCTTCAAGAATGGTTGAATGTTGACTCCAGATTCATTGCAAAGCGAGATGCTATCAGATCGGAGATTGAAGCAGCGATGGCCGAGGTGCTCGACGAGCATGAGAAGAAAGATGTTCTGAAATTGGAACCTGCTGTCGAGGGAAAAAGCAACATAGATGAGGGTCGTCAAAATGAGACCCAAGGGGAACTTGATGAGAGCGAAGAAAGTGGGGATTCAGACGAGGAACGAGCAAGCTCGAGCGCGAGTCACGAGGCCGATGATTCACCCACCTCCCAGAAGCCGGAGCTACGAGTGGGTATATTCTGTGCAATGGGGCGGCACAGATCTGTAGCTATGGTTGAAGAGCTTTCAAGGCTGTCGTGGCTTGGGTGGGAAGTTAGTGTCGAGCATCGAGATGTATACAAAAAGAGAGGAGGTGGAAAGAAAATGGAAAGCCGATCGAGTCGAGGGATCAGAGGTGGGACTTCAGCTCTTGATCTGAAACCAGAATGAAGAAGAAGTGCTGGAAATATCTTAGGAATCGTGGAACATAACCTGAATTTAATGGATGCAAATTATCAACCATTATTCACAGCATATAGAACCTTCCCGTGAAGTCATCTACAGGACTTTCACTACTACCGAACCCCCTATTCCACCCTGCAAAGCTCTCCTCCAGCCATCTTGCACGCCATCTTCACTTAGCCCGTCAACTACAAAACTTACTGACGTCTTCACAGCCCCATCCTTAATCAACCCCCCGATTTTCACCAGATCCTCCCCGCTCTCACTCACCATCAGAAATTTTCCATCCACACTTCTTTCTTTCAACTCATTCCAGCCTTTAATATCTGCATACGGTGGCGGCGGCGAAGCAACCGTAACAATCCTCCCACCATCCCTCACCAACTCTAAACTCTTCTCCAGTGTTTTCTCACCCACACAATCATACAGCACATCCACCAATCCCTCCTTCTTCACCTCACTAACCCAATCTCCAACCTCACGATAATTGACCACAAGATCAACACCCAATTTCTTCAACCCCTCACTGCCCTTGCCCCCAACAGCAACCACCTTTCCCTTCTCACCTACATTTCTTTTCGCAATCTGCACGCCCATCCTCCCCACCGCTCCACTGGCTCCCGTGATCAACACACTGCTACCCTCTTTCACATCCTTGAGCGCCTGCCAACTGGTCAATGCAGCGCGGGGCACACTAGCAGCAGCCACGAAATCCAATTCATCTGGAATCTTGGCTAAATGTGCAGGATTAACGAGCGTGTATTCGGCCATTCCGCCTTGAGAAGTGAAAGCTATGAGCCCGAACACTTTGTCACCCGGGAGGAAGGACGAGGTGGGTGGGGCGCTGATGACGGTGCCAGAGATGTCGTGGCATGGGATTCGGGATCCGATGATAGTTGCGGGGACGGGCCAGGTTAGTCTGGGAGGATGTTAGCGATTAGGGAGAAGATTGAGATGTCAGGTGTATATGTATTTAGCTCAGATGAAGACCGTCAGGGAAATCAACCACTTCAAACTTCGGGATGAAGGCATGCCTTCCTCATGTTACCCAGGTACTCACTTGAAGCAGAAATTTGCGTTATCCACATATCAATTGATCTGAAAAAATGGTACATACTCATAGGGCGTGATTGCCACTGCGTGAACACGAACCAAGACATCCGAGGACGAGGGATCTGGAAGTGGCTGAGCGGAATTGAATGTCAGGTCCGTGATTTCAGCAGTGGTGTTGTATTGAGGAGATCCTGTCTTGCTCAAATTTATTGCCTTCATCGTGGTCGGAAGTGTCATCTTCGAGGTTCCGTATGTGTATTTGTTCTTGTGAACTATAAAAGCGCAAATAGAAATTTGAGTGAATGATCAAAGCAGGTAGGCAGGCTTACCTTCACTTATACCTCATCCTAATCTGCAGATTCATTCTCCTCCGCGCTGGGAAGCCCAAAAGATGCCGTACAACACCACATATGTATGTAAGCAGTTCCGACCGGGAAATATCCAGCGCCGGGTTGTGACTGGAGCGGGATGTCATATCCTATGCCGGTTATGCATGCCTCTCTTGGCGGCAGGCACGTTGCTGTTTTGCGGGCACAAGCCTATGCTCTAACGGTGGAATTCCGAGGACATGAAGAATCCAGGACTCGATGATTTGAAATTGCGCTGTACTCTAGAGACATTTACTTATAATAGATGATTGGAAACGACACGCTTGAGATCTCCTAATTAGCAGACACGCTTCAAGTTGCCAGCACCATATGTAAACACCTTACAAAATCGACGGTTCTTCATCCCCCTATAGCTTCCGAAATAATTCCTCTGTACTCTCCATCCTCACAGCCCGTATTTCATTGTCCGTCCCACTGACCCTATTCGACTCCACCTCAACAACATGCTCGCTCTCAACCGTAATCACATTCGGTGGGATAATGCTCTGCACCCTCGTGAGCTCATTCTCATCTACATCCTTCGTTGCAGTGACCAGCGTCGTGACGCCCCCTCTCTTGGTGTATTCGCTTAGACCGAGATCTTCGGAGATGGGAATGCCGTTTGTCATTCGTTTTGAGAGGCGTGCGGAGAGGCCGTTCTCGCGATCGCGACTGTGATAGTAGACTCCGGCGTTCTGGGAGGTGGAGAGGGTAGAGGCGTTGTCTTTGGAGGTTATCCAGTGCAGAACTAGGACCGAGAAGAGGACTTCAAAATGTTAGGATTGAGTGGGAGGACTTCAGGGGAGGAAGACTTGCTGTCGATGTTGCAGCACATCAGACATATCCATCCCGGCTCCCCCTGGAGAACCATGACTACAGTGAGATTGCTAGATTTATGAGTTGTTGAGGCTCGGGCGAAAGTCAAGCTAGAGCTGACTTACACGACGCTGGAGACCAAAGTACAGCAACTTCCGATGAATGTGCGCAACGCGATAGTACGTACTGAAGAGGTGCGCTTATTCTTGTAGGAATACATGCCTAGAGGTATTAGTCGCGACCAAGGCTTCGAAACTTAGGACCTACCTCGCAGAGGAATCAAGAACAATGATGTCAAATACACCTGTTTCCGTCAGCAGAAGGTTGGAATGCGACTAAGGGCGCCGTACATTGACTAGTATATCAAAAGCAATTAACGGTATCATCGCAACCCTCTTCATTCCTATTCTGCAGGTGCCATTTTCGAAGTACGCGAATCGACTGTTCGTAACAGTCAGTATGGCGAGCATTCTTGCGACAGTGAAACCTCCGTACAAATAAAAATTCAACACGATGACCACACAGTAAGGAGCTATCAAAGGTTAGAAATGGCGAAAGCATCGAGGCTCTCAAAGACTAACCCAACATCCCACATGAGTTGAACAGATATAGCCAATCTTTCCGCCGTGGTTTGTTGTTTCGACGGATGATGAACTACGAGTTGGGTTAATTCCAAGGTCGGTCCCAAAGAGGACGCTGTCGCTTACCACTCTTTCGACCAGAAAATAGTATAGAAACTACGACGCTCAATTAATAGTTCAATGTTCATGTACTTGAACGTACCACCTACTAGTTGTAAGCAGTAAATTATCCAGAAATCAGTTTGGTACTTACTTTCGTTGTCATATAACATCCCAAACATAACAGTACCGCCTTGGAGCAAATATCCTGCGATGAGTCCACTCCAAAGCCATTTGATAGGATGGCAGTGCCCACGACGAATATGATTGAATCACAGTAGATGAGCAGAACCACTTGGGATCTACTTGTTAGTACAGACGTGGCCGGCAACGGCTTCGTGAGATACTTACACCAACAAACCAGCGGAAGTCTTTTCCAATCCCGAACGCCCTGAACTCGGCGGGCTATGCGTATAAGCTTTGATAAACAAAAGTTGAAAAGTTCAATTCTTACAAAGACATACTGATAACAAGGACATTGACACCAGTGACAGAAGCACGGAGACAATTGTGCCACCTTTGGTCTCTCTCATAGGGATCGTCATGGTTCGTGGCCAGATTGGCATCCTATGATTGAATGTTTCCAACACGAAACCTCCCAAGTCGTAACCTGTTTGTGGAACCCAGACCGACGGAACAGAGATGATCGTGCTCTAGTCGAAGGTGTGGCCTCGCTCGACTTTTAGTGTTCCGATAGCTTCTCTCTGATGCAAAGACGCTGCCGTGCAACTAGTTGGAGGTGAAGCCCTGCCTGCCCAGAAAGCCATCTCGAAAGCCGTGACTTGTCTTGATAGAAACGAAGGCGTTTCGTTGCATACGATCATTACTGCCTTCTGACGTCGCCAGGGTGAAAAAGAAAGAATGGCTTGAGTCTCGACGCAGAAAATGGAGAGTATTTGTGGAGAAGGGCTGGGGATTCCGGGTGGCACAAAAGCAAGACAAAATCAAGTCACCTTAATTGGGCAACTAAAGCCACCAGCCAGCCGGGGCAGAGCATTGGGTTACACGAAATCGGAATCTTGCATCCAGAGGGAGGCAGAGCTCAACGCATTGAGAAGCTCAACATACCGCTTGGCATCATGGAATGCTTGGTCACAGCATGGTGAACAAACTTTCAACCAGCTACCTCGAAAACAACCCAGCAGGATCTAAGAAAGTTCGAGGCAATCAAAGACGAGAATGGGAACCAAGGGACGGGGGTTTCGTGCTTGGCTCGCTGGTTGGCTGTGCTACCGCCACTCGAAGCCACATTATCACGGCTCATGGGCAATTATCCAGCCTCTGTTTTTTTTTCTTTGAATCAGATAACTGATGGGAGGCCTGCACTTGCTTTTTCAGCGCGCTCGGGCCCATACATAAGGATTGTGCCGCCTACCTTACCGAAGATCTCGGCATGGCATATTTGTTCCGGCCTCGATTAGATATCGAGGCGTTCATTGATGAGACAAGTCGTATTGTGAGTATTCGAGGAATGGAGGGGTCGGTGAACATCGGCGATCGCCTGCAGCGGGAGACTTGACCTGTCACACGTACTTGAATGGCTCATTTTACCGTGACACAGGAGGCGTTTGAGAGAATTTCGTGATGTTTGCTTGTTGTCTCGGCGGATGCTAATAATTGGAACGAGACGTCAACTTGCCAAAAGATCCCGAAATCTTAACCATCACGTGCAAGGACCTATTTGATGGTGTCTTCGTAATTGGAAGGAGAGAATTGGTATCAATCTCCAGATGAATCATGGCTGTTCTGAACAGCAATATCATTAATATGGATACAAAAAGCTCAATAGCATCCTACCAAGGCAGAAAAGAAGGCTGAATGCTTCAGAGCCGAAGATGTGGGCATCCGCCGAAATCTTGGTCGGAGTACCTGCAATTGAGTCGCCCCTTGTATCGTTTCAATGTATTCCATGTCTGCCCTTCAACTAGTATGTTATCGTATCTACCAATCTTTTCAGCTCCTCGATACCTCGGATCTACACCCCGAAATTACCCGGAATAAGTAATGGTGAGAGACTTTGGTCTGTAAACGATGAAGTAGATAGACATCGTTGACTTTCGCAATGTGTAGGTGTCCTGAAGATAGGAGCCACAGGACACTGATCTTCGCGACCTAAGTGCCACCAGGCTTTGGGTTGAGTTTCGACGAATGATGAGGGAGCTGGGGGAAGGAAAGGAACTGGACACTTTTAGACAGCTAGTTCAGCGACTGTATATATTCTCATTCGACTTCTGGAAAAGGGACCGAGCGCTGGAAATCGGACCCCTTTCCAGGGCTTGAACACATTGAACGTTGAGGAAGATCTAACACCAAATGCCAACAGATGCTGATGGTCGAGAGAATACGGAGAATGGGGAAAGGACAACTTCGGGGGAAAAAGGCCTCTCGTAGGAGGATGATGGTAAGTCAAGAATTTTAATTTGACAGGAACCCGAATATCAGAGCAAATCTTACTAAGATAATAGATCTGCAAAAACTTCTTCACCCTCTCAAAAATGAGCATGCGGCCTCTGCACGGAAGTACCGCATCAATGTTTGTGTTGGCTTCTCAATCGGGACTTTCTTCGCAAAAGATGACGATATTGGCGTACGTTATGCTGGGAAACGCATGAAGTATCGTGTGAGTAGAGCCAGCACAACGGCACAATGAGGAACCTTGGAAGAGAAAAAAGAAGCGAGGCATATGTCCCTATTATTCGTTTTGAGAATACCTACACCGTATGACAAAGCAGCCAATGAGCGAGGCAGTTGTAAGCGTGACTCCAAAATTGAAACGAATTCTCCTGTTTGCACTAGAACACAAAAGGCGGCACTGGATTGGGGAATTTGAACTCCAAGGCAGCCCGGGACATCATTATTCCAATCGGTGCCGCTTTTTTCCATCGCCAGATTAACTTCAGCTGGTTCTGAATAGGCAAGCATGAAACAAGTAAGCATTGATATGCTTTGACCTGGAACGTCCAGATGATACCGAAACAATTCCGAAAAGATCTTCCGCATGATCTGCGAAGCTTATCTCGACGTCTTTAGTTGAACTTCGAAAGGCTACGGATCTGTTTCATGCGAGCTGACAGATTAGTAGTTGGTCACGAAGCTTTTTTTGGGGGGGAAAAAAGAATTAGAGTTTCTTCCTGCTGGCTGTGCCGCCTATGCGACGCCGGTGGTAGTCAGCTGTAGTTTACGGACAGCCTAATTTTAGAGAAAACTGGCAAATACCGTCCCTCTTGTGCCCCTTGAATCGTATATGTTAGGGAAGAAATTGGCTACTTGGGTAAGATTTTAAAATGGCGGCAAATCAGAGTATTCCTTCAGCTAATAATCTAGCCAGGTCGAATGGTGACAATTTGATACCTAGGTATGAATGGGGTCAGTGGAGACAGAGCAGCGACACACCGCGCGGTGGAGTCTGGAGCTGGTGGAGTGAGGTGACATTTTGCTCCCGGAATCAGGCTATAATGGTCCCGTTCCACCAATGAATAGCGATGGGATTGCTTCAAGCTAGGTAACCAACGAAGTTAGGGGTGTCAATCATCCAGAATATAGTACAGATCCAGTGTGAGGGTTCAAGAGATCCGGCTCAGGGTTGCCGAGATGACTCTTGCGTGGCCAAGTTACGAGTTGGTGAGAGTCGTTGTGAAAGCGAAGGAACTCAGACGACAGCTTTAGGTACTACGGTAACAGCAGAGAACTTAAAGCTTGGGCTACAGTAGGTAGGTGTAGGTATTTCCGAGAGACAACCGAGGGAAGAAGAAGGGGGCTGTGACAGGGATTTGGGAGAAGAGCAGCCAAGGGTCGTGCTTACTACTGCTCACCGTGCAGCTCACTGTGCAGCTCCCAGGGGGAAAATGGGGCTAAGAATGCTAAGCTTTGCCAAGCAATCTGGCAGATCACTACGACAATTTCACTTCACTTCACTTCATCTCGTGTTGATGACATTCACAGTCATGCCAGCAAATGCCATTGCCATTGCCATTAACATTACTATTACAGCTTCGAGCTTACCGCAACAGGCGCAGAATTACAATTGTGCTTGCCAACACTTCCCAGATTGCGTAATTACCAGCCGGTTGCTCGTATATGAATCAAATGGATGTATGGGCTGATCTGGGTGCCCACAAACCATTAATTAATTCTAGCGATTCGTCTAGGTCGGATCTCAAGCGAATAATTATCATTATCACCATCAAACGCCTTGAAGGAGCTCAGGAGCTGCATTGACTTGCGCCTGGGCTGTAGCCACTGCCGGGTCTGTATTCTTTGTCTCCCTCTTATATGTTCCTCACCTACTTATAGGCCTCTGATGCTGATGCTGATGCTGATGCTGATTCTTACCAAAATGTGCCTGAAGAGGTAATTTTGGACTGTGAGACGACTCGTCACTCGTTTCAAGATTCGTTGGCTGTGCCGTTTGTGGTCCGAGGGCGGTGCTGGTGCTGGCGCTGGCGCTGGCGCTGGCGATGGCGCTGGCGTTGGCGTTGGCGTTGGTGTTGGCTAATTCTTCTCGAAACCTTAAAGAAAATAGATCGTGGCGCAATGTTCCCCAACATGCTCCTTACGGGCCTATACACCGATCTGGATCCGACCGAGTATCCTGCGCGTTCCCCTGCACTTACCCCCCCAAATCCCCGTGTGCACCTGGTCTCGCAGGGCTCTTAAGAGTAACTCAGTCTGCAGTACTTATTGCACAGAATATCCTCGGCCTCCCCATGACTTGGGAACATTTTTGTCTCACCTCGGACCCCCACCCCGCTGAAGCTCCATGCAAACCATGGTATTGCTTCTTTCTCTGTTCTAGCTTCTACTACGCTCCCTCTTCCAATTGAATCTCCATACTTCTTGTTTTGTTTTCCCTCTTGTCTTCTACTCTAGCCGACGCTGTTCTTGTATTCGCACGCTGCCTGTTTACCACGCCAAACCGTTGAACATTCAATTCACTTCAGTCCAGTCCTTCAAGACCGCGACTACATATCAACATGGGCGAGTCGCATGCTGCGTCCATCATCTCTCCAAATATGTACAATGAAACCGACGGGTCGACTCTCTACATCGGGAAGGGCCCCCATATCAAGCATGTCCCTCTGCAGTCGATATCGAAGCTGGCCCCCTACAGCGCCCTCATTCTCTGCGTGATATTCGTCCTCTACTTTTTCACACGATTCTACATCCTGGAAGGGTTCCTTCTGAGAAGAATATACGGCAAAACCTATACGCAAATGGACGAGACAACTCGACGAGGATTTGTCAACCATCATATCGCAGGGGGCACAAAGCTTGCAATCTTGATACTGGCCGCATATCCATTCATCGATGTTGCCTTCATGACTGCTACTTTGCACTCACCCTTCGCCGGGTCAAAGCATGTTACCATGGGTGATATATTGATCATTGCGGCTCAGGCACTCATTGCCATGTACGTCTTCGAACTGTTTTACCGCCCGAAAATATCTCCCGTCAGTGTGTTGCATCATGTCGGTACAATCATGATTGGGCAGTCTGCGATTGCCATTTCCCTCAACCTCAGCCACGAAAAGGATGCTACTATCGAGTTCATTCTCTGCACGGTGTGGGGTAAGTTGAAATTTCCCATCCTATTCCTCCAACGATTGCTAAAACGTGACCTCTGTAGGCGCCTTCGACATCATCTCCGAGTTTCTCCCTCATGTTTCCATCATTCTCTATCGAGTGTATCCCAAGGACCACAAGTTCCTACGCAAGCTTTTCCGAATCTCCGCCATTACAACGGTAACCGGAACCACTTGCGAAACCATCCTCATTTTCTTCCTCTTCGGTAGCCTCTGGTCGAGATGGACCCTCGGTTTCAAAGTAACAACACCTATACTTCACTGCATGTTCGCCGCAGCACAGATATGGGGAAGCTTTGTCTTCTATAAGATGTACAAGAAGCAAAGTGCAATTATAGCCAAGAAGGAAAAAGAGGCGGAAGATATAGAGGGAGCGCCAAGAATGGAAGGGGTAGTGGTGACAGAGCTATCAGAAGAAACCTCAAGGAGCTCTGAGGAACCGGAGAGCAAACGCGGAGTCACAGCAACTGTCTCTGAGCGTGGGCACTCACAACACGGCTCTGAAATCGAGTTGACAGACCGCCAACACGCTGGGCGAGCATTATAACCCTGGGGGTTCTTTTCTACGTGTCTCGATAGACCAGCGATTTGCATTCGAGCGGCGTTTTTTTACAACAAGCATAGCGGGAAAGGAGGCTTTTTGTTCTTGGTGTGCGTCGGACTTTGGCAGTGCAGACCTTGCATTTGCGTGTACAAAACGTGGGTTATTGAGCAGTAGATCTCCCTAGCAACTAATAAGCAAAACTACACTCAACAACATCCGGGGCCTAGATCCCCGCGGAATTGCACGTCATTTTGCACTCGGAGCACCCCACGTGTTGGCGAATACATTGCCAAGAATTTGCTGCAGGTACTAAAATCCGGGGGCTTGCTGTCTAGATGTCTAGCATCAAGCCCCTGGATTTCGCCTCAGCTGAGACGACTGTTCTAGATGAGACACGTGCGACGAAATGCTTCTTCCCTCAGTTTGCTTCACTTGGTGCATATTATTCTAGACATCCATTCCAAATCTCTAGGTTCTAAAAAAAAGTGTTGGTTTAATATCCATTTTCTTCTTTAATTTCGGATCTGACCAGCTTTCTACTGCGCCTTGGGGAAAATGCCTGTTCGTCGAGCTACGGACCACATTTCCAGAAGTTTACATATCGGTGGTATGTAGCATGCAGAGGAATGTGCGGAAGGCTTAGTTGTTGGGTGCCTGTTGGTTGGGTGGCTCGGGATCGTTGGTCAGGGGCTCAGTTCATTCATCTGTGGCGCTAAAGTTGATATCTGGCCATTTGTATCGGATTGGGGTTGGGTAGGATTTGGTTTTGGTGTTGCTTTGCAGTTCATTTCACATCGGCAGTTTCTTACGTACAAAGTGTATGCGAGATTGAATGTGCGAATGGCAAATAAGCTTTTAGTCAATGGCGAGGCGTCGTCGTTTAAATGAGATTGGGGGGTGCTGTGCCGTGGGTAGGTAAGGCTGATTTGGAGTGTAAGTGCTGACCGTATTGCGGGGGTGAGATTTTACGACGGGTATCCGTGAGGTAAGAAGTGTTCAGTTGGTATGGTTATGATTCTGAGCGATTGAGATACAGTTGTGAATCTGGCCGTTTTTGGGGTTTATAGGCTGGGTGACATTGCTATATTGCAGATGCAGTGAGGCATTTCATGTGTGCTTTCATGTCGTCGATGGTTTTACGATGGATGTTTGAGTGAGTGGAGCAATTTCGAATTCGAAATCTATTTATGAGTGAATCTTGGATGTACAAATATCTCTTTGACGAAACTTGGTATTTACGTTTGTTTTATTCCTTGTCCTTTGCGAAGCTGGTTGAATGAAATGGCGTGATTCATTTTCTGAGCTTGGTGACGGCGGTAGTCCGTTCAGAGTTGGTATTAATCATTGTGAGATGGTGTCTAGACTTTCTTTAAATGCCTTGCGTTGTTGAATTTGCTTGCTGAGATGAGTTGAATTGACTACTTCTTATACTGCTGATATGAGAGACTTTCCTCTACTGCTGCTCTTGTTCTTCAAGCGGACGAATTTCAGATGTGGGCTGAAATCAATTCAAGCTAGACAGCAGGCTTGATATGTTGAGCACCTAAATTGCCAAACTCTTCAGATTGCGAGCAAGTGAATCTCATATAGCTGAGTCCATGTCAGAGATGTGTATACCTTCAGGCCCAGAGAATCAAGTCGGTTCGTTGGTTATGCGGGGAGAATGTCCGTTACTGGAGATCCACCCCCGGTATTTGGGGCATTGATTGCTTCATTACACCGACTGAATCAGGACAAAACTTGCGAGTCGTGCTGGGTCATCTCGTATTACTCCAAGAGTAGGACTTTCCTCATTCGATAGGGTATAATCCCTTCCTTCCTGTTCCAGATTTGTTTCTTGGTTCTCCATTATTGAATGTGCAACTGCAACTGCAACCTCAAAATTTGAAACTTCCAGAAATCAAAAAAGCACAATCATACTACTTTGTATCTGATTTAGCTTTGCCCCACTTGTATCCATGACGGCCTAGATTCGCTGACGGTCCACGGAGCGCTTTAAATCACGTGCCGTGTCCATTCAATGCATTTTCACTCCTTCCTCTCTGGACTATGGGTGTGTGTAAGCGCTGTGCATGTCGAAATGCAGTCATCGGCTTTTCTTTCTCGCAGTTGTTCTCTTCGGCATTCGTACCTAGGTACATTGGCCGTAGAATGCGACCATTTATCCAGATCGAGACCCGCCCGATTGCCAGAACCACTTGAAGCGGCTGGGGATCGAACCAACTAAAAAGCACCGAACTACGTCTTCCCCAACTCCGACCCGAAAAAACGATAGGTAGCAGGATATCGATAATATGGCCGTCGCTGATTTCTCTGGCATCGACAACGACAAAGCAAATGCCACCAAGGATCGAGAGAAAAGAACAATCATACAAACAGCCATGCATGGGCAATAGTTCTCGCTTAGACCCAGTCTGAAAAGATGAACGAGCGGTACTCGTACCTGCAGCAGGCGCAGAGGCTCCAAGAGGTGCGTTGCCGATCGAATCGCCGCCTCCGAGGAAACATTTGAATTTGGATTTGGATGTGCCATTTTGAGAAGGAATCACGTGGACTGACTCGCCTCTGTGTAACAGTTACGGAAACAGTCTTCGCTGCAAAACCGTCCTCAGGTGCCCGTTTCGCATGTTGAGTCTGGAGAAAGCAGCTCGAGCAGTGGCGATGCGGCTGGAACTAATACTCCTGGAGGATGGCTTCATGAGAGCGAGCCGTTAAGGGATCCTCTCATATATCCAGGATTGTATGCGCCGAGCGGGTTTGACATGATGGGAATTCTGGTATGTTGTTTGTGTGGCTTCATTACCGATATTCATTTCCCCCAATGAATGACACGGATGCATTTCCGATGGAAAACTTCAAGCATATGGAAATTCTACCAAATTTTGTCCAAATTTTGTCCAAATTTTGGTGATGAAGCGGCTTCTTTCTCATTTCTTGGAAGCTCATACGTCGTCCTCAAACGAGTTGATCCTTGGGACTAACAGACAGCCACAGGTCCGTGTCCGACAAAGACCCAACCCCACCATCGAAATCGGCAACATAGACAGCTCAGTCGCCCTCACTCTCTGCGACAGCGAGAGCCACGATATGCCGATAGTCTACTGCTCCGAGCGTTTCGAAACCCTCACCGGCTACAGTAGTCGCGAAATTCTCGGGCGAAACTGTCGCTTTCTCCAACATCCTCCAGCAGATCAGCCAGTCCAATTGCAGCTGGATGCCAGCCAGGAACAGGAAATCCGTAAGACGAATGCTATCGCGAGGATGGCGCTGAGGGATAAGCTTCCGAAAGGAGAAGAGGCGCAAGTCAAGCTTGTGAATTTCAAGAAAGATAGTAGTCTTTTTATTAATATTCTGACAGTGATTCCGATATTATGGGATGATGCTAATGTTAAGGAGAAGCATGGGAAGAAAAGGAAATATTTGGTCGGCTTTCAGGTCGATGCCCAGCATGGGGTTTTTAAATAGACGGGAGCTGGGTCTGGTTGGACAAAGTCGTGATACTCATGCATTTTGGCATCTGGTAGTGCATTGGGGACGGAGTTTTCATTTTGGGAATTCGCTGCGAGGGTACCTGAGCAATGACTAGATATTGGCGCAGTGATCTGATAGTTTGGATAATGACTTAGAATGAATTATGAGTCTCAAGGATTTGATTATTGACAGCCTACTTAACCTTTGGCTGCTAAGTAAGAATAAACGGTATACACTAGTGTGGTATAAATAAATCCAGGATAGCTCGAGCATTAGCGACAAGGAAGCTCGCCAAGCCCTATATCGTCGAATGAACCTAACTTCCTTCACAACATTATTCGAACAACTCCAAACGCCCATTCCATTCCATTCCATCATTCTATTGCAACTCAGACGCGTGATTGGGAGGCAGGTGAGAGGGCACGGGCCCTGCCTGAGCACCATAATTAGGTTGCGCTGCTGGTTGTGCCGGATTTGTTTGCGGAGATGGAAACTCGCTGATCCCAGAAGGAGGTCCATAAGTCGGTGAAGTGGCGATTTCGCTAACTGTCGGTACGGGCGACTTGGGTGTTGGTGTTGTCTTCGTGTCCAAGTATTGCTGCTCTTGCTGGGCGAGGTTTTGTGTCGAAAGCGGCTTGTCAGAAGCATATGTACCAGTGCTCATGGGCGAAGCCACTGTGGGCCCTGGACTTGGTGTCTGAGCCCATTGCTGACCAGGTGATGGGGACTGTGTCGGCTGGTATGGCTGATTTGAGTACAGCGGTGCTGGTGTGGAGTAGCGTTGTTCGGCTCCAGCAGGTGGCTGCATGTATTGTTGTTGAGGTTGCTGGGCCACCGCTGCCATTTGAGGAGCAGCTTGGTATGCTTGTGGAGCTTGGTTGTTGGTGTTCTTCTTCTTTTTGATGCAGAAAAAGAAGATCAAGGCACCAGCAATGGCGATGAGCACAAGCGGTCCAACCACCACACCTGCAATCCAGGCTTTGCTGCTCTTGGGCTTGGGTGTAGGTGTTGGATTCGGGACAGGAGATGAGGTAACAGGGGGAACCGTGACTGTTGTTGAGGGCGTTGAACTCGTCGTCGCTGCCGCTAAATGGAAAACGGGTTAGAAAATGTCCGTGTTCTCGGCTGATGGGTAGAGTTTGATGTACCTGGCGTATTGCGATAAAAGTTGGTTTGCAGCCCATCACTATCACAGCCAATCCAGAGTGTGGGATTTGCATCATTCGCAGTTGAAAGTACAAAGTCCGTGTTACAAGTAGAGGAGCATGACAACGAACGACCAGGGTACATGGCATAGACACCGGAGCATGTCGTCGCAAAAGCAGTTGACGAACAAGAGCTTGCACAACATGCTCCATATGAACCAGATGTAAAAAAGGTTCCGTAAGGTGTTGTACCGCTCAGGCATTGCTCAATAGCCCCTGCGTACAATTAACATCTTCAGCAGTTGCGACTTATTTTGTGGACTCACAGCTCGAAACTCCACTTGTAGAATAATAACCAACAAATGCTTGGGGAGCTTGCCTCGGCGCGACTGGAGCAGGTGTGATCAAGGGCGCAGCCTCGCGGATAGCATGAGCATGCACAGCGGATAGGCATGATGCCAAGACAGCAATTGAGGTCGAGGAAATCATTTTGGCAGCTTCAAAGGTTGATCAGCAATAACAGCAAGAACAGAAACATAGAATCGAAGAAGAAGCGGAAGAGAAATCGAAACGGCTCCATCGTGGTACCTCAAGTACTTTTGTACAAGAGAAATGACTAGCATACCCCCATTTCCGGATGCTTTTTTATCTCAGCCCCAAGCCTCAGTGTTGTAGGATTGGCCGAGTTCCGATTTTCAATATTGACAACAACGCCTCGAACGGGCTGTAAATACGGAATTGCGGTAGAAAGCTGAAACTAGTCCACGAAAACTGCTGTTCAATACTTGGCATCGGCAGTCGTCCAATAAATTTCATCTCATACTCCACATTCTGAGACATGACCTTAACAAAGCTTGACACGGCTTAGAGATCTCAGGGTCTAGACAAGAAATCGCTTGCTTCAGACTCAAGTTCAATTATTCGTCACGTAGCTATTCTCGCTTGAAATTACCGGTATTTTGGAAGTCAGGCTGCCGTAGCATCTTCTAGTCCGTGGAAAGTGGACACCCAAAACGCGGCTGAGTATCGCGATGCAGCGCTGTAGCATCTCAGCCTCACCGGATATCGGCGGCCAGGCAACAAGCTCCAACGTATTAAACCTTCCGTCCACGAGGACGCCTTACTGGTTCCCTGTCCATGCAGTGGTAATGGGTCTTGTCCTATCATGAGAGCAGAAGGGCGCACAACACTGCAGAGACCGTATTTGGTAAATGACAAAGCCAAAAATACAGTATGCTCTCGGTGAGATCCTTAAACAAGCTTGCCATTTCAAAGATAAAAGAACTCATATACATGAACTCCACTAGGAGTGATTGCTGGCTGGTGATTAACTGTCGAAGAGAATGAACAGGTGATTTTATATGCTGCTTATTACGTATTGGTTCTGGCACAATCGCTGCTCTATTCGCTGTAATATCGTACAAGGGCGGCATGCATTGGCTCATTTAACCCTATCTCCTCCGTTCTATGCTCTCTCACTACCCCTCAACCTGACTGCTTGGCCATACTTTTGCAGTTTGGTGATAAGCTGATCACCCTGCTTCACAACATCGTTATACTGCTTGTTCTTGGAGTCCGGTCGGTTGGTCTCGATGATACCCTTTCCAGTCACACGATCAATAGTGCAAGGGATGCGTTCCGCAGCAATAAACTTAGCCAAATCACTGCGGCGTTATCAGTACAGGAATGAAAGGTTTGGGAGAAAGGAATAATATACCGGTCCAAGAAATCCACGGAAACACCAAAGTCATTTGCCATACTCTCAAGGCCAACAACACGATAGCTTTGCAAGAGTTGCTGGTAAGCACGGAGACGCATCTCTCGGACGAACCAACCTCGGTGTTCATATAGGTATCGGTCCTGGCTTAAGAAGCTGACCTCCACAGCGGCTAAAGCACCGAAAAAGTCGCGGTAGCTCCCAGTGTACAAACTGCTGACAAGTTGTGCAAGTGGGGAGAAATCAACAGCGACTTCAGCTTCTGGTTGGTCGCTTCCCAATGTAGTCAAGTTGACAGCGGTTTTGGCACCTGCTGGTGTTGCTGATGATACATCCTTCATCTCCTCATCTGCACCAGGACCGGCAGAGATTGCCCCGGAAAGCGCCAATAACTTGTCCTCTCCATCACCCAAGATAGCCTTGATTTCTGGCGCATCAACAACCTTGGACTTGAAATCCACCCGCTTCAGCGAAACAGATCCAGCAAGTACGGCGTAGACCACAAGGGAGGAGTAGGAGCAAAGTTCGTAACTGGTGAATGTTGATAGACTGTCGAGAAGGAGAGGAGCGGCCAGAGCGTATGATCGAGCTGTGAGGAGGTAAAGTCCTTGGTATGCCTTTAATCGATTTCTTCGGTCCCAGTCTCCTCCGCTCTCAACCAGCGCCTTCGCACGATCCACATGCTTCTTGACCAGTAATTTGTCGCCGTAGAATAGACCCATTCGAATGATAGCAAGGACGAGATCTATCTTGGTTCCTAAAACGCCGGTCTTCTCAAACACCTCTTCGTACGCTGCAATCGATCGGTCCTAAATTACCCAAACATTAGCATATGGTAATTCTACCCAAGATGAGAAATTGCCGTGCATACCTTATCTCCAACTCTCGCCCAGAATTCAGCACGCTTTCCTCTTGCGGCTTGCACTTCGGTGTCCCCAGCCTTCTCCGCAGCCTCCTCTTCCTCTTTCTTGAAACCCTCCAACTCCTCATCGTTTTCCTTCTTCAATTTCTCATATAAAGCCTCATCCCATGGTAGGTCGATCTTTGGTATTGAGTTCTTGCTTGCCACCATGCCGGCTGCGCTTGGTTTTCGCCCAAGCGGCTTTGTAGGATGTGAAGAGCTTACACCTGTAGCGTTGAGAATGCCTTCTGAGGGGTGTGCCAGGTACCGATAAAGAGGCGCCATCTTGTGCTCAGTGATTGCATCTTGGAGGCTCTTTAGGGAAGTTTGTTGAGTGGCATTGGGGGAGGAGGGATTGGTAAGAGTGAAGATGTGCTGGGCGATGGGAAGGAGAGGGTATTTCGCATATTGAGGATCGGAGCCCATCTTGAGCTGTGAGATGGAGAGTCAAGGAATGTCGGCGGAGATGTATTTGAAAGAAAGGTTCGTGGTGCTTGTTGGACTATTATTGATCGGGTTTGAAGATGGATCTCTCCCAGGCATTAGCGCGACGCGAATGGGTCCTGGTGGTCAGAAAAAGCGGCACTAACGTGCCATGCGGAGTGGAACATTCAAAATCCGCGGTAGTTGGTGCCGCTTTTTGTGTCCATCGCGAGCTGGGTGAATTCGATGTTCCATACCTTACAACTACAACAACTACCATAATCGCAATCCGAACAAAGAAATTTTACTTGAGCTGTTAACTGAAGAACCTCTCAAAGAGGTACAATTTCCTCTCGCCATCCAACATGGCCGGCGCAGAGGTTTCCCTAGTTGAGGACCAACCTCAGCCTTTCAATGCAACCAAGCTCGAACCAGCAAAGAAACGCAGAAGATCACGATCACCTTCAAACTCGACCCCTAAACGCCTCGATTCCAGGCGCTCCGCTTCACCTTCAAATCCCTCAAAACGTCAGCGGACACCCTCACCCTCATCCCAACCTCGAAAACAAAAGCGACCCGGCCAGCGAGCTCGAATCACAGACGCAGAGCGCGAGCACATCCGTCAGAAACAGCTTGAGCGCGAGAAGGAGCTCGAGGCTGCAAATGCGAAGCAGGGCATTCATGATGCTGTTAGACAGCATTACAATGCTGTTCCTGAGCGAGGCCGGGACTGGCGCAAGACGGATAGTCGCATCAAAGGCCTGAGAAGCTTTAACAATTGGGTCAAGAGCACTATAATCCAGAAATTTTCACCGAACGAAGACTACACGCCCGGCGCACAAGAACGTGGAGGTATGGTCTTCGCTGAAGGTCCAGCGGAGACCAAAGGATTACTGGTTCTTGATCTTGGCTGTGGCAAGGGAGGGGACTTGGGGAAATGGCAGCAGGCACCGCAAAATGTGGAGCTTTACGTTGGCTTGGACCCAGCAGATATCTCGATTGATCAAGCTAAGGAACGTTATCGACAGATGGCGAGTCGTGGTGGAGGTGGCAGAGGTGGAAGGGGTCGAGGAGGCTATAACAGCAGACCACCACCGCGATTATTCCAAGCCGAGTTCTACGCACAAGACTGCTTTGGCGAAACTATCGAGAAGGTAGCATTAGTCAGAGATGTGGGATTTGATAATTCTGGAGGACCTTCAAGATTTGGCGGCGGTGGATTCGACGTTGTCAGCATGATGTTCTGCATGCACTACGCATTCGAGAGCGAAGAAAAGGCACGAATGATGCTGAAGAATGTCGCAGGAGCACTGAAGAAGGGAGGTAGATTAATCGGCTGCATCCCCAATTCAGATGTCATCAGCGAGCAAGTTCGCAAGTTCAACGCCCGTGCTGCCGATAAGCCTGCAGAGAATGGCGAGAAGCCAGAGGCTAAGGAGGAGCCGGAGGAAGGCGAGGCTGAGGAGACTGCTGAATGGGGTAATGACATCTACCGCGTTCGATTTCCAGGCAAGACTCCAGCGGATGGCATCTTCCGGCCTCCTTTCGGCCAGAAGTACAACTACTTCTTGCATGAGGCTGTCGAGGAAGTGCCCGAGTATGTTGTTCCTTGGGGGGCTTTCCGTGCGCTTGCCGAAGACTACAACCTCGAAATGCAGTATCACAAGTCGTTCGACGAAGTTTGGAAGACGGAAAAGGATGATGAGGTATTGGGTCCTCTAAGTGAGCGTATGGGCGTCAGAGAGAGGGGTCGCGGTCCACTGCTCGTCAGTGATGAGGAGATGGAGGCTGCTAGCTTCTATGTAGCATTCTGCTTCTACAAGGTCTAGGAGTTACACTACTAGCATTCTCATCACTAGATGGCGGAGATTGATTTTATTTCGTGCACAAAAGTTATTCTCATAGTCGGATTATTGAATCAGAGTGGGCGACTCAGGAGTTCTTTCAGCGTTGACTTTATTTGCATGGGATGGAGCAATGGCGTGGTAAATGCAGTCACTATAACTGCCAAATAGATCATAGCCATACTACCATAGAATTCCTGAAATTTCAACGAGCCTCAAAAAAGATCACCAATGGCGCGAGATACAAGGAGATGTGGACCATGTATCCTTTCGAGGAAATTTCCCCACCATGCGATTCTTCAAATCAACGAGGTATTCTAAACTGTCTACCGATACTCCAAGTTACCTACCGCGCTTAATTCCCCATATGTAGTAAGCCCCGTTTTATCTAAATTCATCCATGAACCCTTGATGAAACTTTGTAATTCTGCCCACCCACTCAGTACCGGGCGCTAAGAATGTAGTTCTGAAATGCAGCGAGTTCTCCTTCTGTCCGAAGCCAGAGCCAGCTACAACGCAGATTCCAGTTGCGTCAAGTAGACGGAAAGCGTAGAACTCATCCGGGGAACGACCCTCATTCTTTGCGGCTTCGATGGCTTTAGGGGAAAGAGTTATGGTTGGGAAGAGGTACATTGAGCCCTGAAAGATTAGTTTAAGATTCTCGAGAAGAATAATGGGGAACTTGCTTGAGGTTCGCCGCACTCCACGCCCTCCATACCCTTGAAGGCCTCATACAAAGCAGTAGCCCTCTCCTGCAGCCCAGCAAAAATACCATCGTACTCTTGCTTGTAAAGCTCGTAACTTGGCTCGCCCTGCTTAGGTGGGTTCACCATCATTTCGACGAGACATTGACCGATGACAGGGGCGCACAGGCTGATCGAGACAAACTTGTAGATCTGCTCTTGCACCTCTGGGTCAAAGCCAACGAGCTCGAAATAGCCACCTCGGTGTCCGCACTCGCCTACCATGCCCTTGGACACACTGTGCAGGGAAGCTAGTTCCACGTACTTGTACTTTTCGGGATCGGCCTTCTGCATCTCTCTCAAGACGCCCTTGAAGCTGTGGAATTTGCCCTTGAAGACGTTGGTTTGGTATACTTCATCGGCCATAATGACAAGCTTCTCCTGAGCCGCGAATTCAATGACAGCCTTGACATCATCTGTGGAAAGACTTGCGCCAGTTGGGTTACCAGGGTTGATAATAACAATTGCTCGTACATCGGTTCCCTCTGCTACAGCTTGCTTGTGTGCACCTTTAATGGCTTCGAGATCCGTGCCCCAATTCTTGGACTCGTCGAGGTAGTAAGGAACGCATTTTGCATCGAGAACGGAGAGGGAGGCGGTGTAGAGTGGGTATTGGGGGATGGGGACTAGGACGCCAGTATTTGGGGATGCGCAGATGATGTGGAGGAGGGTGTTGACTCCGGAGGAGGCGCCGGCGGAGAGGTATATGTCTTTGGGCTCTGCCGAGTGACCATCTCGTTCTGTAGAATCTGTTAGAGCCAAATCACAGTTATTAAGGATGGATACTTACCTTCGATAAACTTCGCAATGCTCTCCTTGATTCCTGGAGCGCCAGCACTCGCACTATATGCACCAACAGAGCCCACAGTCTTCAGCAGCCACCTCGCCCTCTCGATAACATCGGTCTTGTATCCCAAATGGTTCACCAATACATCTTCCTTCTCTAGTAGAGCGGGGTTCTCTAGCAAGCTTAATACTTGTCTGAAGAAGGTAATTGGCTTCTGGTCCAACTGTTGGGGGTTTCCAATGTTGGCAGAGATAATCTTGTCGAAAGGAAGGCCGCTGGTACCCTTTGCAAGTTTGGCTCTGTAGTCCTCTGATCGCACAGCAAGCTCTCCTCTCACAGCATATTTCGCCTCTTTAACGTGGGGGTTGATGTTGTTAATGTTCAAGCTTCGAAGAGTGGTAGTAGTGGACATCGTGCGGTACGATGGTTGCCACGAGTTGAAGGAAGACGGGATCAGAGTCTGGAGGTTGTCTAGTCATATAAGGAGTCAGAGCGCTCGAGCAATTCACTAGGGCATGAGGGATATAAATATTTCGAGGGCAGAAAAAAAGAAGCTTGAAAACCAGCATATCGCATGACCCCACCACCCTACATGAAAAGCTGGGACCGCAGATGGCCGCCCCGACACCGGAATATTGGCAACCTCTTCCATGAAAAATTTATCTCCGCTTCAAATCCCACATACCTGAAGATCCCGCAGCCAAAGCTCTGGAAAAGCAATATGGCCTCGATCGGGAGGAGACGGATCTATGGGCAATTGAAGACAATCCCCGCCGGGAGCATCCCACTGATAATGACGCATTGAGGCAAGCCATAGCGCCGGAAGCTTCGACCAGTGCCTGGCGTGGAGCTGGAGCTGATCGATCCTAGGCTTTCCTCTGTTGGCCGAGTCAGATGGGTTGTGATTATCGTGGGGTCATCGCCCGCCGGATCGAATCAAGACCAAAATAAATGTGCAATTGGAATCCACGTCGCCAGTCGCCAGATGCTCGCGTGGCCTGTTGCAAGAGGGGAGAAGTGCTGAAGAGCGGTCAAACGCCGGCTCATTGGTGAGATGCAGCTGCAGTGGATGTTGAGGACGTGTTGAGTCAGACTGGAGAGATAGTGAGATAAGAGAAAAAGGGGGTGGGAACACTTGGCCTCGAACTTCCAGCATTGATTTTCTTTTTCTGTCTTTTCTTGTGCAACTTGAAATTTTCAAGTAGAGTCAAATTTTACCTCATACTGCTTAGGAACCAGAATTCTAGCTTCGTCAAGGACTGGTTGGGACTCAATCGTGCTTTGGCAAGTGCCAAATTCAGCATTTCTTTCTTTTTTAGGAATTTGAGGTTTTTCTTTCTCTTCCCAGCTTTTCTGTACATCAGACTATTTGATTTAAAGCTGCATCGGCAATCTCCAAGTTTGTCTTTAGTGGTGTTGCGTTTTTGAACGTATGTTTCTCAACAGAGATAGCAGCTGCTGGTTTGATCACAGTGTGACATAAGAATTCCGGGTTGCATTTTACAATTTTCTCAAGCCGCGGGCTTTCCAAAGTGTAAAATGATGCGCTGTTGAAGTTTTTGCCTTGGGGTTCGTCTCCAAATTCGAACAAAAATTCATCAGGCAGAATGACCCGCTCGCAATAGGGAATTGAAGAGCCCCCGTAATATCTCTTTGGAGATCGTCGAGATATCAATCGATGGTCTATATTCATCTTCATAGCAAGTTTCAGTGGCATGCGGACAATGTAGTGCACCAAATGAGCAAGCTTTTCTCCCTCTTAGATTTGTATCCCAAATCTTACGGTAATAGTGACGGTGCGAAGGACGTAGTAGCATATCCCCTACCGCTGCTCGCTTAAAGTAGGGAGGTCTCAAAATAGCATCGAGTTTATACATCCAATGTAATATTGGAAAGTGGAGAATAATCTTCTACCGGCGGGGGCTTTCTTATTTGGGGTTTTAGCGAGATTTTGTTGCACTTCGCGCAAAGTGATGCGCACTGCAGCTGTGTTGGTGTCGGGGTATGCTTACGAAATGGCTTCCAAAGGTGTGTCACCCACAATCGAGACTCCGAATCCCAGCATGCTTCACTTCAACCCTCTTTTCACGGAAAGTGCTCAGAGCAGCCGAATTGAAGCGCAAAATGCATCCATTAATACAGTTGCTCGAAAGTTTACGGACAACCCGCTCAGTCAAATCCATTTTTCTCTCAACATCTCAGCCTTCGTCCAATCTTCCAACTTAGTTGCAAGCTCCATATCGTTTGCGATCGCAGATTCGGCGCCAAGTTTAGCAATTTGGACAAAATAACGCCCGCTCTGCTCGGCTTTCATATCCGGACTCGCGGCACAGAAAACAGAAGTCCTACATCCAGTATCTCCATCTTGCTTCAGTCTTAATACTTTCGCTATGACGTCGGATACCTTCCACCAGTTGCTTTCTGTTTTGGTCGCGAGCCCACTGTCCACCAAACCTGGATGAACAGAGGAGGTCCATATCTCGCCGTTACCAGCTTTGGAGTTCGGTGATAAAGGACCGTACAGATTGTTGAGGGCCTTGGCGTGGAGGATATTTGCAAGTTTGCTTTGACCATAGCGAGTGAGAGGTGTTTTGTCGGGAAGAGAGGTATCGGCGAGTTTTATTCCTTCATTCGGTGCGAACGTATGTCCAATTGAAGCTACATTCACAAGGCGGACGCTGCCTGGTAGGAGAGATTTCGAAGTGCTGAGCATGACAGGAAGTAGATAGGAAGTGAAGATCCAATGAGCAAGGTAGTTGGTCTGCCATTGGCCTTCGTACCCATCTTTTGTCATTTCGAATGGAGTGGCCATTACTCCAGCGTTGTTTATGAGGGCATGTAGGGCATTTTCCTTGGTTAGGAAAGTTTTGGCGGCTGAAATAACGGAAGAGAGATTGTTGTGATCCATTTCGAGCAGGGAGATATTCGATTTTGGATAGAGTGCCTTGATACCGGCTATTGCTTGCGATCCTTTGGAAGCAGAACGAGTGCAGAGGTAGACATGAGCCCCGTGTTGAGCCAAACGAGCGACTGTGTGATAACCTCTGTATGAATGTAAGCAGATCACTCGTCAAGTTAGAAATAGGGGAGCATACACTCCAGAGGTCCCGCCAGTGACGATGTATACCTTGCCAGAAAGGTCTGGGAGAGAGTCCGGATGAAAGGTCATGTTTTTGAGAATACACGAAGTTCCAGAAAGTGTGAAATTGGAAAACAGTGATGATTGAGGTTGATGGGCAGTGGCTATCGAGGTAGGTGTTGCAATTGAATTCACTTGAGGAAGGACTTCCTTCCCTACTTATATATGCAAGTCGCAGGGAGAAATGCTTTGCTCATCCCAGCCATGTATTGTCCGATGAGATCACTTACGCGTCCTCTAAGCCAACAGATGCATGCTGAGCTGGCAGGCATCGATACTGACGCTGAAATTGGTTCAAATGAATGAAATAAGGCAAGAAAATTATAGAGAAGGATTGTCGTGATGCCTTCCGAGACATGGAGTTGGTCCCAATCAAGCTTAGCGTCTGTAACCTGCGTGCAGTAGCGGTAACCCAAGTGCATTAGTTTGAAAGACCCCTGTTTTTGAGCTACGCCTCCTCGCATGACCAAGACAAACATCGCGAGACGACCACTTGAACATGTTGAAGAGAATGGCATCCAAATTTCAAGATTCACACAAGTTCCGACGGAATACCACACACCGGTTCAATTCTTACTAGCGGTAACCAGTGTGCAGATTTCTTCCCTGCGGAAAGACTTCAGGTTGCAGCCTTAGGTCGCTTCATCGGATCTACCATCCCGACAGAACCACATTGGGAGAGAAAAGATCTGAGAAGCACAATGGCTGGATCCCATACAATATGCAAGATACGTCTTGAACAGATGCCACAGCTAACCGAGGTAGGTGTAAAGCTTCCAATTAAGAGTTCCATATGGCTGACTTGAAGAAGGCGCGGGACATTAAGGACGATTGGACTGGCATCACAGATCCTCAACTTCGTAGGAAAATACAGAATAGGCTCAAAGTAAGAGCTTACCGTAAGCACATTCCTTTGATAGCGTCATATATACATTGCAAATCCTCAAAGCTAGTACTGCTCGATCAACGAGGAAATGGGGCAGTCTGGGAATTTTCAAGCTTTACTATCTTTTTCATAATGTTTCATGAGGTGCGGACAATATATTTGAACAGTGAGTGACAAGGGTTTGTCCAGATGGGGACATAAACAGCTCTAAATTGTTACACAACTGGAAATAGGCCACATGCTGTAATTTATCAGCAATGTGTAAACGCAACTCGAGTTCGCATATCTCTAACCCCCATGACACTAAAGTGACCTATTCAGTGTTTTTGCACAACAATAAAATACTGACACTGATGCTTCTACAGGCAGGCGCAAGGCGGGGAACTCTCAGTTGCCCTCCGCTCCCTCTTCGGCGCCTAACATCCATGCCACAAGTCCGAAAACAGAGTCCCAACTGGCCTGCTGGAACGAAGACCAACAGATAGTCTCCATAGTTCCAGAACAGCTAGCAAAGTCGGTTGCTAGGCCTCGAGGCCCCTTGCTCCCTCATACGTTTGGGGATATACCTCTCAACGAAACCATTGTCTTTCCCCTCACTTCAGACCACTTGATTACCCTCGTTCAATTTAACGTCCTACGCGCAGCAATGACTAATCTCCGACTCCTCTCTGCCCTCCACACAGTTCCCCCAGAATGCTCAAACGCCTTGCGAATCGCTCCTGTACCCACATTTCTCTCTCCAACCTCAGAGCAACCAATTCCGCCATCGCTCTTTCCCACGCCGCTCCAACGCGCAGTTCCTCACGACAAATGGATCAACATCTTACCACACCCTGCGTGGCGAGATAATCTCATCAAAGGCGCTGGGACATTTGATACGCTTTCCATGCGCCATGATCTGTTGGGCGGCTTATGGGAAGGCTTTTCGGATTCGGAATGTGAACGACGAGGTCTAATTGCTTGGTCTACGCCATGGGAGATCAGTGGGTGGGAAGTCTCTGAAGGCTTTTTGAAGAAGTGGGGGTGGTCTTTAAGAGGGTGTGAGGGGGTGCTGGAAGCTACGAATAGATGGCGGGCGTTGAGAGGAGAGGAACCATTGGCGGTTAAAATATAAGTCTGTCACTCAAAATTTTTGGATGAAAGTGAGAGAATCGATGATGTTTATGTAACTCAGAAGAGATTAGTTGAATTGTACTAGCGTGTTGCTAAGAAAGCCAGCAGTAAATTTTGAAATCCGAAAGCGTTAGAATTGAAGTGAGTGCATCATCCGCCACAGCTTCATTCGAAAATGTCAAAAAACGGGGACGATCAAGCGAACGCCAGAACATCGACGTCAATGACATGGGAAACAGGATTGAATGGATAGCTCTTCTTCACAGACCTGGCAATCCAGGACAGGCAATGAAAAGTAAAGTGTCGCGCCGCCTGGAGGCAGTGTAATACCAGGAGCACAGTGGGGCGAACCCCGAGGTACAAAAAGTGAAGAAAGTTCGATCAAATTGATCTCGAACATAAGTCTTACGGACAACCGAACAGAGGCAACTTGTTACCCCGAAGGGTAATGCTGAATAAAATACTGTCTGCCTAGAGGAGGGATGAGGATGGCAATGATGGCGAGGAGGGCGAGGAGGGCGAGTTGGAAAAAAATGGTCGAGGTAGGTGGAAAAAGAGAGATAAGAAGAGTGGCGACCTTCTTATATAGACTTTCTGTGTGACTCACTGAGTGTCTCTTAGTGCAGTCAAGCTTCCCTCCTAGTCAATTCGAGATGCAAACTTTCAACTTTTGCAATCTGTGCAAACAGTGCAAACATTTGAGTTTCCCATCTGTCACTTCTTATAGTGCTAAGAGGTTAGCTTGTCGACCAAGGGACCATTCGTCATATAACGACTCTCAATTGATTCGAATATGTGAGGGCATGAAAGAATTCACAAACTCATACTTTTCAGAATAACAATGATGGTTTATATATATAAAATACAGGAACGTTGGTGTTGTGGGGAAACTTGCAGCGGGTAGTGGTGTCGAGTGAAACCTTAGCGAATCAGCACGTGGGAATCCCAATCTCCTTGACCCCTTTTTCGAATTGTCGCCGCCATCCGCAACTGGAAGCCGCCATCTAACATCCTACCACAGCGTTCCCGCCATCAATATAATTTGCCACATGTAGTGTCCTCCGGAGTAAGCTGAAGAGCTCTTGGCACGCCAGACGGGGATCCCGATCGGCACACGAAGCTTAAAATGGAAGGTCATGCAAACGGGACAACACGTGCAAGCATTACATCAATTGTAGCGATAAGATATTGCAATGATGCGTAGAAGAGGAGGAGACGCGGCGCGTTCCTGAGCCGCCATTCCGGGTCGCGGAGATCGCTCTTTACTTTAAAAGAGACTTCGTATCCGTGAGCCCATCCAGGTGTCCCAACTTGTCCCTTTTCGAAGCACCCAAGATGAGATCTTCAACTCTCTTTAGCTTGGCTGCAGCTGTCAGCGCGCAAGTCGCAATTGCTTGCGACTCTTGCTACGGCCCAAGTTCCGCCGTCATCCACGAGCGAAATGTTCGTCGGATGCAACCTGGAGCTAGCAATGCTGTTTCTGGACCAAGAGCACCTCTTGAGTGGGGTCAATTGAACTTCCTCCATACTGTGAGTGAAATATACAACCTCACATGACTTTCATTCAGGAATTGGAATTAATGCTGACCATTCCAAGACTGATACTCATGGATGGCTGGAAGGCCATATAAAGGAACAGAACTATGGTGCAGATTGGGGTGACTTCGTTTCCTTCTCGAGGCACATGCAGCACAAAGCCGGGAATTTGGGCGTTGATCTCTTGCTCGTTGACACTGGTACGAAATGTCTCCAGAAAATCTTTCTCTCTGGAGTAAACTGACATTCTGGATCTAAGGTGATCTCCATGATGGAAATGGGCTCAGTGACGCAGCTCTCCCGAATGGAGTCTTGTCAAATCCCATCTTCGATGAAATCGAATATGATGTGCTCACTATTGGTAAGTTCGTTGTCACTTTACACTACGAGTTGCTCATTGAATATAGGAAACCATGAGTTGTATTTGACAGACATTGCATATGAGGTAACACATCACTTTTGCTATAGGTTTCCTTCGTTCCTCGTATCTTCACATTTGTTTTCATCCGATGTCTCGGAACGGTGCCACATTTACTAGCATACAAGATTCGTGTTTTCTGCCTCAAGTGGGCGATGAATACTCAGCAGATGAGCAGTCGCAGCTGCTTACTTCGAGGGATGCTTCTGGGCAGCGGAGTTGTATCCAGCGCTCCTGAGATTACAACCACTCATTCGATGCGAGAGCTTAAGCTGTTGTATATCTAGATTCATGTCAATTATTGATGTCTGAGGGAAGGCTAACCTTATACATAGACATACGCAAACTTCAGCAAAGTCTGGGGCGACAAATATGTCACTTCAAATGTTCAAATCTACAACCCTGCTACTTCCGAATTCGAGTATATCGGCAAGCAGTACCGTTATTTCACCACACCTCACGGTAATAACCTTCATACTATTTCAACATTCATCTGCTAAAATTTGGGTCTAGGTCTGCGAATCATGACTTTTGGCGTTCTCTTTGACTTTACCGGCAACTCAAATGTCTCAAAAATCACCAAGGCCGCCGATATGATCAAGCAGCAGTGGTTCTTGGATGCTGTCAATTTCGCAGAGCCAATTGACTTGTTCCTTTTGATTGGCCACAACCCCATCCGAGGATCTGGAAGTACTCTAAGCCTTGTCCACGACACTATCAGATCTATGCGCCCCAGTGTACCAATTCAGGGCTTCGGTGGCCATACTCATATCAGGGATTTTACAGTCTACGACGACAGGAGTACCGCGCTTGAATCAGGTGGGTTCCTTTTGATTCCAGCTTGTGACATGAACTTACCCAAATTTAGGCCGCTACTGCGAAACACTTGGCTGGCTCTCTATGTCTGGTATCAACTCCTCTACTTTCACGGGAAATATGGTGCCTCCCGGAGTCGCAAACCCGACGAGGAAAGCCACCAACACTTCAACTTCTGGCCTTGTGTATTCACGTCGATACCTCGACTGGAATCGATTGACGTTCGAGTACCACGCTACCAACTCTCAAGACAACACGTTTGACTATCACAGCGGCTTAAGGGTGTCTGGTGATATCACAGACGTCCGAAACAAACTGAACCTCACAGCTCTCTACGGGTGCGCACCGGCAACATATTGTCAATCCTGCCAGCCCTTTGAGTCTGCTGGGAATATTTTCAGTCTCGTTTCCACTGCTCTAGGCGCAACCGTCGTCAATGCTTCCCGATCTACCATTCCTCGGTATATAATCGTCAATACTGGTTCTATCCGTTTCGACCTTGTCAAAGGGCCGTTCACTTATGATGATAGTTTTATCGTCAGTCCTTTCACTGATGCGTTCCAGTTCATTCCCAACGTTCCGTACGACATGGCTCGCAAAGTTCTCGCCAGCCTTAACGGCGCCGCGTTGCCAGATAAGCGGAACTCGGCTGGCTCTGACTTTGGTTTCATGCCTCTCGTGGTTGAGAGGGATTCTTGCGTCGACCCAACGATTGGACTCATTTCAGAAGCTACTAGCGAGCTCAAGACTCGAGGAATCTCAAAACGCCAAACTGTTGTGACCCCAGGATACGTTACCACCGACGCGTTTGGCACAGATGGGGATGATACTATCCACTCAAAAATTGCCTCTTACTCTCAACCAAATTATGCCCAAGGCAATGCATCATTCCCTGTCGATGGCACCACACCAGCTTCCGTCGATGTGATCTTCCTTGATTATTTCGCAAGTACTGTGGTCTCAGTCTTGAACAAAATGGGAAGAAAATATACCATCAATGATGTGTCTTACTATCTTGACCCTAGCTTTACAACTCAAAGCTACTTACCGCAATATGCCAAAGCGAACTGGCAGGCCAATGTTCCAAATTGCCCCGTGGGCCAGGGGGTCGGTTACCCAAGCAAATCTTGACCACCGTCTTTAATGTACACAGAACAGATTATGGAATAACTGTAAAAGCGACAAAATTGACACTGAAGATTCAATCTCATAATATTTGTCTTCAACTCAAGAACCTAGCGCAAACCCTGCCTTATAAGGGTCCTCTGAATGAAAGTACAACTCATGTTTCCCTGTAATGCTAACCTCACCTCCTACTTCGAGCAGAACAGCTTCATATTGCCCAAATTCCACCATTTCCACCGCCCGCACATTCATCGTGCTTCCCACAATACTTTCAACCACGACCGTCTCGTTCAGCTTCAATTCTCCTTTGGTAACTAGCAGTGCAGCACGAGCACTAACACCTGTTCCTGTAGACGACCGATCAACCTTACCATCCTCAAAAATGTTGACATTGCGACTGTGGTATTCCGGGACTTGTGGTTTTTCGATGAAAATAACTCCAAACAGCGAATTGAGATCTTTCTCAAAAGGATGCTCGATCTCGAAGTTGTCCGAAATAGCCTTCTTGATTCTCCTCCCATAATCAACCAACGCACCAAGATTCTCTGTTTTCAGCTCACACTTTACAGAGCCCGCCTCAACGATAGCAAAAAATATCCCTCCAAACGCGATATCGAACCCTACACTTCCGATTCCATTCACCTCGACCTTCTGGTCCTGAAGATACACGAAAGAAGCAACATTACGGAATTTAATATCCCTAACCTCATTCCCAACAATAGAAGCAGAAGCATGCACCAATCCGGCCGGCGTATTCATAATCACCTGCTTCTGCGCCCCTTCTTTCGTGATTAGGCCAGTCTCCAAGACCACTTTGGTAATAGCCAGCACAGCATGTCCACACATAGTGCTATACCCATCCGTATTGATGAAGAACACGTCTAAATCCGCCTTTGGATCAGAGGGAGTAGTGAGAATAGCACCGTACATGTCTGCGTGACCTCTGGGCTCGAGCAAGATGCCGGTGCGGATGTAATCATAGTGCTCCATGAAATAGCGACGCTTTTGGAGGAGGGTTGAGCCGTAGATTGGGGGTAGACCTGATGTGATTATGCGGAGAGGCTCACCCCCGGTGTGCGTGTCGATTGTGGTAATCTTTTGGTAAGAGGAGGAGGGTTCCCATTGCCAGGACGGAGGGAAGAGGTTCGCTGTTGTGGGCTCTGTGATCATTCTGATCTAATTTTTGTTGGATATTTTTGAAGGAAATTTCTGTGTTTCTGAGATTTTTGAATTGGAGAAGTGGAAGTGGATGTAATGGTTTGGCCCAAAATCTGTCTTGACCCGAAGGGCGTAGGAATAAAAAGGGGGCGAGTGCATTAGGCTCGCTTAAAAGAGGGGGTAGTGCAGTCATATTGATTGAATTTCATAATAATTTATCAAAAGCTGTGAGACATTGAGTGATTCTTTGTGTTCCAAATTTACCTCATCTATAAAGACGCGCACCGCTGTTAAAATAAAAGAACGGTTATTTGTAATAATGCAGTTAGGTTGTCCCCTTGAGTGCCCCAGTGTGAGTTCAGGGGTATCAACAAAGCTAAGCCTGACAAGGAACTTAAACTCGGTTCCCCGATGCGCGGGGCGGGCAATCAAGCTTTCAAACACAACCAAGTCCCTATCAGCAACACCACCTCCAGCTTATCGCTGTCTCCACAACGTCCAGGCTTCCCCCATTCTCGAGCAGAATATCATGCGCCATGTATTTCTCCGCAGAAGCAAAGCTCCCCTCTCTGCCTCTGAGCGCTGCCATTGACCATGGTTGACAATCCGCGGCCCTCAAAGCGAGCGAGAAAGTCTTGCGCTCGATGCCGCAGTAGGAAACAGCGCTGCCATGGCTTTCCAGTCTGTGCGAACTGTGCCAATGCTAAAGAAGAGTGTATCCAGCCTCCTTCTGCCATTGAGGAATATAATAGGTAAGTAGTCGCGTGCTCGATTCAACAACAAAGGCTAATTATATGAAGTGGTCCAAACCAAGCTCTGTTAAAGCGCATATCTTTCCTCGAAGCACAGTTGGCAGCTTATGCGGAGACTCCTTCTGCAGCAAAGGTCGATCCCTCTCCGTTTGGCACCCCTCATGCTCTATCGCCAACTTCTTCTGAGGGTGGGGGAAAGAAGAACAACATCGCAGATATTGTGGGATTTTTGAGTTTGGGGGGAGATGGAGCATACGTGGGGTCTTCGTCTGGATTCTCTTTGGCTACAAACCTGGGGCAGATGGTACAGGCGACTGTGTGGAATAAAGCATTAGCTAGTACTGTCAGTCAGAGTCAGCCAAAGGCGATGACCATTGCGGATCTGGTAAGAATAAGCAGGCAGTTTCTTCTTTCCTGCCCGGGCGAGTTCCAGGAAATCCTGTACTCCAAGGATGTCTCACAATTCTTAAAACAGCCCAAAGAAGGAAAACTAACTCCCCGTTTTCCTACAGAAGAGAAATAGTGCAGGGCCGCCAAACGATGATATGGGAGACCGTATTCTCGATGCGTATTTCACCAGAGCCCATCTTCGATATCCTTTCTTAGACAGATCAGATATACTAGAACGGCACGCCAATCGATTTTCGCAGACCAATGTCACACCACAGGATCAATATGGGACTTTCAAAATATATATGATCTACGCCATTGGAGCTACAATGTTGAGACTGACTGAGAAATACGATTATACAGCTCCTGAGAACTTTTTCATGACGGCTTTACAATATATATCAGCTGCTCGAGAATCCCATTCGGTCCACAACATCGAGGCAATGACTCTTCTTGTTCTATACAATCTTCGATCTCCATCAAACTCTGGAATCTGGTACATGATTGGATTGGCGATTCGAACGTGCATTGATCTCGGTCTCCACAGAGAAGCTTATTACTGCAATCTGCCACCATACGAGGGTCAATTGAGACGGAGGCTATTCTGGACTGTATACTTCCTTGAAAGAGTCATAGCTGTCTCTCTAGGGCGACCATATAGCATAGCAGACCGGGACATCGATGCCACAATGCCTCTTGAAATTGACGACACGGTTCGAGATGATGGACTTATTGCACGCACTCTAGCAGTATCACTGTCACCAACCTTCCAGGCTTCACGCCCCTCCTCAAATATCACACTCGGAATACAATGCTTTCGTCTAAAGCGTCTCGAATCCCACATTCAAGAAACAATCTATCGCGTCGACCGCCCCATCGCAAGCCTAGTCTCCGAAATCAATCCCATCCTAAAGATGCTCGAAGGCTGGCACCGTGCACTTCCACCCTCGACACCATACGAAGTCGACTATCTCGGAATGCACTACTACAAAGCCGTACGGCTGCTTCTCCAGCCGTTCCTAACATTCCTTCCCCCAACGGACTCACGCATAGCCCTCTGTCTCCAAGCCTCCGGCCAACTCTGCCAGATCTTCAAACGCCTGCACCAACGCGATTCCTACGGCCATTCTTTCATTGGCCTGCACTCCGTCTTTATAGCCGGCGTAACTATCTGCTACTGCCTCTTCATTATGCCTGCCCTCTGGACTTTCAGTGTTTCCAACGACCTACGAGCCTGCTCCTCCGCGCTTTTCGTCATGGCAGAACGGACGCCTGTTGTAAAGAAGTATCGCGATGCGCTCGAAAATGTCATCGGTGCAACTATGGAGTTCCTCGCTCAAGTCCCGCCTCGTAATCCGGACCATGACCCTGCTCTATCGTCGCCAACGCAGACGGACGTTGCTCTTGTTCGCACACCACAGCAGACTCATTGCGACTTACCTGGTAAAAGTACTTCTTTTTCACCTGGATTCAAAGGTGCTGCACAAGAAAGCTTTGTTCGTGGTTCTGCCAAGACGGTTCAAGCTGGGGCTTCAAGTCCTACGTTGAAAGATGCACATACGGATCCTGCTGGTTATGTACCAGAGTCATATACGGGTCCAGCGTTAGCGGGGCGGTGGGAGGGTAGGCATGGTGAGTTGGGACAGATGGATGCAGAGTGGCTCTTGAGTTTGTGTGAGGGGGACGGATTCAATTTGCAGATGTTGAACGAGATGATGAGGTTCGAACCCAGTCTTGGAGCATGAATGATTATACATATGCGGGGAAATATACCGAGTAACTAACACATAGATACTTATGAACTCCTTATCATTTTATCAGCGTATATCTTCGCAAGTATTTACATCCCTCAGCGCTCTTGAGGAATGATGGGTTTTTTATTTTTTCCACAGCTGAGGCAGTCATACAACAGCGTCGAAAATTTGCTCAAAGTTTATTATAATTACACTGAATAGAAGCAGGTATATAGAGCCAGCCCGCTTTTTATTTATCTTTTCTCGTAGACTTCAATCCAGTCCAATCCAGTCGTGTTTGCTTATTTTTCCACGTCTCACATACAGCGAAGCCCCGAGCTTCTCATTTAAGCATCCAACCCTGCCTCCTCCCCACTCTCTCCACCCTTTTCCATCCTGTCCTCCAATAATGCCCGGCCTCCCCGTCCTCTCCTCTGGCCATTTGGATATAGACGATGCAACTCTTGAAAGCTCGAGGCGATTCCACTCAGCGTACTCAGCAGCATGGCATTGTCCCGCTCAATCTTTTTCAATCGCGCATCCAGCTCCTTCTCCTTGAGACTCATGTTCCGCTTCGATCGTCGTTCTTGGCGTCGGGCGTCGAGGCTCGTGCCGCTTACGATGGAGGATCCGGCGGGTGATGAGACTAGGCTTCGGCTCGTGGAGTTGGAATCTCGTTTTTGGGTGGAAACGAGGCTTCGGTTTGTGGAGTTGGAGTCTCGCTTTGGGGTCGATTGTGAAAGTGGTATAGTATCAGAATCTGAGCACACATAGGAAGATGCCAAGGAACTCTGTGTGTCCCTGTTGCGGACTCGTGCTGCGTTGAGTGAATTACGTGGTGATTTCCGAGCAATGGGCGGGTCATGTGGTGAGAGAAGGTTGGATCTGTGGGCAATGCTGCGAGTTGGTGACGATCTTGGGGTTGCTATTGGAGTTGGAGTTGTGGTAGTGGGACTTGTAGTCGCAACGACCATGATGGGCGAGAACTCCATAGTGGTATTCTTGTGGATAGGATCTTGAGAAGCACTTCGTCTTCTTGTGCTCCGGGCTAGTGTGGTAAGGTGAGATGCTTTTTGTAGTGGTATTCGATTGCTGTTGCCAGTTCCACTCTCGAGAGGTGCGCGAGTGACGACGTTGCTCTTTTCTCGAATGATCGCCATATCTCTCAGCTTTCGAGCCTTCACTCGATCCTGTCGGCTTTGGCGTGTGACTTGGAGGGACTGCTCGGTGTTGGCTTCCCTGCCAGGGGAAGAAGCCTCGGGTTGTTTCCGAGGTGTGGATTTATTTAGGACTGGGGACGGAGTCGACCGGTGTGGTGATGATGAAATGCTCTGATTCACTGGAATATCCGGCAATCTTTTTGTTGGCGCGGGAATCGGGGGTTTTGGCGTATTGCCTCTGCTGACGGTCTGTAAACCCGCAGTTCCCGCACTGTAGTTTTGAGCGGTTTCAGCAGTTCCAAACACAGCTGGAGGTGACTGGGATGTGGTAGTGCCAGATACAATACTTTCATCGGCTGACTGAATCGAGAGGACTGAGGGGGCTGGTGGATCTTCCTGAGGCTTATCATTTGCGGGTTTCGCAATTTGTGCGAGTTCGGATTCGATAGTCGGTGATATTTTGGTCAAGCTGGAGTGACGAGCAGGTAGATCCAATTTCCGACTGATCGATGCATTTGCACTAGGTGCTGTAGATGCACTACTTGCACCTCGTGAATGGCTTGTAGGCGATGTTATTGATGCAGTACTAGCAGAGTGCCGAGGATTGGTCCGCTGACTGTCTTGTCGAGTGATGGGAGGTATTGCAACGTAACTCCGATGCGCTCGAGAAGTTCCGGATTTGGTGGACAACGTCGATTCGCGCTTTTTTTGACGATTCAGTTGGATGTAGTAATTTTCAAGCGTCCTTGTGGCTTCAGGGCCCAGGATCTCCGCCGCGGGCGTGACGTCTGATTCTGCCCTAGAATATCTGTTATGTTCGTTGCGTTTATTGCCGTCTTTACTTTCTGGCGGTGTCGAGCTGGGAGAGGATTCCTGAACTTCTGCGACTGGTTTGAGTGGAGTTCCATGTACAAGAGGGTGGACTGTGACCGCAGGTCTCTCTGAGGAAAGCTTTGGTTGCGGGTGCGTAGGATTTACTTTCATGGGTCGTTTCTCTTCACTGGGCCATCCTTCAAGAGGTATCGATATTGCAATATAACGCGAGCCAGAGCTTGTCGTTGCTGCGACGGCGCTGTCAGGCAGCTTCAGAAGCTTCTTTTTCCTCGACTTTTTACTCTTGCTGCGTCCGAATATCTTGAAGGCCGCCTTCTTGGTACTCCGATCATCATCAGAGGAAGGAATGGAAATCCAATTCGTCGACGGGGGATCTTTTGTCATCAGAAATTCGGAAAGCGCTCTCATGCTCTCCCTATTGCTTTCTAACAAGGCACCCCCCTCCGAACTCTTTTCCAATTGGAAGACCCTATCCGAAATTCCCGATTCTGACTTCCACCGGTTCAATTGCGATGCGGGAGCTCCCATTGCGCCAGGGGCATAGCTGCTTTGCGGTCGAGCATGTCTATTTGACATATTTTCCACAGTAGGGAATAGTGTTTTCGGTGGAGTTTCGCTGTCTGGAGTGGAAACTACCATCACCTCTCGGTTCACATGAATTGAGTCGTTCGAGTAAGTCCTCAGTTCAGCTAGTCGGGGAGGTTGAGATGTTACGGAAGCCGGCATTGCGTCTAGAAGAATTGTGGTGTCAGTCGAATGCAAGTAGCCATAGTTGGACCGCATAGCCAATAAAATCAAGCAAACATACCAAATTTTTACCATTATCCTGAGCCGCCCAAAAGTCGCCGGCGCGGGGCTAGATTTTGCTTTTCCTCCGGTCACGCACGCGTAAACGTATGGAGGATATTTTCCGAGTTCTTGAAGAAGAGAAGAAAAATAATATTCCGAGGCTAGGATATACGTAGGTGCAGGCAAAGGAAGCTGGACTGGCCGCTTCCCAATGTCTCAAATGCGATGGGAAATCGCGGAAATCCGAAGAAGTAACATGAGGCAAGGAACGCGATTGCAAGGTTGGAGGGATATACGCTTGGAAGATGTAGATTTGGCGGTGACGGTCAACGTCTTCAAAAATTCGAAACGGGAATGCAAATGTCAACAAATGGAAGGCGTTTTTGGATATGGGTATCAAGACGACAACTGAGACCGGGGCTCACGATGCTGGAAAAAAAACAAAAACCGCTGGCGACGAGACGAAAAGACGAGTAGATCGAGATCGGTCGGTCAGAGGTAAGAGGCTTGAATACAAGGCTTGACGGAAGAAGATAAGATCGTTGGAAGGTGCCTGGCGGGTGCAGCACCGTATTCATACGTACAAGTACATGTTCACACTGTTCACAGTGCAGGAATCTTTTCCATCTCGAACACCCGCGCCCAAAGCTGGTCCAGAAGCTGCTTAGCCATGTACTACTACTACTACCAACGCCGTTCACGGTTTGCGGAACGTTCCCTGCGACCAAGACTAACGGGGAGCTACTAGCTTTGACTAGCTAATGACCGCGCGCAAGAACCGTGCCCAATGCACCCTTGCAGCTTGCAGCGAGTGCTCCAACATATGCGACTTGTCGAAAAGCTCCCGACTGAGCGGACGAGCAGAAAAGAACATCATATTCTCAGGACTGTGCGACGGCAATGGAGCTAGAGAATGGGCATCCCTATCGGCGCTGATTCCTGTGAGACAGATTGCGATGTCGATGGCATGATACGAAGATGTCCGCGGGCTGGATCACGAATCGGAATTTTGTTTTGGCTGATTTTCATCAAGGTTATATAGGGGCTAAGAAGCTACTGCAATGCACGAGTGCTGCTGTCGATCCTTCCTTGCTGGGAATGCGAGATTGAGATGATTTCGTCACATCTCTGGCGATTATTCTGGATTTCTGACGAAAAGAAAAACTCAATTGATATTCAAGGGGCGCTGGCGCTGGCGCTGTTGTCTTGCATGAGATTCGAGAATTATTATAATAATTCTCTGAGAGAAACCTGCTTGATAGTGGGCGTTGAGCGTCTCACCAGGGGGTTCCTAGGGAGGGGCGGAACCTTCAGGGGTGGTCTACGCCCATTATCCAATAATGGTTCTAGCTTGCGTGGCTGGAAAATTAGGGGTCCGCCAGTTCTGGAGGCAAGGCTCTCCAAAATTACGCAGCAATTCTTAGGGGTCCAAAGTCACTGGGAGGCATCAAGTAAACTTCGGATGTCACGGGAGGGGTTTCAAAGTCATTTATATGCACCGTCTTATCAAAGTCCGGGGAAGATATTCATGAACCTTGCCGAGAAGGATCACAGGCCTCTTGTCGGCCCCGAAAATAATGTAGGATTTAGCGAGGATCCCGTGCAGCAACCCTATTTCAACTCAGCATTTAGAGGAAGGGGGCACCGGACGACCTTGGACCACCAGAAATAATGTTGTGTTGGGCATTGCGGCTATCGCAAGCTCCATGATGAGCATAGCCGCATCGCATAGAAACCTCTATCATAATGCATATGTTAGCTGTCGATACCAAGGCGTAAATCTAATGCTAGACAATTCCTCCTAAATGCTACCTCTAGTAATGCTACGACGGCAATGCTACCAAATTCCCAGACTCCGTCGCGTAAATGTATAAAAATTAAGGTCTCTTCGGTGGTTTACGCTTGATAAATGGGTCCGCTGCTGGTTTCTTGCGTGGAGGAGCTACCAGCCCGGCCGGTGGGCGAGGAGGTCTTGCTGAAGAAGCCGCCTTCTTTTCTTGTTGAGCTCGATATGCAGCGTCAAGAGCAGATCCCGTTTCCGCTGCCATTGAATGTGGCTGTTACAGAATTAGTGTCTCTTTCAAACAGCTGCTTCAATTAAAGTTTATTAAGCATACCTTCTTTGCGGGAGGGTCCTCTTCTTTAATTGATTCTCGTGGCCTCTTCTTCCCAAGTGAAGCAAGCTCACTCGTGATGTTACTGCTTGAGCCTTGAGGAGAGGGAGCCCTACTCTCTTGCTTGATGTCTCGAGATTGGATGCCATTCGATCTAGGGCCGCTTGACATCATGCTGCTCCTACCTGATGATGATTCTCGAGAGACTGTGGCACTGGGAGCATCAATCATCTCAATATCTTCATCCTCCGCCTTTACTTGCACGGGATATCTCGGGGCGCCAGACATAGACTTCACAGTTGATGGTTTCGCCTGATTGTCGAAACTATTCATCTGAGAAGCTGGATCGTAGGCTGACGATTGTTCTCGAGACGTGGGCCGCGAGAGCAAAGCCATGACATCGCCCTCAGTGTACCTATCGCGAGCTTGCGCGTCCTCAATGAGTTTGTTCCAGAATTCGCCCTGTTTCAAGGCTCGAGAGTCCCCGAGAACCCAGAGTGAAGATCTGGCTCGTGTGAGACCGACGTTCATACGTCGAATGTCTTTCAGGAAACCGATGCCCTTGGTATTTGATGCTCTGACGCAAGAAAAGATGATAATTTCGCGCTCACGGCCTTGGAAAGCGTCGGTTGTGTTGAATTCGATTTCGTCAAATATAGACTCCCCAAACTTGGAAGCGAAGCGATTCTTGAGCTCATTGAGCTGCGCCTTATAAGTCGCGATGATACCAATTTTCCCAGTGAAATCATGGCCCTTGTAATCAAGCTTCAGTCTCTGGTAGAGTTGAATGGCAGCATTAAGTTCAGGTATGTTGATAAATGAATGCCCTGCAGCCCCTGAAGTCTGGATTCCCTTGACATCAAAGAACCGATATGGCCCGAGGATGGTGCTTGCATGCCAGGGTTGCTTCCGCAGTGCTGCCATACCATCTCCATCGACCAATCTGCCGTGGTAAAATTGCTGGCTCGGAAACCTGCTAATCTCGGGATGCATTCGATATTGGGTGTCCAGGAGATGGACGTCTTTTGGATGATTCTTCTGCATTCGAACAAACAAACTCTGTTCGTAGCCAAAGCTCTGCGCGGATCTCGAAAGAACTGTAGGTGGCAATTGCTCCGGGTCTCCGACAAGGATACACTTCGAACACCCGTACTTGAGTGGAATCAGGGCACTAAGTTCGATACATTGAGCAGCCTCGTCGATGATGACAGTCTCAAACTCTACGTTCAGATTTCTGAACATATCGTGGCCACTTCCGCTGAGAGTAGCACATAACACATGAGCGCCGTCAATAATTTCTTGTTGGAATCGGCGTCGGTTGATCTCGTTCTGGCGCGTCGCCGTATTTCCACTGGCCTTGTCAGCGTCGATCTGGCTTCCAATGTGCGCTTGGTTACGCTTGAGGCCATCGAATTGGCGTTGTAGATTGAGCTCCAGTGTTTTGTCGCCGACTTTTCGAGCTTCATCCATCTGGGGCCTCAAAGCATTTAATTGATCCCTAATTTTCGCAGCGTCTGAGTGAAGTTTGTCGCGGTCTTGCAGCAGCTTATTCTTTTCTCCATTGTCGCCTTCGAGCTTCCGTGTAACTAGTTCATCTAGCATGACGTCTTTGACACTCGAATTAATAGCGTCGCTCCTGCCTATTCGGATGACGTTGATCTTTTGTCGAGGCCCGTCCATGGGTTGAATGCCTTCCTTCAATCTGACCACCAATTCATCGACAGCAGCGTTACTTGGCGCACATATGAGGAGCTTTTTCTTGGGTAGAGCTGCAGTAACGGTTTGACCTTGCCCTGGCGGTCTCACTTTGGCTTGATCCATTCGTTGCTGCTGTAAGATGGGAGTCAACAAGGAGCCAACCATCGCAACAATGGTCTTAGTCTTGCCGGATCCCGGTGGGCTATGTCATGTTAGCGATGCGACTGCGTACGGAACAGAAACCTACCCTTGAATCAAGGTAAACCCATCATTGTCTGCGGCGGACAGGATAGCCTGCGCTTGACCTCTATTAAGCTTGTACTTATTTGACATCGAGGATATCTTTTCGGGCGAATACGTCTGCAGAGGCGAAGGCTTTGCCTCTAGCACCTCCATGCAAAGGTCATAATACTCTAAACTGCTAAGTGCCGCAAATTCGCGCTGCGTCGTAGTCATATCGGCAATCTTAACAGCATGGACTTTGCCATTTGGTACCAGTAATTGCAATAAAGCAGGATCAACGTTCCTGCTGACGCGAAACGTAACCTCAATTATATCTTTTTTGCGAGTTGTGCGATGTACGCGAGCCAGGGAGTGAGGAGCACTCTCATCATTCATCGGGTTGCGACTTTGCGACAAGAGCACAATGTCTCGCTCGGCAAATTTCAGGTCCCTGTTGGTTGTCATGGGCATCTTGGTATTTACTTCCATGAACTTGTCCACGGATAATCGATTCTGGATGGTTATCTCGATGGGTTTGAAGTTAGCTTCTTCTTTAGCAGTCACGAACGATCGCCAGACTTCGGATATTAGCAGAGGCTGAAAGGTCCTCTTGTATAGGTTAAGATCCTGGAAGCTGTCCGCAATGCGCCTGCATTCATTGTTGCTAGGGGGATCGTCGTGTGGATGAAATATATTCCAGTTCAAAATCTCGACATAGAGCCCATCCATGTTGGGCTCCACACGAGCACGAAGATCTTTAGCAGACCGCTGGACTTTCGTCTTCCGAACAGGTCCCTGGGCCATCATACGGGCGCGTCTCTTGCTCTCCTCCACTTCCAGCACCGCCTTCGAGACTCCTTTTCGTGTTTTCACAAGAGCATTGATCTCATCCACATCGGACTCCTCATCAGAGTCCTCATCAGAAGATCCAACCATGATCTCGTTCTGTTTTGGGGCATGATCTTTTCCGTATACTCCGCCAATGTCTTTCAGGCCAGAACCTTCACCTCGGACCCCTGCGGGCTCACGAAGAGCTTTGGCTCTCGCAACGGCTTCGGCATTGACCCGTTTCTTTTCCTCTTCGGCCTTGCGACGCTTCTCCCTGAAATCAGCATTAGACTGGTTACTCTTCGCACTCTCGGCAGCTCGAATTTGTGCCATCCTCTCCCGAATAGCGAGATTCTCCTTCGATTGAGACGCCAGAGGGAGCTTTGGCTCATGCAATTTGCCATCTGCAGAGCGAGACCAGCTATCTATGGTGGCTTGTTTCTTGATGGTTGGTGCCGGTTTTTGAACCAGCTCCACCACACCTTGGTGATCATAGAGAACTCTCTGCAGTTCTGCTTTTTGTTGGCTGGTCAATTTCGTAATCTTGAAGCCTTTCTCAGACTCGCGCTTGCAGGCAGAGCTGATGAAGTCGGCCGCATATTCATCTATCTCCAAGTCGTACTCTCCAAGCGAACGCAATAGCTTCGCCAGTAGACTCGTGATCACACTGATCAAGTAAGGGTCTCTGAGCCTGAGCAAGCCCGTTAATCCATTGACGTTTTTGCAAACCACTTCTAATATGCGGTTAATAGCGGGCGTCGCTGATTTTGATTTCGTCGATGTCTCCTCACTATCAGTTGGAAAGGCATCCTCCAACGCGGATGCGAAGACACTATACTCGTCAAAAAGAGCCTCTGCATATTCCATACCGTCTCTGCAAAAATCTTGAAGGAACTGGGTATCCTTGTCTACTCGCGGTGCCCATGCTTCAATGGAAGAAAATATCATATCCAAGGCGCGCCACTGATGTTTCCACCAAGCCATGATGGCATTGTGCTCTGGGGTTGAGAAAGAACGAGTACGCAAGATCCCAGTGCTCTCGCTGAGAGCCCTGAGTACTTCCTGGCCGGTCTTAATCAGGTTGGGCGTTGGTGCGAACGTTTTGTGTTGAGTAACTCGAGTGGTGGCCAGCGTCAAGGCATTTAGCATCGGAACAAAAGCTTGGTCTACCAGTTCTGAAATAGCCTCCTGCTTGCTAAGATGGCAGGCCATCGACTTGACCACCTCTACCGTGGCTTCGTAAACATCCTGATCTGCCGATAGAAGTGCGCCGAAAAGAGGCCGAGCTGTTTGGGGGTTCTGGTAGAGCTGGGCCAAGTCAGAAGGTTTGAAATCGCTTAGACGCTGGAAAACTTTAGAGATGTTATCCATAAGCTGGCGAAAATCGATGTTGTATTGGATGTGATCCTTGGGCATATTCGACTTGTTCTTCTTGCTTGCTGGCAGCATTTCCTCCAATCCAGCCAGCGAAAAGGTGGAATCCAGAATGCTCTTCGCCAAGTCGAGATCACCTGGACGGAAGATATCCAGAACAGCTTGCCAGATTGGCTGCGAGTGACTCCTTGCGCCTCTTTGAATTACGGTTCCCTTTTGGAGAGCAGTGAACTCGGCAGCCATGGCTTTACAGTCCAGTGTCAATGCATCACATATCACCTGTAAACCCAGTTCTTTCAGTTTTAGCTGAGCCACACCGCTGTCTGCTAGATCGGCACACCCAACAATTATGACTTTATTCTCGTCGACAAGCCCTAATATATCATTGATAACGAGTAATGAGGTTGATGGGTTGATTTTATAATCTGCACTGTTGAACGTATCCAAAGTTATTCTCAGCGCTTCTAGGCCAGCACGACAGCATGTCAATTTGGCCTCCTCAGAGTATCGTTTGGTTTTATCCCCAGCGATTCGTCCGAGCAGGGTCTGCAGCAATGTTCTGCACGCATCATATTGATGAATAGGGGCGAGAGATTGCATGAAATCCGGAATCCAGGAGATGGCAGGGCATTTCTCGTAAGTCTGGAGACTTTGCTCATCCGCAAGAATTTTCTCAAATCCAGGACTTTGAAATATTCGATCCGCAACTACGGTTGGCGAGGCATCAGACATGGCGGCCCAGAAATCTTTCGGGGCCCTTTGTAGAAGTTGGCAGTATGCTTCCATCACCAATTCTGCAACTTCGGCAGAGTCCGTAGATAAATGTTGAAATCCGAGATGGTATACGTCCGGCTGCACCTCCATTCCACGTAATGAGTGAGTGATCAAGTTCTTGTCCATTTTCTCCAAGATGAGCAGGAATCCTTGCCAGAATCTTTGCTTGTCCCCCAAAGTAGCGGTTCCATCGGAAAGTGATTGTATTACTTCAGATAGAACATCATGAATAACCCAGTCGAATGAATCGGGCGTGAGGGAATCATCGATCTTCTGCCAAGCGTTCGTTGCAAATCGAAGTCTAACAGTGTCTTTCTGGAAGAGGAATCGGGCCATAGCTGGCAATGTGTCCTTGATCCTGAGGACCTTGCGGGTCTGGATTTGCGTAAAGACATAGTTGAAGTGAAGCGCCAGTTCTGCTTCAGATTTGTGGTAGTCAACGCAGCAAAGGGCTTCATAGAGAGCCAAAAGTATTGTGTTATCTTTTCTGGCGAGGAACGCCTGCGTGCGTTGCGAAGGATCGATTTCTTGAAGGTATTTTTTGCCTGACGAGAGACCGTTGTTTATACGGTGGAAGTCTATGGTATTAAGACGATTTGCAAGCTCTGCAACCTGCTCATCTTCGAATTGTCTATTAATTGAGATAGATAAGCAAAATACCACAGCCTGTGTACCCGATGACTTACTCTGAAAGCTCTCTTAAGTAGGCCTTCCGACCCATATGCCAGTTGTGCACGCATTTGTCACACGTTGTCAATAAACGGGTCAAAGTGTCCGTATACTCCTCCAATTCCGGACCAGCAGCCATACCAACGATAAGAGAGTACTTGTATGCCACATTATGGCGCTCCTTCGCTGCTTGTATTGATTCGTGTTTGGTCTCGGGGCTCATGTCCTCCTCCGCTTCGTTGGGGTTTTCGTAGTCGACATTGTCATCATCTGTCTGTTTGGGGCAGAACCAGTGTGCCTCCGGAGGGAAGCCTTTGAGCTGACTACATAGTACATGTCAGCTTTGCAAGACGTAAGGCCACGCCAGGGAATAGCTATACCTGCGGAGGGCATGAAGCTCGTCCACTATCTCAGCTTCATCCCTCATAGCGAAGGAATTGTTGTCCTACAAGAACCGCATCTGCGACCAACAGCCGAAAGGCACTGCAAACGATCCCGCTTATGTGAGAAGTATAAATGTTGAAAAGTCAAGCGGTCTTGGATGCTGGGAGAGATGAAGGAGGGAAGGAAGGGGGGAAGGGGGGAAGGAGAGAGGCGAAACAACGGGATTTAAATAATGGTGTGCGACCAGCAAGTGAATTATAAGGTGGATAATGTCAGGAGTCAATGGTTTAAGGGACGAGTGATCAATCCTGTCGTCCCGTTGAATTTCCCATTAAAGCTGTGTTGAGATGCGTCCCTTTTTCTAGGTTGACGCGTGCGCTGCAGGTGGGTGGTTCGCGCTAAATAGAACAGACTGATCCCTGTCTTCAGCCTTGCCAGCGAGGCTGTTGACGCTGATTCCTTGTGGATTCACTTTCAAATTGCAAGAATATCAGGAGATTTACTTCTGCCCCGAGATTAATTCACTTCATCTCCACAGAAGAATTTGGAGTCTTATCACTCTTACATAACCGAGGCCTCCTTTTCTCACAGCTAGAACTACCTAATGCCAGTTACCAATATACCCGAATCTCACGGACGGTGATTCGAGCACCATGTTACCCGTATGACAGCATCCTTACCTGCCTGTACCATGCCTACGGCGAGGGGCTTCAATGAGACGACAGTCACAAGGTCTCACACAAACTGGTAAATTCAAAGAATACTTTTGAAGTTGGTTCAATTATCTGCAGTTATGACACTCTATATACAGAAAGGATCGAACGATCCACCACAAATCCACTGTTAATCATCAACCACCAAAGGAGAGGTCTAGGGGTAGTCTCCAGAACAAAAAACTATAGAAAGGTAATCCTGCTGAATTTGAGTAAAGGCCAAGACCAAAAATCCGACCGTCTTCCGTCCTCTTGAAAACTCCGAAACGCCCATGCAATACAACACAAATGCTGTGAAAGAAATAAGTCGTAGATCGCTACTGCAGATCATCATGCTGAGAGATTTTCATCTCATGTATCGACAAAAGAAAAAGGTGGAACAATGATTTTTATTATACAACCCCGGCTGCAATGTCTATACTAGCACAAGGTGGATTTCGTGGGTCATCGCATATCTCCTGAGGCGTCATTCCTCCTGCTCGGTGCAGGACCATATGAGTGGCTTGACTCCAGTCGGGTTAACATGGCGGCCGACGTGAAGTCGTTGCTGGCCTCGAAAGAAGGCCGAATGCGGTCCATGGACTGCCGTATTCTATCATATGACGGTCTAGGTCGGTCCATTGAGGGACGCATCGTTTTTGGATCGAATCCATCGACTGATTGTCGATGACGTGTGAAGTCCGTTCCGTCGCTGCCGTTTTGGCTTCGGGCGTTGTGGGTGGTAGCGGTTGGAGCAACTGAAGGGGGGTAAATGGGCCGTTGGTCTTCATCAATGCTCGGATAGTAATTGTGCTTACTAGGCTTGGGGATGTCCGAAGAAGATGTTGAAGAACCCTTCGAAATTGAATCGTCGATGGCCTTGGGCTTGTCCAGATAGTCGAATTTTCCCAGTCTGACCTGTTCGCGAATGATATCGACGTCGTAGGGGAAGTAGACTTTCTGAATGACCTTAATGCAGAATCGGGGCATAAGAGATAGAATGATGGAAAGTGCCGTCACAGCCCAGAAGGTCGCCTGAGAAAAGACTTCAGCGGCCGCTTTGTAAAAGTACTCGGATGAACTGAATGCTGAATAAACTCCGGTCCAGAACCATACAAGCAGGATACTTATCACGACAAGAAGGACCATGAGCCAATCCCATCTATAAGTATTGAGCAGAATGTAAACGTTGATGGCGATGACTGTAGCCGGAGCAACGTAGACACCAAATCGTTCTCGTTCGTCGAGACTCAAGCCATTATTAGTGACGAAGTTCGCAGGGCGGAACAAAAGCCAGGCCATGAAGAAGCAGATGACGGATTGAAAAAAGCCATCACCCATGTATAGCCTGAAATTGGATTAGCACGCCTGACCGCAAAAATATTACGAGGGATTCTTACCAGAACTTCGTTTGGGTCCACTCCTTTCGCTCAATGCCACGTCGATAGAGTTGTGGGACAGCGAGAGACACTTTGTCGCTAACATCTTGATCCAAAACACCCATGAAAATGACCGGCAAGGATGTAAAAGCCAAGTTGAATAGTAGAATGTAGGTGTAGTCGTATAGGTAGGTCATATCAAAGTTGCAGAAAATCTGATACCAGAAAATGGTGAAGGTCCAGATGATGTTCTTGTAAAAGAAATTTGCGATCGATTCCGCAAGTCTGCGGTACGACCATCGGCCGTGGACAAGAACAAGTCTCTGAAGGAATCGGAACTGGCCAATACCATAGTCAGATGACATTACAGCTTGGCGTCCTTCCTCTCCAGCAATACCAACACCAATATCTGCCTCCTGAATCATGGCGACATCGTTGGCTCCATCCCCAATAGACAATGTCATCACATCAAGACCATTCTTGACCATTTGAACGACGGCGGCCTTTTGAGCAGGACTGACGCGGCAGCAAAGAACAGACTTGCATTGCTTGCACAAGAGCAAGAACTTCTGTCGCAATCTCTCGTCAAGTAGGAGTTTTAGAGAGTCGCCATCGATAACTACTGCGTGCGTAGGGGCGGGTGCGGAATGGCTCTTCCTCGCAGCTTTGAGTTCCTCGTCAGACCCGGTGATTCCGAAGACTGCCATTTGCTTGTCCAGTTCAGCTTCAGCTGTGGCTAGCTGCTCGTCCTCAATCTTGAACACAATGAGTTCCATGTCGTTGTTGAGTAAATTGCAGCTGAACCCAATGTTAATGGCGGTTTCAACTTTATCACCTGTCAACACCCATAGTTTAATTCCAGCTTCAGCGAGAAGTGCAATAGTATCAGGAACACCCTCTTGCAAACGATCTTCAATGGCCGTGCCTCCCAAAAGTGTCAGCTCCCGCTCGATGCTATCAGCAACAGCCTCAAGCTTCTCTTCTCTGTCTTGAATGGCGGCTGCCGCAAGCTCATGCTCGATGTTCCAGGTTCGATATTCTTCTTCGCCAAGCTCTTTCTGGGCGATACAAAGGGTACGAAGTCCTTCTCTTGCAAACATCTCCAAGTGCTCAGCGGTGGTCCTACGAAGATCTGTCTGCTCGCCCCTCTTGAGACGTGAATAAATTATACTATCAGCGCCTTTGCAAAAGAGAATGATCTTGTTGTTTGGCATTCTGATGATAGCGCTCATCCTTTTCCTAGTAGAGTTGAACTCGAGCGTGTTGAGAACCTTATAAGATCTATCCTCGCCTTGGATGTTCAATCGAATGCCATCTTCTGAATTGCCAAGCACGGTATAGCCACAATCTCTCGCAGTAGCTACAAGGGCAGCTTCGTCAGGAGACTGGGCTTTGAACTCGATTTTTGGAGGATCCCCGGGTGTTGTTTCAGCTATGACGGTATGACAAAGTGCAAGAGCTAGCATAAATTGCTCATTGGCTTGCTGTTGGTCCAGGCCCGACTCACCAGCAAGATCAGCAACAAAATCGGGAGCGATGAACGTCAAATCTTCGTCATGAAGATATGGGTTGTTGTGAAGCTTTCGCATATCCGCCAGCATCTTTGCTTTCGCTGAAGCAATCTCTTCACGTGCCTTCACGATCTCCTTTTCGACGTCAATACCTTGACGTTTCTGCATGCCAGCTTGGGCTTCGGTATAAGCTTCGCCGTAGGGAACACCGTTAATCGTAGCCTTCTTGAACTCCATTACGTTTTGGGTCAATGTACCAGTCTTATCAGAGAAAATGTACTCGATCTGGCCAAGGTCATCAGAAATATTCCAGGATTTTGGCGTACATGGATAGTCAAGCTTGTCGTAGTACATGTCCGTGTCGCTGTAAATAAAGAATGCCTGGCATGTCTTGATAATTTCCAAACTGATGTATAGAGAGATTGGAACCAGGTTCTGAAACAGGATCAAAGCAGACCAGAAGGTGATGAACCCATCCAGGGCTCCCGAGCCGCCAATGGTGCCATACTCAAAGAAGGCTATGGTACTATCGTCTCGACCGAAATAAACGCCCTCGATGATACCCGACACCAAGCACATGACGACGAGGAACAGAAAGTTGTAGACAACGTTCCAGTTCAATTCGCGGGCGATACGAGAACGCTTACTAGGCGTAATTCCAGAATTCATCATGATTTTGGTATCGAAACCCGTGAAGACGACTACTCCAAGAACCCAGTCAGTAGTCCTTAGATTACAACCTCGCAAGAGCAAATTGTTGATTGATATGGGCTCGGCCATATCTTCACCAGATGGATGCTGCTTCCACCGGGCAACTCCGCTGTACTGATAGAGGTTTGCTTGAGGGGGTTCGCTCTCAATTGTAAAATCAGCTCTCTCGCAATCCCGTGCATGTTTGATTTTACGGCCAGATCGCAGTGCGTGTCTAACCTTCAAATTGGTCTCTCCGTCCAAGTTTTTTGTTTCCACATAGCATGCTCCGTCCTTCTCAGATGTCGACAAAATGACGATATCAGCAGGAATCTGATCATCGTTATAGATTCGCACAAAGTCGCCCACCTGGACATTCTTCCAGTAGTCTTGGTGAAAACGGGGGTTCCCAGTAACAGGAAGCTCTGGATTTATCAAGCTCCCAAAGTTTCTAAGGGGGGGAGCGTCTCGACCTTCTCCGTCGTATGAAAACGCAGTCTTTGGGCGATCTGGAACTTCTAATCCATCTTGGCGGGGAAGCGGAGAGGGCACTGGTGTCATCTGAATATCCTCTCGCGCCGAGGCAAAAGATTGTCTTTCGGTGTTTGCAGAGAAAGCTGATTCTCTTCTTGTTGCCCTCGTCTCGAAAGATTCCCGTGGATGGTCCATAGCTGCCTCAGCGAAATCCTTTCCAGGGGGTGGTTTGCCCCTGCTCATCTTCGCCCAAGTTTTGGCAATAAGGCGGCTCGTTGCCTTTTTAAATCTCCTCCACAGTGAAACATCATCAGCGCTGACATTAACATTATTCCAGTCGACAAGTCGGTGAACCGCGGAGTTGTTGAGCTCGGTATCGAGACCAGTACGTTGGTAATCTTCGAAGGCATCCTTGATCGCAGTAATGAAGACAATTACTATCAGGGGCACTGCGTTCAAACCCGGGTTCGTCGAGGTGAAGATGCTAAAGAACTAATAATAAATTAGATAGCCCATATAATGATGAGCTGGCGCGACTTACCGCAAGGATAATGAGGAGGAGGAAGTACACATTGGCGATATTGTGAAATTGATACCAAAGGTTCTTGGGCACGAAACTCAATGGAGTATACTTCGCTGTCCTAATTTTGTTCCTCCGATAGTGTTTCAGGGGGTGGCCTTCCTCGTCCAAGGCCTCCGGCGGTAATGGATTGTTGAAGTGGATCTTTCTTGGACCCTGCCCATCTCTATCGTGATCTGCATCATTTTCTTCCTCTTCTTCCGGTTCCTCTTGAATCCCACCAAGTTCGGATGTACCCATTGAATCAGCTCCTCCCGAGTTGCGCTTCTTTTCGTTTTGGGAAGGTCGGTGATGTAAACGCTCGATGATGGAGAGGCGCTTCTTGTTGCCCTTTTTCCCTTTTACCCTCTGCGTCGCCCACCGCAAACGCTTCGTTGGTAGAGGCGCCTCCTCAGGCTCGGGCTCCTCGTAGGTAGAGAACGCCATATCGACGGCTTAGGGGCAGAGAACGGGCGAAGCCCTCTCGGGGAAAACAGATCCTCCTCCAGCTTCCTTTGCCCAATCCAGTTCGTACTTCGAGATTGTCTTAGGAATTGGGATGGAGACTTCTATGAGTATCGACCAGATTCGAATCGCGTTTTGATAGGGGATTGTTGTCCTTTGCGAAGAGTCCGTGAAGTCGTATTCGTTGGAAATTTAATGCTAGGCACTATGGAGACCGGATCAAGCGGCTGGGTCGCGTCGGCAACCGTGAAGTCCCCTATTTTCCGAAGACGTTCAACTCTCAACAAGGAGATATCGCTATCGCTCTCGTTCAGAATCGACCGAGCGGTTCCTCGAGGTTTCGAGAGAGGTCGTCTTCGAGAGTGCGTGGTTATGGAGAGTTTGGATTGAGTTGGGTTGGGGCCGTAGATCCTGCACGATTTGCGGACCTCTTATTAAGCAGCTGGCCAAGAGCCAAATTGTCAGCTCCGAGCTTGGAGCGGTGGCGACCTGCTTGGTGAGCAGGACAATTTAATGGTGCGAAATGGTAAAACGGGGAGTGTTTAAAGCGCGAGAGATTCGATCCAAGGTGAATTCAGCGAGGGACAATAATTACGGTACGGGTACTGGACTACCGGCAAGGTGTTCGCTCGTTCATCCAGAAGGAGCTCCAATGCCTTGCACCGCCGCTCACCGCACAAGGGCTGGAAAGTGCCTTTACAACACAATTTTACCTTGCCAACGCTCGGGTAGGGGGGGTAGGGGGGTAGGGGGGCTTGTAGGGATCATATTACGGTTACGGTGCTCGCTCACTCTCACTCACTCGTTACGGGAGAAATCGTACTGGGAGATATGTTCCCCGTCAGATCTTACTTCTTAGCAATGCAACGTGTGGCACAGGCGTGGGTATTATTATTGGCAAGACTCGCCCTCGCAGGCCCCCTATCCGTTCACAGTTGTGAGTGGCTGTAGCACTCGGAAAATCTGGAAAATCCCTCGAACTGGCCAATAATGAGGGCGGCGAACAAGCTCATCTCATCTGAATGGGCTATGTAATCATATTGCGCTGTTGGAAAAGGCTGGGCGTGGCATTCACGTTCACAACTTCACACTCACATTCAGCGCGCCAGCCGTACAGTACCAACATAAAAGTATCGTGGATCGTGGATCGTGGAGGGGATCAGTCTCAAGATCTCCGGGACTCCCTGCATGGGGTTTACCACAGTATGGAAAACGGACGGCTCTTCACAACTTCCACAAACGGACGAGGTTAAATAATATCTTCACTTCTGGGTTGTGTCTCCGGTACCCGTTAAATCCGAGCATCCGGACGCCAATGGCATCTTCGGAATTTGGAAGGGGGACAAAACCCTAGGGTGCCTAATAAGTAGATTTCGACACCCCTATTTCCCTGTTTCTGCCCCCTATTGGCCATTCTGTACATTGATCCTTCATGTGCAACGCAGCCCCTCCATCTGAAACACGAACACCTAGCTGTGTATTCCTCCTCGTGGATAAAAAGCGCACAGCTTTGGAGCTGCGCACGAACGGCCGAATGGTGTGTGCACCGATGCGATTTATAATTAGACCTGGTGGACCTACGTGAGTCGTGACTACATCCAGCCTCGTAACTCGTAAGGCTGCTGGCCAAAACACCATTCAAACACAGGGTCAACTAGCATTGGTGAAACCTACCACGCGATTTCTCCCCAATCTAGATTATCAAGATTATCAATCTAGATTAGCATATTACTAAGTTTTACTATCGTGCTCAAAAATCGGTCGACATTATTGAAGATGTCCAGGGCTTCGCGAAGAGATGAACATGAACATGAACATGAACATGAGCATTTTATTTCAAATGAGTGGGTATGCGTCATGGCACAATCTTATTGGAATGAGTCGAGATGAATCCAAGAAGTTGCCATCTCAAAAGCGGCAGCACTATTTACACCTGTACTCCAGAGCCTGCTGGAGCCGATATCTAATCTGAAAGTCAGGTGATCTCGTAGAATTAACGCGGTTGACGCCAGGCGCGTCAAGCCAAAGCAACAGACCAGAGAAGCCACCTCAGTAATAACCCAGACACCTAATCTCGGCATGTCTTGGTGATTCTTTTAGAATCATGTCACAGAACCAATCAATACGGAATTTTTTTAAGCCCGCCCAGCCCAAGATGAAGGCTGAGCCTGAGCCTGAGCCTGAGCCCGAGCCCGCACCCCAATCTTCAACTTCACTTTCTCAGACTACCCCAGTCTCGGCGGGTCCTAAGTTCCAGAATACTTATCCTAGCTCGAATGCCTCCAGGAGTTCTGAACAGCGGGATTATACATCAAGTCTCTCTCCACCACCAGGCGATGACGCCGCTGAAACCCGAAAGTCACCATCCAAGCAAGATGCGGTATTAGCACCCCCGCCATCTGGCGTGACTTCTGGAAGAGTTGTCAAGAGCTCTGATGATGAGGAATCCGATTCAGACGACTCTCTTCCAGACATATTCCAGTCTGCTAATCGCCCTCCACCTGCAAAAAGAGCAGCACCTGGCACGCCGACGGCGCCCCGATATAAAAGCGTCCAGCTCCCGCTCTCATCACCAATTGCCATACACGCAAAAAAGTACAAGTTCAGCTTGGAGTCTTTGGTCAGCAATGCGGAAGTTCACAAGGCAACAGAAGAAAGTTCCAAGCGAGTTAAGGCCATGCTCGATGAAAAGGACGACGAGGATTCCCATATGTTCGCTAATGAGCACAATGCCAATTCGACAAAGCTTAATGGGGCCTTGCTGGAGCAAATTGTTGCGAATAAGGAGGATGGGGGGATGGAGAAAGTTACCCGTGCTCTTCTAAGAACAGAAGCAACCACGGTAGAGACACGTTGGTACTTCTTCAATACGCCGGAGCAACGAGTTAATACTCCGCGGCGAGCTTTTCCGAACTCTAAGATCCCATCAAACTGGCGGAAGGAGTTGTCGAAAGTGGCCACGCGAAATCAGACGTTTGTTTCTGGCTTCGCCGAGGACATGGTTCACTTTGGGCAAGCCTTGCCAGATGAGATATTTCTCTGGATACTTGATGAGTCGTGCCAGGAGTCGAATGATATTCTTCGAACTTCTTACTTGAACATATTGAAAGAGTCAACTGAACAAATTCGTCGTTTAATGGCACCAGATCTGATCGACAAGATGTTTCGAGATCTGGGAGGGAAAACGACAGCGACTACCGTTACGGAAAAGATCCGGCCAACCCCCAAGCTGGATGGTGAAAGCTCAAATGACTGGGCACATGTTTGCTCTGTTGTGAGGCTTTTCACTCAAAGACCAGTTGCAAGATCGTTACAGCAACGCACAAGAGAGCATATCATCTGCGTGCTTTTACGGATGAGCGCCGACTATACGGTATTCAAGAACGTGGAATTGCTCGATTTAATTCAGCTAGCAATAGGGCGTTTATGCCTATGCGTGGACGCTGATGATTGGGAGACCTCTGTAAGCACCCTATCTCCCTTGCTTAGACCTCCATTAATATATTGCCTAGTGTCAAGCCATCTGCAAACTAATATTCGAAGGCATTGAGCAAACAGCGCTTCGCCTCCAAGTCGTTGATGCTATATCTGCTATGGAATCACGGGCCCACGAGCTAAGAAGAAGACTAGCGATGTGTTTCTTTTTCGAAGATATCTCCTACGCTACAGAACACCCGCATACAGTATTGGATCTCCAAAGGTTCATGGGTCGCCTCGATGAGCCTGTTTTCGACATTAATGAAAAGACCGACTACCAACAACTTGCCGCTCTGGTCTTGCTCCTCGATATAGCAGTGGATGACGGAAGAAATGTATATCTGGATTTGACCAACACGTCGGCTGCAGAGCGCTTTGATCGGGACGTTGATGACCTAGTAATGGCCATCAAAGACGTAGTGAGGGGCATCGGCAGTCCAGGGGCTGCTTTTATCTCAAGGATCGAGGCTAAGGAAGCTTTGGAGTTGGTCAGCCAGCGGATTGCAGATGCACTTCGCAGCAGGCCTAAGCCTAAAAAATCGGTCTTTGGTGGGATCCATTTGAAGGAGGAAGACCATTCTGGAGAACGAGATAAGATGCACAACTTTGTGTCTAAATTCAAGAAAGGCTCTGTTCCTATCAGCGGTCAAGCAGTTACGGCTTAAAGAGGTGTTGTAAAAGACTGTTCAAGTTAATGTAGGAATACGAGGGTATTTGGGACGCTTCTATATGAAGCTCTTTTGTATTCATTGTATCATACACATTCTACAAGTTGGACCGAAACCCCAAACCAATGTATAGCTAATTTGGTGGCATGGCTCTGCAACCGGCTTCCAGACACCCTGATCATCAATCCAGCAAAATCACTGACTCTCGACTTTGTATCCCCACTCAGTCATAGAACTTCCTGTTCTCGTTCTTGCCAAATAAGGTTGTTCGTACAGAGGGCAGTGCGTTATCTTGCAGCAACTTAAGCCGCTCCTCAAACGTATTGTTGATATCAATCTTTCCACCACCGCCCACAATCGATAAGCCACCAACACTGTAACCAATTAGCGTGAAATCTCCAGTCATACCAAGTGTTAAACGTACCATCCCTCAGGTAGTGGATTGGCCTCGTCAATAGTAGCCTCGATGCTCTTCTTCGTCTTCTCCTTATACTCCTTAGACGCACTTTCAATTGCCTTCTTGATCAAATCATAATCCTTCTTGCGGCCCCGGATTTGCAGCTTGCTCTCATTCAAAGCATAGAAACCCTCCAGCATCAAATTCTTCAAAATATCCGTGTACTTCCCCTTATCCTTGGTAGCCTCTCCCAGCTTCTTCTCCGCCTGCTCGAATATCGAGTCCAAGAGCTCTTGGCGGGCACTCAGGACCTTGAGACGAGTCTTGTTGGCAACGGTCGAGCGTGTGATTTGTTGGGACATTTGGGCAGTCTTGAACTTCTTCTCGTAGTTTGTATCGATGGAGGAGGTTTCCTGGCGGACCAGCTTCGACTTCTCGATGGCGAATTCTTCGTCTGCTTTGATTTCGATTTCGCGGCCCTTTTCCATGGCTTCTTGCTTGATGAAGGCCGTCATCTTCTTGAGCTCCTGCCCGACCTGTTGGCAGCCTTGTTAGCAATTGGAGCTTGGATTCTCGGAGGGACGAGCTTGCCTGGTCGTCGGACAAAGCGTGAGACTGCGACATCTTGGGTGGTTGCTGTGGTTGAAGCTGGGAGGTGAGGAGGTAGGCAGTGAGGTTGAGGGACAGCTTAAGCTACGATAAGAGCAAGATCGATGCACCTGCACCAGGTTGCTACGCAATAGGCGAAGCTCGTCACCTGACTGGTACTTCAAGACCTGGCTCTGAGGGCTCAAGTTTCTAGGTGCAGCTTCAACTGCAGCTGCGGCTTTTTGTGTGACTGAATTTAGATTAAATTGAGTTTCAACCTGATCTCATGAGACCAAAAATGCATGCATGCCGTTAGTCCCCTGAGTAAATCATCAACAACCTCCTGAGTCGTGGTCGTGGTCGTGGTCGTGGTCTGGAGCAGATGTCCCCAAGCGAGACATTCAGAGCCAGGCCAGGCCAGGACCAAGTCATTTGGCCAAGGCCCAATGACGGTGAGTCCAGAAATATATACATACCGCCACGACCACTTGACATTCACCCCCCATTCAGATCAAAATAAATGCCCAACTGGCCGGCCATTCCAATACCATATACCAAATGAGTACTTGCGACGCTCCTCATAGGTGATTAGCATGGGAAACCTCGGCGACTTGTCGCCTGGAGGAAGCGTAGCTGTAAGTCTGCTTGCATCTCGACTCCAGATCCCCAGCCGCAGCCCCTCATGCAGCTTTCATTCATTGACACTTCCCTCGTTTATAGGTGGGCATTCTCGTCGGCCTTCTCTCTACGAGTATCCAAAGCCTCGGCCTGACCCTGCAACGAAAATCCCATATCTTAGAAGACGAGAAGGAATCGCATCATGCAAGACGACCACCCTATAGACGGCGGCGATGGCAGCTGGGCATGGGCATGTTCCTCATATCCAACTTGGTGGGGAGTACAATTCAGATAACGACGCTGCCATTACCGGTGCTCTCCACGTTACAGGCATCCGGCCTGGTCTTCAACTCAATATGCGCCACTTTGATTCTGGGGGAGCCCTTCACGCGCTGGTCTTTGGGAGGAACGTTACTGGTTGCTAGCGGGGCCATATTGATCGCCATCTTCGGAGCAATACCAGAACCGGCGCATAGTTTGGATCAGCTGCTACAATTGTTGGGGCGGAAACCGTTTGTAATTTGGATGGTTCTACAAGCTTTACTGGTCCTTGGTATCATAATCATGGCAGCATGTTTGGGTAGACTTGGGAGTATTTCCTCCAGTCCTCGAGTACGACTGTTTAGGGGGCTGGCATACGGGTGTATAAGTGGAATACTGTCGGCCCATTCTCTCCTGGTAGCCAAATCCGCAGTTGAGCTGCTGGTACGGACGATTGTGGACAGGATAAACCAGTTCAACAGATGGCAATCATGGGCTATCCTCATAGGACTCGTTGTTCTAGCCCTTACGCAACTCTACTTCCTCCACCGAGGCCTCAAGCTCGTCTCAACAAGCGTTTTATACCCACTCGTCTTCTGCATCTACAACATAATAGCCATACTCGATGGACTAATCTACTTCAAGCAAACCGACCGACTCTCCGTCCTTCACGCCTGTCTCATAGCCCTCGGTACAGCAATCCTCCTCTCCGGGGTCCTCGCCCTCTCCTGGCGCCTCTCGGACGAGCAAACTCAACCTCCCTTAGCCCAGTCTGCGCTGGCCCCTGGCCTAGGCTTCGTCGAAGACACAGACAACGACGAATCCAGTGACTCCCTCACAGCAGACGAAGAAGCCGCCTTGTCAGACCAACACGAAGCCCTCCTAAACGGCGAGCCCATGACCCCCACCACCAAACTCGATACGGTACTCGGCGCCACCCGTCACGTGCGGAAAACAGTGCGTCTCACAGAAGCAGACGAGATCTGGGGCGAGCTGCAAGACGACGACACGAAAGCTGTGTCGCCTTCCCAGTCACGCATCAGTCTTCCTCCAGCGGTGCGAGAAGACGAGGAGCCGGATGAGAGCACGGCCTTATTAAGGAACAACACACTAACTCGAAAACGGCGGCGGCGCTCAACCGGTTTCCCGGGCTTTATCCCTCGCCCTTCGCCCAGACACTCTCGGAAACGGTCTCAGAGCGCTCTCGGCGGATTCTGGAAGATGAAATGGTGGAAACGGGGCGGAGAGAGTGGGAAAGGCCCTCCAGATCCCGGGCCTGATGCCGGGGAGGGTCCATCGGGCGGGAGCGCTGTCTAGATACCTTATTTCAGTCTGCTTTGTACAAATGGTGTTTGTTGTTTCGAGGGCAAGGATTCAGGCGTAAATTGAGCAGCTGTATATGACATGACCAAGGGAGGGAACGATACATGCATGGTAGGGAGTTGGGTTGTACTATCTATCTATTTGGGCACGAATGAAAGACAGAAAGAGGGAGAGCTGTTTGTTAGAATAGCACACACATCCTCTGTGTTTTCTTGAATGTTATAAGCTTTCAACGTCTCGTGCTCTGACTTTCATGTCTTATTTTAAAATTTGTGGGAATCGCAGATAAGATGAAGTATCAGAAATTGTCTCTCGGCAGTGTCATTCAACAAACCAAACGATTCACAAGGGGTTCATTTAACGTGCATCGCGAGAACATTCGTGCCAAGATAACTAAATCAACCAAAGCATACCTTGAATATTTCTGGAGTTCAGAAATTAGTATAACTGAGGTGATGGAAAATGCATGGCCGAAAACGGAAGGAAGTAAACAGACGAATGCCCCGCAAACTTCCCCGGATTTTCTCGAAACCGGTCATATCACACAACATATTACTTTAGACTTCACGCTTGGCCAGAAAAAAGTAAGTTCAGTGACCTTTATTGATGCACCGCAATATTGACCCCACCATATGGCCCCAAGGTTTGTACTATACAGAGAGCAAGAGAATGTCCACCGCCTCTATTCCTTCGCCCTATACCTAGCAAACAGAGAGAGAAACGTGGACTCATGAGAACATATCATTGCCCCATGGTCCATATCCCCTCCAAGCAAAACAGCTCCAACCCCCATCATACCTCCCTTCCAGATACCAGTCCAAATTTTCAAGACGGCAGCCAGAGAAAATTACCTCATATTATGCTCGTGTAGTTCTTGCGATTTTTGCAGAGAGAAAAAACTGGAAAACGTCTGTGCAAGCAACTCAGATGAAACGGAAACCCATATGAAGACACCAAAACACCATCTGACAAGTAAACGCGAGGATCGAGACCCGCAAGACACGGACGGTGTATTATGTGTCGGGTATCAGTGATCAAAGACTAACTCGATCCTCTTTCGTATACTGGGATCCGCCGGCGTAAGATTCAATTATGCTTGATGGGAATGCTGTTGTGGTATACCAGCTTGAGGTGCCATCGGGTAGCTTCCTCGCTGTTGCTGAGCGACGTAATTTTGATATGCCATAGCTTGTTGCTGTTCGATCGTCTGCGGCATATAGCTGGGGTGCATTTGTGGATTTTGAGGTGGCATCCCAGCGCGAGCTTGCTGGGGTGGGAGGTGTTGCGGGGTAGGTTCTTCAGGTGAGTCGACCGTGTTCTGGTCATCGACTCCATTTTCGCCATTGCCTGCCGGTTCTGGAGCGTTCAAGCAAGCCTAGCTGTATGTTAGTATGTGCGTGCACATTACGCGCGGGTTTACGTACTTGAATCAAGTTCTTGCCTTCGGGCTTGGTGACCAAAGGTTGAAGCTTAGGTGTCGTGAATGTGTAGACGAGACCGGTTTCGGACACTACGAGGAGGAGGACTTGAGTGCCGGTGAGGACGGAAAGTTCGTATGCCTGTAGTAACATCTGTCAGCAAGATTCTTCGATGCATGGCGGCGAAGGGCGCGACGCGTAGAATTGAGGACAATTGGCACTGACCTTCTTCATGATTCCTGCCTTGCGCTTCGAAAAGGTGATATGGCGACGCGACTTGTCGGTGATGAACTTGATCTCAATCTTCCGGCGCTCGCGTCCGGGCTTATCGTCATCATCATCGTCGTCGTCGGCTGTCGAAGGGCGTTGGCGCTTGATGCCGCGACTGTCGCCGCCTGCGATTGAGCCGTTTCCGACCGCATGTTCGTCGAGGGTGGATGGCGAACCTTGGTCGTGTTGGTCGGTGATGTCGGCCATGTCGAATAATTTCTGTAAGGTATGACGAGAATGACTCTTTTGAGTTGGTTGCCGGTGACCTTACTGCTTATGGGGAGTGGAGAGGCTGTTGTCTTTTTGTCGCAGATACCTGGTCGCAAAAGACTGGATTAAGGTTGGCGTGCTGGGAGCCACCGCGTAAATTGAATGGAGGCAGATGGTGGTGGGCGGAGAGAATCCGGGTGACTGGCTGGATGATCCGAGCAACAGCGAGCCGTCGCGGGTGAAAAACAAGCGACGCGGATAGATGCGTGGTCTGCGATGGGGATGGGAGTAGGAATAGGAAAAGGATTAGGCACGAAGAACTGTTCCTGTTCCTGTTCCTGTTCTGTGCCTGGATAGTTGCTGGAGACCTAGAGACCTGGAGACACAAACGGTGGAATTAGTGATTGATCAGGCAAGGTGTGAGATAGAGGCTGCGGTGCGGTGCGTGCGGGTGCGATGCGGGATGGAGTGAAAGAAGGATAGCGAGATCATGAAGCGAATGAAGAACGGGCAGGAAAGCGCGGAGGCTGGGGGAGAGAAAAAGCTTGGGAACTGGTGGAATTGGTGGAACTGGTGGAAACTTGGGAAGGAAGGAGCCGATCAGCCATGAGGCATGCCTGGGCGGGCAGGCACTGCAGGCACTGCAGGGAGGAGCGAGGGAGACTCAGCACTAAGACAGCGCTGCAGGACCGGCTACAGCACTGCTTCTCAGCGCCCATAGGGCCAGAGAATCAGGGACCCGCTCACTAATGCTGCTGAACCCAGTGAACGCACCCGCTGAGTTGCAGGGCCGTGGGCACGCCATCAGTGATCAGTGGCAGACCCTGGGCTGGGGGGCGTGTGAGATGATCGATCCCCCCTGTGCTGCACGCCTTGTGCTGCTGCAGTGTGAATGTGTGAATGTGTGAATGTCTGGCGATGGCGGGAAGAAACCCCCGTTCCTCCCCTCCTCCTCGGCAACCTTCTGAAAACAGGCAAGCCGCACCGGCGCAGTGCCCATCAACCAACGAGAACACAGTTCTCTTGATTAAGTGGATACGGAGCGGCCAAAGTTCAGACGAAGATAGATTGCGGTGGTGGGCAGGGGAAATAAGGGGGATCAAGTGAAATGCTTGCAAGAGCAAGAGCAGACTTCTTGATGCTCAGCACCCACTCGACCCTGACCTTCTCATTGAGTACTTGCGTCTTTCTCTATGACCGTGACCGAGCCACTGTGCTCTGCCCACGCCACCCTGCGATACTACACCGGTGGTGCTCTGGCTGCAGAGTTTATCGGCGTGCGCAGGCTGGAAGTGAGGGGAGGGGTCACTGCCGCTGCCCTGTCAGGGGAGGGGCTTGCAGCGCAGTTTGCAGTGCAGTTTGCAGTTTTGCAGTCAGCACCCAGCAGCAGCAGGAGTCCAGGACTCGGCGTGATCGACAACTTGATACCGAAGAAAGAGACTCGGCCCAGAAGGGTTTGGTCTTTCAATGGTTCCGGCTGCACTGGAACTGCTGCACCACTGCTGTGCGCATGCGTGCTTGCTTGCGCCGTAAGAGAGAGACATGGAGGCACATTGTTGCGTGCGGTGGGGTGCGGTGCGGTGTAGTGTGGTGCTGACAGAGGCATGGTGTGGAATGACGCCGCATGCGACAAACACATAATAAAAAACAGAGAAAAGGGTAAAACATACCTCGTCTTTTTTCGTCCCGTGAGTATTTAAGTCCACTCGGCGCTGTGCTTGCTTGCTGGTGGCGTCGGACTGGTGAATAATGGGGTCGTCGCGGTCGTCGCGGTCTCGCGGTCTCGCAGTCGCAGGGATGGATTCGTGCAGTCGGGTCTCTCTTTGACGCGTTCGACAATGCAAAGTCTTGATGAGGGCAAGTGCAGAGAGGGGATACTTAAGAGGGAAAGCTCGAGTGAATCGCGCTAAATTGGGACCGCTGCTGCTTTATCGAAAGCCGCAAGCCTGCATGCACGTGTGGAGAGGGATAAGGTTCAAGGGCCGGGAGCGGCTTACTGTGCTGTGCGGAGATATTGTGCTTTCAGACCGCTTTGGGGGATTTGATTTGATTTGATTTGATTTGATTTGATTTGGCTGTCCTCGCGCGTACCTAGGTAGTTATTCCCAGGATTCTATTATTCTATCATTCTATTCCAATTTCCAACTTGCAAGTGTGAGGTTATTTCCGTACCTACGGGTATAGGGGTATAGGTAGCGGAGTGATGGTTCAGCTTCCAAGTTTGCAGCGCAGCTCACTCGGAATATCAGAGTTTCTCCGCTCCGTAATCGCCGGTCTGCTGTAGCGAACCAATTAGAAATCCAAATCTCACTGAAATTGCTGCATCTGGCATGCAAGGTGCAAGGTCTGTCATTTTGACGAAGTATATTATTAATAACTCACGTTCAACTCAAATCACGGCGATGTCTGTCCTAGGTACTCGTCTCAAGGAGGCTGCTGCTGTAGATTCATAATTCACAGCTTCACAGGAGACAGGAGGAGTGTATGCAGCTTGCAGCTTGCAGCTGTCCAAGTCGTTTAACAAGTCCTCTCTTCCCCGAGGACACCACTCAAATCGAGCCTTCACTTCTCCACCGAACCGAACCTCCCCAAGCAAACCGTCGAACCATCCAAAAGCCTCAAACCCGCAACTGCCACAAGCTTGTCACAAAGACGTCTGCGTGGGCTCATCAAGCTTTCGACTCGTCTTGTCCTCGTATACCCCTGCGGAAATCATCCGCCAGGCCTCAGGCGCCACTGCTGTCCAAAATTAGTTCCCACGCCACGCTCCGGCTCCCAAGCCTCAATCAAAACGGCCGTGGCCCCTCGATGATGGTTCAACAGTCTTCAACAGCCTGTTCGGCATCGCAGCCTCAATTCAGAGCGAATCAAAGGTGATACAAAGGTACTCTCATAATTACAGCCGTGGTCTGTGCCTCGCAGACGTCTATGGGGTCGCCAGTGTGGTGCGTCAGAGTGCGATTGTGAGGCAGGACATCAAACACCAAGCGTCGAGGATCGCGACCCCCTAACCGCCGACGCTGCTGCCGCGACGTCCTTCCCTAATTGCGTTCCCAACCTGACAATGCAAGTGTTTTCTCTTCGTACCTGCCGCTTGACTCTATCTGCGTCAATTTTTAATTTTTGTTTCCTTGTATTCTCTTCAAATCTAGCCAAGCCCGTTTCTTTCTACGTCCCCCCGCGCGCTACTCCTTCGTCGTCGGAATCGACTCTTCACTCATTGCACAGTTGCGAAAGGGACATTTTGGATTGCTAGACGCCGGTCGTCATTGAAGATAAACGCCATCGATTCTCCCAGCGACACCGAAAAGAACATCACCGAAAATGGCTCGTGACAACCTCCTTCTGTCGTATATCATCATAGACCTGTTGTTCGTGGTATCTGGGGGACTGTTAATCATTTTCGCCTTGATGACGGAGTCAGAGACCAAGGCGACACCCACAGTCGATACAGTTGCAAGAGATTTGCTCTTATTCCGATGCCCATTAAATGGTCAGTACTCCAACGGACTCGGGAAACCGGTTGGAGGAATGCTAACGAGGAGATAGCTGCTGTCGGCAACGCTGTAATGGTATTTGTCACCTTCTTACTTTCGGTACCTGCACTCGTCATGCCGATGACGAGAGGATGGTTAAAATTACACGGATACATGACTGTTGTCTGCGCACTTTTCACAATGGTTATTGGGCTTGATATCTGGTTCGACACCCTGCAGACGAGAAAGAATCTCTTGCTTGTATGGAATCTGCAGCCAGCAGCTTCCCAGAGTATGCTTCAACAGAAGGTTTGTAGATTAGTGATTTTCTAGAAAGTATACTAATGTGTAATAGCTCAACTGCTGCGGCTACACCAACAGCACTTCTCCACCTTTCGTCGTTGACAGCACTTGCCCGAATGCATTGGTAGCTGCAGCTCGCGTGGGTTGCGTGGGCCCATTTTCTACTTACGCCAACAACTTCTTGGATTTGGTCTTCACCGGGGCATTCGGAATTGTGGGTGTCGACGTCGCACTTATCCTTGCAACAGCGATGCTGCTCAAGGACCGAAAAGAAAAAGAGAGATACCGCCATATCGATGAGAAGAACGGTTCTGGGGCTTTTTAAGGGGTCGTTGGGGGATGGTATTGGGGATTTAGGGCTATGGAGTATTTATAAATAGAGACAGTCTGGTTTTTTGCTCAGCTCTGTATTCTCTACCACCGTTGGGTATATTTCTATTGATGCCCTTCTAGCGGGCTAGTTTATATAGTACAAGCAGTTCTGAACAGGATTCGCTCAGGCAACGTCTTCTGTTTCTAGTGCACGTTAGGGAAGTGTTACTGGGAATGCCTCACGGCTGTTCGAAATGTATGAAATTCTATATCCATTCATTAATTTGGTAATGTGCAGTCCTTGATATCGTTACAACATGCAATCTATCCCTGACATCCTGTAGTGCGTACTTATACCTTTCCCATCCCCCTATGCCCACTTCCCCAAAAGTGCCATCAGCGCCACTCCGAGAAATACGCAAACCATCATGAAAGTCAGTCTCTTGTTGCTCCTCGTCAACTCGGGGTTGAACAAGAAGTCCCTCGCCAACAACTCTACTAGTCCCGTATAAATCAAAATCCCCGCCGAAATGGCATCCAAAACTCCACTCACAATATTCGCCGTCATACTCCCCGGATTGTAGGTATGCCTCAGCCCCAACCCGATCGCAATCGCAATCGGGGTCGTCAAACCATAAGCCGTACACAGTCCCCAAGGTAGCCAACTCAGCCGCTTTGGAAACGGGATAGCACTCATTCTGGCCCCGATACCGAGTCCCTCAAAAGACTGATGGAATACGAGGACCGGGTACAAAGTCGAGAATTCTGAGCCAGTAGTGCCGAGATTGAGACCGATGATCACACTGTGGAAGATAACACCAAATTCGAGGATGAGGAAGGCAGCAATCTGCTGTCTGAACGAGCGCTCCTCCATCTCCGCCATGCTAGGCGTCACCTTCTCCGCATCATCGCTCCCATACCCATCTCCCTTCTTCGAAATCGAGGCGTCTTTCTGTTGCTGCGCCGCGGCAATCCGGTCATGCATTTGCTCGTCCTGGTCTCCCGAGTGCAGCTGGTTGTGCGTCAATGAGCGGGAGCGGCCAGGGGCGTCTGTGATAATGTCCTCAACATTTTCGGCGTGCGACATGCCGTATTTCTGCTCGACCCAGCGCTCGGCACCGAAGTCCATCAGGAAGATTATCATGACGGATGTTAGGACTATAGCTGGGCACCACGCGTAGTCGGCCCAGTGGCCTGTCATGCCTACGCATGTCTCGGGGCCTATTTCTGCGTATGCTGGATCAAGAAGACTGTTTTTCAAATGTCAGAATGAGTTTCTATTTGTTGGGTTCCTTTTCCGGGTGTCATACTGGATGAAAGCAGTGGCTACAATTACTCCAGCGCCGAAATAGCGAGCAAAGAGGTACACATAGATGTTTATGCGTACCCATTTCACCCTCGCTGCAACGACGGGGAAGAATGTAGCAGCGGTCGAGCAGATGAGGATTACAAAGAGTGCTGAGACGCGTGCGCCTAGTTGGCCGTTATAGTCGTTTTTCCCTTGGTTCAGGTAGCAGATGATGGCTGTGGCGTCTACATCTGGGTTGTTGAGATCAACGTTCGAGGGGTCGAAGTCTGCAGACATCTTGTGGCCTTGCCGTTGAACGGAATTCTGTGGAAAGACTGTGCTGGGGTCGCTCCGGACCACAAGTGATTTTGGAAGAAAGTACACTTCAGGTCGGTGACAAGGCACACTCACTTTCTTATATCAACTTATACTCGGGTCCACATGCGCGGATATTGCAACGCTAATTGTTGAATGCAGGCTACAAAATCCCAAAAGAAGTCACAATTTCATGCATGGAAGGCTATAGATTTGGATGACAGGCTGCGAAAGCTGGCGAGGATGAAGAGGTGGTGGAGAACATACACCTTGTTGGTCACGCTAACAAAAGCCGCTTCACCAGTAGCATTCGGTCGGCCTTCCGGCCTGTATGGAATTTTCTATTGTTCCCTGCTAGGTCCAATTGGATTATAGGTCAAACTACAAAGAGAAAGTCCCAAATACCAAATAAGTTTCGTCGCCTTTTAGCTTTGGCTCGGAGTCACTAAGTACTCTCTCTTCCCGGCCTTTGCCTCCCCTTGCCGCGCTAAGCATCCCATCCCGAATCCACGACATCAAGGTCCTCATCTGCCGGAAACGACCGTTCCTTCATGTATCCCGGTTTCTATTCTGTGACGAAGGCCCCCAAAGCTGCGGCTGCAGCAACTAGTGCTCCACTGCAGACCATGAACACGTTTTCTCGGTGACGGAGTCCTAATTGATGTTAGTTATTTGTCAATCTTCGGCAACAACTCATGAAGTGGAAGGCATCGTGCCTCGATGGCCCGATAGTACAACAGTACAGTTACGAGAATTCGAGAGTACTGGTTGCATGTCCGCATCACCTCTTGGGTCTTTGAATACTGTTAAATGATTCAGAGCGCAGCAAGGGAAGGGGGTCTCCATTTCTCAGGCCTCGATCAACCACACCCACCACAAATCCGAAAGCAATGACGGCTTATGTTCTATAGTTCATGGGGTTTCTTACCATCTCTAGTCAGCATCAGACCCAGCACGACGAAGATATTCAGCGGGATTCTCAGGATGCCATAGATCTTGGCCCTCACACCATCCTCGACAATCTGTTCCTTCAAGTGGGCAATGCTTGGGAAATATATCCCACAGCAGATCTCAAACACACAGAAGCACCAGAAGGTGGTGGCCTCGTCGTGAACAAGGACAGGAAGGAAGAAGCATCCACTTGCAACGAACAGTGTCGCTGTTAACATGTTCGATGAAGATACTACACCCCCACTACCCGTTTTCAGCGAAGAGTAGTAAGTGAAGAATAGTGAGCCAAGCATCATGGCACACATCAACGCTGCGAATATCATCCCGAATGGAATATCAGCTTCCCCGCCGCCTTCCTCGCGGGATAACTTCAACGCCGGGAATTTGAAGAATATCCAGAGATACATCGAGCCTTCAAAGCAGCAGGACGTCATACAAAGCGCCCACAGGCGTTTATCTTTTGCAAATTTTAACACAAGATCTTCCATGCGCATGGGGATGATTACCTTTGATGATATATTGGAAGCCATTCTGCTCTTTCTCCCCGCTCGCTGGCAGCAATCCGTCGACGTTGGCATTATGGCTATCTCCATAATTCTCATTCTGGAAACCAATTAGCTCTAATTAATGGAAACAGTTTTAGAAAATCTACCCATTGACTAGAGATGTAGCCAAAAGCCAGAATCAGCAATATGACCGCTGCCATGAACGGTGCTGCTTGCGTTTTGGTGAAGTCGGCGATTTCCTGCGCAAACAAACCGGCACAGATTGCAGCAACCCCGTTCAAAGTCGTCATTACCCCGAAGAGATCACTCAAAGACCCAGCTTCTTCAAGGTGCCGACGGTGGAACTCGGTTACCATCCAGCTTTCGATCACACTGTACATCAGCGTCGTGGAGAGACCACCCAATATTCGGCCAGCGAAGAGTACGAGGATCGAGTCGGACAGAACGGTGAAGCATGATATGGAGTATGCTACGCAAAAGAAAAGGCAAGCGGTTTTCCGCCCATATCGATCTGCCAGTGATCCGACGAAGGAGGCGGATATTGCAGCAGCCAGGAACCCCGTCGTAAACAGATGGGCCACAGTCTCTTCGGATAGTGCTTTCTCATCTTGGAATACACGTCAATTTCAGTCCAATGCCGGATATCTCTTCTCTTACCTTTGTACATGGTATAGATATACGGCCCCTTGATCATCAGCCGTTTTCCGAGGACTTTTCAACGCAGACCAACACACCTGAAGCCAATCCGAACCAAAGGCCAGAACATACACAGGCAAGAACTTCCACTTGAACTGAGAAATCACAACATCTCCAGCCGTTCGCGCCGCCTTCTGAGCCTCAGCGTCTTCACCTTCGTCTCTGGCTCTGGTAGCCTTTCCATTGTGTCGATGTTGGAGATACGCTATACCGGCATTGAGGACGACGAAGAACGCGATATTATATTCGTAGAAAGCCATGTTGGAAACCGCTTATTGAGCAGTAGAATAAGAGGCCAACTGTGAAGACGTAAACATCTCTGTTGGTTGTGCAGTCTCCCTTGCGATATCAAGTCTCCGAGGCCGCGGTTCGGCAACATGTCATTGGAATGTGTTTCAGAGACCACCCGCTCCATCCCCAGTACACATTAGGTATTGAATTATACTGACTCCTCCAGTGGTCCTTACCTCTTTTATTATGATCATCAGATTTAGATATATTCGTCTTAACATTCTTCCTTCTCAGAAGTCAGTTAGAGTCTCATTTTCATGGGCTACTTATCTCAACAAGCTACTGCTAAACTTATAGATTTCCGTCTCGAGCTTCACTATGCATGGCTTTTATCTGAGGTGGGTTTGGTCCTGAATTCGCGGCGGCGCGTCAATGTCGTGTCTTGGATCGCGAAAACGCGATGGGACATCTCCTTGTCTCAGGAGACCTTCATCGTGAGACTCGCCCCTTGCTTGGATTGCGTGAAGCTTTCAATAATCGGACTCGTATCAAAATTTGGGGGGCCTTTTTTTTTTTTTTTTTGTTTTTTTTAGACAAGT
>Ga0247778_1000266_pt1 | contig 84397 bp, 88 predicted proteins | sample UWRJL049202B5_FD_179939 | JGI IMG/M metagenome (GOLD analysis project Ga0247778, IMG submission 179939) | Plant litter microbial communities from Arlington Agricultural Research Station in Wisconsin, United States - UWRJ-L049-202B-5 | ecosystem: Environmental > Terrestrial > Plant litter >... | reverse complement strand
AGGGGTTGGTGGGGGATTTGAGGGAGGCGGTGGGGAGAAGTGGAGCGGAAGTTTTGTTTGAGATGGCGGCGAGGAAGATTAATTTGGATGAGAGGGGGGGATTTGAGAGTTTGGAGGCGGTGGGGAGGGATGGGAGGGTGGTGATGATTAAGGCGAAGGCTGTGGTTCTTGCTGGTGAGTTGAGCTTGTGTTGCGGTTTATTTACCTTGGGGGCTTTTGAACTAATGATGAGATAGCTGGTGGATTTGAAGCGAATCCGAGAATGCGTTCACAATATCTCGGTCCAGGATGGGATAATGCCTATGTGAGAGGAACTCCTCACAACACCGGAGAGTGTTTGGAAATGGCAATCCGTGACATTTCTGCAAAGCAAGCTGGACAATGGTCTGGATGTCATTCAGTAAGTATTTCCTTCCCTCGTAATCTTCAAGTCCAGAATTGACAGTAGTTAAGGTAGCATGGGACGCCAATGCTCCACAACACAGCGGAAACCGAGAAATCTCAAACGAGTTCACCAAGTCCGGCTATCCCCTAGGAATAACACTCAACAACCAAGGCGTAAGTCCCCATTTTCTCACGAACTAAGCTCCAAATTAACACAACCTCAGAACCGATTCTTCGACGAAGGAAGCGACATCCGAAACTACACATACGCCAAATTCGGCCGCGCAATCCTCGCCCAACCCTCCGGCATCGCCTTCCAAATCTGGGACTCGAAAGGTATTCCCTGGCTGCGAGACGAAGAGTACCGCGATGAGATCGTAGAGAAGATCCATGGCTCTTCGATTGAAGAATTAGCGGAGAAATGTGCTACTAAGGGGCTGGAGAATCCGAATGCGTTTGTGGAAACGGTGAGGGAGTATAATGAAGCTGTGTATCAGCACCGCAATGAATCTCCAGGCTTAACATGGGATCCGGCTATCAAAGACGGGCTTTCTACGCAATCTTCGAAACGGGCTCTTGTAATACCAAAATCAAATTGGGCATTACCCCTGGACGAGGGGCCGTTTGGGGCAGTCAAGGTCGGATGTGGAGTTACGTTTACATTTGGTGGACTCTCAGTTGATCCCGAGACCGCTGGAGTCATATCTCTGAGCGGGCGAGTCATACCTGGTGTTTTCTGCGCGGGTGAGATGGTTGGTGGCTTGTTTTATGAGAATTATCCGGGGGGAAGTGGGTTGACTTCTGGGGCGGTGTTTGGACGGAAGGCGGGGAGGAATGCTGCAGCAATGGTGGGGGAAAAGGTAGATGATAGATCGAGGCTTTAGATGGAATATAAATTGAATAGACGTCCGATGACATAGTGATTTTTCCACATGTTTTCGTTGTAGGTTTTCAGAATGAGGGAGGGGTATTTGGTGACCAATCACGAGAATCTCTATACACTCATCCTGCAATAACACGCCTAAAAGAAAAAAAGTAAAAGCAGTAAGCTGACTTGCAGTACAGTATATATTGCATCGGCACTCACCGGCATTCATATTCAACCCCACAATTTGCTTATGCTTATGCTTATTTTAATATGTTGGTCATATATATGGAAGTTTTGGTGAGCGGGGTACCAGGGCTCTGGATTCCTAAGGCTTGCCTAAAGGCTTGCCTTAGTGAGTACTTGGAGTTGTGGTCATCATACGCGTAAGAACGTTACGACACTGAATAAAAAGGGCACGCAGGTATGCGAATTTATAGACAAATTTATGGTGTCAAATGACATTGTAATTCGTGAGCTCGGCGAATTTGCTTTAGAGACATTAATTCAAGCAGAATGCTGTAGGATCATCGAGAAAAAGCTATATAAAAAAAGGAGAGAATATAGGAAATGCAATGGTGCCCTCCTCCGGCGATTCGGCCGAATTCAACGATGCCGTGAAACTTGAGGAATGAGAGATCATAAACACTCAGCTCAAGTCGACAAAAGCGACCACGCAAATGGCAGCTGCTTGAATCATGAATCGATGCTGTCGAATTATCCAAGATACTCGTTATCGCTGGCGCTATATTTGTGCAAAACCCCCTGACTCGCACTTCCCCCTTTTCCCAGCTCGCCAATCAGCTCATCACGTGAAGCTCTCCAGCAAGACCAGATGTCTCGGCCATCCCGTTCATGGGAAGAACGCGAAGATAAGTGGGAAAGGAGAATAACATACAGATGGAACGTAGCATCTTTAAGACTTCAGCTTCAGTGACGTTAGTGTGCATGAAGAATAGCGGCTGGATGCAAACTAAGAAGTCAAACTATTTATCGTGGGATGGAAGGGAAACTTCGTGTACCTGCATGCGCTTCAGGGATAATAATGCACCGAAGCCCCTTCGTCCGAGGTCAAAAGCAAAAGCAAGAAATAATCCTCCTGTTTGACAGCTTCGTGGACAGTTTCGTAGATTATGCACGCCATCGAATCCTTCGCATTGTCCCGAGAGACTTGGAGTTTTGAGATGGCGCTTCTCTCGATCAAGCAGGTACAAATGTACATCGGTGCAATATGACCGAAGTGCAGAAGTGCTTCAGACATCAAGATGAGAACCTATCACTCCCCTTTCGTTACGGACCTCAATATAAACTCGGCAGCCAAGAATAATTCTTCAGCGATCCAACTGATCTTCATCGAGTGCCGGCACCACCCCACGATGTATATCGGGCTGACCGCTGACCGCTGACCGTCATGGTGTCAACCCAGCAGCTGGTTTCTGCCGATCCGGTCGATCCCTGCCCGTTGTCGTGCAAATCGTTCCATCAGGATTCTAGAAGGGTGCGCTTATCCCGGCAGTCGCTGCAACCCGCATGGCCTAGGTTGGCTCGGTCATGTGTCTTATTGGAGCAGCCGAATTCCCGGATGCCAAACGACGTTCCCAGCTTGGGAAGAAGATCGGCTGGCTGCTGTGGCAGATTGACTGAGGGCGCATTATCTTGGGCTGTGCTGCAGAGATGGTGTGCTTGACGGCGTTTGCTCCTGCTTTCTTCCATACAATCACAGGCAGAAGCTGCCCACCCCACCTTTGCTTCTCCTTCTGCCCTTCAGCCTTGCTGTCGTGTTGCCGTTTTGTGAAATGCTGTGACTGTGACGGGGCTGAAGGCGAGGGTGTCCTTGTCGCCTGGGAATGGGAATAAGGAAACAGTGGATATTCCCGCTGCTCTCCACTGCGGTACCAGAACCAGATAATGCAATCCAGTGGTCCCAGTAGTGGCACGTTGGGGGGAAAGCTAGAAAAGTCTGGGTGCCGTTTCTTGACAAATTGACAGCGCCTTCCCTGAACGGTGTCGCATCATTGCTGGGTTAGCGGACGACAGCGGCTGAGAGTGAGTCTACCTCCGTACGCGCTTTGAACTTTGAACTTTGAACTTTGAAGCAATAAGGAAGCAGACTTCCACCGGAGCTCTTGTCGTGTCTTTCATTAAAATTTGCTCTTCCAAATTCCAAAGCCAGGTCTTCGGGGCAAAAAGTAAAGTTGAAGAAGTGCTCCGTGAAGAGCTCCGAAAAGTGCTCCGTGTCCGTGTCCCTGTACCTCACCTCGCCTCGCCCATTCTCCATTCTCCATTCTCCTAGCGAGACAATCAAAAGCTTGGGCATCGTGGGTTGTGCACTTGTGCAGGCAGAGAAGCAGGCATAAGGCAGGCATAAGGCAGGCATAAGACAGGAATGACTGGGTGAGCTGTGCGCACTGGGCCGGAGTGATGCATCATATCCCGGCAAAATGGGTGCAAATGGGTGCAAATGGGTGCAAATGGGTGGGAGATGGGTGTGCCAGATGTCACCAGTGGCAAACTCTACGCGCGATGATTGGGAGGCTTGCTTACTACAGTACTATTCTCTCTTCCTTCTGGCTGGCCCTGCATCTCGGGGTTACTGGATGTAGTCTAGCATATCAAGCTGTGGCTGAGAGCTAAACCTTTTACAGCCTTAGCTCTGAACTAGCTCTGAACTAGCTCCTCTCTAGTCTCTTCCACCGGCCGGGGTTGCCTTCCCTGCCCGGCCCTGCCTTCCCACTTCCTTGCCGCACTGCCAGAGAGTGGAGCTACTGTGGAGCTGGAGTGGAGCCAGAGAGGTAGATTCACTGGTGGTGACGGCAACAGACGGCGCCCTCCTAGAATCGCCTTCGAGACCGTCTCTCTCTCCTCACTACTACGTATCCCTCACTATCCCTCACTATCAAAAACATGAGACTCGACCGGCCACGCCCTCCCCCTCCCCCTCCAAGACCCAGACTCGATATAATTACATCTGCACTCCCGCCCGCGCGCCACACAACCTACCACTCGACTTACTTAGAGTAGACGTCACATCGCATACAGAGACATTCCAACATTCCAGTGCGTGCGCAAACACTCATTTCAAACATCTATCAGCCAAGGACTTCCACAAGGACTTCCACAAGACACTCGCTACGGACCGGGTCTATTCCCTACCAACGACCACCTTCCTCTCTCCACGCCCACAATACCACACGGCTGGTAGTTGGCAACCTCATACTGTAGTACAGCTCTGGATTCAGCCACGGCGTGGTCACTGTCTCGCGAGTGGATAATGGATTCATAACCGCACCATTCCCCGTTCTTTTGGCCAGCATTCCTCGACCTGCTTGATGATCCCCATACCCGGTCTTTGAGATCAATCGATCAACACTCACCATGTTTGAACACTTCACCTTCGGCGCGCAGGCGCAAACAAACTACGACGAAGATATATCGGCCTCACCCACCGACACGACCTTCCCTTCTCCAATCGAGGCACCGCCACAATCCGTCTCGGATCCTTGGGAATCAAGAGGAATCAACGACATTGTAAATCAATTCGGCAATTACTCTCTCTCCCACGACAGCGAAGAGCCACAACAATCAATATGGCCAGACTCGCAATTTCCTAGTCCGGATTTCGACCCCGATCCCTTCACAGAGGAAGAATTGACATACGTTTCAACGACTCGCGGCATGGCCAGAGTCCCCCACAATATTCACTCCATGCCCAACACTCCCCTCATGTCGCCTTCGCAAAACGGCTCAGTCGCATGTAGGAGGTTACAAAGGCAACTCAACGTGCAACTACAAAGTTGCTCAACGCACATGCGGGATATTAATGCATTGGTGGAAGACATGATTGTCAGCAGTTCGCAATGCAGACTACACAAATCAACATCGCGGCCCTACCTCTCGAGTCCGCCGCCTAGCAGGGACGGCAGTGACGCGCTGGTAGTCGATTCCACTGAATTCGACACGCGTCCAGTAATTGTCGTAGACGAAGATGAGGGATTTGGGGATTTCGAGGACCCAGCTATAATTATGAAAGAGGATCTTTCGCTCAGGAGAGCAAGCACACCGAGTGGGATCCGCAAATACGGCGCACTAAAATACAGGGCGAGCGCGGAATGTGTCGGAGGAAACGCAGTCATAGGTCCCAACGGACGAAAGAAGGTTCGATGCTTACCGAGAATGCGGAAACGCAAGGTTGTCAGGGTGCCGGAGTGATTATTCATTGTTGTTTTGGGGTTGTTATGATACCATGGAATGGAGTACACGGTGCATGGGGTTAGATGGCGTTATACACCAGTGCAAGCAATTGCAATTTTGGGATGGGACAAGCACGGGACCCACGGACATGGGTTGTATGAGTTATGTGGATGGGAAAGGATGGGACGAGGGTAAGGATATTATATACGGGATGCATGACAGCCGCATTGAGATGATAATGCTGCTTGTATAACGATCATCTGAGCAACGGATGACAAGAAGTACGATAACAAGTATTTAATATACATATAATCAAATCAACCGCACAGCGGTACACACTATTTACACTCATTCCCTCCATCGTCCTCATCATGTGAAATTTCCCTAAATCGTACAAGTAACAAGTAACATTCCTCAAGTGAGGCAACGAGGCTCTTCGGTCCAAACCCCAAAACTTTCGGCCGAAGGTTTCACGTCGGCCGAGAATTGATTAACGTTTAGGTTCCACGAACTCGCTTCATTGGGTGAAAGAGGGGTTTGTTGCATGTCGCTCGTCGGCCGACGGTTGGGAGACCCGAACCTGATTACTGTAGCATCTGTCGCTTTGGGATTTGGGAGTTGATGGTGGGGTGTGTGGGGAGGGTGTTGGGTGGGTGTTGGGACTGCTGGTTAGGTGAGGTACGAAGTTCTATTCCGTGCAAATTGCTGGTGCGGATTTTGGGGTGGTTCTTTTGGGTTATTGCATTTTAATCGTTGATCCGGGGATCTCTTTTTTTTTTTAAGAAGGGGAGATGCAGTCTTGGAGTCTTGGGTTTGAGTCTGAGGCATTTTGTTTTTTGTTTGAGACTCCTGCCATAGATGTCTCCTTTCTCGCTGGAAGAGCTGCTGTTTTCTGCCCAAAGAGCGCTCTTCCTCTCTTAGTTGGGAAATCCTTTGCAGACTCGCTGTCTCAAATCTCATCATGCTATGCTATCAAAACAAAAACACATCAATCCACACAAAGACTTTGTTCGACAAGAAACCCCTTTCAGCCCCTGCACTTCCCCTTTTCAAACACCTATTGTGCATATCCTCACACAAAGAACATGTTTCTTCAACAAAGACATACTTTGCACATGTTACAACAATGCACGAAACACCATTACTTAGCAACCCATCTCCTTTCTTTCCCCTTTTTACCTTTCACTTAAACCCATTTTCAAACAACACACCAAAATGCCACAAACCCTCCCCAAAGAACCTCCTATACCCATCGACCTAGAAACCCCCTTTTTCCACTGCGCTTCCGCTTCCCTCCTCAATACCCGCACCACCACGCCTTCTGATGACACCTCAAAATTTGACATAGTGCCAGCTTGCAAGGTTGAGAAGACGGGACCTGGGAAGGAAGATGGTGGGGGGTTTGAGGAGGTGGTGGGAGGAGTGAAGAAAGAGGTGAAAGAAGATAAAGTGGAATATGAGGTTTGGGGTTGGGAGAGTTTAGGGTTCCTGATTTGAGGGTTAGGAGGTGGGGTGGATTGCGGAAGGTTGAGGTCGAGGGCCGTGGCGAGAAAGTTTGTGGGGTGGACGGGAAATGAAAGTTTTGCTTTGAGGCCTTCTTTGAGGTTTGGATGTTAAAGGGATGGGTGAGATGGGTTTGAGTGAAGAACTAATTCACTGCCGGTCTCACTAAGTTCGTCACGCGTGTGTTGGGATTGTGTATATAAAAGAGAGAACCTGGTGTTTGAATAACGAGCAACTATCCACTGCTGAAGGAAGGAAGAGTCCTTCTTATTTGGAGCTAGGATTTGGGGAAGTCTTGCTTTTCCATAGTATAGTAAGAAAAGAATCTTGGGGGCAACAGCATTGTACGGGTCCGGCTGCGAATTTTCTGTAGAAGAGTCAAAATGAATGAATGAATGGAGTTTTGATTGACAGCATATCTGAGCTTGACAACAACTTCTCTCTAATGAAGGTTTTGCGGCATTATTCAATAAGGCAGTATCAAACTGTCAAAGTGTTGACATGCATACTAGTAGTAGAGGAAACTAGCCCATGCCCCAGTAAGGGTGGGATGTTCGGAAGGATACACGACAGCGACAGCCTGTCGATCTCAAGGGGAGAGGAACTTGAATAGTGAGAGCCATTCGAAGTCTTGGAACTGACTTCCTCATGGCGTATCGTTCGCTGTTTTTCATACGTATAAATGTCTGCAAGTAGGAGGACAGGAGGTAACTGAGGCGTCGAAGGATGCGACAAAATCTTCAAGCACTCGGGTGGATGGTCCCATACAATTCCGATCTCTAATGAAGCAATGATTAGAACCAAGGTATGGATTGCAGCTAATGGATATGCGTGATGAAATATCAGAAAATCTAAACAAAGTTGACTTCATGCGAATCCTTGATAGCAAGTTATTCTTTCACTGTATGTCTTGTATGAATAAATGAATGAACACACAATTTTTGGAATTAAAACCGATCCACTGAGAGATTGTAGCGTAGAAAAGTTCAATGCTCGTTATGAGACCCCAAACCACTAGACAATGCATTCACCGAGGGCCTCTGAGAGAATATGGGAAAGGATTGCAGTTCATTTAGTTACCTGGCCTTCCAACCCCAAATCGGGATTTATATAGTAAGGGGAAAATTTATGGAAGTAAATAGCGAAGTTCGTTTCGTAAACTGAAAGGTTCAATCATAGAATCAGGGGCTGAATGTTGGGAATTGGAGCTGTCTGGGGGGCTCGCTAAATTATAGGGGCTGGCTCGAGGGTCCTCGTGCGAGTGCTGGCCGAAATTTCGATGACCAAGCTGTTTGGGTATAAGCTTTCTGGTTCTGCGATATTTCTGGGCTTCGAGACATGTAGTACTGCTACAGCTGTCAGGTTGTGGCGTCGTCTTCGTACAGTAGCACAGGGACCTAGCTGACTCAACTTCTGGAGTCTATTTCGAGGAAGTGATGCTAAGTAGAATTCTGGTATTGAATACCTTTTTTTTTGGTCAAAATATAGAAATATGGAGCGTAAATAGTCGCATAAAAAAACCACCACATCAGTTCTCCTCACCTGCGCAAACCATCAATCTCGTGATCTCCCCCTTAAGACCTGTCAAGCTCTGCTCTGCGATACTCCTTCCAATACACCAACACCTATCTCTCGGGTGTGAACATTCATTGTCCTTATTATGCTTAATCCTGTCCGTATTGAACACCACCAGCACCCGCTCTAACATCATACCGTGAAAAAACCGCAACGGCATCTGCTTATAAAGCTCACCCGCGAACGACGCCATTTTAGCCTTACTATTTTTCAAAACCAGTGCGGATGGGTTCTTCGGCCGATACAGCTGCCCCATCCGCGGTCTTCCATTGGCAAAAGTCCCAATGACCGGTCTCTGGTTACCCTGCCCTCCCCATCCCCCACATGTAAAAGTGATAACAACGTTCAGTTGCCGTAGAGCCGGCAACCTATCCTTTGCGTTATCGATTACCCTGAATTGGGAACAGTACGGACAGCTGCAATCTAACCTCCTATGGGCCCATCCATTACCAAAACGAGAATACTCGGAAGTATAAAACCCATCTCGCAGATCGGACTCTATTTCCACATTCAAGCAGAAAGTTAAGTTTCGGAGCCTCAATGGGTCTAAGCTGAGCTTCGGTGAGCGGATGATGAAGGCCCTAAAAACAAACTCGTGATTGATGACAAGATCGAGATGATTTGCGAGGAGAGGCTGTGCTTCCGTGTAGATTTGACGATTGGTGCGGAGCCATGCCAGGCCTTTGGATGTGGGTTTCCCCTTGATGCGAGGAGCAGTAAGTGGCCTCGAGCTTAGAGCTGTAATCGTGCCTATGGAAAGTTCCGATTTGTGTGTTTCGTAGAGCAGAATTGGGTCTGCTTCAATGACGGTCTTCCAGATGAGGGTTCGAATTTCTACTGGCAGGGAGAGTAGCATGGATGATCGCGGGGCCTCGTGATGTTGGATTATGGGTTTCCTTTGTCTTGCCATTGTCTCCTTTATCTGAACTCGCGAAGCTGAAAGAATGGCCTGATGAGTTGAGAAGGTTTGTGTTCTTTGGGGGGAGATAAGGCTGAGAACTTGACCATGAAGACGTTGCACTCGCTTGCAGAGTCATCTTATGTCGTGCTGCCCGTCGCTGACCAATAGCCACATTGCATGCCTATATCCCTGACAACCCTTTAAATAACGGCCGGAAGCCATTTTCGTGCGACCTCATTGACGATGACCCCAATGTTTTCCGACATCTCCGTCTTTCTTTTATCTACGTTCAAGCTCTGCAGCTCCAACACCACTGACGGATCTAAGATGCTTCTCACGATAGTTGCTCCGTTGCCTGGCTCTCGCGGACACAGACTTGACGGAGATAGTATGCCTCGCTGTGAAATAAGTATATATTGCAACAATTATCTCAAGCAAAGTCCATCATTACAACCTCATCACATCCTCACTATAAACATACAGCGCTTTAACACATACACTGTCCCCGAAAAGTCTTCGAGCAACTCAACTTCGCACCGAACCATCCAGTAACCCAAATTTCCGAAATGGCCAGTCAAACTATCCTCGTAACAGGAAGCACAGGTTTCCTGGGCAGTCACATCGTAGACCAACTGCTCCAGAAACCCCAGAATTACACAGTAAGTACTTCAACCCCTCTCCAAATCCAAAACTGACCACAGCCCAGATCCGACTCGCAGTCCGCACTGAAGCCAAAGGTCAGGAAGTCCTTGAGCTTCACCATAACAACCCTCGCCTTCAACTCGCCATTGTGTCCGACATGCAGGGCTCTGCCTCCTTTACCGAAGCAGTGAAAGGCGTCAGCGCAATAATCCACAGCGCAAGCCCCTTCATCATCGCCTCCGACAATGTGGAACGTGACCTCTTCGAACCATCCATCAACATCACGACTGCTGTCCTCCAAGCCGCTCACCACGAAGCCAGCATCAAGCGCATCGTCCTCACCAGCTCTTTTGCTGCTGTCGTGGACCTGAATCGCAGATTTGATGAAGAGTATGCGTATACCGAGAAAGACGTAAACAACTTCCCCAAGGAAGATGCCTTGAGAAATGTTCCGATGTCTTACGAAGTCGCCAAATCACTAGCCGAGAAAGCAGCTTGGAGTTTCATGGAGACTGAGAAGCCGGGCTTCGATCTCGTGGTCTTCAACCCGGTGATGATTTACGGCACCCCGCTTCAGAAGTTCGCGACCCCGCTGGGAATCAACACGTCGAATATGCTGGCATATACGCTGCTCTATAAGGCCATGCCGCCCAACCCATTGTCATTTTTCGTGTAAGTCCAAACAAATGTTCCTTTGAAGATGACAAACACTAATGAGTAAAACAGTGATGTGAAGGATGTCGCCAAGTTGCACGTCGCGGCTCTGGAAAACTGGGAGGCGAGCAACCAGAGGTATATCCTCAGCGCGGGCTTCTATTCATGGCCGCAAGTCATCAAAGCAATCCGTGCCAAGTTCCCAGAGCAAGCCGCACGCCTTGCCGAGGCTGCCGATGTGTTGCCTCCTCCTGGATCCATTGATGCTTCCAAAGTGAAGAAAGATTTCGACTTCGAGTTTACTGGGTGGGAGGAGAGTATTGTTGATGGATCCGTGAAGACCATGCTTGAAATGGAGAAGGACTTCAAGGCTGAGGATGTGGAGAAGTTTATTGGAGTCTTGAAATCTATGTCTAACTCACTTGAGGGGCACTAGCTGTGGAGAATGTTGAACTGCGAGTATTGACTTGCGGATGTTAATTGCGAATGAGGAATTGCTGATGATAATTCTGCTCTACTGGGAGCAATTCGGTCATTCTTACCAATCTATAAGTCCTATATATCATTGCGTCTCAGAATTAAAAGTTACAACTGGTGTATCTGACAATAGTAGATGTTGAGAGCAAAAGGAAATCCAAAGCGAATATGCGCCGGCCATCTGGGCGTCCATATCCTCTGGTGAATGAGACCAACGCGACAGTTCTGGTAGATCTTCCAGTGAAAGAGTGAATTGCCACTTGATAGCAACCCAATCGATAGGCTGCGTTCTCCTGGCATGCAACGAAGAAAACACAAATGGATCCCAGCTCTGGAAACCGTGAGGTAAATATTGAAGGCATCCAACAACAACCTCCAGATTTCTCCATTATGTCCCTGCAAATTTTCAGGTTCTGTGATTGACGTTCGACCGTGCTCCAGCTCTATCAATAAATACATGTCGAATAGGTAGCCTGGTCTCGCGATTCTCTAGAGTGAATCATACACATCTATCCCTAGCCCCGACATATGAAAGCGTTACGAGCTTCTCTTGTCAGCGATGCAAGACCCGAACAAATTACTGAGGAGTCTTGTGCCAGGATTTTAAGCCGTTTGGGGGTTGAATTCTACCTCTTAGCAGGGCAGTGCGTCCTCTGTGCGGCGAAGGGGCACAGGATCTGTGCGTGGGTAAACAGGTCGAGATATAATGACCAAGGACAGACAAGAATGGTTCATGCCCGGAGGTGGCAATTACAAGATTTTGTACGGAGCACGCACTTGCCAGAGTGGAAGATTCACCGATCGCAAATGTAATCTCACGAGAAAGACTGACAGCAAAGGAAGTCCCGACTATGACGACTCCCCTTCTTGATCACAGAGATCCGACGAGCACCTCACACACGAACCCGGTACGTCCTGCTTACTGGCAAATGGAGTACATCCGCACGGGGGCAAAGACTCGCGAGCATGCTCCCAACTTTCCAGAAACGAGGCTTATTACTAGACGAAAATGTCAACCAGAGCACGTAATTATAATTATTGGGGAAATCCCTTTCATTGTTAACTTTCAGCTGGCGAAATGTCGCCTAGAAGTATATCATACCACCACAGGCACAACGATGAACATTAAATGGTAAAATATCCAATTCTCTATTGATTCTCATACAGCGCATAGTTATACGGATCCGATCCAACGACAGACCAGTCGACCCACCCAGCAGAAGCAAATGTCATTGGAAAAACGAAAATCACGAAAGGCAAGGAAATGATTGTCTGTTTAACACCGGAAATGCTCGCACGCACGCACGGGCAGAGAAGGAAGTTGGAGACTCATTCCCCTACCGTCCCTCTTTATACCCTTTCTTTTCCCAAGAGACCAGTCTCCAGCTTTACAACCCTTGGAGCTCTCCTTATGTACAGGTTCGTGGCATTATCAATTAAAGCAATGCAGCGCCCACCAGCGAGAACATAACAACAACACCAGAGACGATCATGGGTCGGACATCCATAGGAGTGAGGGAAGAAGCAGCGCTCTTCTTGCCAGAGCCTGTGGCGGTGGAGGCGCCTCCAGATGCTACGGCAGTGACTGATCCAGAGCCTGGCTTGGCAGTGCCAGTTGAGGTCTCACCAGCGTTCTGGGATCCAGCACCCTTAAGACCAGGACCAGTTCCAGCACCACTCTTCATCATAGCAGCGGCCTTAGATGGGATAGCTGGGAGAGAATCATCGGTGACGTTCCAGGTGGAAGACTTGGCAGGGCAGCCTGATGCGCCACCGGTGGAGTTGTATCCACCATCACCCTGGGGGTTGGAGGTCTTGGAGAAAGCTTCCTGGAGAGCTTGGAAATCTGGTCCCTCGGAAACAGAGCTACCGCTGATGGTGACGAGACCGTACTTGCTTCCTTCCTCGGAGTATTCGTAGACAAGACCACCGGAGTATACAGAGGTCATGTCGGTGCTGTAGAGAGATGCAACTTCCTCGAACTTACGGGTATTGGTGTTGCAACCATACTCAGACAGGCTTGAAAACAGTCAGCTTACATTTCTATCGAGATCTAGAGAAGTTTGCTTACAAAATGGGTAGACCGTATCCAGTGAAGTTCTTAACCTTCTGGTCCCAGCCGGAAGTAGTGAACGAGGAAGGATCACACCAAGAGTAGTCGTTGAAGGCGAAGAAGTCAGAACGCTCATCATCACTACCACAGTTCATGTATTCGGCCATTTCCTTTCGGTTGGAGTTAACATCAGCAGCAGAGTATCCGACGGGGATTTGACGGTATCCACGGCTACCAATGTACTGTCTCATATCACGAGTGACAGCTTTGACGTATGGCGCAGCGGAGGTGGTGGAATCGTCATTGATGACCTCATTTCCAGAGAAGAAAGCCAAAGTGTTTGTGTAGTTTGCGAACGCATCGATAGTGGCAAAGATGCTCTGCAAGTACACAGCATTGTAGGATGGAGCAGGTGTGGCACGGTTCAACGAGTACTTGGGGGTGTTGACGTCGAGAACCAAGTAGATACCGGCATCCTCAAGCATCTTCATGCAGGTGTCATGGCTGGCAGTGTTATCGACCGTGTAGATACGGACAGTGTTCAGGCCCAGCTTCTTGAACTCTGCGATATCACGGGTGCAAGTGGCCTCGTCGGCGATAGGATCCTCCAATGTGGACGATCCACCTGGTTGCCAATCAACACCCCGCATGTAGAAACGGCTGTCTCCCTGGAAAAAAGCTGTTGTTGCATGTTAGCAATTGTTGCGATTCGGAGTACAATAGGAGTTGTCGTACCATTTCCCTTGACGGTGATGGGCTGCATGCTACCGGAGGATGACGAGGATGATGCTCGTGCGACCAATTCTTCAGAGGGAGTTGGGGAGGCGAGGACAGCGGCAGCAAATGCTGCAACGGAGGCGAAGGTCTTCATGGTGTAGAAATGTGTGTTGATATCGGATTGATGAAGGCTTTTCTAAATCAGACGAGATGTCGAGAATTCACACGAAATTGGCTGTAAAATAAAAGGCGATGGATGGACGTCTCAAGAGAGTGAGAGATGCGTCCGAAGAAGGTTGGATTAAGAAGGTGTATTAGAAAAGGCAACAACAAACGAATGATTGTGCCTATATGCAGTTGAAGTAATTGGTGATGTCGTTGAAAGTTGGGAGGAAAGAGAGGAGAGGAGCAAGCACGATGGAGAAGAAGGGAGGGCAAGCACGAGAGATGAGGGCTGCAGGGGCTGGATCGACTAATCCGTCTGCAACACTAGGGGCACGCACAGGACAGGATAGTCAGGAGAAAACACTGGGGGGCGGGTGCTTGGCAGGTGGACCAGCGTTGATCGGGAAAGCCAGTGAAAACATAGGGATGGCAAGAAAAGGGGGGCAGGGGGTCTTGGCAGCTTGCCCAGCACCTTTTCAGCGGATCTCAAGGCTTTCTATTTTCACGACAGCGTACGAATGGCGCCGGGAACGTCGACTCAAGCTCGTCAAGAAACACCAAGCAGTGGCCAAAAAGCTTCCCTTGGTGGATATTCTCCTTACTCACGTCCAGCACTGCCTCACCGCACACGACTGTCGTCGTTTCACAGGCGCTGTCGTTGCGAACATCCTCATCTCTTTGTTCGCTCTCATTCACATGTCCATCAGAAGCCTCTGCCAAATCACTGTCCGGCTTCTCATCTTGATGGACGCGCAAATCTAGCGAGATTGCAACTCATCCGTTTGATGCATCCACTTCGCTGCCCTCGTCCATCCAATAATTGGCTTCCTTCCTTCTTGGTCCCTTCCCCGGCATTGAATGCCCCTCCAAGAGCGGGTTTCATCAGGGGCAGCATCTCGCAAATCAAACTGGCGCCCGCCGAAGACTGTGGATTATTTCGTCATTGAGGATGCAGCCGTTCTTAATTATTATTTCGATGTATAACTCATCGTCGTTCCTGATGCACTTTGATACCGCTCGCCTTGATTGTGTCGACACGCAGAAATATGCAGAGATATTTTTAGATGTGTTTGAATTTTCAGGATTTCTGAGTTAGGAGGCTAGAAATTGCCACTTTCAAGACTTCTGATACGGGCTTGGCGGTGTTGTGCTGGCGACTGGCCAACACGAAACATTTCCCAGAAAAATGCTTTGGATTTCAAGTTTTACGCTAAACAGCGCATTGTTTGAAGTCAATCAAGCTGATTCCAAGTGTTTTCTTCCGAGACATTCGAAACAATTGGCTGTTCTAAATTTGCAGCCTCTGACTGTGCTCGTATTTCTCTCGTAATCGCGCACCGCACGTGTTTGCCTCCTTCGCTCCAGCTGTGCCTTCTCAAGCCACTCAATCTGGACCACGAAGGAAGTAGCAATCTACAATGTTCCCGCAGTGCTTCTTCTTCAAGTTGCTTCTTGTCCATCGCGCTTCCCTTTCACATGAAATGTTTGTCAAACTGGTCGAATTTCTCCTGCGTCGTTCAACATTTCGTATTACTAAAATAGAAATTGCCTCCGAGGAGGCTTTTTTAATCCTTTTTTACCTGGAAGTTTATTTTGTTAAGACTTTCTGATTCTCAAATTTTACACAGTGGTGATTTAATATCAATACATGTCTCTCCCTGCACAAGCCTTCTAATGGTCTATCTCTTACTTTTTGTTCCATCACCTTTATTTATGTACTTTGATATTGTGTTTGTTTACGACGTCAGGCCCCGAAAAGTTCTCAACCAGCTTTTGCCGATGTCAGAAGTAGTTGATCATGTCGACGGAGGAACTCTGGGATGCCGCATCTATGAAACATCGTATTCCATTTTCATTCACAGGTTTCCACCGACCTAGGTATCTGCTTTTTGGAAAGCGAATACATCAGTATGAAGCATCGATGGAGTCTGGAACTTTAAAGTAGGGAAAGAGAACACTCTGTTACCAAACAATCATCCACAGGTACAGCTGAGTCTTGCGTCGAAGCTAATCATCCAGTCTCTCTGTCGCGAGGAGGTCTACGGCACTGCAGAGGAAGCGGTCTTAAATCTCTTTTTGTGGTCCCCGAAAGGAAACTGCGTCTCACACGTTGCTGCAGCACGAGTATGTATGTAAGGGTGTGCTTGAGAAATGTGTCACGAGAACGCCCAGGTTTAATAAGTGTCACACGAAGATTCAAGAGATGTGAGTACTTGAGCAAGCGGGCAAGTTTAGATAATGTGAAAGTCAGCCCGTCTTGCATCAACCCGGCACGCCAACATGACAATTGCTCAAGTCTCCCCTCTTATGGAAGCAGTGCCACCCAAGCTCTACGGCGGCACCGAGCGAATCGTTGCTTATCCGACGGACAAACTAGTCGAGCTGGGCCATGATGTGACTCCTTTTGCCAGCGGCGATAGCATAACCAAAGCTAAATTCGAGCAAATCTGGCCACATGCCCTCTGTCTCGATACCAAAATGCAGGATCATCTGGCCCCGCATGTCATTATGCTAGAGAAACTTGCACGCCGGATCAAAGACTTCGATATTATTCATCTCCACACTGAACATCTAGGCTATCCTATCCTCACCCGCTTGGATGTGCCATTTCTGGCTACATTACACAACCGTATGGATCGGATCGAGATAGAGCGCGTCTACGAGACCTTCCTCGATGTGCCTGTTGTATCGATCTCTGATTCGCAACGAGAGCCGATCCCGTTAGCCAATTATATCGATACAATCGATCATGGCCTACAGCGAGATCTTTTGACTCTCGGCCCAGGCAAAGGTGGATATCTGGCCTTCATTGGTTGGATCTCTCCCGAAAAGGCTCCAGACGTAGCAATCCGCATTGCCGGAGCAGCGGGCATGAAGATCCAGATCGCAGCCAAGATTGACAACTTTGACCGTGCCTACTTCCACGAAAATATTGAGCCAATGTTCGCGCTTCCGTATGTCGAATATATTGGGGAGATTGACGAGGTCCAGAAGGCGGATTTCCTTGGAAATGCTGTCGGGCTGTTGTTCCCAGTCGCCTGGCCCGAGCCGTTCGGTCTTGCTATGATCGAAGCAATGGCCTGTGGCACACTAGTAATTGCCTTTCGTTGCGGTTCGGTGCCTGAAGTGTTAGAGGAGGGTGTATCGGGCTTCATTGTTGAGAACGAGGAGCAGGCCGTTGCAGCCGTGAATAAGCTGGCTGAGCTCAGTCGTCCAAATGTTCGCAAAGCATTTGAGGATCGCTTCACTGCCCGGCGTAGGGCTGAGAATTATGTCCGACTGTACCAGAGCCTCGTGAGAGCGAAAGACTAGGTCGAAGGGAGGGTGATCGCAGTTCTTGGTGACTTGATGACACCTCAAGCTTCATAGGTTATAGGTCGTATAGCAACATGCTTTTAACTTCAAGAGTAGTTCTGAACTGCTTTGTAACGAACGTCCATGTTCTCTGATTTGCATATTATACATTGTAAGTTTGAACATCTGATGTGAAGTGAAAAATCCCCAAAGCTTAGCTACCCAAGTGGGTGTCATTGTCGGAAATCAGAGGGCCGACAGAGACTCTTATCGTCCAACTGAACCCAATCATCACTCCCCACACATCTCTGGCACCAGAATAACCCCTGGGGATCATACTTCTGTTTGATCTCATACAATCGCGGATAATTGGGTCCGTACAATGACGTTTGCCAATCTGGTTCAAAGTAATCACACTCATTTAAATAAGCTCCCGTATCCGGCGACAAGTCGCGCAGAGGCTGAGTCCTGTTCCAGGTAACGTCTTGGAAAATCTCGTTCACAGAGGTTTGATCAAGCGTCTCATCCCAAGCTTCGATGATAGCCAGGTGTAAAGTAGTGTTTCGCCACGCTGGAGTCATACCAATTAAATCAGGGTAGTAAGACGGCACTTGATTTGACGCGGTGATGCTGCCGGAGAAAATTACTGGATTCTGCAACTTGTGAGCATGCCTCTGTACCCAAGATTTCGAAGTACTTACTGTAACTTTAGCAGATGAACCAATGCTAGCAAGTACCTCTGTGACGCGTCCGGCATCAGATAAGGATTCTGTGGAAAGCAGTCGAGAACCCATCGTCGCAGCAGGTGCACCGACATCCTCGGGTTCCTTGAGGCCATATGCGTCTATGAAACTCGCATACCACGAAACTTGTTGGCCGTAGGAAAAGACCGAAGATTGATTGTTCAAGCGATCCATAATTGGCTGCATCAGCGACTCCACGGTTCCGTTCGGTTTATCGTATATGTACATCGTCCATGAGAAAATGAAGGTCGGCACCACTGGGGGGACATAGAGGAAATAATAACCTGCCATTCCGGCGGCATTGAGCCTGGGCAATTCGGTATGAATGTATCCCACCATATTCCAGAACTCATTCTCCTTAGAGGGATCCAGCAAAGTCAAGTCAAAATTGTGGTTGGTCGTTTGCGGGGTCGGATAAGCTCGAACGACGGCGGAGATGAGAACACCAAACGTGCCACCACCTCCACCGCGGGTTGCAAAGAACAAATCCTGGTTCTGGTACGGATTTGCGATCAAGACCTGCCCATCAGGACTGACGATAGTGGCTTCGAGGAGGTTGTCAGCTCCCATACCATAGGTGCTGCTGAGATAGCCGTGGCCGCCACCCGTCATCCATCCTGCGAGGCCAACATCCTAGTACTGTGAGCGTTCTAGCTGAAAAGAGGTGAAGAAAGGGTGAGCGCACTGTGTTTCCTCCCGTTACAACAATAACGTCTTGCTTAGCAATTTGATTCAGGACATCTATGCCTGTCTCACCGGCACCTACGCGCACAGCCTGCAACGTATTATTCACAGTGCAAGACGTTGGTTTGAAGTTATTAATGTATTCAACGCCTCGAAGGTTGTGAGTCCAAATCCTAATTAGGTGTGAGCTCGGTGATATCTTCAATAATAAGGGGCCTTACGACAAGCTTCCATAGCCCGTACTCCTGATTCAAGAAGTTAGTATAATTAACTTGAGAAGAGGGGAGCATTGAACTGACTTTCCCAGAAAATTATGCCCAGTGTTCTTCACAATCACTCTAATATTCCTCTGCGCCGCGAATTTCAGGGCCAGACTGACTTGCTCCGCTTGCGTTGCATTGACAACATAAACGGGGAAATTCCCAATGGTACAGCCCGCCTTTCCAGCGCCTGGGTTGCCGTTGATGTCGGTGCCGTTTGGAAAGATAGGGTTGCAGGAGTTGTTCGTCCAAAAAGTATAGTCGATGCTGACAGGATCTATCGCATGCCATGTAGAATTGGGCCATTGCTCGAGTGCGACATTGCAGAGAGATACGTCGTAGTTAGGTTGTTCCGGGTAACAGACTGATCCGGGGGGAACTGCCTGAATCAATGCTCCAGAGAGAGATTCATTGAATGACGACCATTCTGTGGTGCTGGGCCAGCAAGACGAAGTCGGAGCCTGGTCTTTGTGTCAGCAGAAGCTTTCGTATAGATGAGCGGTAGACGTACACATTTACATTCAGATTGGCTAGATGCAATTTGAACGAGGCTGCTAAGGGCCAGCAAGGAGAAAATCTTGATCATGATGCCACAATTTCGTCGAAGGTCAGAGGATACTGGGATCTCGCAATACAGAACACTCAAAGAAGAGGATTGAAGTAGTAAGAGAAGACGGAGAGAAAGAACTCACGTATTTATACTTACTTGAGAGCAGGCATTGGGTCATTCAACCCAACCTCCAGTTCAGTGACTCGCGGCGTACTTTGCACTGCTAGGATAGCAAACGCGTACGGGAATTACTTTCATGCCCTTTGATACTTCGCCGCTGCCATCAACACGCGTATTATGCAAGAAGTTACCTCTGAACCATTTTTGATAGTCGTAATTTGTATCCAGTTGCAGGCAGTGTTGAGCCCGAAGTCCATGAGCCTTGAATACGCGTGTTACGTAATCAGAAGCTAAACTCCTTTCGTGTCTTGTTTTTGACGTAAAAATAAAAGTGGAGATAGGGGAGGGGATACAGAGGAGGCTTACTTTCAAAAAACAACCGGATTTTCTATGATTTACGCATGAGTGCCTGTTTTAATGTGTTGGCGCCATCCGCGCCCCTGTATTCCGGGCGTTCCGTAGTCTTACAGTATTTTGAAGTTGAGCTACCTACCACCTCCCTAAACACATCATCTCCGAAACAACATGCTCCGTAGACGCCATAAGAAATCCAAGCGGGGTTGTTTGGAATGGTAAGTCCTACTAACTCGTCCCGTAATTCATGTTCTATGGAAAATTTAAAACTAATATGGACGATCAGCAAACGGCGACATGTCAAAGTAAGTCTCCTCTCTCAACGCATCCGCTTGTGTCATTTTCATCCTCCTGACTTATTAGTGTGATGAAGCTCGCCCGGTTTGTCGTTTATGCGCAGTGTCCCTGCGCAATTGCGAGTATCCGTCTCAAAGCCCACAGCAAGATACATCTCCACCTATCACATCAAATTGTGACCAGCATAACGAATTGCCACACAGCCCTATCAGGCAAATCGCTTCTTCACCAGACAAGCCTGAGTCTAGCAATCCTCCTGTCCCATTGGATCCCTTGAAACATCTAACGGGCCATGACGCTTCTACCATATCAGATATCGAGACCCTCAATCTCGACCACATGGAACTAATCATCCACCTCATCAGCGACAAGGACATATATAGTCTCGCGACTAAAGTCGGTGAATACTCACAAGGCATATCATTCGCGCTCAATACCGGCCTCTCATGCCCGTATCTTCTCTACCAGCTGCTTGCATTTTCTGCCCGCCACCTCGCACACTTACAACCCTCGAAGTCTTCAGCATACCTCAACCGCGCCGTCGCACTCCAGACACGAGCGATCTCTCTCTTCAAGACACTTTGGACAGGGGATATCAATCCTTCTAATTGCACCGCCATACTCCTTTTCTCATCCATTCTAGGCCACCACTTAATTGCCGATATGCTAAGCAAGCGCCATTCCAAGGGATTGGAAGAATTTCTACCGGAATATCTGCAGTGCCTGGATCTGCACAAAGGGATATATACCATAGCAACAGCCGCGTGGCCGATGCTCATGGAATCAGAGCTTGGGCCTGTTCTGGCTGATAGCTCACAATTTACCTCGCAGACGCCAGCTCTTGGGCGGGACTGTCGTGCTCTTGTCGAGCTTGTGGACCGGCTTGGCGACGAAGAAAAAGATGCTTGCCGGGAGGCCATAAGGTACTTGCAGATTGGACTTGATGCCATGGGCCCGAGTGAGCCGGATGTTGTAGACTTAGAAGGCCGTGAGAGAAATGTTGAGATGACGGTCTTGTGGCCTATGCTTGTTCCACCGAAGTTCAAGACGCTGTTGGCTGCCAAGAGGCCCGAAGCGTTGATTTTGCAGGGACATTACGCACTTTTGTTGCATTATGCTAGAGATATGTGGCAGGTTGGCGATGCAGGTTCGTATATGCTGAGGATCATTGCGGACTATCTTGGGGAATCTTGGAATCACTGGCTGCTGGGCCCGCTGGAAGTACTTGCTCAACATCGGAGTTAGACAACATCCTTTAGACCCTAGTCGTTGGAAGGATGGTGTCAGCTTGCAAAACCTAACCTGGGTTGCTTCAAGTAAAACTTACCTACATGTATGAAATGGAATTGGATATCAGACAAGCCAGATATTTTGTTGAGTATCTTCTTTATCCTGAAGCAGCTTCATTGCCTTTTCACCTATAAACCTTCCTGGTAGCGAGCATGTCCCAACTATCTTGAAGTCTTCTCCATGAGACCGAAGGATAGAAAGGGCATATGACCCTAAGATGAACGCTACAAGGTCACCAGGTTTCAATATCTGCGGACCGAGGCCCCATCCCAATTGCGTCGTCTCGAAGACCACCCTCTTGTGGAAGCGTCCTCGATGGCTCTCGAAGAAGTCCCGAATGGCTTGACGGTTCCCGCCACCCACTTCTTCTGCCACTTCTGAATGGCTGGCTTTCAACGAGATTTCATCCAGCAAGAACGTGTGAACCTCGAGGGCTCTGTCTGATGGCCGGATATTCATGCACAACGAAGGTGACTTGGACCACACTTCACCTATCTTGGTCCTAGATATCCCAATCACTTCCAGACTACCCAATGTGTGCCACCGAGGAATCCAGCTTGGAAAGTCGTTCTGCTGTATCGTCTGACTGTCATGATCTACCGCCCCAAGGAGCGCTAGATCGCCATGCTGACGAATGAGAGCTTGTGCAGTGTCGATATAGACTTGTTCCAAGGGATAGGTTTTGCTGTAGTTCGGCGTGATTATAGGAGGACAATTTGGGTCGTTACATAGCGACATGTAGTTGATATATTTTCCTGGATCGTATGCATGCCTAAGGTGAGCTGCTGGATGACCCAGGAAAGCGTACACATAATCTCTGGGCACAGTAGCCTTGCATTTAGCGCCGTCGACGAGAAGTGTGAGAAAGGTGATGTGTGACCGATAATCCATGCTTTCCTTGCTGTCAGACCACCATCCATGATCGCTGTGCCGCCCATAGTTCTGCCAATTCGCAGCCGTGGTGTTGACTGTGGCGGGAGAAATATCGAAGGAATAAGTAGCAAGCTTTCCCTTACTCTCAAGCCACAGTGCGAATTCAACGAACTTGTTCACGCCCTTACTGTGTTCGCCCCACCAGAAAGTAGCTTTGTTACCAAGTCCGATCTCTTGCTGTACCCAGACACGCTGGAACCACTCCCGCTCATACAGCTTCGCAATGCCTTTCCAAGCGTCTTTGTCCAGATTTTCCACGGCCGCTTCATCCAAAGCTTCGCAAGAACTATTGTGCCAATAGTCAAGGGAGCGAGTACTCATCTCCTCGAATGCTGCTTGGGCGTATTCGCTATCTTCGTGTCCGAGCCAGACATGCACCCTGCCGCAATTCCAGTAGATCTGTCCCATGAGAGCTACCTGACTACTCCGCTCTGGAGTCTCGTCGTTTTCTTCGTTTTGATTGATGCAAAGTTGGTCAGCCCAGAGAGTATACTCTTTCTCTTGAGCTCTTCGGTCTCGTAGAAGACGAAGAACATCGCACAAATTCTTCCGTAATCGTAGTACGCCGCGTGGAGTGAATCCATCTGTGAGTCTTCAGCTCTACTCTGACTTCTAATTGGGCACCTTTACCTTCGTGAATAATCAGAACATCTTCATCATTCTCAGATTCTTCGCCCCAAACATAGGATATTGTATCATATTGGCGGCTTCTTTTTGGGCTGACTTTCGCCAATGAAATTGTTCTCAATCGCACGACGATCTGATCCTCCTTCTTATCGCTAGGGAGAAGGTCAAAGACACGGATCCAATGGCCTGAACCTCCTTCGTTCAGCGGTAGAGGCTCATACTTGTAGATTGGCAAATTTTTGCTCTCCATTTTCGAAGCGATTGCATGAAGAGTGTAAGTGTTCTGCGGAACAACTTAGACAATGGTACTAAGTCTCGTATATGGATGGTTAGCACAATGATGTCATAATGTGACGTGGCCCCTAACAGAATGTCCAATCTTATTCAGAGGTTGAACAGAACTGACCTTGTGTCAAAAAATTCATTCCCTTGCTTTGAAGATTCGTCGCTACTTTCGCCCCTCCTCCGCGGTAGAAAGGGTAATTGCAGCAAAAGGGGTAGCGAGGAAGGAGCCACCAGCTCGCGCGAGAAGTGGGTCTGAGACGGTGGGTACATATCCCGAAAGAAACACACCAGACGCGGAAAGCGCCATTGGCAAGCAATTGCATTTGTTGCAAGCATTGCAGTTTAGATTTTCGTCTGGTCTTGTTAGAAATTCGCGGGTGCCAGGCCAGGGCTCGGAATGTCATATCGATTCAATGATAGTCCCACGTGGTTCGATTGCTACATAATCGTCGCTTGTGGTAAGTCTGGTATGGTTGGGCAACTAATTTCTGACTATCACAACGCTGCATTCGTCGGTAAAGAAGTCAGAGTCGGTGAGAAGACGCTCTCCGGTAGGAACAACAAGGGTAGGATGAGTTGATACGAACACTGAGTCCCTAGATCTGCGCAACCAGGATCACCTGAAAATTCCAGAACGAATGACTGAATTCAACGATGGCGAAGTTTCAAGTGAGGGTAATTCTTCCCCGCATTGAATTGAATCTAATGGGAAAAGTTAGCGAGGAGACGCACTGGCTTTCCCGCCCATAAAAGGTAGATGAGCTTGAGGACGGGGTGAGCGTTGCAAAGCCTACGCAGCGACATCCCACACCTAGGAGTTGTACATTTCATACGGGTGTTCTCACTTGTTTTCCAAAATGATACTCCTCCCCTTTTTATAGCCTATCCTGCAGCAGCTTTCGGAAAAATATGTGAATGGATTCACTGAGCTTCCCACCCAGTAAGCCGGCTATAGGGGTATATAAACCACGCTTCAACCTGAGGGGGAACTCATCAACACCAAAACAGCGCCAAGACAAAGAGGGGTTTTAGAAGCGTTCGCCATAATGTCTCCATACTCCATCTTGAGACCTGAAACCCCATAACTTTCAATCAGAAATTCTACTTATCAACGCTAAAAGCTTAGAATGGAACACTCAACCCTGAAATTCGGTCGCGAAGACTTCCCTTGTCAAGAGAATATACATTCATATCCCACATATTCAGTTGGGATAGCCGACTAGGATGGAAAATCAACGAACAAGTTCATCCCAGGAACAACCAGTACAACATACTCTTCAACCAGACACGACACACCGTATCGATCCCCATGGCCTGAGTAGAAAAGGATCTGCCGCGCAGTGTAGGGGCCAAGATCCTCAGAAAGGAGGTAGCGCGATTCCTCTTCAAATGTCAGAGCTGCACCTTCCAATATTCGACATCAAGTGCGCTTTTATACTACGCACAAGTGAGCTGATTCACTCCCCACTTCTTTAAATGTCGAGGACTATAAAGACTTCAATCTTTCCTGTGAAGGACTGCAAGGGCGGATTATGGACCGGAATAAAAAGGAACATATTGCAAGTGGTTGGTGACGAACCCAAATGCAATATTCTGATGTAAAACTTTGGAATTACTCGCTGTTACTTCGGACATGAAGGCTGGAAGGATGCGAGAAGTCAATGAAAGCGTTCGGTCAACTGAACGTGCGCCGTCAGCGTAGAAAACGTTTGTTTGGAATTCGCCACTTGGCGTCGTCCAAAGGGAAGGATACATCAGAATGTCTGACACGAAGCCGCACTCTCGAGCCATAGAAGGATTCGAGGTTTCTGTAGACCTGGTTTGCATGGACCTCGTTGCCTGCTTGCTGCCAATATTTATAGTAGGTCATGACTTGCACTTGCAGTAACGTGACAATGCGTATAGCCAAAGACGAGGCGCGAAAGGGGTAAGGATATGAAAGAAAGGTAAGCAAGGGCCAAAAGGAAGATATATGTAAAGCCAGGTAACGATGTACTCAAGGAGTTCTTATCTAGCACCCCACCCCGCTTTCAAAAAAATCCTAGCCACCCAAAAATGGAAACGCCTCGCGATGCATGCACCACCCATCCCATTTTCCCATCCCATCCCAATCTCTATACAACCTGCACATAATTCGCCGGCACGCTCTTCGTCAAGCCACCCTTCTCAACCTCCGCCCACCCATCCCCAGGATCCTCTTTGATCAACACGAACCTTTCTCCCTCCGCCATACTGTGCTCGGCATCGCTCTGCGCTGTATACTCGTACAACGCTTCCACGTATTTCAATTTCTTCGCTCCGCGTTTGGGCGCTACGGCCGGTCCTTGCTTTTTGGCGCCGCCGACGGAGGAGCCTGAATTGGAATAGATGGATGAGGGGCGTGGGGTGACGGCGAGAATTTCGAGGTACGCTGTTGGTACTAGGCCTTCTTTCCAGCCGGATTTTACTTTGGTCCAGCCGCCATCTGCGATAGATGTTAGTCATGCTTGGGGGAAAGGAATATAGTAAAATCTTACCGTCTCCCTCGAGGATGGTGACTTCTTTGCCTTCGGCGACTGTTATCTCGCCGTCACCATTAGCGTCGTAACTGTAGAGCATCTTTCCTTTTTGCTCAGTAGGAAGAGAGGTTGCTGAGCCATTGGGTTGGCTGCCGGGAAGTTCGCTGACGTAGGCTGAGGGTGGAGGGGCAATAACCCTGTTCTTTCTCAAGGTATTTGGTCCTGTGACATTTGGTTTGAGCGAAGCTGGTCTATCGGGAGGTGCTTCCTCTGATGGTGACATGTGACCAGTGCCCGAGACGGATCGATGGGCACTAGCTGCGTATCCCGAGCTCAAAGAGTTCATCGTATTGGTCCGACTTATAGTTGGAAGTTCGGAGACGTTTTCTCCAGGAGCCGTTGGGCTCTTAAGTGAATTGGCTGATTCTTGACGTTCTGCCTTCAATTTCTTCTTCTCTTCTTTACTTTGCTCTCCTGGACATTCTGCCGGCACCTTCATTTCACACTTGCTGTGACATGTGTATCCACAATCTCGGCAATCGAATCCCTTTGCCGAAAGACCCCAAATACGTTCCCCGCACAAATCACAATTCGTCGGTATCTTGAAAGTCTGAGACTTGAAGTTGTGGCTCTTCGCTCCCAGTGTAACATCGCCAACAGCTTCAGTAATCGTCAATGTCTCAACTTCGGCTGTTAATCGTTTGTGATCAACCTGATGCAGTTCTTCTTGCTGCGCGAAAATTGCTTTCACAACGTCTACTTCATCTCTCTTGTCCTTCCCCTCTCTGATTTGCTGCTTCACTCGTTTTATCCCTTCGACTTCTCGCCGTCTTTTATCAACCTCTCTTCTAAGCTCGCCCAACTGTCCTTTTGACTTTCCGAGTACATTCCGAAGGAAGACTTTTGCTGTATCATCCACCACCATAGTATCGTCGTCATGCCATACAGGACTTGGTTCGAATACCTTATTGCCGGGCTCTTGCCATTGTCCCACATTGTGTCTGACAAACATCATGGAATCCAGAGGTGGCAGGTTTCGTGGGATTTCTTGAGCCAGATGGTTCACATAATCGGAGCTGCGTTTCAGCATGCCAGATTCGAGCTGCGCCGCTAATGACCAAATTCCATTGAGCTTACTTGTCCGTGACTCTGCGAGATCTTGCATACTGTCGAGTAGATCGGGGACGTATTCATGGTAGTATTTCTCTTTCTGTTTGTTCGTAACGTTGATAGCAATCAAATAGCTATTCTTGACATTGTGCATCTCAAGAATTTGCTGCTGGTAGGCATTCTGCGCCTTCGTTTTTCCGTAGTCAAACGCAGACTCGGCCTTCTTCCGCTTGTTCTCGACTTCTTGGCAGGTGGCGTCGTATTTCCCTTTCATCTTCCGCAAATCGCCATATGTAGAGTCTCGCTCCTTTTCCAGCTTGTCCGCGAATTCCGCATGTCGCTTTCGGAGCTCTTCGTATCGGGTGGCAATAACCTTTAGAGGGTCTGCCAAGTGCGATATCAACTCCCCGCCAAATCTGTCGTGCTCCGCAGCTCGGGACTCGAGGGTGGTGATTTGGGTAGTCCATGTGGTTAAAGAAGCACTGGAATTCGTCGTGTCAGCAGTTCCATTGATTCATGAGAGGGAATCTTGTACCTCTCCAAAGACCCAGGTGTCATCATGGGGGTATCCCCAACGCTCAGATTGCTGGACTTCTTGGCCTTCTTCTCGTAGTATTTCTTGGCCAAGGCATTGAGCTTCGCACTGTATTCCTTCTCGATGACACTCCGCTCGCGGTAGAATTGCTGGATGTCGTCTAGCCAGTTGATTCCGTTCGCAACCCATGCATTAACCGGTTTGAAGCCATCCTGAGTCGTACCTGTTAGTCGGATCACAGCATGGAGTCGGCGCATGCGCTCACTTACCTTCAGCTCGAGGCCAAAGTTCGGGGCAATGTCAACCTCTGCCATGATTTACCAGCAAAGAGACTTTTGCGCAGAAGAGAGATATCATGGATTGTGGCCAGAGTTGCAGAAATGCATAGTCGATTGAACTCTGGAGTTGCGTAGGACTGCGTTGGAATACTTCGTACCCCACTACTCAAGGATAAAGCCTGAGGGCAAAGGAAGTTCGAGATGCGCTGCGATGCACTGTAACTTACCTTAGCGGGCCGATTTGTCCGGCCGTTGCCGCAGGGTGAATTCAGCGCTAACATTATTTGGTTAGCGTGTAAATGGAAAGTTCACCCCGCCATCCATCAAAACACCAAAAATTAAGCTCCTTCTTGAAGCTCAACCATCTCTCATTCCACTCCACTCTCCTCCAGGTTACGCCTTTCTCTGTTACCAGATCTGCTTGAATTATCTCTGCAGTTCCTATACCATCTGGCGTGTTCCTCGCGGCACCGCCCATATAAGGCAACGAAACTTGTCGCATACTACTTCGCATCAACGATCAACAGCTGCCTACTCCTACTTCAACTTCGATCTCGAAACCCACATTCCACATCACGAGTCCTCTCCCCCTCTACTACGCCAGCTTCTTATACGCCAAAACAAAATGTCCGAAGAAACCAAATCCTCCTCTTTGGCTGATCGCATCTCAATGCCCGCAGCAACACCGGCTGCCGCAGGGGCTACCCCAAGCACGGCTAGATGGTCAGACGAGGTTGCTTCTCCCACCGCTCCAAGCGCTTCTAAGGAAGGTGAAAGCAGCCTGGCAGCAGCCCAGCTTGATGGCCAAGTCGAACCTCTGAATGGCTCTGGCCTTCATGACGGACAGTATGAGGTTGAGGTGAAGCTGAGCGACATCCAAGGCGACGAGACTTCACCTTTGTTCTCTGTCAGTTCATTTGAAGAGCTGGGAATGTGAGCATGATTTCTCCAATTTCGCTGCGAGATTTTACTAACTTCTATAGTTCGCCTGAGATTTTGAAAGGCCTCCTTGCTATGAACTTCCGAAAGCCGTCCAAGATCCAAGAGAAGGCACTTCCACTTCTTCTCAGAGACCCGCCCACAAACATGATCGCTCAGTCGCAGTCAGGAACAGGAAAGACCGCGGCTTTCGTCATTACGATCTTATCTCGAATCGACTATACTAAACCTACTCAGCCACAAGCCCTCGTCGTTGCGCCCAGTCGAGAGCTCGCCCGCCAAATCGAGGGAGTTATTCGAAGCATCGGTCAATTCGTCAACGGCCTCACTATTCAAGCTGCTGTTCCGGGCTCTGTTGAAAGAGGCGCCAAGATTCAAGCGATGGTCGTTGTCGGAACACCAGGCACTGTCATGGATCTTATCAAGAGAAGACAATTTGATGCCTCCAACATGAAGGTCTTATGCTTAGACGAGGCGGATAACATGTTAGATCAGCAGGGTCTTGGTGACCAGTGTGCTCGTGTCAAGGCGTCAGTGCCTCCGCAAGCCTTCAAGAGAGACGTGCTGACATAATGTAGAATGTTGCCTGGTGTCAAGCAGACGCTCCTATTTTCTGCAACCTTTCCAGAGGCTGTTATGCGCTACGCAATGCAGTTCTCTCCAAACGCAAATTCGATCCAGCTCAAGAGAGATGAGTTGACTGTCAAAGGCATTTCCCAAATGTACATGGACTGCTCTGGTGATGAGGGGAAATACAACTTTCTTTCGCAATTGTACGGTGCCATGACGGTTGGATCTTCAATTATCTTCGTGAAGGTATGACTCTCCCCCACCAAATTCGTTTCATTTACTTATTCTTGAATAGCGACGAACCACCGCAGATGAAATCGCGAAGCGTTTGACAAACGATGGCCATCATGTCGTCGCGGTCCATGGTGCTTTCGATGGGGCCGACCGAGATAGCATCCTCGAGAAGTTCCGTACCGGTCAAATCAAGGTGCTCATTACAACCAACGTGCTTGCCCGCGGTATCGACGTCCAGTCCGTTAACATGGTCATCAACTATGATGTACCGATGAAGGGCCGTCAAGAGGATGAACCCGATGCCGAAACTTATCTCCACCGTATCGGTCGTACCGGCAGATTCGGACGTGTGGGTGTCAGTATCAGCTTTGTCTTCGACAAGAAGAGTTACAACGCCTTGAGTCAGATCGCTCAATACTATCAAATCGATTTGATTCGCTTGCCTACCGATGATTGGGACGAGACGGAGAACATCATCAAGCAGGTCACCAAGTCGAGTCGTGCGGGTACGAATTTGAAAGCATAAGGAGGAATATGGAACGGGTTATGATTTTCTTTATTTTCGCGCTCTCTTTCGATAAAAGCGGGCGTTTGCTGCATTGCTTACGATAGAGATCGGAGGCCACGGGGTGGAAGCACTTGCAAGCATTGGGAGGACGCATTCAAACAGAAATGTCAGTGTAATACCTGGATGGGAAGGAATGAAAAGAGCTTGTCTGGCAGGCTTGAGGGAGAGTTTGATACAGCCGAAGCTCAAAGCTTTTAGACAGATACCAAATGAAATGAATCACGCGCAGCTGGCTCCTGCCTTCAAATATCAAACATCAGTAAGTACGGTGTTTGCGATCGGATGCTACAATTTCGTAGTTCCATCCGACAGAGAGGTGAATCGACGAGCAAGTGAGTCTCTTCCCTTGCTAAGAGAAATTCTCACCACCCTTGCTTCGTGGAATCAGCCACAAGTGCTTTCTTCCGCCGAAGACCTCAGTTTCTTTCTTCTGTAAGTGTATTTTGGGCTCATTCACCACTTATTGTTTCGCCAGCTCCTTTCTCCAGCACACACATTTGCGAATGCAACTCCAATTTCTTGAAAGTTCATCCCATATTACAAAATATTTTGACTCATGTTTTACTGTCCAGTAGGGACAAACCCCCACTGCCCACTTTCCCGCCTCATACACCTTCAGCGACGAGGCTGTAGCTTAGGCTGCCCTGTCCCTCTCGAGAATCAGGCTCCCTTTGAACCTGTGAATTTCATTTTTCTGAGATAGACCATTTCAGATATCACCATATTACTTTCTCATTATAAGTGCTAGAAAATGGTACTTTGCGCATCGTGTCAGAAGATTGACTTGAGCATCCTTGATAATCCACGACGGATACCAAGTTGGGATGACTCGGTAGAGATTTGCCTTCTGCCTCCAAAAGAAACCTGGCGCGAGCACTCTTGCGACTTTTGCTCTATTCTGATGGCTTTGGTGTCAGCTTGTCCTCCGATGCTCGACGATCACGATACAGAAAAATATCGTCTTTTGGCGCACAATAGTCAAGCCTTTACCAACTACAAACCTTTATCTCACATAAAGTCCGACTTGAAGCCTCAAATTTATGCCCTTTTGAGTCTTATACCAGAGGGGTACTCTTGGTCGAAGGACTGTTTTGTGATTGGTGGTCGTCTCCATCGCTACGGTCCTGGCCAATACCCATGCCTGGTATCAACCATTAGTCTTTCAGAACCGGCCTAAACTATACGCGGCGCGGTGCGCTTTCGTCTCATCGAACATTGGATAAATTACAGTGTTGTGCGAGACTGGATCAAGCTTTGTGAAGCGAAGCACGATGAGCATAAAGACTCTGGGCTTGAGAGAGAATTTGACCTTGGATTTATTCGACTTATTGACTGCCACACAAGGAAGATTGTTCCGATCCTGCCAGAACATAAATATGTGGCTTTAAGCTACGTATGGGGAAAGGCTGGCTCGAGCCAGGACAAACGTGGGACTGGCCCAGGACTGTTTCCAACCTTATCTGATCAACTCCCTGCCGTCGTCGAAGACGCAATTCGCGTTGTGCTCGGGCTGAAATACCAATTTTATGGGTGGATAGATATTGCATTCAACAGAACGATGAACAAGACATGCATACGCAACTTTCAAAAATGGACGTCATTTACAACCGTGCTCAGATAACTATCATCGCAGGCTGCGGAGATGGTCCAGAGTATGGTCTTCCTGGAGTCACCAACAAGCCACGCCAATGGCAAAAGACCGTTGATATTGGAAAGCATAAAATATTTGTAGTTCCACCAGACCTCCATTTACTTGCGGTCCAGTCGTCTTGGATGACCCGGGCCTGGACTTTCCAGGAGGCAATATTCTCTCGACGGCGTCTCATCTTCACCGATCAACAAGTCTTCTTGGATTGTGAAGAATACTGTTTTCTTGAAACCATTCTAACGGAACGCCAATCGGATGCTGATATCCCGAATAACGAAATGTGGACTTCCTTTGGAACCTTTCATTTTGCACATCTTGCAAGTGGGCTTCTGTGTCTTGATGATATTGGCCGTCTGATCGAAGAATATGCGAATCGTAAACTCACTCACCAGTCAGACATTCTGAAAGGAATTCTTGGGATTTTTGGGGCGTTCGAAGCCAGATTTGCCAACCTTGAGTTCACCAACTACTGGGGCTTACCACTTCTGCCGTATGCACAATTTCGAAATTTGACGGATTATGAAAATTACAAGTGGAGAACTGGGCTCCTCTACTCCTTTAGGTGGCACTCAACTGTACCTTGCGACCGCCGTCTGGATTTTCTGAGCTGGTCGTGGGTAGGATGGAAAGGCCAAACCTCCTATGCGCTTTTCAAAGATTGGACAGCTGATCCTACGGTCACAGTCAAAATCGAGATGAAGCGCGACGACCGGGTGTGGCAAGAGAGTTTTGATGATTTCATGTCTGTAAAAGCCAGCATGAAATTTCTAACACCAACTCTGATAGTTGATGCTTGGACGTTGAAACTCAGATTTGTGCACCTACCTAATGGACCTCCGAAAAGCTGGATCCTTGGCTCCATTTTCAACAGAGGCGGGGGCTATTACGTTCAAACTCGACTAGAACCCGTAGAATTTGCGCCCCTAGCTCTGGATCTGAGAATGGATCCCAACGAGACTTCTCGCCTGACAGATGAAGAATGGGAGTGCGTTGTCATCGGATTTGATGACGGAGTCTCCGACCTCGTGGGACACTCGGTAGTTATGGTATGTGGCTGGGATGGAGATATTGCACGGCGAATAGGCTTGGTTTGTTTAAATAGAACTGTGGAGAGCTCTGGAGCATGGAGGACCCCGAAAATCCCGCTGACGAAGACATGGAAGACTGGAATAAGAATAATGTAGCCAGAGGCACTAGGTGACCATGTTGTTGAATTATGCAGCTAGGCAAGCTTCTATGAGTCTCGAAAGTTGACAATAGATTTATTCTATCGCATAGCCTCCTATTTTTCACTCTCGCAACTCTGAGCAGCGGACTTTCATCTGACAGGGGTCGTTACAACAGTTGTCTTTCCCCACATCGGTATTGTTGTTCTTGAATTTCCTAACGAGGATTGCCACGAGTCCCCCAGCTGACCACAGACGACAAGGCCATCCAATCATTTCTTCAGAAGGTACCGACTTCATACGCTTGAACCTTATCTCAAAATTTAGGAATTATGAACAGGTGATTACTGTGGACAAAGTAGATGTGAAGCACATGGAAAACCCGTGAACTTTACAGGCTTTTCCATGTAGTAGTTCAAAGAGCCTTCAACCACCTTACTACAGATAAGTATTTTAGATAATAGATGGCTTTGATATCATGCGTGCCAATCTTGAAAACGAGAAATCAATAACAGATAAAAGAGCACGTGACCAAGATTTGAGGACCCTCAGATGAGGTAATACAAAGATAGACCCATTAGATGGCTGCACTGTTGCCTGTAAGCTTCCTGAAATCCTTATCATACCAAACAAGAGCTGACTCAAAGACCTCGTACAAGCAGGACGGGAAAAGGCCAAAGGCTCATCCTCCCAGGCTGGACAACGCGGACGCATTAAATAGACCCGCAGAACTTCGTAGCACTGAACCACTCCCACCAGCCCCTCATAAAATTAGAATGAGGCTTGAAAACTCCTCAGCGCCGCGGCCCGATATCCGCAAGCAGTGCCTCATCCGTGCAACGCAGAATTAGCAGGCCGGAATGAGCATTCGGAAGACCTGCAGCCCTTGGAGAGAACCCAAAGTCTATATAGAGGACTGCGCCAATATCTCACTGCCCCCATTATAACAACAGGCTAAAAGCAGATGCACCTGCCTGCAAAATAAGACGTCGTACAGCATGCAGAGCGGTCATCACGTGCAAGCCTCCCCTGACTCGCTTAGCCAAGGAGTAAGCGCCAGGGCAAGCGCGACAACGACATCCAACCATCTGGCACGTACCTGCAGCTCTTTAAATAGCACCAAACACCATGACAGCGCCTACACACCTACATCTGGCCGCATCTCACCAAAACCATGCCTCTCGAGGCTCTCTCTCTGGGGAACCATGGGCGCGATGACGTGGGAGCCCTCCCTGGCTCTCTCCCGTTCTCGGTTTATTGGCGCTGGAAATAGCCCCCGATGCTGCAAGCCAGGCCATGATGAACATGGGCCAAGTATAGGCCGGGCGTCAAATGGTGACTCTATCTGACTACCTATCTGACTATCTAAACTTTGGCACCGGCGCTCGGTACCGCGGGGTCTGTATCATTTTCCTAGTACTAGTCCTCGTCGTTGCCGCCCTCTTGCTTTGTATCGTCATTATCACAATTTCTTCATTTCCCCATCTCTTTCTCGTCATTTCTTCCTTCTGTTCGTTGTATTTTCCACTCTCGATTTCCTTGCGTCTTGTTGCACGTTGGGCTTAGAATGGGTCGTCGATTCCGGGACTTTTCTTTACTGGGTTTTTAATAATGTTTGGGACGCTGGTCGCTCCTGAGACTCTAATATATTCTTCAAGGTCAGTCAGCCCATCCTTCTCCTCTTCCCTCTCATTTGCGTGGGGGATATATTTCCTATGGGGCCAAAATATCTCGACCGGCAGATCATGAAACGGTACAACAAGTACACACCTTCAGCGACCCAACACTGCCTCAGACTACAGATCCTATATGGCACAAACAGAAACTCCACTCGAAAGATCATGCTAACAAGTTTTCTCCACAGCTCCCATGAGGATGGCACGATGCTGGTCAAGCTTAATCCTCTTGATATACACATTCTCAATACCCGTCAACGGAGAAACGACCCTCTCTCTAGAGCTGACGAATTTCGTTCCCACATGCGCCCAAGATTGCTTCAAGTCGTTTCTAGACGCCAACTTTCCTACTTCAGACTGTTCTTCGACACCCACTTTAGAATGCCTATGTTCGCACAATAGCAGGACGGGATATACGGTTGGGGAGGGCGCTGTACAATGTATAATATCAGAGCAAAGGATTGGGTTCTGCAATGGGGCAGATGGAAAAGGTGAGTCAAGTCCTTGATTTGGAAAAGGGGGCTTTTCTGACTCGGATTTCAGAAGATGTTGTGCTAGACGCTTATACCATGTGCAATGGAGAACCCAACGCACTACCTAATACCCACGGCACGATAGTAGCAACATTAGTCGTCCAAAGCTCCATGCCCAGCATTGTCCTAGTTCCCCCGCAAACAACAACAGCCGCCCCACCCAGTTCCACTTTTTCTACCTCAACTCTAACTCCTATTACTCCTTCGATAACATCGAGTAGCTCAAGCCCCTCAGATAGCTCCAGTCCCTCAACCAGCACATCCTCTTTCTTGACCGGTATCAACACAGCATCAGGAGCCCCATCACCAACTCTCCACCCAACCGCCTCACCACCCCTTCCAGCAAGCTCCGGCACCGCAACTTCAACGCCCACCCCCTCCAACACCCTCACCAAACCCCAAGTAGTCGGCATAACTGTGGGTTCTGTCGGCGCTGCCGCCGTTGGGTTCGGTCTCGTCCTCCTCTGCGCCTGCTTGAGACGTCGCCGCGCCGCCAAAGACAGAGACAGTGACCTTTTACCCTTCCAATCTGACCCCTCCAACTTCGGCACCTATTCCAACTATGCAAGGTCAACCAGAAGCAAGAAATTCAGTTTCAGCCCCTTCAGACCGGCTGGCAGAAGGCAGATTGGACCTGGAGGGACCTCGAATGGAGTTGCGGCAAGGATCCCGCCGCAGGTACCACCTAGACTCGATACCTCGAGTCCGAATATGTTTTCGCGGAGGAGTATAAGGCCGGATACGATTGGTATTGCTATCTCGCCCGAGAATCAAGTCCAGAGACAACGGACGTCGAAACTGCTTCCGGAAAAGCCGACGCTAAAGTTACAGATGCCGCCACGGGTTGCAAATCCGGGTCCTTCGGGTCTGTCATTTTCGCAACCTGCGCCTGAGCCCGTTGCTCCAAGTAATGGACTGAGACAAAGCACAGCGACGCAATTCGAGGAAGACGATGAACCTACAACAACTGGCGCAGGAGCACGGGATACCTGGGGCAGAGCAGATACAGACGAATTGGAAACTGCAATCGGCAACTGGCAAACCATCAGAACAGTGAACCCAAATCCGCCTCCTTCGGCATTCTTCGTAACAGGTAGAGACGGCAACCACTGGCGCCCAGCTCAGGACTCAAGCAACAACCCTGAATACTACGTCAAACCGCTCACTCTCAACCGGAACGTAGGCTCTTTCTCACAGCCACGGCGACCAGATGAGTATCCACGTGCAGCGAGACAGAAGAGCTCTTCGCCGCTCGACGCATTTCCCGCTCCTCCTTCGTCACGAGGCCCATCACAAGGGGCAGCATACCCACCTAAGCTCAAGATCCCCAGCGGTCCAAACACAGGAACAAGTTCCGTCTACTCATCGCGGGCTTCTTCACTCCCAGCCGGCGAGCCCTCGCCGCTTTCAAAACAGCAAAGGAAATACAAGCAAATGAATCCCTACGACGCGCATAAATCAGCCGGTTCAATGACGTCCTTCGAGTCAGCAGATAGCGCTTTGAATACTCCTACTCCAAAGACACCCAAGACAGGCGAAGGGCCACTCTCACCTGTTGTCGAGAGTCCCGCTTCTGGCCGTAGTCCGGTATCTTATCCCAAGATTCCAAAACTAGGCATGGGAAGATTGCCAGAAAGCACAATCCGCATGGTTCCTCCGCCACCGCAGCCTGATTTTGGATCCGTGATGGTGAAGCCGTGGCGAACTGCTGAGATTGAGGCGGCGAGGAGACGACGGGATGAAGAGCTTAAAGCGCAGAGAGAAGCGGTCTACCAAACGCAACAAGCGCGAAGTCCTCAAGAACGACGCAGGAACTCACTGATAGAACTCCAACTACCACTCCAAGGTGCGCGCATGCCACTTCCTGAACGCACTTCCTCACGCTCGCATCATAATGCTGCCATCCCGCCCTCAAATTCGGGAATCAACACCTTGCCGTCACAGCAAAGGAATTTTCAGCCTTTGCGAGGACAGGTTGGCAACCCAAGAGCGAGGAGACTACCAGGCCCGGGCCTCAAGCCTGCGAATACGGACCCGCCGATCACCTTTACGCGGTCCAGCAGCGCGTTGAGTCATATCAGTGAGGATAGCAGTAATGCGAGTAATGTGAGCTTGCTGGCCAAGAGAAGAGGCGAGCAGAAGGCGAGGGATTTGACGTTGAATAATGAGAACCCGAAAGGGGGCAAGTGGAGGGTCTTGAAGGAAGGAGATATCGAGGCTGCTAAGAGTCCTACTTGGAGGCCTATGCTAAGCAATAATAATGGGGCTGGTCTAAGGGATGATCGAGGAGAGGAAAGGAAGAGAGTGTTGGAGCGTATGGAACCGGTTGAATTGCCTGGGACACCCGGTTGGGTTCCAAGGTTGACGCCGACGAGAAGAGGAGATGAGCTGTTCATTAGTGTGCAGTGATCTCTTTCCCTCTTAACATTTATTTCGTTTGTTGTCGTATATACCCCGAGGTGAAAAGAGGTGGCGAGATATACTAGTTTCATTTCTTGTACAACATATTATAACAGAGCAGAACATGATCGGATGAGATACGATGGAGGATTGCATTAAGTGGCGTTTTGATTGGCAACAGGCGTATTTTGGCGCTTGCTTCGATGGGAGTGTGAAGGAAGTTCTGTAATAGTAGTATACACTCGCTCGCATAAAGATACATAAGACTATACCTTGCGCTCTTCATATTGGTGCCGGTATTGTAACCTGGCTGAAATGTATAACTTGCGATGAGAAATAAAATGCAACGTTTTAAGTTTGCCATATGTATGAAAACAAGTGGCAACATTACATCCCTTGCTGGGTAAGATGACACATTTCAAATCCTTGCAGGCGGCAGCGGCGGAGCACACCACTTGGCCGACCGCCTTTCCTTCATTGTGGTGGAAAGCACAAAGATAGGAATCATTTTTTTTGGATTTTATTGGACAGAAATGGAGGGGTGATATAAGAATGAATGATGCAGCTCCGTCTTCAGTCCCAAGAGGCCAGCGATAGGAGAACATTGGCTTCTCGGCTGTTTGACTTGACGAAAATTCAAGTTGAAACGGTCATTACGTAGAGAGACGTGAGATTCCAATCTCGCTCGATCAGCCTTGCATAATTAATGAGGTGAAGTCGTTCATCCGATGCTTCGGGTCGCCCAATCTAGATCGAAGGATCGTACAGCAGGCAGCCTCGCGATCCCACGTACCGCTGAGGCGAACGACGAAAACGGCCCAGCTTTTTATGCCGAAATAAATGCGATATGAGTCATGGTAATTCAAACGATAGGAGGGATTAGGGGTGGCAATTAACAGCATAGGAAAGAGGCGTCGCTGTAGTGAAGTCTTTACTTAAGAAATGATCCTCGCCCGCACCGAAAAGCTGGAATTTGGTTGAATTTAACGACAACATGCTTTTTGAAACGCTTCAAAACTTTGACAAAGACTTAAACAAGGCGCGCTCAGGCATCGGACTGGAGCTCGATGTCCCTGAAAGGCAGTGGAGTTGGAGGTCACTTCCCCTTTAGGCTCGTGATCTAAAATCGGTGCCCAGCCAACAATTACGAAGATACGAAAACGGGGGGAGACTTTTTTCTGGAGGTGCAAAAGATGCATCAGTAGGGAGGGCCTGGGCTATGGCATCTTGAAAACATGCGAGATGAAAGTGCTGCCACAAGACTTGAAAGGAGGCTGGTCAAAAATTCGAGGCAGAGGATCGAGAGTCAGCCATAAGCCAGGATTCAAATGAACAGAATGTGTAGAGAAACTAGGAAGCAGGCTACCTCCAGAGAAGATTGCTGTCAAATCGACACGCTTCGTGCAGGGATAGGGGATACTTGGAGTGCTTTGGTTGGTGATGCTTTCATTTACTCGGCGGCTTACCGAGTATGGTTGGGGTTGGACTGGATGCTGGGTTGACTTACCTGTCAAGGAGAAGACGACTAGTCAACACGAACACCGAGCAGACAATTTGGATGCGAAAAGCCATGGATAAGAATGCGCGGGAATGAGGATCAAAGTTCCAGGAGAGACTTCGAGATACGACGAGAAGAATGCGGTTCGCAGAGGGTGCACCAGGCAGTCTCAGTTGAATCACGAGAAAGAGCTCGAGGGAGAGGCCACTCTGGGCATTGATTGAGGTTTCTTTCGACCGATTCCTGGTACTATGGAGTGACATGAGAGGAATCTTTGAAGGGGAGAATTTGTGTTCGAGGGGTGGTCTGCCGTGATGGCACATGGTGATGATTGTGAGAGAGAGAGAGGAAAATGGGAGGGGGACAGGAAAGGTTTTAAGGGCGAGAAGGCATCACATCGCGCCTTCCTCATGTTTATGATTCTTCGCGTCGGGTTCCCTTCCCGTAGCTCGCTCTTTACCACCGCCGTACCTTTCTTTGCACTCGCGGCAGCAAAAGTGAAATCGACGCCGAACACAAAATGGAGAGAGTGAGCAGCTCCCGAGAGGAGCACTTACCTCCAAGAGAGAAAGAATCACAAGAGGTCCGAAGCGAGTATCAACATTCATCTATTATTCTCTCACAGTTGCTAGTATCGCCGAAAACAACACATTCTTTGCAGTGCTACCGAAACAAGACGTCTGTGATCAACACAAGATGCTCTCTCATCACCTCAAAGACACATCGAAGAGAAGGGATTCGCACCTTCCGCTGTATGGACGACTAGAAGGAACCATCTGCATCGTGGCTACATATTCGACGACAAAAGAATATTACAGAGAGCTTTGCCGTTCCGAACGCGAGGCATTGAACCAAATCGGACGCCCAGAATATCTGTTTTCCCTTCCTTTTGAGTTCTCAAGTCCTACAGAGAATGACACATTCAGGGTCCTCCGACTTTCAACTACGGTTCCTGCAGGTGCATTAGCAGGATCCACGCACAAATAGGAAAACTTAACGCACCAGCATACCGATTCATGGATCAATCCAGCGACCTGTGGGATTGACCACGATCTTCCACCAACGGTTCGCATCTTCACGGAACTTGCGAGCAAGCTCTTGACCTGTTTCGTTGCGCTTGGATTTGCGGGGACTGCCATTCCTGAGGTCTCCAATAGCCTGACCGGCCATGGTGCGATGCTTCTTTGGGGATGGAGTCTGCGCGGGATCGGAATGAGAGGGCCTCTTTGCGTGAGTGAGGACTAGTTGCTCGCCATAGTGCATGGATTGGCCGGTGAAGTAGTTGTCATGATCGGAGTCGGCTGCCAAGGCTTGCTTTGTTTCGACAAAGTGATAGCTGGTGCTTTGGAATTGCTGAAGGCGAGTCTGCGGCGTAATTTCGTCATTGTCCCATGTATCATGAAACATTCCACAGTCATCAGCAGATAAACCACGCTCAGGGGAGTTGCGAATGGTAGTTTCGGAGTCCAATGATGAGGTTGAGGAAGCGACCCTTTGACCACTTGAGGTGAATGGATCATTGAGCTCTTGCTGGGGGTTTTCGATCTGTTCCAAGCCCTGGGGTCCACCACCGTCTGACTTACGAATCGTACCATTGCGATTGTATCTCGGACTTATGCCACTGCAGTACGGCCGCAACACGTCTCTAACATCGCCTCTTCCAGCAGGGCCAACTCCACCTATCATTGGCGAGTTGGAAAGATTGTAGCTGATGGGCCATTTGCTTGGTGGCGGGGTGTCGCAGTCTTCCAGCAAGAATTGGGCTTGATACTGGGATTGTTGCATTGCCGGGGAGTCTTCCTGGTCGTCAGTGCCTGAGAGTATCTGCTGCTGGTAGTATTGAAGTTCTGAATTGAAGTTGAAGGCTGTCATTTTGGCCAGCTAGTGTGGTAAATGTCTCAGAGAGTCATGAACACTGGACTTCACCTCAGTTCTCTTGATGTTCTTGTATTGCTGCCTTGGTGGGGAGATTTTTTTGTCACCCGCCTTTTCTTTAGCTCTTGACCTTTCGTTTGAAAGAATTGTGGTCTGTTCTCGGCAATGGTCAGTATAATACAGTATTGTATTCTTGTTTTTCCTTGAGGGTGAATGAAAAATGAGAGCTTTCTAGTGAATGCTTGACTAGTCCGCAATAAAACCTCGTTTTCATCATCTCCTAACGGGCTGGTCGCTGTCGCTTAAGTCTGTGTGTGCATTGCTCTTGCTCTTTGCCCTATATACAAACTCCAGGTTGAGTCTCGGCCGGTTGCCCTGTGAGGAAGCAAACGATGGCGGATTCTATCAGCGATATTTGCTGCAATTGCTTTCGTTGGGGAAGTAATCTGGCCAGCTTCCATTCCGCGATTCTCTTGCCTCTTGGCTTGAAAGGAATGCTACGTTGAATTGGTTGAGTAATCAGCTCGGCGCCTCTCTGGCAGTATATTCGGCCGTTGCAGAGGGAAGAACTCGAAGGAAAAGGGGTCGGCGCCCAAAATTCCTTGAGGAACTTCGGAGGAAACCTAAAGAGGAAAGGCTTTCCCCATTCGGGGATCACATGACTGAGCCTGCCCCCTTCGCGTGTTCCCGGTTGCACGCTTTCCTGCACATCGTTTCCAGGTCGTTTACCTGGGCCCTAGGTCAATATAATCCTTTCAGGGAGAATTCCTTTTGATTTCCGGCTCCTTCAATATCCTGTCGCTTCCAAGAGCCTCACACCCCTCTCACCCTGCGTGTCGTCACTACTGGCCACCAAAAGCCGTTTCTTTCAGCCGCACCAAAAAACGCACGTCGGGATCGATCCCTCCTGGAATACAACGTCGCAGGCCTAGATTAGGCTCCCATGCTGACTCCAGATGGAGATACACCTTGCATGCAGCACACGTCCTGCCGCATCGTGGCTTGCCTTCAGCCTTACCAGTGATCGTCGATACTTTCGACGGGCAAGAATTCAAATCCCCAAGTCCCTCCAATCATTTGCGCGACCTCGAATACTTGGCCAGTGATCATATTTGGTCTGTGTTCAGTGACTCAGGCTGTGCGGAAAAAAACTTAAAATTTAAAGCAACGAGGGGCCCGTTCCGGCAGTGTCCCGCAATATCAGCACGAATGGCCCCCACGGGATCTGATAATCACAGACACGTTACTCTATGGGAATCGGGATCAGAGTTTCATTTATTTCGCCAAGTTTTGATAGACTGCTGTGCCTTTGGCATGCTTCTCGACTGTCGGAGCCGCCGGTTCGAAAGAAGTTGAATGGGCTCTGACCTGGTTGCCATGCTGCCTTCATCTGGCCTTGTCGCTTTCTCATTCGTCGACTTGTTCGAGGGCCTTACCGGTCATCCTCTTTTGAATACCGATTATACTCTTTTGACCACGCATATTCAAGTCTCACTATGGCAAGTCACAGAATAGGCCAAGTTCAAGGCCATACATGATAGTCTTTGATACTTTGCGAGTGGGACCCTGCCTAGTCTTCCCAGAAGCTTTCTTGTGGCACCCTCGTGGACACTTGGGATACCGCTAATCTGGGTCGCACGTCTGGGCCGCACGAATAGAATGCTCGTTGGAAGTGGTGTGTATTGTCAACCCCTGGCGTAGCCTTTAAATTCCCCGTGCAATATTGAAATTCTTGACTTTCGTTCGCTGCTGACATGCATCGTTAGAAAGCATCCATAGGCTGCCGCGCCACATGGTCGACTGATGAGCCATCAACGAGAACTCCTTGCCCGTCTTGGGAGCTGAGGCTTCTCACCCAGAGAGACAAGTTTGCGCCGGTTTGAGTTTCTGCCTCCCCGCCTCAGTCATATCTTTGTCGACTTCCCTGCCGATGAAGCACATACTCTACTATCGCGTGTTGCGGGGGCGGGAACATAAAATGGTAGTGGATAGCGGTTGTGATAGCGAAAATCCAAGTTTCAGCCCTGTGGAACTAGAAAGGTATGTACGTCGGCTGCATCATACGCAGGTACAAACGCTCTCGGCACCTTTCCCTACTCTAGGTACAACATGGTGTTGAAAGAGAGACGTCGGTGGGCGCCGTCAGCGCATGTCTTTAAAGGGCCCAAGGAGCCTCAAGGTAGGCACCGTGTCAAGGTTGTTTCGGCGGTTTTCCATTTCTGCAAGTGCACCACATATTCCCAGGCTCCTAAGGTCTCCGGCAAATGATTCGCCACGCGTCTGACATCCTAGTGGTCTTCATATCACATTACCTTCATCAGCATCCTATGAGAATCCTCTGCCATAGGACTGCTTCTTTCCCACCCTGTCGTAATTAGTCCGAGTAGGGAAATCGTAACAGACCATGGACTTAAGGCCCAGTCTACCATTCACATTACAGCGAATTATCTTGAGTCACCGAGTGACTAACTGCCGTATCGGGCTTTAAGTCTATCTGCTCCTTTCAGTACAGGCCCGCATTCTGCCTTATGGTGGTTGTTGTGAGGGAATGATATATCGATCCTGTTACTTGACCAAAATAAATAAAAGAGGAGTGTTTATTGTGGAAGCGTTTTGGATTTCGGACCTGACAAACTATTATCCTGGCAACATGATGAAAATAGCGATTGCAGGTTCTGGCGGACTGGCCCAAGTCTTTGCTCAGTATCTTCATGAAACGGCCCACCACTTCATCATCCTCTCAAGAAGTGTAAGCTTCAGAGAATGCATCTTGGTGGAGGGGGAAATGCTGACTTGTCGTACAGGACCAGCCAGCGTTATCAGCTCTGGGATACCAAGTCACTCCTGTTGACTACGACAGCCAAAATGACCTCCGCTATGTTCTCAGAGGCGTCGATCTTGTCATATCGACCGTCTCTGGGGTTCCTCAGATCAATCTCATTGACGCGGCTGCTCATGCTGGCGTTCACAGATTCGTTCCGGCGGAATTTGAAGGGCCACCCGCCCGTAGAGCAACGAATGACCCCCTGGACCGTGGGAAGCGAGCGACAATCGACCGTCTTCGACACTGGTCTCATCACCATCGTCATCAAATGCGCTTCACCATCTTCTCTTGTGGAGTCTTCTACGAGCGATTTGCTCAGGGTGGGCTGGCTGCTATGAATATCGGCAATTCGACTGGTATTCAGAACGAAGGAGCTTACCTGATGAACATGCGCTCTGGCACTGCTGAAGTGGTCGAGCGCACCACCTCTGGCCAGCCCATCTACGTGTCTCTAACTTCCGTTCACGACTTGGGACGATTCATGATCGCAGCTCTTGATCTTGGTCTGCAAAGCTGGCCGCCAGAGTACAGGATGTCAGGAGAGCGGTTGACTGTCTCCCAGATACTACAGTGGGCTGCCGCCGTTCGAGGCAGTAAGAAGCATAACCTGAGCCTCGCAGATAAGATGCTGACTCGTGCAGTGGAAATGTTCTCAACGGACGTCATAGAGCCTCAAGATCTTGCTGCCCATCTTCAGCATGCCACCTACTACCAAGACTATCCGAAAGTGGCTCGAATTCAGGAGTTGATTGCGACCGAGCAAAGAAGGTACGACTTTGCGGCGCCAAACCTCAACGCACTTATTAATGTGCAACCAATCTCATTCTGGAATTGGTTAACAACTCAGTGGGGAGTTCCACCAGCGCAATAGTTGGCGCTTCCGTTATACTTCACGAAGAGGCATTGAAGGCCAAGACATGGCTTTTACGAACACCAGATTGCGAACGGCTTGACCGCAAAATTGAAAAGGGGGATTTCTTGCTTGTCTTACTATGGATTTGAATGGACTCCGATAGCACACGATGTGATGGACTCTATAGCGGGCGCTATTTTGCTTTTGGCTTTTCAGTTCTCCACTACAGCGGCTTTTCAGTGATAGCACATTGGGATCACTCCCTACAAACTCTCCGCTTTTAGATTGCGATGTATTAAGAATGGTTTTCAAATGTGTATGGACAAGTCCTTACTCCAAGCTTTGTTTCCAAATATTTTCCGAAGATGCGGGGATGTGGTCAAGTTTGGTTGTACCCACCTCGACCGCTTTTCGATACCAACCACTTATGACACCAAGCATATACTTGTTTTCGCGTAGTAATTGTATTCAGGCCATCAAGGATCTCTGACTATGTGGGGGTAATTGAAGGCGTTCAAAAGCAGATGTGAAATTTGCACACAAATCCACCACAACCAGTTTTGAAAAAAGCATTTCGTATTTTCTATTTTGGATATCCTATCGCTTCAAGAATACGAAGCGGTTCCCAATCTTTGCCACAGTCAGGTCAAATTACTCGATCGCCAGAGCCTCACTGGTCTCGTAAAGTATCCCGCCCCCTGAATGCGGGGCAGTTAGGGCCCGCAGCACAACCGACGACTCCTTTCCCGCGGGGCACGAGCCCCCCCACGACCCACTCAATCCTCAGCTTATATTGCACTGTACAGTAATACCATTTCTCATCATCACTTTATTACCAAATCTCAGCCTCAAACCTATTTCCGATAGCCGGATATCCAATTTGTGCGTCTCGTTGCCGACGAAGGATCCCTCTACAGATATAGCAACTTCGCCTCTTCCTTCCGCCAAAAGCCACTTCGGCGTGACTTCGCAACGATTACTCCTCTCTTCCAGAACAAGTAAGTTGTATCCCCGGTGCTGCACAAATCCAATAATCCTCTATCTCCATTTGTGCATAATAATCTCCGTCTGCTATGCACGCGGCATGATCCTTATCCCAAGACAGTTTGCGCGGTTCTTCCTTCGCTCCTGAGGCCCAACAACCGACCCCCTTTTTCTCAAGCGAGATCCTGTATATTCAACATAGTGGTAGCTCCGCCGACTTTTATTTCACTCTTGGTTTCTTCGGTGGTGAAGGAGTGCACGAAGACTGTGATTCTGTGGCTCTTGTTGCGTGCGTCTGTAAGTGTTGCGAGGAAGTGGTCTGCGAGGATTGTTCTGCGTTGTGGTCGTTGCTCTGTTGTAATTTGGACCCTCCTTCTTGAGGCTCAGAGCTAGAAGAGCCAGTTGATGAAGTGATTGAACATGCCAGTGGGTGCGCAATAGGGGGATCTCTTCGCTCTGTTGTTCCTTGAGAGGCGGTCGATGCAGAAGCTGAGAATGGTGACTGGTAAGACGGCGCCGGTGTTGATGTTGGTGGTTGGTATGGCGCTCTGATTGACGGCGCAGATTGACTGCTTGTCGACTTGGGCGGCCAGTTGATACCCGGTTGGGTTGTTGGATCTGTAGGTGAATATCTTCCAAGGGGGTTTGCTGAGCAAGAATTTGTCGCGGGCCGATAGTTTGGAGCCGTGGGCGAAAGTCCTGAATTGCGTGGTGGGCTAGCATACGCGGTCTGTGGTATCTTCAACATCATTGTTGGGTCAAAAAGCGGACTTAATTCCTTCGGCTTCCACTTTGGACTTCTAGACTCCTCCGGTGGGTTCTTCGTAGGTTCATCAGACTCGGGCCATTTCCATTCTCGCATCGCTGCAACAGCTTTATTATCTTCGTCTGTCACAATCATGTATTCAATTGGGCCGGGTTGCCTGTCCTCTTCCTCTTTGGACGACGTAGCATTTTCGCTCTTTCTTCTCTCTCTCCGGGCTTTTCTCCGGGCCTTCTCGCGTTGTGTTAATGCTTCGAGGATCTCAGCCCCTGTAAGTCCTGACGGATATGTTTCGCCCTCAACGACTGGCAAATCCTCAGCTATTAGCTCTTGTACGATTATCGATTTTTCGTAGTTGGGCCACATTGCCAGGCATTCCTCCGCTGTGTAGGAACTATATCTGCGCGGTGGCCGTGATGGCTCGGGCACTGTATATCGAGCATTGTGATTGGATGTTTGGGTTGATTCAAGTGGTTCAAACTGTATAGGTAGTACTGGGCTCCTTGGTCGACACTCAGAAGCTGGCTCCGAAGTTGTGCTATTTTCGCCGGCTGGCATGCGGAGGACCACTCGAGGGCGTTTGTTATTTTGTGCCTCCATGATGCTGTTTTTGCCAATTCAGTAGACTAGTAGCCTGCCTGACTTTTATTGATTGATCTGAGGTAGTTTGTCGGCGAGAGAACTGTTTCAGTTTTGAGGTTTGAGGTTGTTCGGGTTGGCTTTCTGCTGATTGGAAGTTTGAGGAGAGTTGTTTGCTTGTGAGAACGAAAGGGCCATAGAATTTCAAAATACAAAATTTCCTCAGTCCATTTTACGATATTATTCACGCTAAGAATCATTGTGGGTTAGAGCAAGTGAATTCTTGGGACGTCAGAAAAGGGTGCACTAAACTCGGTCCCAGGATTTTATTCATACATTCTTCGGAAAGGGCAGTGATTTAAAGCACTAATTTTGCTTATGAAATCCTCAGCTTTATTCGAGAGCAAAATTTTGCCCTTTTGAGGTTGAGTACAGGTGCCGTAAAGACTGGCGCGGTCCTACGGCATTGCTCCTCACTTGAGATTATTCCGAAACTGAATATAGTTCAATATGATCTCCCACGAGAAGGCGCTATAATCCCTTATACACCAAAGTCAAAGGCTAAATTTCTGCATTTTTTCGAGTGAATCTACTAGCGAACAGGAACTGTCTTTGGTGATCATTACGGATCTTGGACAATCTTTGCCCTATGCAAAGCAACTGAAAGTTGAAGAAAGATACAGAGAAAATTGCGCCAGAAATAAAATCGTGCTAAAAAGTCCAAGTCCGTATCTCAGTGCGTGTTAAAAAGATGCTAAGCAGCGGCTCGGCCCTACCTAGGAAGCGACCCATCATGGAGGAGACGTGTGTCACGTGCATCTATGTCGACCCCGTGACCCACTCTGGAGCGCCTTGTACGAAACCGCAGCTAGGCAGACGAGTCTAGGCTCTATAAAAGGCATCTTAACACTCGTATTAATACCAATTATTTGTAAACCATCAGCAGACAATACTTTCCAAATTACCAGAGATCTGTTCTTCACCTGGCTAATTTGACACCAATTAATCATTCCCCTGTCACCCAAGCCCACCACCTCAATCAGCCGCCATGCAGTGAAACGCGCTTGGTAACTTTCTATACGCGGTGATTGGGGGGCATGTAATAAATGACCAATGGAGTCTTTATTTAGGATTCTGGCCCTGGGGAAATAAAGTATGCTGCATCTATCGCGGCGTCGATCATTCAAGTCTTTTAGCCTCACTTGCTACTTCGAGAAAGCGGCGCAAGGTCGAGTGAGATGGATATTGCGGGGACCCCGATGAAAGCTAGGCAGGCGTTTTAGTGATGGTTCTATGTTTGGGTTTAATATGTTGAGGAAATGGTCACATTGTACCCATCGTAGGCACGGCGGCGAATAAATCGGAAGGGACCTGCTATGTAAGTATCTTTCTTCTTCTCAGCTGTACCCCTAAGATAGGTGTCCTTTCATCTTTGGACAACAAAGCTTCTGTCGCTACGATGAAAATCTCATATGTTGTTTTCTTGGTTCAGATTAGCATTGTTCGGGCGGCTTCAATTGAGCGACGAGATGCAAGTCCGTGTGCTGTTGTAAGTCAGAGTGCTGCATCAGCCCTAAACGATGCAATTGGTAAGATTTTTTGGCAGAGAACTCGCAAAATAAAATCTCTAACGTCTGGGTAGCAACTCCTACTGTATCCGCGCAATTAGCCTACGATTGCCTAAACTCCGTACCTCTGGGAGCGACCGAGGCTACAGATTTGGTAAACTCACTACTACCTTATGTGGAGTGGCAGTCAGGTGAGGTGGATGCGAGATTTGAGAATTTGTTTGAAAGCTTACAAGATTCAGATATTTCGTACTTGAAAAATCCACCAGAGGGTTACCAAGAACCAGCAGTAGACCTTTGGGTCAGATTCGACGACATCTTAGAAAACATCAAAAGTGGGAAATACGCCAATGAATATGAGTTTCAAGTGGAGCTCTATAAAACCTTTAATGAGGCTCATGATGGGCATTTCCGCTTCGCCCCCGATTTGTTGAGCAAGGCTGTCGGATTTCGAAGGCCTACTCAGCTGGTCTCAGTTAGCAGAGATGGCACTGAGCTTCCAAAAATTTATATCAGAGGTGAGCTACTAACAAATGTAATTGCAACAATAAGCTCATGATAAAACCAGATGAACTTTTTGGTCTGGTTGCCAAGAATGGGACGAACAAAACAAATAGCACAACCATATCGGCTGTCACTAAGATCAACGACGAGGCCGCGGAAGATTATTTAGCTGATTTATCGCAACTCGGATTCTTGCAAGATCCAGACGCGTTATACAACAATATGTTTTACGAGGTAGCCATGGATGCTCAGTATTCGACCATGCGATACACTGGATATTTCGCAGGAGCTGGCCGCTTTGGGAACAATTATCCTGGAGCCAACACCACGATTGAATTTGAAAATGGAACTATCTGGACATTTGAAAACTACGCAGATGTCTTCGGAAACTTCCGAGGGGTGACAGATGGGCCTTCATTCTACAGGAAGTTCTGTAGTGGACCAGTCCAAGAAGACCCCACTTCAGACGACTCCGATTTTGGTAAAGCGGCGCTTAATGCACACGGATATCCAGATGCAAGAGTTGTCAGTTCCGACAATCAAGTCTCGGGATACTTCCTAGAGGACGATCCGGCGTATTCAGACGTTGCCGTCCTCAGCTTGCTGTCTTTCGAACCTTACTTTCCAGGCGAATTCCAATCCACAATCGAGGCTTTCATAGGGGATTCCAAAGCCGCGGGAAAGACCAAATTAGTCATCGACCTGTCTGGAAATGGAGGAGGGATCATCCTCCTGGGATATGACGCCTTCCGCCAGTTCTTCCCACACATCGACCAAGACGGTTTCTCGCGGTTTCGAGAACACGAAGCCTTCAATATTATGAGTGAGCAGATCTCCGACTTTACAGCAGACTTCTCGACCGAAACAGCAAGCAGTCAGGAAATTTTCGCCTCCCAGTCCATTTTGGACTATCGATATGACTTGAACATGACGAATCAGAAATTCATAACATATGACGATAAATTTGAGCCGCATAAATATAATGGGGACGACTTCACAAGCCTCTTGAGATGGGACCTGACTAATCCCCTTTTGACTACAAATGAGACTTGGGGATTGGGTATGACCATCACCGGGTATGGATCCCGGCAAAACTTCACCCAGCCTTTCGCAGCTGAAGATATCGTGATGGTATGAAAAAGTCCCAGGAAGGAATAGAATTTCGTGCTAATTTTGCTTCCAGGTTTATGATGGATATTGCGGGTCGACCTGTACCATCTTCAGCGAATTCATGCATCGTCAAGCAGGGGTGAAGACGATTGCATTTGGCGGCCGGCCAAACAGAGATCCCATCCAAGCTATAGGGGGTACTAAGGGAACCAACAACTATCCTTTCGGATACATCCAGGCACTCGCCAAAGTAGCTTTAGGAACCGGCACACAAGAGCAGATAGCGAACTGGACATCTGTAACCGCGTACAGCAACCTCCCCTTGAATCGAAGCACAGACACTTCGATTAATGTCCGGGACAATATTCTGAGAGACAACTTAGACGACGGTATACCCGCACAGTTTTTGTACGAGGAAGCTGACTGCAGACTGTTCTATGAGCCGGCGATGCTGAAAGATCCGAGAGCGATCTGGAAGAAAGCTGCTTCTGCAGCTTGGGGTGGAGCAAAATGCGTTGCTGGAAATTTGCCACAGAAGAGGGAGACGCAGTTCGAGAGAAGGCGAAAGTCTGAGGCTAGAAAGATCAGGGCAAGAGCTGAGAAGAGGGCGCCTGCTATGAAAGCTGTGGACTTTGTAGCCAAAGGCCCGAAGAGCCCAATCCACGGAAAGAAGGTTCCATTGTGATGACAAAGTAGCCTAATGGAACACAAACAGACCTCAAAACCAAACTTGACTACTCCCAGTGCTATATGCTACCGATGATGATAAGGGGGTTAACGGCGTAACGCGTAAGCCAGTGTGGTCAACATGTTACGAACTTCGACGCGACTAGGATAGTTGAACTTTCTCCTAATCTTCCATTTATCTTGAAGTAAAGAATTAAAGCTCGAGAAGATGCGTCGAGGCACCCGGAATAATAAACTGATAAATTTTTAAACTGAACGTATATAAAAATAACAGAAGTTGGGAAACGAAGGCTCCTCTCCAAAAGGCCGAGGCGAAAATTTGGAGGGGGGCCGTTGCACGTGACCGTACTAGCGCCTGCCCATTGTTTATCCTCGCGATCGTCAAATGCAGCCATTTCAAGACGACGACGACTGCCCGACATCCCACCATCACCGGCCGCCGGCGCATTGCTTGCAGCAAGCCTTTCGAATACGACTATTCCAATTGACGCAACAATATATTCACCACACGCGCCAAACTTTCGCGACCGCGTGGTGACGTTGACTACCTCGATACACTTCCCCCACGCGAGCAGATGCGCGGTTTCAGACTGTGATCAATGACTACCATCGTACGAACGCGAGTTCCTTTAGAAACGTTGAGCATGAGTCAACAGCCGGCTGGCCGAAGACGAAGCAAACGCCTTGCTGGTAAGGATACTCGGGCGCATCCCCGAGTCCAAGCGCGTCCAAATACTAACACAGCGTTATAGCATATGATGAAGAAGATGGCGACTTCGTATTTACGCGCGGGTCAAAACGGACGAAGACGGCACCGACAGCACCAGAGCCTGTGCCTGAACCGGCTCCCCCACAGACAGCGAAGAGGGGTAGGAAACCCAAGGAGCGCGACGATGAGGTAGCACCAACGGAAAAGAAGTCTCGGACGCGGAAAATGAGCTTTTCAACACCGAAGGGCGAGCCTGATGCCATCGTAAATCCGAAAAAACGAAAAAGCACGCGTTCTTCAGCCGGAAAGGAGCAAAATGCCTCACAACAGGAAGCAGGCAACTATGACAGTATAGACATGATTGGATCAACAGCCGGGCAGCAACCAGATGGGGAGGCGGATAGATCAATCGATGCCAGCAAACAATCTACAGTGATCACTTTACCGTTCAGCGATACCCCGGTAATCAATCGCAACAAGGAGATGAGAAAGAAAAACACGGGATCTCGAAGGAGCAGCTTAGGTCTTCGGGGCCGGAGAGCAAGTTCTTTGATCGACAACGGGCATAGTGCGATTCCGCATCGAGAGGTGGAAACCTCGGAATTTTACAAGCATATCGAAGCAGATGGCTTGAGTGAGCCAAGGAGGATGAAGCAATTGTTGACTTGGACTGGGGAACGGTGTTTAGGGGAAAAGCCAGCACATGGGGAAGCCAATGATTTGGCTGAGCAAGCAGGTGAGGATCCATACCGGCGGGTTCAGAGTGTCAAGCTAATAACTGCAGCACGAACTATCAAAGAAGGGCTCCTCAAGGATTTCGCGAATAGATCAGAATTCTCAGACTGGTTCACGCGAGAAGAAACGGCGCCACGAAAAGTCATCAAGATGCCTAATCCGCGGAATACCGAACTTGAGGAGAATCTGGTTGGGTTAGAAGCAAGGATCAAATTGTAAGCGCTTTGATGTAGCATCGCTTGACAATGCACTGACTTGAGCTTGCAGATTAAAAGCAGAAAAGGAGAAATGGAAAGCTCTTGCGAAACCTCCACCCTCACTACCTCCTCTCTTTCCAGACAATTTCGACGAGATCGATCCCTCCCAAATAGACGCGTCACTCCTAGATCCTGAACAGGCCTCGATATTAGCATCAGTGTCGTCATCAACAGCACTCGACTTACGGAATCAGGTATCGAAACAATTGCAAGAAATACAATCAGGGCTGGAGTTCAAGGTCGATCAATTCGCCGATGGTGTGCACAAGATGGAGCAATACCAACAAACGGCCGGCCGGGTTGCGAACAAAATATTGGCGATAAGCGCCGTGAGACTGGAAGAAAGGGACAAGAAGGAGAAAGAAGCTACGGGTACTCGAGATTTACCTATGCAAGAGGTGCTGAGAAGTTTGAGTAGGATACTGCCTGAAAGTAGGAGTAATTAAGCCGTGGGTGACGTCCCAGATGGTTTGCAAGTTTGGCAAAACCTTTGTTTCTTATTGCATTGTATTTTGGATGGCTGGGCGGGAGCTATGGAGCGGTCACAACGAGGGATGAATTTCATGAAGCACAGGTGTTCAGGGGCATTCATGAGCAATTTTCTGTACAAATTGAGGAACCTACCTAGGAAGGTAGAAGCTCTAGCCGAGCCAGGGCTGTTAGCAAATAATGCATGCATTCAAACCTTTACTTGCCGATTTTCATTTTGATCTTGAAACTTTGATCTTCATCTAGTAAGACGGAGCAAGTTCTCGGATCGCCGGGGAATCCGATAGAGAAGAGGCTTGCGAAGTGACAAAGACCTTTGTCAGATCAAACTTCCCCAGCCTCGTTGCATATTACCCCTTGAGTTTGACTTGTCACTTTTCCTAGACTTGGTTTCCATACCGCGATATGGAACAACCGAGCCTTCATAATGCTGCGAAGATACTGTACGTTTTTCAACTTGGATCGAAAACTTTTCATTCATCAACTTCAAATGTGAGAGATGAAGAAAGTTTGGAATTCGGCAGACCCCCCATGTCCAAACCCCTCACATGCTCCTTTTCGGGACACCTGGGATATTCCTTTATTTTTGTGGCATTTCGCACTATTCAAACAGAGTATAACTCAGCCGAACTCAGTTCAACCTGCACATGCAGATATCTCGAAATTGCTGAAGCGGGAAAGTGGTCGGGTGTCTGGGTGAAGAACTTCAATGCAGCAGGCTCGATGATGATATTATTGCATTTCAGAGGTGCGGGCAATAATTTGCAAGTGCCAGTAACTCATCTTTAGGCATACGATGTGCAACAAAAGAGGTTTGTGGCCTATAAGCGAAAAGTGAATGAACCATCCTATATTTCCCATCCCACTCGCGAAATTCACCTGCAACTCCAACCTCCGACATATATTAAAATAACACAATTCATGTCAATAAATCACCTCGTTTTCCGTTTGGCTCAACCGTCAAAATCAACCAACTCTCAGCTGGTCCGGAAAGACCTTAATCTACCAAATCGGGTCACGCAGCACTACACCACCAAGCGATCGATACACACCGGTGTGATCGACTTGGCTAGGCATTAACCATCGAGGAGTCTAGAGTGTTAGTGACATGCTTCTACCACCGTTTCGCAGGTGCTATTTGCGCGGCTCCGGCTCCCACATTTCGAAGTGTGAGTCGGGGGGAGACTAAGACCACAGGGCCTTCTTACGAGACCGCTCTGGGGGTCTAACTCTTTTGCAATTTTTTTTCAGCTTCATTCTATAATGAATCTCATGTTTTTTGGTGGCCAATTTTAACCTCGTTTCGGTCCGTACCTTGGGTAGCAAATTTTGAGGGTTTGTTGTTGTTTACTTTTCACGAGCCCCTTTTACCTAAGCGACAACTTTGGCTTGCGGTCCTTGCGTTTCCATCACGCAACACCTTACGCACATAAAATAGCATTACTTTCTTCTGCGATTAGGTCTACCCTTTAGCTTTGCCAGGCGGCAAGGAGGTTCCGTCCGAAGGGCAAGGTGAATTGAATTCGAACAGGGCGTAGCCACAGCATTTATGCCTCCTTGAAGCGCCTCATTCTTAGATTTGCATTTCAAGACCTAAGTTTTACTCTATAATAAAGCATCACACTTACTTTATAGTATATTGAATACTTCAGACTTTAGAAATTCAAAGAAACAGCCAGACTGATATTGATTTGGGAGACCTTCATTTCGAACATTGAATGTCTTCTGGAACATATATCTGAAGACATTTGGTATGTTGCTTCCCCCAAGAGATGCAGACAGTACATGCAAACTGTGGTCCGCAATATCAATGCTATATACTAGTCACTAAGGCTGTTTCAATTTTTAGAAAGAATAACTCACTCATGTACCTGGCACGTGGACTGCGTTTTCCCAAGCGGGTAGGGAGAACACTCCCATTCTTGCTTAATAGCAAACTCTTAGCATTAGTCTCATATTCATTTCCCAATTTCGCTTACTTCCCAAGGCATGAAGCAGAAAGGTGGAAGGGTTGAAGTGTTCATGAGGCTAAATGAGTTTGGTCTCTAGTGGGGCCATTCTCTGACGAGCAGCCATGATCGTTCAGCACTTGCCTCGGAAAATAAAATGAATGATGGTAGCGCCTTCGGCTTCGATAAAATTCGAACGCTGTCGAGCTCTCAATAATGTACTCACTGCACCCACTGCAGCCGAGTTGGCAGGCAAGCTGGACCCGGACTTCAACCACCCAAAAATACTCCCGGGCCCATAGTGAAGATACACATCTTGGCAGCTGTTTGTTCAATTTGAACGTAAAAATATGTGATTGAAGCCAAGTGGAGATTGAAAGCTGAACTTAAATGATGAGAGTGTTGGGTACCTAGTTATTTGAGAAGCTATAAACTTATTCGAGTTGGCTTATTGAAGTTTTAACGACCAAAATGCTCGCCTAAGGGCTCCTGCCTCGGAAGTCTGGCGCCCGTCAACTCGAAATCGATTAAGCGAGTAAAAGGGGGCGGGGTATGCGGGGTAGGCCAATATGAACTTTGAAGATCTGCTCAGAAACCTGAGGGTGCCATTGTGAAGCAATATTAAATGGATTGGAAACATGGTTCGTTGATCTACTTCGGCTTGATCTCTGGTTAGCCTGAGCTTTTTGTTGGGCATTATGGGACATGATATTGATTTCTACGCTATGATTGTATGGAAAGCGTTCCACTCCTCGCCACAAGTTCAAGCTTGTAGCCTACAGCGCCGAATCAACCTTTGGGCCTTAAGCCTTCTCCGGATTAAGAAATTCATCTCTTTCTCCTGCAATCATTGCTGCGGCTCGCTCTGCGATTGCGTAGAGAGTGGCCTGGGGATGTCCACCTACAGGTGCTGGGAATACACTGGCATCTACAACTCTCAATCCCTGAACCCCCTTGACGTTCAGCTCAGCATCTAAGACCGTTCCAAGCGCGCATGTGCCTGCTGAGTGGAAGTGAGGACTACCGATTGCACGGATCCTTCGTTCGATCTCTTCCGTGCTACTCTCCAAAGTCAGGGGCGCCATTCCGGGCATAGGCGCCATTTCGCATTCGACAATATCTTTGCCAGCTGTAGTACCAGTGAGGCATTGCAGCAAACGACGAGCACCATGCACAAGCACTGCGCGGTCCATCGCTGTAGTGAAGTAATTTGGCTCGATCAAAGGCTCATCATCTGGCAAAGAAGATGCGAGCCCTACGGTTCCACGTGAGGTTGGAAGTGTGAGCATTATTGAAGACCCGACGAATCTACCATCCACAGGTATACCCGGCGCAAGTGGGTGGTAAAGTACCATAGTCTCGACGTGTGGTCTTCCGTCCTTGCCCAAAGCTTGCGCATCGAGATTATTCCCATCTGCTGCCAAGGCCTGCTGAAGGAGGGTGGTAGGCAAGGCTTCATTGACACTCCAGTCGACTGGCAATCCCTTCATGAACGCAGGGCTTGCAAGTTTCGGGTGGCCAATACTCAAACCACGATCTGGGTCTCGTAACTTAAAGACTTGAAACAATGCGAAATGGTCAAACAGGTTGGCCCCAACACCGGGAGAATCGTGGACGATAGGAATTGAATGACTGGCGAGCAATGATGAAGAACCAATTCCTGAGAGCTGCAGAAGCTGTGGTGATTTAAGAGCGCCAGTAGCTAACAAAATTTCGTTTCTGGCTTTTATTTGACGACCATCGGCTAGCAAGACGCCGGTGGCGTGAGGAACCTGGCTAGATGTTTGCTCAAAAATTATTCGATGTACTAGAGTTTCAGTACGGACATCGACTTCAGCAAGATCATAAGCAAGATGAGAAGGCTGACGGATGCCGTTATCCCAATTCTCATGGATTTCAGAAAGACCAGCGAGATGGCCAACAGAAGATGGAACATATCCCACTCCAAGCTCTTCCCAGGCCTTTTGAAGCGGTTTACGTAAGGGGTAGCGTCTTTCGGGATCACTTTGGCTGACACTCGCGATCTTCATGGGGCCATTCAAGCCATGATGCTGTGAGTCTGTCTGCGAACCGACGAGCTTTTCACTTCGTTTCATATACGGTAAAAGACCTTTGTAGCTCCATCTGTCGTCACCCACAAGCTTCGCCCAAGCATCGTAGTCAGACGCATCGCCATGTAGCCAGCCGCCGTAGTCTTGTAAGATCAGCCCTTATATCTTGAAATATGTCGCTAGTCGAGTGTAGATGTTTGACGATGGAGGTAGGGGTGAGATTATTACTTACTTAAAAGGCTACCTCCACCAAGAGCTTTTCCAGCGGTCAATGTAACAATACGATTAGATAGACTGGGAACAGGGGCGGTGGTATACGCCCAGTCGATATCAGAGCCTTGGAGAGCAAAGCCTTCCATTGGGGCGGTGGTGTGTAGATGAGAGCTGGGGTCAGGACCAGCTTCAAGAAGCATGATGAATTTCCCGGGGAGAAGCTTCGATAGGCGTGATGCAACAGCACAGCCAGTGAGGCCACCTCCAACAATGATATAATCTGCTTCAGTTGGGGTTCCCATGGTTCACGACCGAAGAGGCAGCGGCCAATTAATTGTAATTCAAATGTGTCTTATTGAGAGAAAGACGAAGAGCTGAAGTTGAAGGAAGGTGGCAGCGCAATAAGTAATGCGTGTGGTTGGTGGTCTTACGTACATCTGTACGCAAAACGTGCGTGTGTACACAAAATTAGAGAACGTACGCCAAGTTTGCCGTACTCCACATCCTAAGGATAACTCTGGCAGGCATATCTATTAAATTTTCTACGGTTCGTACCAAAAAATCCGGTCATAAGTCTTTTAACTCCAGGGAATCGAACTATTAAAGCTCGCTAAATTGCCTTAGAAAGGCTCGCAATTCGGGGAATGTGGCCTGGACAACCTACAAGACCCTACAGGACACTACTGGGCACTAGAAGACACTGGCGCCAGAGTTCGTCGGGCGTTGCGGGTCATTTCAGGAAGCTTCAATAGGTTCATCCCCTGGAATTAAAGACTTTGACCGGGCTTTCCGTATGGTGATATGCAAATGCGGTTGCTGTTGGTTGTTGGATGCAGTAAGTTCGTTTGTGCATGTTGGTGAACTTTTGATTGCGTATCGCTCGATTACTGCGCCAGCTGAGAGATGGATCAAGAATTTGATGTCAGCCTGAACGACTATCATTCGATGATTGGTACGAAGGTAGAATTTACCCGTGCCGTATTGCATCAAGCAATCACTTCAGATAATTCATTGCTTTAGTTTTTAGATGCCCGCCACCCAGAAATTTAGCCAAGCCTCATGAGCTTTCTCTCAGTTGCCGCAGCGTCGAAAGCATGGATATGGACTTGCCCTATGCCAAGTCTGTAAATTACATCGCCTTTCGTCTCTACCAACATCACGTTGTATAAACACCAACAAATATCAATTGGGTATACTCTCGGATCAAAAATCTCTTCATCCTCAGTAAACTCTAGTGGCCTAGTTTTGTTGATGGCCCGTTCTCCAGGTTTGCCGGCGAAGGCTTTAGTCTTCTCGCACCATGCGGGGTCATCTCTTCCAGAAGAAAGTGTAGTCTGCGACAGTTTGATGAAAGTATGTAAGCCATGTGGCAGAGAACTTGCAGTATTTGCATCCAGGACGACGATTCCTGCCCTATGACTGTTGGTATCGAGAATTTCAAGTTCACACACAGCATGCTGCTCCTCTGCGCAGCGGTAGTCGGCGGACCAGAGATTTGCATGATTTCCTGGAACAGTCAATCTAGCTGTGTTCGCTAGAATGCCCAAATGTGACATTCTTGAGATAAATTCCTGCTCTATGGTGATACCCCGGTCGATAGGGTGAGAATACCAACGACGGGGATCTTTGCCGGCGCAAGTGTAATGTATCATGTCAGAATCGTTGACATGGCGCTGCCATTGCTGCCAGTGTTTCCATTTTGAAGATGGGGTTCCATGGTACTCACTCTGGAGTCTTCTAGGGGATTCAGAAAGGTCTTCCATGAACAGATGCCACTCCACAGCCGACAATGTTCGTACTCCCATGTTCCACAAAGCCGGGTACGTAATTTGTCCAATCCAGCCGGCCCAAGCCCACGAAGGGAACTCTGAAAGCGGTAATCGCCGATTGCAAGAATCACCGGGTTGCCAGAGAACTCCAATGTCAAGAGCACAGAGGGGAATACCATGTATCATAGGGCTATTATCAAACAAGCTGTTTTGTATGACGTTCGAGATCCCCTTGAATGCATTGAGAATGTCACTGGAATATGACAGGCAACGATGTGTATAAGTTTCGACCAGTGAAGTATATACCTCCCAATTGAGGTTTTGGTATGTGGGAATATGGTAAAGAGTGTCTTCCAAAATGCGCTCGGCAGGTGGTGGCTGCTCCTGTGCGTGAAAGTCGACAAAAATATCCTCCGAACACTCCCCATGCTCGCACTCAAAGAAAAGCTGTTCGGCTGTGAATATGATCTTACGGGGTGAGAGTACACGCTCCTGATAAGTCCATCCTCTTGTGTTCCATGCTGATGGGTTGACCGAGTGCTCGAAATTGCGCAATTGCTGACACAAATTGAGTCCTTGTATCTGAACCAGCTGTTGCTTGGTAGCTCTCTCTGACACACCCGGTAATGGCGCGTCAGCGTTATTACCAGCTGCGGACACTAAAGTAAAAACAGCTTTCTGATACACGAGATCCATCAAATCGAGCTGCTCTGATTTGTCGTCATCGCTATCTTGGATAATGCACAAGCTGTCCACCCACAGATATGGCTCTTCCAATATCTTGCATAGAGCAATAGCTTCCCGAATTGTACGAGGAAAGTCGAGATTATGTGATGTTACGATCCCTGGCGTTGCCATCTTGGGGTGATTGCTTTTGATGAGCATGTTTTGTTTCGTGCTTCCCCAAACGTAGCTCAGAGCTACATACCGAGACGGTGTGGCAAGCCCAGTAATACAGCCTTGCTGAACATCAATAAGACGCAATTTAAATGATGCCTCACGACTGTAGCCGGCTGGAGTTGAAGCACAGCATGCCTGAATCCATTGACGAAGCAAATCTGCATCCACCAAGTTTCCCACCTTGCGCGGTACCACAACCCGATATTTTGCTTCGTCTATGCTGAGTAGCCTTACGATAGCCGCAGGTTGAACAGTAAACAGATCGTCGTTTCCAGACATAGGAGCATGTGTCACAGGTTCTGTCCGGAGGCTGAGTTGTATATTGTTGAGGTTCATACCCTGCGAATCTATGCTTGAAGCCCAAGATAGTCCACTTTGACCACGTATGATATTTGAGAGAAAGCATTGTACCTGCTGTCCATCCAAAGTGTCTGGGACGCGACCCATAGGATGGAATTGATCGAGGGCTGTGCAGACCAGGGAACAGAATCCACAGGTATCGGACTCTCGAATATCTCCGATATATCCAAAGGAGATTCCATAGAAGAGGGAGCTTGTTGTACCGTCATCATGATTCTCCACGCTGGTTTCACTCAGTGAATGATTGAACAAGAATGCGAAATCGAGCTGCTGGCATTTGTAACACAAATCCGCCGGGCCGCCTGTTGCCTCGTCTCGGAGCCATGGGAACGTTTCGCGATATCCGTCTGCAGCGCTGTCTGGGAAGACGTAGCTAGCTTTCTCAGATCTTCCTCCGATATCGTCGCGAAATAGGAGTGGCATTATTGCTGACGATAAATCATCAGCGGCTCGTTGCAAGTTGGATGCTGAGGCTGAAGAGGTTGGCTTCCCGGGATTTGTATGACTAAGTCAAGCCACACAATTCGCATGACAACGGAGTGATTGGCTCTTTGTCATGAACGCTGATTGGCAGTCGCTCTCTTTTGTAAATATATATCGAGTTGAGTTCCACTAGGTAGAAATTTTGGATCTGAGCAGTGGTGAGAAGAAGTTTCAACGACAATCGTGGTACGAAACCATCCCTAGGTCAGCGTGTGATAAATTCTTCCAACCATCTGCCCCATTATTCGCTTCGCCACTGCGAATTTACGCTGTGAACTTATGGTTGCAAGCTGATCCCTCAGTTCCCTCCTCAAGAGGCCTATCTAAGCGTATCATTTGGCCGCCCTGTTGCATTCGACAGGCCGTATTTGGCTCTCTCTGCTTGGACCTGCATATGCCAGTACTCAAAGATCCTCGCTGGAGTTCTAAATACCTTAAAATACATGTGTTCCCAGCAGCGGTTCTGAAATTCAGAGCTGATCTCAATAGTTCTTAACAGCTCGTCAAGGTCCCATTCTTTTTTGAACCGACCATCGTGAAGTAGTTTAAAAGTGCCAATGCTTTCGTAAAGCAAGGAAGAAGGAATAGCCCGATATTCCCAGCTGTTCCAATCACTGTTCTTTTGAACAATATCCATGGAGAGAAGCACGCCAAAGAAATTTTGGAAATTCTCGAGCACGCGTCCTGATATTGCAAGTGCTTCTCCGCGTGCACCTTCATTATCATCTGAATCATACACAAGGAACTCGGGATTTGGTGTAACGATATTGATCTCGAGGGTTTGGATCGAAAACTTCTTTTTTTCTTTCGGGAAGAGATCGATAAAGAAAGATCTAAATCCTGTGTGCTTCTGCTGTAGCCGTAGAGTGGGACCCTTAGGACCAACATGCAAAAAGCGCTCCAGAATTCCATAAAATGACCAAAGGTAATCCGGAACGTTTCCGCTGCTCCACGGCCCCCATTGAGCCCTCTCGAAACTCACAGCGTGAATCTCAATGCGAAGCTTCTTGACATGCTTCACGAGAGCGGGAACAGAGACCCAGGCCGGGATCAAGTTTTCATTGTTGATGAGAGCGACGTCCAGTTCATATGATGTCTTTTTATCAATTCTGTGTAAAAATTCCAGGGTTTCCGCCTGAATCTGGCGATTAGCCCCTTTCAGAGACCGAAGAGTGGAGAGATTGTCGAGTCCAATAGGCTCAAAAGGCGTAGTTGAATAAAGAACTTTCGATCCATCATTTTTTGAAAATTCGAATTTGTAGTTCGTTGCTTTTCTTCCATCCTTCCAGTTGTCATGTCGCAGTTTCTGGAAAACGTCCGGTTGTCGACAAAAAGCGATGCTCTCGTAAATGTGATCTCGCAATTCGCGAGGGAGGTCCAGAAAATTTGGCATACTTGAAAGTTAAACCTGGTCAAAGTTTAACTATGTGTTTGGTGATTACAAAAGACCGAAAAAGAATTTGGAGTTTCGTGCGTATACCAAAAACGTGGCGGGACGAACCGCTTTAGTCTGCTGAAACCACAAGAAATTTTGCATCTTCTGCTTTTTTGTCTAATGACAACGTCCTCGGGACGCTTCGTTCGCACGCCAAACTCCGCCGAGAACGAAGAGGATCGTCAGTGGGCCCCGACAAAGCGAGATGATTTCGGCTTAAAAGTGCATCAAGAAAAGGATCTGCCGATGCTGTACAAGCAATTCATATTGTCATTTCTTACAATTTGAAAGGCGAAAGATGGAAACTTTAAAGGCTGGGATCACGCTTCAAACTCCAACTCCAAGCCCAAACAAACGCCAGAATAAGGAATATCTCCAACGCTCAGTACAGAGGAGCCAGCCACTGGATGTGATGCATGAAACAAATAAATCAAAAAAGGAAAAGACCCATCGTGTTGAACAACGAACGAAGCCATCCTAATACCCAACTAGGTTGCGAGATCCTGTTGAGAATGAGTCAGTGAAGCTCGATTGATGTGGACGAGAATAAATAAGAACTTTACCATAAGGATAGATATTCCGAAGCTGCTTTCAACGTAGAGAAATAGCCAGCAATAGTCATGAAAATTTCAGCCAAAGATGTGAGCCAAATCGAGAGTTCCCTCTCAGAAGGTGCTGTCGGTTTAAGACTTGCTGGAGGTCCGAAAGGTTTTGTTCGAGACACGCTTTTTGCTGTATGAGGACGGGTCGTGCTGGCACTGACGTAGCTCGTTGTAATGCGTACACCTGGTGGCATCGAGGTTGAGGAGAACTCAATCTCGGTTGGAACACTGTCCACCGACGACCATTCCCAGTCAATGTTAACGGTCCAATTGTCTGAATGCATCGGACCAAATGATTTAAGGCCCTCAAATTTTCTCCACAGTTGAATATAGTCTGGATTTATGCCCCATACTTGGTACATCACTTCGAGATCCGTCGCGATCCTCTCCGAAAGCAGGGCTGCTTGTTCTGGAATTAAAGATGAGAAATTCCCGACGAGGCGGCTCATGAAGTTTTTATATTCATGTGCAAAGCTGAAGTCTCGAGGAAGCTTAGAAGAAATATCTGGGTTTTGGAATATTTCAGAGTCTAGTTTTTGCCTAGAGTCTACGCTTAGCAGAGACCCTGGTAGATGAACAGAAGACATATAATATCGAAGTGTCTGAAAGGTCATCACAAAAGCTGACATATTTTCATAATGGAATAGGACTCACAATTCCGCCCATATACGGTTATTTGTTCTTTGCATCATCGGAATTGTGTTGTGTGTCTTGACGATGGCACATCCCAGAGCAATTGCTTCCAACGCGATGGTGTTCTTATTGATCGTGGCATTCGCAACGCGGAACCCCGATTTCTTCGTAACACTCGGCTTGTGGAGCAACTTGTGCCTTGCGCGCTGAAGTGTCTCTAAGTTCATAATCTAAAGATGAAGTTCATTAGCAAACTTCACTGGATGCGAGAGCACCAAAGATTTGAAGGTAGACTGGATAGGCAAGCTCACCTGTGCTTTTGCTCTCTCGTTCAACCAACTTGTCATTATGATAAAGTCCGGATGCTCATTACTTGCCAATGCGTTGAAAACTGACTGGATTCTGATCGGAGAAGGTGTTTCTCCTGGGTGTGAAATGAGAAGCCGATCTATGACAGAACATTCGATTCCGATTTCGAGTAAGCTTGCGAAGAAGTCCTTGAGCCAATGTACTTCATCTAACACGTGTTAGCTCAGCTTTCGAAGAAAGGATACAACTCACAAGCATGGTCAACGGTAGAAGCCCCTGGATCCGGCTGGACGCCGCTTGCATCTAGCTTCACAATAGCGGGAATGCATGGACCGATCGTGGTGGTCGAGAAGTATCGAGAGATATCTTGTGAGATGTGGGGTAAATTGTTCTCTCGGTCTGAGCCCAAAAAGCGGACACCCCCCGTCCAAGCAGGCTGTGTCAACGAGGAACCTGAGCGTGTAGGAAGAAGACATGCCCGCTCTGAACTACCTAAGGATTTGATTATTGTGGGATGGCAAGCCTCTTTTGTCGTCTCGAGACGAAAACGCCCAGCGACATCGAAGTGCTCAACCTCAGCGCAGCCAGAATCGTCGTCCATGTGAAGGGAACTCTGCGGGGCCAAAGAAGTACTCGAGCATAACCCACATGAATAGAGGAAGGCAGAATGTTGCGCATTCATGAGTGGAGCTGGATTTGTCGTCTCGCCTGTAGGGAATGGGGACGGAGCGTAATTACAAACCGCGAACAGGGATGAATGAAGAGAGGTTACCGCAGAATTAGAAGACTTGACGGATTGGGATTCAGTGGCTGTGATTTCTGTTGCTTCAGGGATTGGAGCTGAGCTTAGAAATTTCTTCGAGATAGCAGACTGAATTGAAATATTGGAAGAAGTAAGAGGATGATAGATGGAAAGTGAGGAATTGTCCGGGGCATCAGATGTGGAAGAGGAGGAAGCTCTTGTGAGGTGATTGAGATAAAATTCCGATGTACGGTCGGGGCTCATGTTTACGTAAACGTCAACAGTTATCGTGGCTGTCGGTAGTGTCTTCGAATATTCAGGCAAAGCTTTTTTTGAGTCAATTAGCGGTCCCTAATATCAAGTGGGAGGACATACCTCTGCATTGGTGAAGGATCGCCGTAAGCAAAACTAACACTAATGGTGCCAACATCATTGCTAGAGAGAGTTATAGTTGTGGATATATTAGACCAATTTGCACGGCAAATTTGGCCAGTTCAAGATTATCGGGGGAAGATGCTGTAAAGTGCCAACAAGAAGCGACTTGGAGCCTCATACTTATGAGCATTCCAACAAAAGCTATTGGTATTAATGATTCAGAAAGTAACACAGAACTTTGGTAGAACCCGACCAAAGAAAACCATGCTCATTGTTGGAATTCACATTCAAACGCAACTCTAAAGTGACAGCCGAGGCAATTGAGTAGAGGAATTTTGGAATGTCTCCAGAAGATGGACAAGACATGCAGCTGTGAAGAAAACAAAGAAGAGTCTATCAGTCACTCGCACTGACTTGAAAGGCACACAATAGAGCAACCCTGCGTACCTTCGTAGGCTTGCAGGGCTTCAAACATGGCGGGTTTTCGCCCAAAGGAGCGGACCACGAAATTTGCTCTAAAGATAGGTGACGCTACCAAGATGAGCCAAGCTGAATGAATCGAGCTTTCGAGAAGGATTGCTCAAAGAGACGGAGGAAGGTAAATTTAGGACTTGTGGAGCCTTTGCCAAACTTTTGGGTGCCGGACCCAGGAGCGGCGGAGCCCGCTCAGGGTGGAATATGCTCGTCAACCGGAAATCAATCGTCAGGGCATGTGGGATCAATGCCACTTCTTTTGTACATTGGTCTGGCAACTGGCAGAAGTTTCTCGATGCTGAAGGTCGAAAGATTGCAAGGAGTTGGGTCGTTGCCCCATGGACTAGCGTGAAGTCACATGACTATCCAATACATTGTCGCTCCATCTCTTCTTTGATCTTTCCTCCTCTTTGCGCATTTTCAAATCTTGTCTCTTCTTCTTTCTTGGATACATAACATTATACAGGAGCGCATCTCCACGATTCGAATGGCTATGGAATTTCCGCAGGACAGCCACATTTGTGGCGGCCCTCTTTTTGGGTGGCCCGAGGCCGTAAGTTCCTGTTCCGTCTTCGAAATAAAATTCCAGCTAATATTATGCTAGATTTAATACTTCATGACTCTCGGGGATTGTTCTACTAAGTAAGAACAACCCTGCACTGCATGTAACTGCTGAGGCCGGCCCCCATTCGGACCTGACAAACCTAGTTGTTGAAAATCGGTTAGCAGAAGTAAAGCATTCACGGTCACTTGTATGATTTCATGCCACTCTCAGACATTCAGTGAGTCTTGACAGGAGTTGTTCTCTACCGCAAATTTAGAATACGAGGTCGGGGAATAGCTCTGAACCCCGATTGTTTATTGGTGTGGAGAATATTTTCGGGGTTCAGGGCAACCTTTCTTTGTTCTCCTTCTTTCAAACAAGCTGCTGTATTCGTACTTCCAAAGCTAATTTTGTTGCAGAACAAATTATTTGACACTTCAAATTTGATACAACCATTGGAACAATGCACAAGCACAACAATGTCACATTAATCTCTACATTGCAGTGTTGCCTCCAAGAACAACTGCATCCACTTTGGTATAAATAATGGCGTGAGTCAGAAGATGGAAGATTATTTCAAAGATAAATCCTTCTACATCTTAACATATCAACCAAGTCATATCAAAATGTCACCTCTTGTTTGCCCCATCTGCCGAGCGCCAATTATGGGATATTGGCACACTCGATCATTAGATCGATGGGTGGGAAACGCCATCATTTTGAGCAATCGTCCTCCTATCTGTGAGAAGCCAGGTTGCGAGTTCACTTGTAAAGATAGCGTATATCTAACCAAAGCGAGTGTTGCGGAAGACCTGAGTGCATTGCATTCCATTTATTTGAATGGCAACAGAGAGTTAGTCTCTGTTGGCTTTCAGCTGCGGTCGGAGCTTGAAAAATCAGAGCCTACTTGCCTCGTCAGTGTTCATCAGACATGCTTTGATATCGCAAAACGAGTCATGGCAGTGGCTCTTGAGACTGGGGCTGAAGCTGAGTCTGTAACTTCCCTAAAAACTTTGCACGAGGTCTTCTTAGTACGAATGAGCAGAAAGGAATCTTGGTTCAAGTCGGACCCCTGGTGGAGTTTTCACATTCTTACTGATCGTTGGTACGTCAACACAAATTGGGGAAGGTCTATGGAATGTAATATTTCCGAGGCCAATCCTTCTTCTTTCCCGGACACTACCGATTTCATCCTATCACTTCTCAGGCCTCTACCTCCACCGAGTTTGAACAACCCGTCACTCGCTCATACCAGCCTTAAGAGCAGCATCGAAAATCTGCCAGCCGAGCTAGGGTACCAAGTAACCGACAGCTTGATGCCATTGAAGAACCCTCCCCTGCAATGCACGAGGGTTCTTCCCCAGGCATATTGGACCCAAGCTCTCGTCTCTGGAAAGTTGCTACCATGGCTATGGGATCTGGACCTCAAGAAATTGGAAGAGCTCCTGGCACCAGGCTCAGATATACCTGACTGGGATGTAGAACGTCTGGTACGTCAATTATCCCAGCAAGGATTTGGAGACTACTATATTGACTGCCTGTTATCGTCGGGGGACACGATACCGTACGGCTTATGCAATAGGTACCGAATCTGGCGCGAGGTTAAAGAAATGAGAGTTGGAGGATGAGGAAAATAGCGACGATGACTACTTCCCAGATTGATGAGCTTGTCCACGTAATAATCACCTCGTATTCCTTTTCAGCATCTCACCATTTCACCTAACAGTAAACGATTTCATAACCACCTTTTTCAAGTACTCCTAGAATAAAGTGATTAAAAATACAAATACACAGACTTTTCCATACCTCTCTCCGCTTCTCTCTCCGCTCCTTTTTTACACCATTAAATCCATCAGTGACCCAACCACCTCACCAATCACAACTCCCCTCCAACAACCTCCCCAATTTCTCCAACCCCTCCCTATCAACCTCATCAAACCCCCCAACCTCCGCACAATCAACATCAATAATCGCCACCGTCTGTCCCCCCACAACTATCGGCACCACAATCTCACTCTTACTATCCCCATCACAAGCTATATGCCCCGGGAATTTCTCCACATCGGGGACCAATCTATTTACATCAGCTTTCAGCTTTCAGCTTTTACTTTCATCTCAAATCCAACTCAACCACACCAAAAAGAAAAAGGGAAAAAAGGAAAAAAAAAGGGGGGGTGAAAGTAAAACACTAACTGCGTAACCCCCTCCCTAGCGGCAGCACCACAAACTCCCCTCCCAAACAAAATCGTCTGACAAGCAACCTTCCCCTGAAAAGGCCCCAGGATCAATTGCTGCGAAGCCTCTTTACTTTTATCGAGAACGTAGAAGCCGGCCCAGTTTACGGATGAGGAGGGCGAGGGAAGGGATTTATAGGCGTGCCATAGTAGGGAGGCTGCGTTTGCTAGGTTGCTGGGTGTTGTTAATAGGGTGGAGCACGTGATGGCGAAAGGGGGGTGGGGGGGGATTAATTACCAGACCTGGGGTTTGTTAGTTAGAGATTGGGGAGAGGGGAATAAAATATATTGAGGCGATAAGTTACTTACCCAATTTCTTTGCCCCTCAAAAAGAATCTCGGCTTGTTCGAGGACTTGTTTGTAGGCCTCTTCCTTCGTTACGTCTGAGTCGAAGTTCGAGGCATCTGCGTGCACCTACAATTTGTAAGCCTTAGCTTTTGAAAAGGTAATAGAGATTTATAGGTGTCTTACCATCCCGAGGACTTTTACCTTTAAGGCGATTTTTTCTCTCTCAATGTTTTTATGGGAAGGTAAGTAGATAAGATTACGAAGCAAAATGGTATCCCCGCTATTTTTCGCCATGCCACGTGATATTAGAGTTGCTATTACTTGAGTGATTCTCGAAGTTTGACCAGCATTTAGAAGTTGGGATTTGATGGTTTAGGTGGAGAGTTATGTGGACGTTGATGCGGGGGTATACTCTGTTTGCTTTTCATTAATCATAAACCTCAATATCTATTCCGCCTCGAATTTTTTGACTCCACAGCCGCCATGTCTTCTTCCACCGGAACACCAAGGCTCGTAGCCCCTAACGCCTTAGATCCTCCTAATCGTCTCCCAGCTTTATCTCTACTGTTTGCAACAGCACTACTTTCACTCTCTATCAATTCATTCTCCGCCTCTTCACTCAACATCGTCCCTTCAATACTCAAAAACCCCCTCTCCCGATCATGACTAGACTCAATCTCCCTAACCCTAAACTTAACCATCCCCTTCACCTCATTCCCCTCCCCATCAACCCAACACCCCATCCCCCCCTCCGCATAAACATCCTCCTCTCCATCACCTTCCTCCCTCCCCTCCACTCCCCTCCATTTCCAATCTCCCGGCAAGCGTTTACGCTCAATACTCGCATTAAACAAATTCCAACATACAATGCCTATATGTCCCTCATTCGACAAATTCACATAGCCTTCCAACCAAGCCCCCTTCTCAGGCTTAAAGAGCAGGAATTCCGCTGTGACCCAGGCCCAAGATACAGCGTACTCGTCTATGTTTTGTAGCAAGACGTCTGAGGAGCCGTCGTTGCCGAATGGCTTTTCGGAGAGCCGCGCGTTGTGGTAGGAGAGGAGGACGCCGGCGAGAGGGGGGTAGTAGGTGAGTATTAAAGGCGAGAGGTGTTCGGCGCATAGGCCTTCGAGGGGAGTTTTCTGGGATATGGGCGCGAGAGGGAGGAATAGACTCGAAGTTTGCATGTGGAATGGCGATACATTTTCCGGTACTTCTAAGACTGCAGAAGCTTCTGTAGTTGTAGCTGTCTTGTCGCTCTTGTGTTTCTTCGACTTCGATTTATGCCCATCTTCCTTGTGATCTCGTTTCCGCTTCTTCTCGCCGTGTGTGGATGATTTGTTTTTCTTTTCCGATTTCGATTTGTGTTTTTCGGAACCCATGGCTGGGGATGCTGTTGCGATTGACATGTTGTTTGGTCTATCGCGGGAGGTTGGATAGAAAAGTCGAAAGTGAAATTTAGAGTTGCTGCAAGGCTGCCCGCTAGCGCGTCTGCATTATGTGGCTCGTGCTGAGTCGAAAAGCGGCATTGTAGATTTTGGTGCATGACTCGACGTGGAGCAATGCCGCTTTTCCGGTCGAGTGTGGACAGATCAGCCTCGAGTTAACGCCTCCTTCGCGCCTCATAGATCCGCGGGGCAATAAATACTTCTTCTGCTTCTTCCCACTACACTTTTGCTTGCTTGCTTGCTGCATGATACTCCTTACATTTGCTCTTGGAGGTTGAGTCGAACCCGTCATCATGTCTAGCACTCTGCTTTCACTTGCAGGTTGGACATTTCTCCCCAACGTATGTACTCACCTCGATCTCGAGATGAATAGCAAATACTGACAACCCTCACAGCTGGTAACAGGCTGGGTACAGTCCGTATACTATGGAATCACCATCCGCGCCGGCTCTCCAAAGCCGCAACCCGGCACCCCAAAATACATCCTCCACCGCCGCCGCATCCACATCATAGTAGTAACCACCTACCTCCTCTACACAATCTACGAAGCCGACTGGGACATCCGACGAGCCTCCGATTTCTACCAGGACCTCTCCCTCCCACACACCGCCACCGAGAAGGATATCAAATCCCGTTTCCGGCGCCTAGCAGCACAATTTCACCCCGACAAAGTCTCTCCCTCTACCAACTCAGAATCCTACTTCGTGCATCTCCGTCTCGCACAAGAAACGCTCATGAATCCCGCCAAACGCTTCGCATACGAGCGATTCGGTCCCACAATGCTAGAATGGCAACGCTGCTCCAGCATCCGCGACTACGTGCTCCACGGCCTGCAGTCCATACTCCCCTACTACGGTGGCGCCGCCATCGTCATGTACGTTCTGGGTTTACTGGGTTATCTGGACTGGGGCAAATACTGGCGCTGGTTAACACTGATATGCATGTGTGTCTTCGAACTACACGCCATATCGCGCCCCTATTTCCCGGGTATAGCGTCGAATTTCATAAATCCCATCTTAACGACCTTTACGAACCACCCGCCATACCTGCCTTTTCAACTCATAGCGCTGTTCAAGAAAATGAGTTTAACGCTCTACATCGCATTTTCACAAATCGGTCCACTGTTACAGGCACCTAGTGCCATACCACAGGGTATGAGTGAGGAAATGGCCGTTCGGGCGCAGTTGGATAGATTAGAAGCCACGGCACGAGCAGCAGACACAGAAGCGACGCGGTTAATGGCTATGGAAATGTCTCCCTTCGTCCACGACGAACAAACCCTCCTAGGCGTCAAGGGAAAAGTAAGGGATTGGCTGGTGCAGAATACCATAAGAAGTGACCCAGAAGTCAGAGACGCGATTGGAAATCTGTTGAAGCGGAGACGTGTAGATGCTCCTGCGGGAGCGAGGGGGAATAGATAATTCCCCTCTCTCTATCCTTTATAGCGTTTACTTTTTTAAATACAATAATAGAACAAAAACCTGTTCTCAAATCCCCAAGTCTCGTATTTGTTGATTACTAACCACCCAAAAATTAAACTTTCAAATGTGATCATGAGGCTCCCCGGAAATTGTGATAAGCACCCCATGACCCCAAACACTCATTTCGATAAACCGTTGGCCGCATATGCACGAAGTCGCGATGTGCAACAAAAGATCTCTGAAATCTGGGGAAAAGGCCCGATCGAACTCGTTTCGGGAAGGATCTTGATTTCTTTGGAGACTGGTGGCGGTGGCAATTTGCGAGCTGGTGCGTTCGATTCGAGGGTTCGTAAGATTGCGATTTTTAAGGGGGCGGGCTAGGGGCGGTGAGATGAGCCGCAGAATGACGAGACGACGAATGGTGGAGGCTGCACCATCAAGGTGATGGATGGGGTGGCAACAAAAGGGGTTGGTTAAGGTTTATTGTTCAAGTTGACGACTGGTTCACTGTTTCATAGGTATGCGCGATGCTTGTAAAGGTAATTTGGGGTTTCGTATTCATCAATCACTCAACCATACACCACACCAAGCACACACTTCATTTGTTTCTCACCACGCGCTCTCTGCATCCACCTTCTTCTCTCGCAAGCTCTTATCCATGAAAGCAAAAGCTGTCGATAAAAAGCAAAAACAAATATCAAAAAAAAATACAACACCAGCGCCACTGCTATGATAAATGATCATCCCAAGCCACACAACTCCGAGGTATCATCCAAACCTTCGGGCCCCAACTCCTTTCTGATCTGTCCCATTTCCCGTCCAAAGTACGCCAGGGCAATGTATGCAAAGCCACGCCATGCAAGCCAAATAAACGAAACAAGCCAAGCCGAAGAATAAATTGAGTGAAGAAAAAAAGACATTATGCTAATTTTTCGCGGACGCTTTTCTCGCGCAATCTCTATCAATCATCATCCAGATCAATAACCTCCACCGGTCTCTTCCTACTCATCTCCGCAATTGAAGGCTTACGAGGCTTCTCATCGTCCTCTGAAGTAAAGTCATCATCGAAAGGATCTCTGCGTTGAGGCTTCGGCTCGGGTTTCGGGCGCCAGTTGCCGTCGGCACTGATGAGGATGGCCTTAACGTCCAAATCATCGCCCTTGGCCAGCTCGGCGCGGACTGAGACCATGAATTCGTCCACTACCAGGCTGTAGGGGCGCGCATCCTTGCCACACAACGGGCATTTCCAGACGTCAGGCATGCAGGGTTGTTGGGGTCTTTTAGGCTTGCTATTTCGCGTGAGGAGGAATGTTTCGAGGTCGAAGCATTCTCGGTGTAAGCAGGTTTTGCCACGAACCGGGACGTCGAAAATACGCGCTGTGAAGGGATCCGCCAGGCCGATGGTGAGATCGCTGGGCTCTATAACGAGATCATCGTCGTCATCTGCTACCGGTGCTAGGCTCTTCTTGATAGCGTCGAGAGTGATATTCGCGGCGACCCGTTGATGCTGCAGACATGTTTCCATGATATCTTTGTGGTGGAGGACCTCGATCGCTTCAACCGCAATGAAATACCCATTATCTTTCATTGTTTTTGAATTAAACTTCGGGACTGAGATCTGGATCCAGCACTTGTTATTTGCCCCTGTAGCAGAAATATGTTGTGTAAGATCAATGGGTAGGTCTTTCCCGTGCTGAGCCTTGCGCCTCAGCTCCAAGCTATCATGGTTGAACATAGGAAATACGTTTTCAGGCCAAGTAGTATCGCTGACAATCCAATCGGGTGGCAAACATATCGTAACTTCTGGTCTCGTCAGAATGCATCGAAGCCGATATTGCAAAGTCCCGCTCTTGAGCTCTCGCGTTGGCAGTTTCCCAGATCCCATAGAACGATCTCTGGCTATACGGGCAAAGTCGTCGGCGGGAATCGTAAAAGCAAATTTTGGTAAAGGGTGGTTCATTGGAAGCTTGGTTGGTCCGAGCGCAAAATCCCTCACGACTTGATAGAACCTTCGAGCTGGGTCATTCTGCGAATTTGGAGTCATCCTAGGTACGACTAGCAATGGGCTGCGGAGAAGCGCTTGATGTAGTGCGGTTACATCTGGATTCACCGGTTGCGGAACTGGTATCATCTCGAGAGGAGGGACGAAGGGACGATCAAGTGGATGTGCTTGCCTGATACTCTGATCCAATCTCGTGGATGGTGCCGGCGCAATGGCTGTTCTTGGAGATAGCACATTGGAAGCAAGGATACCTGGAGTTCGTCGACCATTACTAGATATGCTATTATTTCTAGAATGTACTCTTTGCTGGGGGACGGTGCCAGAACTACTTTCTCTCCGAATTTGTGCCGCACGATTCATACTAATGACATTTTGTATTTGTTGTTGCGAATGCTGTTGTTGTTGCTGCTGCATCATTGTCTGTTGTTGCAATTGCTGCTGTTGCTGTACTGCACTCTGATGCTGCCACTGGGCTTGCTGTGCAGCAAATTGGTACGGTTGTTGTTGCTGCGCCGCCATATGCTGCATCTGCTGAATCTGCTGGGCTGAAAGCTGCGGCTGTTGCGCTCTGGGATCATTTGGTTGATATGGAGTCTGATAGACCATTCCATTTGTATTTGCTGGGGCAAAGGCTGGGCCATTCTGCTGATGATTTGGTTGTTGGACCGGATTGACGTTGCTCCTTAACACTGGATTATACCCCCGCTGTGTCTGTGCTGGTGACTGCATGGTGAGACCTTGCAGGAGCGTTGGACTTGGTGTACCTGTGTTCACTATGTTGGGTGAGTGGACAGCTATTGCAAGACCTGCAATATTGGGAGATGATGTACTCCCAACTCTAATAGATTGAGGCGGATTTGCAGATTGCCAATTGCTTCCGAGATTAGGGCTCGAAGTTTGCCTGGGACCAAGATTGCCATCAGGTTGTGTTACCGGGATGACATTCGTGGCAGCTCCAGAAACAGGCTGAAAATGAGTATTAGGGTTTCCAGGTGTTGGAAGGCGCGTTGCAGGGCTTGAGACTGCAGAGCCCGAGGAACGTCGTGATATCAAGTGTTGGTTGAAGAGCATGACATAGTCGTTTGCCAATTTCTGGTTCCGCTCCTGAACCTCTCTGTCTGTTGGCGGTCGTGCAGTGTTGTATCGGGCAGCAAGCATCTGGTGATCCTGGCGATCTTTCTTGAAGAGCTCTTCCATCCTTCGTCCCACAGGATCATCGTTTACTCCTAGATTCCGGCGGGCAGCTGTAAACACAACTCCTTGTAATATTGGAGATAGTAGTCCCATCCGGTTCACCAATTCATCGACAAGAGGAGGGTAACTCCGAGCAGCACAATCTCTGGATAACTGCACCCAGTCCGTTGCTAGCCTACTGAGAAATACCCCGACATCCCTGACTGTTCTACGGTACGGCTCAGAGGTTCTCAATAAATCGGGCAACGGACTTGGAAACGCAGCAAACCACTTCTTGTGATTAGGTGCTAGTCCTTCGTTTTCGCGAATTAGCTGGCCCACTATCTTGAATGAGAGTAATAAAGTGGCTGAATTTGGGAAGTCTCGTATGTTTGTAACTTGTGTAGGATCAGGAAGATCCCATATACAAAATATCTGATGCAAGGCCACATAAAATGAATCCTCGCTGCGGCATGCGTCTTCGAGAAGCTGAAACCTTGGCCTCTCCAGGCTGCTGTTCAGACAATCCAACCCACCAGCAGATGCAATCTGCTTCTGTATAAGATCAATTCTCGGCTTCAATGACGGCATGACAGGAGCCTGCGTTCGCTGACGTTTGTGGGGATTCGAGGCTACAGGAGTTGCTGAGCTTGGGCTGGGGTATGACTGAGCCTGTTGCACCATGGTGGAAGGCAGAGGGAGATCAAAGGGTGCCCGAGGAGAGGATGCACTGGTTTGACTTGGACTTGGAAGCTGGCCAACTCCAATCTCCAAAATATCTCGGCCTGCTCCTGATCCTTGTAAAAGTTCTCGGGGTCGCTGAGATATGTTTGTCGAGGATAATGGTGGAGGTCTCGAGACCTGATGCCGCGGGGCAGTATGAAATCGAGCTCGATTCGGCGGTTGGCCGTTGGCGGTAGTCGACCGTGCATCTTGTGCCAGTGGTAATCGCTGCTGTTCGGCCCGAGCGTGACCAGAGGGGACATTGCCCGACAACATTCTTGGGGGTGATGAGCTGAGCACCTCCGGAGAGGTCGTCAATTGCTCGCGAGCCTGAACCTGCGGTTGGGTTGAAAATGTAGCTTCAAGCTGTGCCGTATGTGCTGCTTTGTCGGCTTCAGGCAGGTTGTCAGCCTCGCTTGCGGGGTGATGACCATCTTCATTAGGTTGCTGAGTCGTTGTGCCAGATGGACGCGGATTCTGGACGACGTGCGTTACTTGTCGGTTCTCGGTATAGGATGCGCTGTTGTGAACATTCGAATTGGAGAGAATGGGACTTGGTTCATCGCTTGGAGCTGGCGAGGGCAAAACGGCTGCCGTTGACCTAGTCATCAAATATCTTAGTAAGGTTGATACCAGGGTTGAAACGAGATCCGGGACGTAAAGCGTCTTCTAGACTCACTTCTGGGCCATGGGCACCTGCGGTACCGCAGCTCTCGATGTATTCGTGCGTGGAGTTGGGCGCACTGGAGTGCCAGCTCCTGTCATCCAAGATTTCCTTCGAGCCCCTCCAAAAACGGCGTTCAAGGTCGCATTCGACGATACGACATCTCGCTCAGAGACCGCATGGCCGTCTTTATCGGGAGGTCTGCGCATGTCTTAAATTGATCCTCGAGAGCACATCGGATTCGAGTTCGTAGTGTTCAGACTTGGGAGAGTCAGTCATGCAGCGTACAGTACTTCGGTCAGAGAGCATTTGTACCATGAGGCGCACACCGAATACAGTACCGGTAGATGCAGGCTGTTGCTGTGTTGCGGGTAGGTGAGACGCGCGCGGGGGCACGACAGAGGGGAAGAGGTAGAATGTAGGTAAAGGAGTGGATGGTGGGAATTAAAGTTTCTGCTCCGAGACAGCGGAGTGAGGATTGAAGGGGAGGAAGGATGTTGGGTTGAGTCGTTGTGAGGCAAGGCTGTCCGCGTTGGTAGAGTATTTCCGGCAGTCGTCAAAGCACTTCAATACAATGACGGGCGCATTATTATGTATTAATCAGAATATAATCAGTATCCGTATCAGTATCAGTATCAGTATGGGAGAAGAACAAGAGGAAGCGCAAAGGTGAGGACGGAAGAAAAAGCAATTCAATCTTCCTCCCGGTCCACCAGTCCGCGATATCTTGGGGGTAGTGGGATTCTTGTCGCAGAGGAGGCGCACCCAGATTTCCGCATGTAGTGAGGGTCTTACTCTTGGGCGTCTTGCGTTCAAGCATTGCACGATTGGCGTGGGCGAGGGCGATAGCGCCTCTCAAGAAACACTCAGGCCAAGTATGAAATCGAGAGTGGAGCCAAACAACTCAGCACTGACAGTGACAGCATTGACAGCAGAGACATCAGGCTCGAGTCCCAATTTATCCATCTTTCATCTTCATCTTTCATCTTGTTCATCTTGTTCATCTTCATCCTCATCCTCACTCGAACGCAAACTCACCCTCCCTCTGGTGCGAATTTCTACCTATATTATTGACCCTCAGCCCCGTCACGATTGCCTACCTAGTTTTCCCCAGCTTCGTAAATCGTACATTTATTACCTTCCGCACCTAGACCCCAAAGCCCAGTACCAGCACCAGCCATTGGTCGGCTCCTCTCCGCTGCACGCCCACCTGAGAAAGAGGCAGTCTCGACCCATGCTCGCAACAGCAGAAGATACCCGCTTCGCTGCCGTCTTTTATGCAATATCTATCATCTGTTCCGAACCTCGAACTCACTCCCGGAGCCTCAGATAATTCCTCCGAAACAACTGTCCTTCCCGTCCCTGCTTCCTGCCCTACTTCCCGCCCCCATTCGAAATTGATCCCGATCCTGTCAACGCCGCCAAAATTTATATATTTTTCCTCCGATGTGTCTCCTGTGAGCGGGCCGTCCCCAGCGACGTGGTGTGAGCGAGAGAGAAAGATCAGAGAAGGAAGCATTGAGGCACGATGGCATCCCGACTGTCGATCGAGCCGCAGGGCCGGTCAGACCAAACACGACCAGAGCCCGGGCAGATATTGATCGTGATCCGTAAGTGGACAATTGTTGTGTCGAATCCAAGCGATAGCGTTTGAGCAACGAAACCGTGATTTCTGCGTTTCAATCAATCATTTCGAAGCAAGGGACCGAGTTGCTAACCCTCATCAAATTCAGACGACTTCTCAGCCCGCAGCGCCGATGAATTGAGCTTGTCCAAAGGAGACCGTGTCGAGTTAATCGAACGCGACGACGATTTTGGAGATGGATGGTATCTTGGCCGGCACTTGATGAATGGGAATAGTGGTCTGTTTCCTGAAGGTCAGCCATATAGACTCCCTCGCCGTTTCTCATTGAGAGCTAGAAACTTACTCGCCCCAGTCTACACCAGAATCGCCCCTCGAGGTCCCCCTTCATACCCCCCTATAGCCTCGACGATTCCACGATCTATACCTGTCACACCTGAACCAGCGAAGGTGGAACCTGTGCAGCCCCCTCCCCCGAGCTATGTTGAGAGTCCCGCTGCAAATGATATCCGAATGTCTGCCCCGAATCCAGAACCAGAGAAAGATAAAACCCCACAGGCCAGTCGGCATGTGAGCGCATCAGAGATCTTAGACTCCTCGAGCGTCACATCCCCTTTGACCACCACTCCCAAAGAAACCGAGTTTGCCGTGCCTCCACCAACTTCGAATTCCACGATACCAATCCAACCGAAGAGTGTCACAGAGACTGCAAAATCGCACGCCCATGGGCAAGATAGCCCTGTAATGAACGAGACTTTAAGTGTTATCGATGAACACATAACAGACATGAATTCACCCCACCACAGTGTCGCAGGGACCGAGAAGCGGGGAATCAATGATTCAGGAAGTGAATATAGCAGCCACCTTGACCAACGCATGTCCTACATAAATGGGGAGGAGACGGATGAGGAGGAGGAAGCACTTCACACAGAAGCAGAGGTCGCCCTCTGGACACCAGACCAAGTTGCCGAATACCTTTTTACTGTTGGTGTGGAGACGAAACACTGCGAGATATTTCGAGACCAGGAGATCACGGGCGACGTCCTCCTCGGTATGGACCAAACATCGGTATTCCTAAAGGAGTTTGATTTGGGGTCCGTTGGACGAAGATTGAAGACCTGGCAGAAGATCAAAACTCTACAAGATGAGGTTCACGGCGAAACCTCAACAAGACGTAACACGGGGACATACGGCAGCGAAATTGGCTCTGATGATGCTAGCCGCCATCGAAGTCGCAGCATTAATTCTTCAAGCATGCTTCCCAGGATACCAAGCTTAATGGATCGGCCGGCATCTCGTCAAAATTCGCGCGTTTCTCAACAACAGATTTCGCGATCTCAAACTCTCCAAGAGACATCGCCCATTTCACCACACACGCAAGAAAGTCCCCGGCCCGCAGGAGAGAAGCGACCCTCTGCTGCATCTATCCGTGACCTGCATCACTCGCGACAGAATTCGGCAAACGACTTCACCGTAACATCTCTTATGGGTGCAATTTCAGGTGACTCGCCGAAACTTCAAGATACGCACAAGAAGCAACCGTCTTTCGATAGGAACTGGACAATGGGGGCCGCCGCTTCTCCTCCAATGCCTTCTTTACCGAGTCGCCCGTTATCTTCTTCAGAACTTAAAGCGATTGCGAGAAGCTCTACGGATCATCTATCACAGAGCGCCACTCCTTCAACTACCTTTGATACATTAGATCGAGGTTATTTCTCTGGCGGCGAAGCCGAAGCCCGCCAAAGAAACGTCCTCAGAAAGAGGGGAAGCACGGCTACACATTCTCGGAATTCGAGTTACACTGATGAGCAAAGAATTCGAAGCGCGACTGCACACTCGAGACATTCTAGATTTGGTAGTGTCGATTCTGTTCGAGATTCTGCGCCTCCATCGGCCGCTCAAAAGTATTATGGACTTACGGTGAATGGCCGCCGTAGGACCCCTTCTGAAAGCTCCATAAACGCACCCCCTAGGCCTCTACCACCGCCAAAGGACATTCCTTCTCCGACAGTAACCAAGCTTGAAGGCAGTCCTTACGCGAGTACCCTGTCCCCTAAACTTGCAGGGGCTCATCCACCACGTGGTGCGGAATGGCTATTGCCAAACAAATCAAACAAGTCCTCGGCAAACCGTCATTTCGGCCTCCGTGCTATATCGGATGCAGTCACAGGCCATGAAAAGTCCCGTGTTTCCTCCCCAACGGACGCAGTTCCATCTCCTGTCAAAGAATCACCTCTACATTCGCCCTCGCGGACCGGATCGAGTACGCCATCCGCTGGACCGAGTCTTGATCTTGATTCTCCTGATGCCAAGAGTGCGAGCACAATGACGACCCCTGGCAGTGCCCGGGCCACCAGAAAGAAGTCGAAAAAGGAGACAAGTGCGTATACACGAGGTCTTGAAAAGAAATCACCGCAAGAGCAAATGATCACTGCCGATTACAGTGGATGGATGAAGAAGAAGAGCACCAATCTCATGACGACATGGAAGCCGCGCCTTTTCATTCTTAAAGGCCGGCGACTTTCCTATTATTACTCCGAAGACGACCAGGAAGAGAAAGGCTTGATAGATATTTCCTTCCACCGAGTACTTCCTGCAGACAATGATCGACTTACTGGCCTTCATGCCACTCTTACGGGTGCAACAAATAGCCCCACGAGCCCTGCGGGTACTCATACTCCAACACTCGCTTCTACAGAGGCTGCCCAAGAACCCGAATCGACTTTGACCAAGGGCAGCGACTCCATGTTCATTTTTAAACTCGTTCCTCCCAGGGCTGGGCTGTCGCGAGCAGTTACATTTACAAAGCCAACAGTGCATTATTTTGCGGTTCCGAACATTAAGCAGGGCCGCCTTTGGATGGCAGCTCTCATGAAAGCTACCATCGACCGCGATGATTCAAAGTCGGTAACGACCACATACCAACAAAAGACAATCTCTCTTGCAAAGGCCCGAGCTATGCGGCATCGTCCTCCGGCGCTGATGAATCTGGATGAGCATGTCGACGAGGAAGCGATGAAGACACCAGCAAGCGACAAGAACGGATTGAACATCCATGGCATCATTTTCGACCGCGAATCACACGAGGGCGATAGTGGAGTCTCTGGGGTATCAAAATCCGACCCCCTGAAGCCCGAGAGTGCGGACACTGCAGAAGGCACATTTTTACTCAACGGCTCTCCCAGGCCCGACGTTCCTGAACCACACACTGCATGAAGCTGGGAATGCCTTGCGCGCTAACTATTACGTTCGATGTGGATACATTCTCGACTACCATGCACATTTTATTCTTTTTTTTAATTTCCAGTAGCCACTTCACCATTACATACAGTACTTACGATTTCGAATAATTTCGACGTGCATGGGCGCTGGCAGGACTGGCATATAGGATTTTTTGGGGTTGGACGGATCGGATGATGAGATGAAGGTGATGAGCGATGGACTTTTTCAGCGATATCCGCGTAACCTTTTGTAGCATACGACATACGGGAGGCATATGAAAAGCGAGATTCGAATGCTCTCAAAGAATATTATATTATGTCTCTGTGAGTTTGGCTTTTCTGGATTCCTTCTTCTTTCTATCCCCATTTCCAATGCGACAACATCCAGCCACGCGATACTCGAGGACTGAGCATGCTTACACCACGACCACGCACCATGATTTCGGTATTCCACTTTTAATCCACAGAAAAATTTCCATGGAAAGAAATTTTACATGACTACTACCTGCATCAAATTTCCGTCATCCCTCACGTTACATAATTGCCAAGAGCGCCGCCCCAGATTTGCATCCTTAAGCCGCAGATTCGGCATCAGCGATTCGCCAATTGCCAAGATCTCCGTCATATATTGCCCTCTAGGGCACCGTGTGCGCATCGCTTGTTTTTGCAAGGCGGGTGATCCCCATTATTTGGTACAGTTTGCGACCAGCGCTGTCTATTTCCGTTTTAGAGCTTTTAGACAGCTTGGAGGATGACGGTTTTACGCAAAAAAACCCCACTAATACCCGATGTACTCTGTTGGGAGGGCAAGTCATGTGATACGATGCTAAACAGGTTTAAGAAGGCGCCTTCCCCGACCGTCTCTGGATCTAACAATCACCCTCCACATTCCTTCCATTTCTTCTTTTTCTTCGACACGAAGAAAAAAGAAAAGCCTCGGTTTACAAAGAATAGGAAGCAACAAATCGTTACGTATACGGTCGACCTGTTGAATACATTTCTGTTCTATATCACTACCAAGCTACTCAACAATATCGCTGTGAAGTGATCTAAATTTGCTGCCGGCAACCAACGACATCAAAAAAAGCAGCCTCGATTCAAACATTCATGAATCGACACACATCTATGTGACCGTCGCACAAGCACCACAGCAACATCGACAATTCAGCCAAGGCATCGTTATTCTCCAACAGCAACTACAGCGCCTGATTGTCAAACCTGCCAACCTAAAGCGCCAACCAAAGCAACAAGCCATACTACTCGGAATTTCAACAACTGATCGCAGGAACAGACATCATGGTGAAGTCTTTTATGGGTATCACGGACCCGTTCCACAAGCCGTCCATTCATGACTTCGAGGGCGTTCTCGTACCGCTCGACCAGGCTGTTCGCCACGACTTGACTGCTGCTGAGTATGCACGTCGTCAGTCGCTCGAGAGAGTGTCAGACGCTCCCTCGTCTGACAAGAAAGACAAATCAACCGATAGCGAACCGGGTGTCATGAGGACCAACAGCGCAGGCTACAGTCCTTACACCATCGACGGTCTCCGTGCAGAGATTAACGAGGATGTAGCCGCAAGTGGGCATGACAGCGCTTATGACCGTAAGGCTTCTGTGATATGATTCGTCCATTTTACGTGATTAACGTGATAATAGTCAAGAGTAAAGTTATCAATAAAGCCATCCAGGATATTGGTATGGGAAGATACAACTGGGAATTATTCGTTCTCTGTGGATTCGGATGGTTCGCTGACAAGTGCGTGCCTTCAAGATCCCCATTAATCTGGCTGCTGACATTTCATTAGTCTCTGGCTCCAAGGAGTCGCTTTAACACTCCCGTCGCTGTCGGAAGAGTTTGGCATTTCAGAGAATCACGTGAGATACACCACTTGTTCTCTGTTCATTGGCCTCTGTCTGGGAGCCAGTTTCTGGGGAATCGGATCTGACATCATGGGCCGCCGGCTGGCGTTCAACATGACTCTGTTCCTTGCAGGTGTCTTCGGCATTGCTGCCGCTGCAGCTCCGACATGGGTTGGTGCTTGCGGTCTTTTCGCAGCTCTAGGAACTGGTGTTGGAGGCAATCTTCCAGTTGATGGTGCCCTGTTCTTGGAATTCATCCCAAACACCTCAGGTGCCCTGCTCACTCTTCTTTCCGCATGGTGGCCAGTCGGCCAACTTGTGGCTTCTTTAATCGGATGGGCATTCTTGGGTGGAAAATATTCCACTCATGATGGTTGGAGGTACTTCGTCTACACTATGGGTGCGATGACCTTCTGCATGTTCCTCTCTCGGTTCCTTCTCTTCCATCTCTACGAGTCACCAAAGTTCTTGCTTTCGCGTGGCCGTCAAGCCGAAGCTGTCGCTGTGGTCCATGGCATTGCTTACAAGAATCGCAAAACGACCTGGCTTACCGAGGAGATTCTCAACGAGATCGGTGGTGATCCAGTCAAGGTTGACCACACTCTCACTACTTCTGAAATTGTGAAGAGAAAATTCGCAAGCTTCTCTACTGAGCGCATTGGCCCCCTCTTTGACAACAAGAAATTGGGCTGGACCACCGTACTCCTATGGTTCTGCTGGGCGACCATCGGCATGGGCTACCCCCTCTTCAACGCCTTCCTCCCCCAATACCTATCTCGCGGTACCAATGGCTCCGGAGAGACTGTCAGCACCTACACCACCTACCGCAACTACGCCATCACCTCTGTCGTCGGTGTCCCCGGCTCTCTCCTCGCCTGCTACACCGTCGACCTTAAGTACGTCGGCCGAAAGGGCACCATGGCAGTCGCCACCCTCCTCTCCGGCATCTTCCTCTTCCTCTTCACCCTCTCCTCCAAATCAGACTTCCAGCTCGCATTCTCCTCCATCGAAGCTTTCTTCCAGAACATCATGTACGGTGTGCTCTACGCCTACACGCCCGAAGTCTTCCCTGCGCCTAACAGAGGAACCGGTACCGGTATCTCGAGTTTCCTGAATCGTATTGCTGGGCTTTGCGCGCCGATTATTGCGGCCAATATCCCGAATGCGAATCCCAATGCGCCGATCTATGTTTCTGGAGCGCTGATTTTGGCGGCGTTTGTGGCGATGGTTTGTTTGCCGATTGAGACGAGGGGGAAGCAGCGGTTGTGAGCGGATGGATGCGGACTGCTTACTTCAAAAAGACGGCATGGATAACGAATGATTATTTATTCGAGGTTATTGTTTCATGCCTATTTATCGCAATAAATTCATATTCCACACCAGTCCTTCTATATGCAGCCTCCCACTTCTTTCAACTCCAGCATGCGCAACTTCACCACAGCGACGTGAAGTCCTCGGACCCACCATCTCAGACTCTCCGTCCTTCAAACCGAAAATTCATTATATTCGTTCTATCTCCCAGCCATGCTCCTCTATACAAAAATCTAAACGACAACGCCATCTTTCTAATCTATAATCTCCACCCCCCCTATTCCTCCACCTCCCCACCCCTCTCCACCTCAGCCCCCCCAACACCAACCCACCAAATCCCCACCCCAACCCCGCCATAAACCCCCGCCACAACCAAAAACGCCATCCCCATCCACGTGCCCCCAATCTCCAGCCCGCGACTAAACGCCTTACTCATCGTCGGCGCCGCGACCAGCGCGCCTATCGTCTCGATGACTG
>Ga0247778_1000265_pt1 | contig 84654 bp, 79 predicted proteins | sample UWRJL049202B5_FD_179939 | JGI IMG/M metagenome (GOLD analysis project Ga0247778, IMG submission 179939) | Plant litter microbial communities from Arlington Agricultural Research Station in Wisconsin, United States - UWRJ-L049-202B-5 | ecosystem: Environmental > Terrestrial > Plant litter >... | reverse complement strand
CACTTTTTGCGCCGCAATGTCTCTAACACCGCCTCGAACCTGCCTACGGTAGCTCTTGCTTTCGCCGTGACTCTTACGCATGAGCGCATATTTATCTGCAATAATGGGGCTGATAGCATGCTACTGCAGTTACCAACTCAGCTCTAGTCGCAAATAAGGCACTGATTAAGTGTACCTGGGTAGCCGCACGCAGGATCACGGACCATGCTTGTGGTGGGCGATCCATCTATTCCCCGCCCTGATGTAAGGCTTACGCTATTTTTGTAACCAATGGGAAGGCGTGCTATCGCAGATCGCATGTTGGTATTGCAACATGCGGCCAACCACAGGTGTTCAGTGCTGCACTTACTTTTCGTTCCTTGTCATATCGTTGGAAGTCTCGGTGAAATATTGTTCGTCAAGGATGACAGTTGGATCCATGACCCCTAGTGTTGGTTACACTAATTGCCTGTAGCAATCTGTTTCGCAGATGAGAGCCTCACCGTCCGTCACTTGGCGGGAAAAGCGTGAAAACCCTGTCGAGCATCCCCCAATTGCAAATTGATCTCCCACACCACCTTTGCGTTGCTTGGGTGCCGAGACTTGGTTGTAACCGAACGATAGATCCCTTAATATACCATAGATTAGATTCAGCGCCCTTCCATCTGATTAGATATCTAGACTAAATATCCAGTAATCTGATTAGATTTCTCATACCACATTAGATCACAGATTACAACGGCAGACAATTTTGCGTCGATTTGATTCTGAGCTTAGAATTATTGTAAGGCTGTGATAGTCTTGTATGAAATACTTAATCAATCTCTGCAAGTACCTACGTCAAAAGAGTCAAAGTTCAACATGGTTCCATCCGCCGGGATCCAGAAAGGCTTCACCGAGGTATTTTTGGCAAGCCTCACCTCTGTCGTGGCGGCTTTCTGCGTTTATGGAATACTCTATGCCTATGGCCCTCTGAAAAAGGTACTATATCTCTTTGCCCAACTTCAGCTAAACTGACTCCAAGCGCTGTAGGGGCTGAGACCTTTGCACGTCTCTTTGCCGCAGCAAATGATTTACAAGTACTTTCGAAAATGGCGATTTATCTACGATGCTCCGAAGTTGATCCAAGATGGATACGACAACGTAGGTGATCCAAGATTTAGAACAAGACATCAACTGACCGAATTTTAGGCCAAGGGTGGTGCTTTTGTAGTTGCTAGCCCAGATGTTGAATATACATTTGTCTCCTCCAAGAAAGCAATTCGAGAGATTGCCGCAGCTTCTGATTCTGTACTCTCTTTGCAAGCAGCCGCGAAACAGGTAAGAGTGTTTCTTGGTCGAATCCTGCGACGGAACTATGCTAAAATGTGAACCCAAAAAGATGATCCAGCCTCAATACTCAATGCACAGCTTTAATTGGTTTGACCAAAGAGGGGTGGATGGCACCCCTTTGGCCACAACTCTTCGACATTCCCTTACCAACAACCTCCCTTCAATCCTGCCACATAGTCTCAAAGGCGATCATGCAATATTTGAGCGAATGTTCAATTCTTCAGATAAGAAGCCACACGTCACAGAGATGGTTCGGCAATGTATAGCCTATACCAATGCCCTGACTATTTTTGGGGAAGAAATGGGTGAGTCCTATCGGAACAGCTAGCTTGCCAGTTGGCTGCTTCATTGGCTGATACTTCATGTTCCTATTATAGCAGAAGACGAGAACTTTTTGAAAATGGCACTTGACTTCACTGATAAGACAGTGTACACAGCTGAGCTCGTGCGAGTTCTGCCAAACTGGCTTGCCCCGTATGTCACAAATTGGTCCAAAGCAGGAACTGCACTGACATGTAATATTTATTTCTCAGCATCCTTGGGAAGTTTATGGCGCACACATTTAATTCTCATATCACAATTCACGAGACACTCACCGCCGTCGTACGGCAGCGGATGGTAGAGAGAGAACTAGCAAAGTCAGGCCATGAAATGCCGATTCATGTACGGGCTAAGACTCCGCCATATGTGTGTTTACCAGTACTAATCAATATTGGTACGGCAGAAAGATTGTATTACTTGGGTTATGGATGAGGTGGCGATCATACAACCCGATCATCCTTGGACAGCAGAAAGGGTTGTCCATGAATTGATGGCGGTGTGGTTTGGGGCCATGCATACTCTCATGATGGTTAGTTGAGGAGTTCTCCTTTCGCAATATTCACACTGTACGCGGCGGCCTAATGATAATTTTATTCAGAGTACCAATTTTGCAGTACAAAATCTGGCCAAGCATCCGGAATATGTCGAGGTCCTGCGGGACGAATTTGAGAGCTCCGCCTACAAAACCTTTGAGGAGACTGGACAAGGGCTCCCTCTACTCGACAGCTTTCTCAAGGAATCAGCACGCGTCTCTCCGGTCGATTCCTGTAAGGTTCTCCAGGTGCCCAGATTCTTGTGTCTAAGCTAACCATTCCAAGTGAGTACCAGGCGCAAGGCACTTCAGCCATTTCAGCTGTCCGATGGCACATTCATTGAGAAAGGAAAATGGATATGCACTCCTATGGGCCCAATGATGCGTGATCCACAGAATTATGTTAAACCCCTTGAATTTCATGGCTTCCGACACGTGCGCCCAGACATTCTAGCGTCTTTAGACAAGTGCCAGTCTTTCGAGAGCCCAGAGCCCGAAAAAGTTCTGCCCCTTACAGATGTAACAAAATGGCAGACGTGGGGAGCCGGCCGTATGGCTTGGTAGGTTTGAGTTCTAATCCTCGTTGGCTCTGAATATATTATACTAATTCAAATTGTTATAGTCCTGGACGTTTCTACGCCGTTGCGGTCATGAAACAGATTGTTGGATTAATCGCTGTTCATTACGACTGTGAAATCGTGGGCGAAGAGGCTGCTTGCTGGAAAAGCTGGCGATCTTGCCATGTACCCAGTGATAATGCACCTATCGTCTTACGACCAAGGATTACTGCTGCTTAAATGATTACAGCAGCCAGACTCTGAAACTTATCTAGTCACGATTTATTTTGAGGGACTTCTTGCTTTCTTTCTTTCTTTCTTCTTTCGTCATTTTCGTTCCTTCTCCAATGGCCGTGCCTTATACTATGACAACAGCTTTGATGGGTGGACCTGTGTCGTAACACAATTGATAGATATGCTGTAAGCTTATATAACAAGCATAGCTTGAAATGAATCTGATTTTGAATACTTAAAGACAGAAAGACACATATAAGAACCTCAAACCCACATCTTTACTCATGCCATCCATAGAAGGGTAAGTGTCGGTAAACATGAGAGTTCTGTTATTTAAGTGGGGATTAGCGTCAGTGGTTAGGGACCACTTAACGAACTAGGTGACAGAAGTCCGTGCGTTCAGGGCATTTTATTCGCCAAAAAACCCTTCCAAAATCAAGGCTTTTTTAAGATCACTTCAAAGAATCAAAAGAATAACTTAAAATAAATCTCTACAATTTTGTAATTCAATCAACAAATACTTGAAGTATTATAATCTTATCAAAAATTTGATACATCAAAAAATTGAGCGAAATTGAGCGAAATACCCTGAACGCACGGACTTCTGTCACCTAGTTCGTAACCTGATATCAAAGTTTTATGATGATGGCGATGAATAATCCCACTTTCCATCTTGCCAGCAGGATAAAAGTGGTGAGTGTGCTCTCTAACTCCTCACTCGTCCGATTTTCTGTTGGAAAGGTTCCAAAAAAGTAATAGTCGCGCAGGGGGTCTGCTGAATCCTGCAACCCTATAGGCCTGATTTGAGGAATCCAGACTGAATCTCCACAAATGTTGGTTCCTTCTCCACTCCCATATCTGTACTCCCTTCCTGATATGACAGCTTTCCTTGTTACGTTTTACTACTTCGGGACAAGGGGTTTGGAACTCCGCTCCTCCCACCATCGAGAATTCTACCTACCTACCTAATCTCCTCAGCCAGGTCTCAGCTATAGATATAACATTCGGTTGTTTTAAAAAAGGTGGTAAAGACATGGTATTTACTGTATTTCCTATCAACCTATTCTGGAGCTCGATAGTAGCGTTGTTGGATGCTAGCAAGTACGAGGATGATCTCTTGACATACGAAGAGCGGGTCGAAGCCCTCAAAGATATCTATGCCCAGACTGTAAGCACCTGATCTGTTCTCTTCCACTCCTTTCTTTCGAAAGAGTTCTGGCAATGGCCACATCTTTTATCCTTTTCAGCTTTTGTTCGCAAGAAGATATGATACTTATGAGATGCAGACTGCATACTTTTCTCGGCCACTACCTCAAGAAACCCTGAAGTACATCAGTTCTATCCGCAAAGCCAGCACCATACGTACCATCACACAATTTATCGTTTGTACCTACTCCAAAGTCCCTCGAGATCTTCAGATTCATTGTAGTATCTACTGGTGCCTCATCACCTTTCTCGATGGCGAAGTAAATAAAGACCCCAACGCAAAAATGAACTCCTTCTGTCAAAACTTCATTCAAGGGAAAGAACAGCAACATCCCTTCTGGATCCTGATGAACGAACACCTGCCACGGCTCTTGCAGAATTACGGCAATTATTCCTCATACAACCTTTTCCGCGCTACCTTCGACTACTTCCAATCATGCTGGATGGAACAGCGCAGTTTCCACGGCTGTCCTAATCCCCAATCTGACTATCCACTGCTGCTGCGTCGACTTGGCTCGCTGGGCGGCGCCGCTGTGGGTACATTGTTCCTGGTGCATGATTTTGATGACTAGGAACTTTTTAGGGATTTTTCATCTCTTGCTGCACGGTTAGATGGACCTATTGCATATATTAACGACCTGATGTCTTTTTTCAAGGATTTCAATAGTGAGAATGTCGGCGGGGAGCCTAATCTTGTTTCTTGCTTGCGCACAGCATATGGTTATACTTTGGAGGAAGCTCTGGAGAGAGTTACAGGGCTTGCTATTGATTCATGGGCCAAGCTTTTTAGTGTTTTGGGGGGCATGGAGCCCAAGATCCGGGGCGTTATTCAGGGTTTCATCTACGGGTTTGTGACTTGGCATTTTATTGAGTTGAGATATTGCTTCGCGGAGGTGTATGAAGGTGTCAGAAATGGGCAATTGAGCGATGACCCTGTGAAAGAAAGGTTTTGTGAGTAATGTGAGAGGGCTATGAAGGTGGGGTGGGTTGAGTTGGACAAATAGTTGTGAAAACGGCTTTGATGATGCATGGGGTTTACATGTTTAAATCACTTCATCGCTCCTCTTCCCAGGAGCAATTGCCACAAGTCTATGAAAGCGAATGTAATCAGTTGATTTCATGATGACCTCCCACCAAAAACGAGGCATTGTGATATTTTGTTTGGAAATCCAAGAGAGAGTCTTGAAGAGCAAAATTATGGCGGATCATCTTACTTAGCGGGAGAATTTGCCCAGAAATTTTTGAGACAGTATCAAAGCACAGAGATAGTACAACTAGAATTCTGAAATTTCGTATGCGAGTTTCGTTGTCATTGACCCCTCAAGATCAGGCGGTACTTGCTAAAATAGGGTTGCACGCCTTGCCTTTTAGAGCATATGCCTTTATCTCTCCTGAAAATGCAGTGAGTGGTTCGCTAACATCTGGGCCTTCAGCGGGGTCCTGCTCTCATCACTTTACTATCGCCGTAAGGTACTATCTCAGCTTTGGAAGAACTTTGTGATAGAAACTCCTGGCTTCAAACGGAAGCTTGATTTCTGGGTCCGCGACAATCTTGTTCATCCTCCTAGGAAAATGCTGAGATTACGATCGCTACTGTTCTAAGTGTGCCTTGCCAAGAAACCCCACGTACGTACACATTCAGGCAGCTGCGCCGCCCGGGCCGCAGTCCCAGAGCATGACATTCTACCTCGCAGCCTTGACGGCGAGCTCTAAAAAATTCGTAAAAATACAATTTGCACCATACTGCATCGTTCTTTCCAGTCGCTTTGTTTCAGGTCTCCGATAAATTGTCTCTGGGGCACGTGGTGGATCGGAATGATTTCTTTTACTTCCTTCCTTGCCTTGGCAAGCATTCTGAGTTTCAGAGTTTCATGCAAGCCCCTCGAACACCAGAAATCGATCATCGAAACGGATGCAACTTTTGAACTATCCATTCCGGGTGGCTCGACATTCAGATACTGCTCTGAATCTAACCCTGAAAATGATATCTTCGCCATAGGTCTTCACCCTCCCAATTCTCCCCGCTTCAAGACACTGACTATCCTGCAGATAGGATTCGTTGGGAGCCGAATCCACCAACAATGTATTCCATTTCTCATTGCTAATATCTTTTTATCAATCACTGATACCTCCTTTCCAGCTCTCGCTCACAAAAGCTCTTTATTTTCGGCACCTTCTCCCGCCGGATCCCCTCCAACGCCAACGGTACCGGTGAAGTTCACATCCCAGAATGGCACGATCCGTATGAGCCTGCGGCCAATTACACTGACACTTTTGAATTTTGCGGTTGGCCAAATTTTGTATATCAAAGTGATGAGAAGCGGGGATTGCATAGGGTATGTGATGGTCGTGTGAGTGGCAATTCCAGCGCGCCTGAAGCTGGGCCCGCAGTTTGGGTCAGTGAGGACTTCTTGTTTTGGCCCCTGCCCGAGGGAGATTGGTTTGCAAGGTTGGATATGTTGATGCCGAAGCACGAGAACGGGAGTCAGGGTGAAAGGATTTTTTGTGTTGAAGGAGAGGTGCGTCTGGAGGGGTATTGAGACAGCGACATGTTGTCAATATTCTAATTTCACCTTCATCATCTTTGCCTCCGGTATGTTTGCTGAGACTCTCGTTATCATTAGCAGAAGAAAACCTTCCTCGAATCAGATATCAGAGGTGAAGATTATTTGAATTTGCAGCCTCTCCGCCACCAAGTAAAACGGTGAGATATCGGACTCATTTGGTACCTTTAGAATCGCCTTTCTACTTCATTAAAGATTGTATTGGGCAGGTAACCTATTTCCATATTTCCTAATTTTAGAGATGGCGAAAATTAGGCAAAGGCCGGAGGCGTCGTACTTGAATTCGAGTATCTGCAATATTTGTAATCCCTTTGTTCCCATTAATTCCTCACATCATCAGGCCATCTTTAATCAATTCAGATTCGGAGTTTCAAAACCCATGAACAAGTGTCTTCGAGAAAGCCACCCAAGACTGATTTCCAACGAGTCCTTTGGCTGATTGTAGACTAGGACGATCCGTCAAAATTTCTCGAATAGAAAAACAGCGGTGGATATCTCTCCATAATTCTAGACACTGAGGCGACAGTACCAGAGCGAAGATGGGGATATATATCATACCAAGGAACCTCTCTCCAAGCACATTCCTTTGAATCTCCACCCTCGATATGTCTTGCGAATATCTCGAATTAGTCTTCATCTCTAGAACATATCTAAACTTTCCAAGACCATAAGCTTGTCAATTGAAGCAAGAAGAAGTTATTGACGACTAAAATGTCTCAGCAAGGCACCAAATTCGACTACAGACGCGGGTCTGACATTTCGATCAAAGACGATGATGAAAATGATCCTAACCCAGACTCTGTTGACATTGACTACCCACCAGAGCCTGAACCTATTCCAAAACCGGACTCCAGAAACTCAGGGGGGAAGTAGTTGGTATTTCTGTAGGGCTGGCTCGTACGTGAGGAACATGTGCGAGTAAACGGGGTAGTTTTTAGGTTGTACGATGAATAGAAAGACTAGGAAGGCTCAATGACATTCATTAGGACATATTGAATCTAGACAGCCGCTATTGAGACTCTTAAAGATAGAGGATGCTAGATATTTAAATGAAAGCAGATTACTCAAACTTTGCAGTACCAACTCCCGTTGCGTGGCACTGCATGGGTGAAATGGAGAATCCCAAAAGTAGTTGAGAAAAGTCTCTAGTATTTACGCCCCCGGAAGAATTTCCCATCAATCTCCTTTTCGAATCATAATTGTGATCTTGCGTTGGTTGCGAAATCGAGGATGTATCTCGCACCAAAATTTCTTCTTCATCCGTCAACGATACTGCCAAATTTGGATGCGACGGCGACAAGCCCAAACTTGAGACGCTTGAGAATTCTGGAAGCCGCGAGCGAAGGCTTAGTGAAAAATACTCATTGATTCTGAAACACCTTTCTCTGCTCTTCACTTCAATGCATCAAATGAAACCTCGCATTTCCGTCATTCTTTGACAACTATCAAAGATGGCACCCTTCTTGGGACGTGCTTGAAATTCACGAAGCTTCGAAGCTTCAAGTATATAACAAACAGGGAAGTTCCCGAAATGCAATCTTTAACAGTCAATAAACTTGCTGTGATCATCTACGATGTCGTACAACTATCCAAACTACAATACCGGGAGCTACGACGAGCCCAATAGTTATTTCAGCGACGATGACACCGACACCGATACCGACACAAGCGATTATACGAGCAGTAGTGGTGATGAAGAGGACATGCGGTATGGGGACTACCAAGTAGATGAAGACGGGGAAGGATACCTGTTATGGCAGTATTTTGAGGACGAAGACGAAGACGATGACAATGACGAACGCCCGGCTTACGATTATGAGAATGAGGATGCAGGGCCAGAAAATGACCAACAGAGTGAGGCGCTGGGTGACTTCTACTGGCTAGGAGGGGTGCGGTTGCAGCGGAGATGGGATTACGTCGCGTGCCTCACGAGGACTTACATGGTGGTGTGGGATGATTCGGATGAAGTCTTCTGGTACTATCCTTATTTCACACTTTGAGCTAGGCAGGAAGCGGAGAGAAAGTAAGAGTCGGAGCTTGTAGGTAAAGGGTGAGGGGTTTCACACTATTGCTAGATTTGGGTACAAAATGTGCAGGCCACATGGTTGATTTTTGTCGCAATTTCACTAGAATTATCCAAAAAATACTCGGAAGTTATCCATACTGAGGAGTCTCTCTCTGTATGCTGAATGCCCAAAACAAAAATTCTTTGCATTATCAGGCTCATTTCTCCGCTAGCTCTCGGATCAAGATGGCGAGCCGCGCACGTCGAGAAGGCGGGTTTCAAGTGGGAAGGCTACACAGTGGGAGCATAACGAGTGAGATGAAGTAGGATTTTTGTCTTCTTGGCTCTATGGGAAACGAAAGATCAGCGTTCCGCATCCGTAGGGCTTGCTCTTCTGTGAGAAAACATCGAGCCATGGTTTTGGCATCTTTCTAGATTCCAGGTAAATAGATTTCAGCTAGTGCTTTCATTACTGGCGCGTATTGTCAGTCGGTACAGTCCGCTGATTCAAAAAGCAAATATATCGACATCTACAACGACTTAGTGTACATGAAGTGGAGTAAGCAGTCTGCTCACGCCATTCTAACCATTTGTTTACCTTCTACTGCAAAGATCTTTGACGTCTATCTTATCTATCTTGCTCTCGAAAGGTTTAGTTTCGGTTCAGATCTGAAGTAGTGCAAGAATTCTCACCTAATCTCTAAATTCCGGTTTCTAGCAAAGAGCCCCTCACACGTGGTTGCCACGTTCTGAATACAATCATGCTAGAGGCAGTGGCGCGACAAGTGGGGTCAAGATCTTGGAAACGGCCTCAGCCGTTGTAAACAATATGCCTTACATTTATCAGCATGGGCCATTCAGACCTTGTGGACAGAGAAACCTACCTCCACTGAAAACAGTTCTGCCCAACCTCATGATTGTTCCTCTCCAGAACCCTCGAATCCCATCGTCCTTAAGGATTGTCTTGATAGCTTCCATGGTTGTTGTTGCCTTCGCGCTTTGACTCCGCGTCTTGATAGTATCAAACGGCTGCGTACAGAGTGTTGTGATGACCCCCGCAATTGCACCATTTCCAAAGTTGATCGCTGTATTCTGCTTCACACCCCTCACTTCCTCAAAATCCTTGATAATGTTATAACTGCCCATTCGAAAACTCGTCGCAGAAGCTTGCTTCAACGTCGTGCCCACGAATCCTCGATATAGACCCGTGAAGCCATCTTCGGCGATAATCAGCCGGATACAGTGCATCGAGGAGTGATATCTCTTCGCTCCCCTCGCATCGTCAATCAGCGCCGTCTTGATCCGCTCTGTAGGTGTGACAGCGGTGGCACTGGCAACGACACCCGCACTCATGCCCGCCAGCATATTTCGCATCGGAGTCAGCGCCCCTGTTTCCGGATCCCGGAAGGCATTTTTGACGGTGTCAAATGACAAGAACCGCACCGCATCCTTGCCCACACTTCCAATCACCAGCGCCCCGCAGCCTTTGTACAGTGCCCGGATACCCTCATGTTTATACACCTGCCCAACAACACTGAACGGATTCCTGGGAGATTTGACACCCGGGACATTTCGTAGCTGCGCTCGCGTCTTGGCGAATTCAAACGGGTAGGTAAGTGCGCCTTCCACCCCACCGGCGATTCCGCCGGATACAATGGACACTATGGGAGGTGTTGCAGCTTGCTTGTTTCCTCCCATTGTGAGCACAAGGTGCAAGTCACGTTGACTTGATTTCGTGTGGTTTTATTGGGGTACGCATTGACCTGGCTTTATGACGTTCAGGGAATAGTTCGCCGAGGTAGACCGCCTCTTAGTCTGCCCCGTTAGTGTCGATGGACTTACCGAAGCCGAATGCTGACCGAGAACTATCTTTCGTGACTGAACGGGGGGAAGTAAGGCAGGATTTGAAGAGATAAATATGGATCTATTTACAGGGGGGAAATACCCCGCTTGAAATCGATGCATTTTCTCACTAGGTGCATTTCCCCAACACTGCTGAGTGTCAAACATGGAGCATCAATCAGCTACCCTCGATGTCTCGGAATCTTACGGATTCCCTCATAAGCTGACATTCGGAACTTCAAATGTCTGAATAACATTGCTCTCAAAGTAGGACCAGAATTTTGTTCCACTGATAGCGGTATCGCTAGCAGAACTGACGTATTGAGAACCGCTGGCCCCAAGCTGTGTGTACCAACGAGGGACTTTCGAACCATCCTTTATGGTTGGAAAATTTGACAAGTCGAAATTGAGATACTGGCCACTGGTGCTCCAATTGACGGCGACGATGATCAACTTTTTATTGACCGAGTCGTATGCTGCGACGACGCTGTCGCCACCTCCATCCAAGATCCTCATGCCTTGGCGAATATGCCTTGTAAATTGAGCCAGAGCAAAGTATTTCTGGGTGGCAGCTCCGATTGTTCCCTGGTCATTATTGGCATCAATGAGTCCCCAGCCACCGCTGTCGAGAACTTGCCAATAAACCCAAGCTGTTGGGTGCAGCCAACGAAAGTCGAGGATGAGGTTAGACACGAGATTTTTCCCAGTAGCATCAGAGTCGCCGTATTCACTGTTCCAAAGAACTTTATTCTTTTGAACAGCAGCGTTGTACAGTCCAACTCGGTTGCCGGACCCTTGCTGATAGCCGTGAACACAGATTTGGTTCACGTTGTTGACAGCAGAGGAGGTAAGAGATCCCCAAGTCGCTACTGCTTGATCATAAGAAGTTTCGTCTGTTGCCGCAATCTTCATCGAATTCAACCCTCGCTTGTCCAACTCAGTTCTTAAATAGCCAATGACTGTTGACATTGTACTGTAGGCAAAATGGCATCCTTCTTGAGTCCCATCAGCTTTCCAGTAATTAGCGGAGGGCTCATTGAAAGCGTCCACCGAGTCAAAAGTAACGCCCCAGTTGCTGGCAGCATATTTTGCAATGGTGGCCAAATATACAGCGTGGTCTTGAAGATTCCACGACTGGATGTTCTCACTTCCATCACTGGCACCGCTCGGATTTTTGTTCTTACACATCCACCACATAGGTGAATTAGAGAACAGTTGGAACTTGTTGGCGCCGTTGTCGCGTGCCTTCCACATGGCGTTGCGCTGATTTGAATCTACCGTCCAACTCCAACTTGATGAAGCAGGATCAGAGCTATTCCAGTTCAACCAATATCCATCAATTTGCCGCGATGCCTTGATGTTTGATGAAACAACCATTTTATCGCCATTGTAGGTATTGCTGCTGGACGCGCCCGCGTTGTATCGCACAATGTTGAAACCCAAACCAGGCAGCGATTTGCCGTTGAATGTCGTGGACTTGGTGGTGAAAAATATGGCCGAGAGATCGTCGCGAGCACCAAATTGCTTAGCCCACCAGGCTAGTGATGTTCCCCATCCATCCCAGGTGCCCCAATTTGTTGATGACTTGACAGTATATGTTTGATCAGCTAGCACCAGCATAGAGCAGGCCGACAGCCCAGCTATCAAGGTGGCTGATTTCCAGATATACATGACGAGTTGAGCACAGAAATGAGAGAAAGTGGGACAAACAAATAACACTTTGGCTTCAGAAGACAAGATACCCAATGTACTTACTCGTGGACTTATTAGCTCGCTTCATGCCCCGAAGGGCTTCGGCACTTGAACAATTGTTGGAAGTAACCTAGCCAAATACAAGTAATCAGGTGTAAATTATTCGGCGTGTCCACTCGTCCAGACCTGTTCTCCGAGATCCCATGACAAGAACGCGGGGAAATGGCGGAGAAATGAACGGGAATCGTAAATGCATTTAAATGCCACCAGTAAACTGGAGTGCATGACTATCGGTCTTTGACAAGGAACGAGAATTAGGCCCGGGCTTGTAGCCGGCTATCAAGGATATTGCTTGGGAATATCGACTCAATGCATACTGGAGCGCCCGCATTGGCTGGGAATCCGGGGCGGTACATAATTCACCGGGGCCTGAATCTACGTCACCAGCAAAGAAAAAGAAAGAAATACCGCGACAAAACACGTATGATGAAAGCAGGTACAAATGAGAATGAAATTCTTGTATCTGTGGCAATTCGATTCACGAATCAAATGAAAGGACCACCAGGGACGTCAGCATGTCCTCAGGATCCAGACATCTTTGAAAGCTACAGCCTCCTCCCAACATGGAAAAATGTATCGCGACGGCCAGATAGAGCGCGACCTCACTGGAGGCCTGGGTTCGTTCAGCCAACCTCGCTCCCTTTCAACCGGCGTCTGGAACAATAACTTTATATGTCAGTTGCGGTATTTTTAGTAGCCCGTTCGGGACCTCAAATTCTCTTTCCTCCCCCCTCGATTGTGGAAACACGATTCGACTTTCTCAATGTATGAATTTCCAACTGTAGCTCCTGCTTTTCATACCTCGTTGACTTCGCCCCTTGGAGGTATGTAGCCCGCGCGAGCGAATGGGAGTTCGTACGGGAGTATTCGCCATGCAATAACGCGACGCGCCAGGGATCTTGGGGTGCTCCAGGAAGTGCGTGTTTGCCGTATCTTTCACAGCTCCATGTTCCTGAGCAGAAACCCAGCAAAAGATGTTCGCAGCCTTTCGCGATCGGCTCCAAATATCAATTTCGAAGATAACGAAGAGTAGGAAAGGCGGTGGCTGGGGTTCGAAATTATGGTGGCTAGTCGGGCGCGTGCCTAAAAATAGAGCGTGCACAGAACCCCGAAACAAAGCTACGTATTTTATCTCCTACAGTACACTGCAAGTTTTCGACATCAGTATTTCTCAATCAAAATTATCCTGGCACTGCGCAAGTTAAGATTCTTATTATGAACTTGAATGGTCTAGAACTCCAGAGACCTTCTGAAGACGTGGCAAACCTCGGAAAAGTACGACCAAGAGCATGAAAAGAGCACCAAGAACGAGCCCTCTCATTGTAGTTGACATGAATCCTGGCATATGATACCTTTCTCAAAAATAAGTAACAAATTAAAAAAAACACTCCAGGTCAAATTTCTGCTCTCATTCTGTAACATACTTAAGAATATCATAGGGTACAAGCTTTGGCTCAAGGGGTTGGAACCCAAGAACTGTAGTGGAAACATATTTCCAGAGTTCGGCTTGCGCTGTCCCAAACCCGGACACTTGGACCTAAATACTATCGTTTGCCCCTACAATCGAACACTTAAGAAATTCAGGCTCAGAATCAATCCTCTTTCGAACCGCGCCAGTAGCCAGTTCCTCAACATCCCATGATGCCCATGTCGTACGGCCGTGGAGAAACTCAGCCTCTTTGGAGGCAGCCCAGACTGCATATGCACCGCATAGTTCGTCTATTAGGTCAGTAAAACGACGACGTCGACGGACTTGGATCAGTGTCTCACCAGTATCAAATTTCTCCTTTGGGAAACCCATTGCCTTCCACCCACTCCCATAGACAGACCCCGGATTATAAGTAACAATCTGCATTTTCTCCGGTGGCACATGCATGGCAATAAGCTGGAAGAGCATTGTGCCAGTCATCTTAGAGAGAACGTAACCTGGGCGCTCAGCTACGACGGGGATAAATGTTGTGTGAATTACCCCACTTGTTACGTTGACTAGAAACTATCTCATCAAGTGGTTAGCAAGCTCTTACCAAGGAACCCTAAAAATGAAGAGGGGAAGAGCCTCACTTTTTGTTTATCACCACCCTGCTTATAAAACTTCTCAACAAAATACAGAGGGGATTTCGCATTCACCTCCATCTGGCTCCATACCTCATCAGCACCAAGCTCAAGCAACGGCTTCGGCTCCGTGAACTTGGCCACATTGGCAATGAACACATCAACAGAGATTCCTTCATCTTTCAATGCCTTCCAAAACTCCTCTACTTGACGCAAATCAACGACATCGCAGACTCGCGCGATGATCTTGGTGTCTGTCCCAGCTGCTTTTGCTTCTTTCTCAAGATCAGCGGCAGAAGTGGCTAAAACATCGGCTCGTCGTCCTAAGATTATGACTGTGGAAGCTGAGGCTTGGATGAATGATCGTGCGATTGATAGACCGACGCCGGAACCGCCGCCTGGGACTAGGATGGTTCGTCCGGCTTGGGTGAGCGCAGGGCGGGTGGGGGAGATGGCCGGGTAGACGTCTCCGTGGACTGTCTTGGTGACTTCTGTGTGCTTCAAGGTCTTTAATATCTGATCCATAACTTCTGAATCCATAGCGAGGGTAATTTGAAACTGGTTGGATGGATGATTTGGAAGTCAAAAGAAGTGTTTGTATGAGGGAGGTGAGTAAGGTGGGACTGAAGTGATAAGTGACGAAAGGAAACGGATGGGCATGACAAGCTATTTATATAATTATGAGAGACTTGGAAATCTCATCTCGGAGATCAAGTTTCTGGATTAAGTGACAGAGTGAACCAGAGATACCTTGAATGGTGGAATAGATGTCCCGCTGGCTTGTTGTAATGGGTTTGAATTTGTCAGAAGAGCATCCTAATATGGATAGCTCCCGCAAATACGGATGCTCATCCGAGTTTGTATCCATCATTTCTCTATCAATATTATTGATACAAGTGTTGTCCGCAGCGCTCCAGGTTCAGGGGTAGTGACTCTGCGGGGCTGACGAGGTGGAAGCTATCCCAAAGCGATTAGCGTCCGCTGACCCAACCCTGGACTCTTTATTACTCAGCTTCTGTCTTACGGTTCTCTTTTCTCCAGCTTCCTTCATGCCTCTCGTCCAAACATCCAAGCATGACCAGATCCATAGAAAATCAGGCTTGCGACGCATGCGCAAAAGCAAAGCGGAGGTGCGGAAAGCAGACCCCGCATTGTCTGAGATGCAGGACAAAAGGCATCAGATGTTCCTATCCCCCAACAAAGCCGTCTCAGTTTGTCCTTGCCGGTGAAGAAGATATACCGCCTGCGCGGCCCGAATACTTACCTGGCAGCAATTTACAACTATCTCCTTATTCTTCGAGCTCTCAAACCATTGATGCTAGGTTATCTTCTGGGCAAGATCTCCCTTGGCTCTCTTGTCGTATCATCGATGACCAAATAGCTTCAAGCTGGTTTGCTTCTACAGACACCTGGAAGGTTCGTCGACCAGAATCAGATCAAAGCCCACTGTCTGTTGCAGATATAAGACGCAACCTGAAAAAGATACAACTTTGGCTGGCTGAATGGGTCGAGAATGGCAGCAATCACTTCATTCATGCAACTTTGTATCAGACGAGGCTTCCGAAATGTATCCAAGATGCATATACGTCTCTAACATGCTACCTCAACAAAAATGAAGCGAACGAGCAGATGGTTCTCCGAATCGTAGAAGAACGAGCGAGGCAGTTGGTTGCAGAAGCGGGTATTTCCTGTCCAGATTCATCGGAAGATATCAACAGTAGGAATTCACCTCCTCTAGATTCTTTTGAACATATAGCCCGAGTTCATGCCTTGATGGTCTACCAAGCTATCGGACTTTACGATGGCGACATTCGGCTGCGCCATCTGTCAGAGAGGCATATCCCGATCTTACAGACCTGGATGCAAGAGATGGTAAAAACTGCAAGCCAGACGCCGAACATAGGCCGCTCCGTTCTGGCATCATCCTCCGAGAAGCCCTCTGCTGACTGCAACCCCTCCTATATCACGCATAATGAGGGTCTCCTTTGGTACTCCTGGATACTTGCCGAGAGCATACGACGGACATGGGTCATTGGCTCCGCGATTCAAATCATATTTCTGTTTCTTCGGGGAGGAGAGGCCACGCCTTGTCAGGGAGGAATGATGTTCACGACCCGAAAGGGAGTTTGGGAGGCCCCGTCTGCTGTTGCGTGGGAGAAGCTGTGTTCGGAGACACACGTAGGACTGATGCAGATGGCTGAGTCGGATAGGCTGTTCGCGGAAGTTGGGCCGGAAGAGGTTAATGAGTTCACGAAGGTTATTCTGGAGATGACCTTTGGCAGAGATAGGATGGAGAGGTGGGGAGTCCAGGTCGATAACTGATCGTCGGAAGTTTGATTTTAGAAGAAATCAGCCTCAATTCTGAATCGCTAGGTCCGGATTCCAGAAGAGGTGACCAGCCATGAGCAGTGCAACTCAGGTCAGAGGCCCCGAGAGGACGAAACGATCTGAATCTATTAGGAGAAACACACCCTGTTCGAATCAATGCATATGATTCAGCAAATATTATAATGGAGTACAGCTGCTTTCGCCTCCCAACAAAGCGCCCTGAATACCATTTCCCAGATTCGTACACAAGAATAACACCACGTTGGCAATATCTCGATCTTTCTCCACTTCATAGCCTCCCTTTTCTCTGGGTACGAAGTCAGTAGCTTGCCGTTTTTCGGGAAAAATTGCGTACCTTCTAACTTTATGAGCATTAACATGATCTTGCAACAGCGCCCTCACACTCGGAGCCAGTCCCAAAGTATTACATTGCGCCACACCCTTGCTAACATCTGCTCTCGTCAGCCATCACCCTCTCTTTCCTAGACACAGAATAAAAATCATACCTCTATGAACAACAGCATTACAAACCACCCCTTTCGGCTCTATCTCCCTTTTTATACCCCTCATCTCCTCAATCTACAAAGAAATCAGCACATCCACCCACACCACAATGCCACAAAACTCACCAAATCCCCCTCCTCCTTCCCATCACTCCCCGCATAAACACAAACAACCCTCCCTTCCCCCCGCGCTCCCATCCCATTCAACACCTCTTTCAGGACCCCCAATCCCGGCCCCGAGCCCTCCCTAACAACAACCAGATAATCCACCCCAGCCCGACCAAACACTCTCTCCGACTCCTTCACAATCTCCCCTTTAAAACTCACACACTTACTATCATTATACGCATACTGGTAAAATTGGAAATGGCTACCACGTGCGCTTCGCGTGCTCTTGTGAGGGGGCTGCGAGTCGATGCCTAGGACAAGAGCGTTGGAGTTGAGAAGTTCGCGGGCTACGGCTGCGCCGGTTGCAGAGGAGGCGCCTGTGACTATTGCGACTGTGGTTGTTTTGTGTTAGTTTGAGTATAAGGGGATTGTTTGTTTAGGAAGAAAAGGGGAGGTTACTTTTGCCAATGAGGTTTAAGGGGTGGTCGCCTATATAATTCATACTTGCTCATTCAATTTGAGATACTGGATTATTTTTCTTGTCGCCAATAAAGATAGTTTGATAGATGAGATAGTAAGGGTTTGATGTTTTGCTTTATGAATGAGGATGAGGTCCTCTCGTCCGGGGTAGCGCGTTTAAGGTTAGGACGAGGCGCCCCCGCACTTTAGCTCTATCTGTACTGATCAGCTCTTCGGATTCCATTGTAACCAATTGATGGCTGTAGATAATGTGCACTGATCCAAATAAAGGAGACAAAAGTCCAAACTAAGAGCACGCGCAATTCGTATTAGATACGGAAGAGATGAAATCGAAAGGGGACTGGTCATGTGACAGGTGCGAGATTGAATGTTGAAGGCACCAAAGGAGATGAGCAGGCGTGCAATAGATGATACATCGAAGTTGACTCGTCCTATAATGGTCTGTGGACAGACAGTAAATGACAAGAAATAGAGGAAATTTGTTAAAATGCTTCCAGCACATGACCAAAACCTACGAAAAGTAATACTTCCCAAAATCCTCATCTCCAAAGATCGAGGGGCCGCGCTCAAAGTGGTATATTGCATTCAAAACCGAGTATATACAGTTCACAAGATCATATCATCTGACAGGCTGAAAACAAAGCAGTCATACCGCCGACTCCTCGCTCACGACAGGTAGGGATATCATAGAGATGCTCATGAAGTCCAACGCAGATGCGGCCGTTATATCTGATTCGCGTACTTGGAGATATATATTCTTGCAGGTGCCAGGCGTATGTATGTACTGTGCCAACTTCTCCCAGGATGTTCTCCGTCGCATTAAAATTTTCGCATCGTCAATCTGAAATCACCTCTCCATTTGTACAGGCTCATTGAACCAGAAGCCTCTGAGAAGTTGCATGAACTCCTCAAAGGATTCGAACGTATTGCGCAATAACTCGCTAATGAAATAAACCTCCGATTGATCTGGATTTTCGTAGAGGCAAGGACTGAGTTCCTTGCAGTTCGGCTATAGATATCTATACCTCGACACCTGGTCCCTGCCTTCCAGTTTCCGATCCCGTATGCATCCATTATTTTTCCCGGAGGGAAAGCAACCATTTGGTCGTGAATTCGGCCTGATATGGACCTTCCTCCCCTGGCCCGCATCGTTTCGTTTCGTGCATCCTTGTTCGGACGGCCCGCGAGCGCTAGATCTTGCACGACATCCTCAAGAATTGAAAGTGTACTCCCGCATACAAGCCCAATGCAACTGATCTTTTTCCAACCGTCGATCCTTCATCCAATATCTCTTTGCAATGCTGAATTTTGAAATACCGAGGCATAAATTGCCCGAACAAGGAACCCCGCTCAGGAATGCTTCGCTACCACTGCGTCGGAATCGTCCTTGCCCGTTGCAGCGCACTCTCACCGCCACGCCTCGAAAGAGTAATCGTCCTCTCCAGATGGCTTGCGGAAGCTCGATCCGCGTGAGCAGCCGTTTCGCTCGACCCTGTCGGCCGGGTATTGCCAACTCATCGCATTCGACACCCCGCAGCATCCCCCCCACCCGTCTTTCCAACGAGTTGACACGTCACGAAACCCCACCTTGCCGTAGGCTGCCAGTCCGGCAATTCCTGCATAGTAATGCCCAAGGTGTCGGGTCTGGCGTGAGACAACAGCGACGAGACATTGGCCGGTGCTGAATACTGCGCCCCAGTCGCACCTCGAAAGATTAAATTGTGTAACAAGACCTTCCCAGTTGGTCGAGGTCGGTTCCCAAAACGATGGTATCTCTGCTGCCTGTGCTGCGGCGTGCGGCAACTCCCTCCCTTGCCGGTCCGTACCGTCCGCGTGTGGTTCGCGTTTGTTGGTTTGCGCAACCCGAACGAATAATGGGTGACCGGATGTACAGGCTCAGAGATACGAAATAGCCACCTTCCAATTTAATGCGAAAAGCATTCGGGGCTCATTCGCCCATCATCCGGCCCAGCCGCCGGGCAGGGATCGGGGTGGATTCTTGCGAGTGCTGCAGGCGCTTAGAGGTGCATATGCATAATCCTATGCGCGCGCGCAGGCCACACAACCATTGGCGGCCAGCTCGAGGGGGTCAAATCTGCCTTGCCGTCTTGAACTGTTTCGAACTTCGCCAGGCTAAAATCGTTTCCCTTGAATGAGGTTGCGGGGGTAAAATGACCTTGCTCATCGTAAATTTTTGCGCACCGAGGATGAGAAAACAGGAGCCCCCTCGTCGTTGTCTTGCAGAAGGCTTGAGCGCCTTCAGATCTTGCTCTACTGCAAGAAGAAGCGTTTCAGCCTTGGGCTGGGCGGCGAGCAATCCAAATGTGCCTAATCAAGCAAGCTTTGTTAGTAAAGGAGGACAACAGGCTTCAAGAGCAAGATATTTGATAGAAAAACCACCGTTTGCGCGCGGAGCGGAGAATCAGTACTTACATATTAGAATAAACGTGATACTTCTTTGCGCATACTTCCCTTTTGACTTCTTGGACTATCGCATCAACTTGAGCCTTGTTCCAACCTTTGATTCTCGTTAGTGGTGCTAATGAGAGGGCTTCCAGTCCTTGAGTGAGGCCCAAATTGTACCATCTTCCAATATCCTTTGCGTGGGGAGCGGAAGGCCATGGATTCAATGGTAGTTGAATGATCTGTTCCTGAATATCGACAAAACCCTGTCTTTCAAGCATTGATCGCGTCTCTGTGTTGTAGGCAATTGGCCGATTGCTCGTTGCAGTAGCATCTAAGATTTGACGGGTCCAGTTTATTAGCTGAGAGTTTGGTGGGAGTGTGCCATCATCACAGCGAGGAACCATGTCTATTTCAACATGTTCAAGCCATCCAAAATTGGGTTTGAGATGTCTGGAGGAGGATTAACACCATTGAGCTCAGCAGTAGATCGGGCCTTCTTACCTAAAGATTTTGGCGTATATATCTGGCCAGCTTTGGATGCTGCCATTGAGCATTCGCATGTGGATTAAATCCCAAGAATCCAGACCCATGCTATGCCAGGCTCCCTCAATGTCTCTTTGGAGGAACGTCAAATTCGGTGGTATCCTATTACTCCTCAATCAGCAAGTTCTCGTTAGGACAAATATTGGCCACATTACTGCGCTGGTTGCATCATCGTGAGATCTATGCCCTGTACTTCTGCTTGTGGGTATTTGCTATTCACCAAAATATCAGCTGGGTCGTTCTCTACTCGGATGCACCGTACAGAGGGCGCGAAATTCGTTGCTTACTCGCACATGTCGATTGCCCATATTCCGGTACCAGTCCCCAAATCCAAAATGCGCGGCCCGGGATCATAATTTGGTATGAAGGGAGTTGAATGTAAGACATCCCGTCTGGCTACGGAGAAGATTTTGTGGTATATATCCATGCGATCCATCTCAGTCTGTCGGTTTGCACGTATTAGCCCAGCCCCGCTATGCCCAGTATTCTGCCACTTCCAGGACTCTGGAAAGCGGTGGGAAATAGAGATTATTCATATTCACCTCGTCGCAGGGAAACATATATTGCCCTTTCCGAAATCCATGGTATTCCCTGCCATTCTCCAAATAATTATCTGGTATTCGCAGTGCAGGGACAGTGGGGGGCGGGGTAACAAGAGACATTCTAGAGCGCGGCGCAAAGTCAGCAATGGAATCGTTTAAAGCGATGACGGAATGGAGGGATGGAAAGAGACAAGCCCGAATTCGAATTCGGATCGCCCAGGAACGAGGTAATGGGGAAATGTGACAGCGACTGACGTGGAATGTGAGGACGAGTGGCCGGGACCGCGTACGATGGTCTTCGAACCCTCCGTCGAGGAGCCGGAATGAAGCACGTACCCGTTAGTGGCCATGGCTACGACCATGGAGATCGAGCAGTGGAAGGTCTCGTCGCAAGAGCTATTTCTGGCGGCTTATAAAAAGTTTTCATATGTCGCGAGCTTACGAGGGGCAATCCTTTGGTGGTGTTAGCGGTTCAGTGACTGCTGCAGTACAAAACTGTGTGGTGCAGTAGCACACAATACAATAAGGACAGAGAGGCCGAAGAAAGGAGACAAAAAGTTTCCAGGAGAAAAGGATCAAAGGCGGCTGTTTAAGCTGTGGGTGTGTTCATGCATGTGCATGTGCAAGTGCAGGTGCAATGGTGTATATTCGCTGGTGGGAAAAGAATAGTGGTGGTGCTTTCGGGGGGGGGGTCGCAGTCCCACTATCGCACGGAGATGCTCTCTATTTGCAGTATGGCGCCGTGCCTGCCAGGAATCTGAGAGTTTGGCCCTGGCGGCACCGCCGAAAGGCTACTATGGCACTGGAACACACTGGCGGCGGCAATCAATTAGACTTTGTGGGACGCTACTGTAGATTCTGCAGCAAGATGGCCGATGCTTTGGGATTTAGCACTCAGTAGTGTAGCGGATGCGGGCGCTGTAGCACCGTCGAGGGGCGAGGATCGATACTAGAAGCTCGGCAACTAATTTTTTTTGAGATGACTCGCGGGGTCCCTCAGCCAGTGCGTAAGTCCGTAAAGGCGCAAGTGCGGCGTCGAGGCAGAGGTGCAGGCGGATGCCGTGCAAGGTGCAATGGAAGAAGTGACAAGAGGGCAAGATTCAGGGTGCAGAAGGCTGAGCGGCAGGGAAGGCCCGACGACGGACGGCCTGCGTGCTCAGGGGTGCCGGAGGAGTACTGTAGTGTATATGTACTGCCCTGCTCTGGCCCTGTGTACTCCTGTACCGTACTGGTCATGCAGATGCAGAATGCACAACGCAGATTAATGCTCAATTTTGCCACGACAGATACAGGCTCCGACGCGCGAGGCCACGAGAAGCCAGCTGCAGAACGAATTGGCCGGGGTAATAATAATTGGAGATGGGGGCCGAATCGAAATGGAATATCAGATCTCGATATGCCTGGCCGGTATTGTAGACCTCAACTGAGCTGGTCAAAACGGTAATGCAAGTCGGACTGCACGCTTTTGTGGCGTCCCCAGAATTTCGGAATGCTCGCGACGATTTTGGTTCCCCTAGACTTCTCCAGATTGGACGGCGTACAGAGTTTGAATCTCTCCTGATACCTCTCTCGTCCGGTCGTTGTTCGCTTTGGACGAAATACCATTCGGCTCTTTAGTAACAAGAGATTGTGGTCGTCTTGTTCTATCAATCGATATGGGATGGCGGGTCAAAGGACGAATCGCTAGAGGAAAGGGTATGAAGACATCGTGGAGAAACACAAGAAAGTACTGTACGAGATTGAAAGTATGGGGCGACTTGGCCCTATTTATTCTTGGACCGCCGATGACATGGGAGCACGAGCACGATTCTTAGTCGATCAGAGGATAGCACGGAACCTCCTAACGCCATGAGGACCATGGTGTTATGTTGGTAAGAGTGGAGATCTATTGCAAGCAAGTCAGACAGGGCTACTACGACGACTCCTATTTTCCCTAGGTGCTGCAATAAGGGAAGCATTGGGGCGTCACATTACTCTCACTAAATATACCAATAATATATTATCACACAGACCGCACACAGACATGGGATCCAGAGGATCAAGCAGTTTTAAGAAGGTCGTCCGCTGTATCAGCAAATGACAAGACAGACAGCACCGGCAGTATGCGAATAGGACCATCCAGCGACCCATGTTCTTCCCAAGTTCTTGGTTGGACAGCCCTCGACGAAACTCTGCCGGTGCGTTGCCCTACCCCTCCCCTGCACCGTGGTGTTCGGAATATTATCTCACAGGGATCCCAAGCAGACGGAGCAGGGTAGGGCTAGGGCAGGCATACGCTCCACAAAATACATTTCGCTGTGAATGCCTTGTCCAACGCTGATTTGTTGGTGCATCTTTGGTACACTTCAGCGAGGCCTGTGCGTGCGTGCTGCCTGCAAGCTCAAAAGAGCGGAAGTGCTGAACGGGGGGCAGACGAGACGAGGTTGTAATTTGCATCTGCCACCTGGATGCTTCACACTCCCTCACTTGTATTTCGCTCGTTCATATTCTTCAACCCTGGCTTTGAATTTACTCGTACTGCGGTTTAAAAATGGGTTGACGTGATACCGATGATCAGCAGTACAGGCTTCCTACGCTCGCTCCTCTCCTAAAAAGATCGTCGCCATTTTCATACTGTACCGTGTCAGCGGTACGAAATAAAGTGCTGTGCGAGACTCAGGGCACATTGTCTCTTTTAGGCGTTCATATATTCTTCAATCAAACACCTAGAACGCGTCACACATTCCTCCGCTGACCCGCACATCAAATGATTCTCTCGATCTCTTCCTTGATACCTGCAGTACAACACACACACCAGCTAGAGGTCGTCTCCACGAATCAACCGCTTCCAGCTTGCCTTCCCGCCGCCTTCTCGAAAATACTGAGGCTGGGCTTGACGGGCTGGGGCCGCCTGGAACACAGCCCGTGGTCATGCGTTTCGATGAGATCCGCCAGTTTGGTTCGCGGCGAATTGGCGGGATGAGAGCTGGGTTGACTCCCTGTCGGTGCCAATACCCGAGCACTCGCACAAAGTTACCACAGGCATGATCCCTTCTGTTTCCACAACGACAGCCTCGAGCTCTAAAGTCCTCCAGTTCCATTGTTAAATATTTGGAAATTGCCCATTACAATAAGCCCGACTCCAAGACAGCTGGTGACCTATGTTCTCCAGAGATTTTGGTGAGAGATCTTACCTCCTTTCCCCCATAGATATTCAAGAGCAGCTGATAAATCCATCAGATCAGCACTATTCAACAAACGACTTCGTCACCCCAGGATCTACATACGCATGTAGATACATGCTCCTGTTGGCCAGCTCTCGCTGGCAGCCCAGCCTCAAAGCAGCTCTTCAAACCTAAAATTAATTTCCCGCCAGTGGGCGGCCCAATCGTATGTACCACACCATATATTAGCTTCGATGCGAACTACGGTACTGGGACGCTCTAACCCTCTATCTGCTCACCCTAAAACTTACTTGACAACGCCTTCGATACCGACTTGGAGTAGCCCTACCTTCCCAAGGCCCGTTCAGTTCAGCCGTCAGCGCTTAGTGGACCACCAATCCTGATATATTCCGGAGTAAAGTAGAAAGGTTCCAAACGATCATCGAGCCGGCGTACCTGTGATCTCAGGTCACTCCCATAGCCAAAGGAATGCGCAACGCCCCAAAATTCACAGAATTTTAAGCTGCATGAATCATGTCCACAGGCAAAGCGCCAGTTCATCAAACGTTTCATCCGATAGCGATTCGGCGCTCCCCCGTATGCAGGCCTCGCTCGAACAATATGATTTTGCAAATCTGATAGGCAATGTACCTATCTTCAGCGGATATCATGCATGACAATGAAAGTTCTCATTACATAGCACGGCATTCTGCATGTAGACATTTAGCTTTCGCCATTGGTATCGGTACCTGATGGGGCTCCGGAGGTTGTACTCTTTCGAAGTCACGATACGTCAATGAGTATTGCCACGTTTCTTGTTAAACATGAAAGCGTGTACGTCGGCCATTCTGCAGCAGCGCAATGCTTTCACACATTCGCTCCTGCTCCGATTATTGCGATTTATTGACCAACAAAAGCCCAAAGATGAAGAAACGGTGAAGGTCTCCGCATGTGTTGGCATGCCGCAGAAATGCAGCTCATTCCACATCCGGAATCAACCCCTCCATCGACGGCCGGCTTCTGCGATAGATCCCCTACGAAAGAATGGTCAAATTAACCCACCGCAAGGGTATTGATATAGCGTCTCTGCGTGATGCCGTCGAAGAGCTTCATTGGCCTGAAATCTCATTCTTCAGGTGCATCAAAGTAAAGACTGTTGAAATGCCAACTGTATCTGGAAATTTGATCCGCGTACAAGTTCGCAAAGTCAACCTTATATCCTTTCTCACCCGGGATTTCCACATAGGCTTCGAAACCAGGCAGGAAAGAATGAATCAAAAATAGTTCATCGGGCAAATTTTTCGAGTCAGGCGATTACATAAACCCGCAAAAGTATCGACTCGCCGTTACCGCCAAATAAGCCCCTGTCCCTGCAGTACACCCACCCCCCTTTCTTCTTGCACAATCAAGCGGACCAAAATCCTACGGAGGTACCGGTTACCGATCTGGCCATTGAGGTCTTCCACGACGATCTTTGAATCCTTCAAACCAGGCTGCCGGTATTTCAGGCCTCCAATCGCGATCATCATGTCACTTTTCATCAATGCAGGCAGCGCAAGCCTTGGAGCAAAAGTTTGTGCAAGCGAGCCTCGGAGGTGGACAACAAAAGAATACGATAAGACAAGGATCTAGAGTGCTGAGCCAGGGGCTTGAATCTTCGTGCAAGGACCAGGTCTAGCGGCTCCACATGGATTCCAGAAAGTCGGGAAGGATACTACAGGGATTGAGTGGAGCGGGGAGCATTGAGGGGCGCGACTGGCGATATTCTCACGCCGTCATCTGACGCCCAAAATTACCGTGGATCTTGACAATTGATACCTGGTTCTGAAGTTGCATTTCTGTTTCATTAATGCCGTTTAGAAGGAACCGTGTCGACAGACACGTATCGGGAATTTCAACTCGGAGACTAGGTCTCCTAATCCATCATAACCCCGCTACTAGTAAAAACTACCTCCTCGGGAATTTGGCTCCGAGATACCTCTTTTTACAACTCCCACTATCAGAGTTATTAAACCGAAACAAGCCGATAGCTTTCCCAAACAACCTAGACGATATCCAGTGTGTCTTTATCTGGGGTTGGTTCTTGCCCAACCGCGTCATACAAGTCCATCCCTTGGAAATTCGGCCTCGGCCTCACACACTCTGAATATCAGAAGATCTGGGGAAGTATACTGGATCTGGGCTACTACCATTGTCACGGATAACAGCAATTGAAGGTCAGTGGGCTTTCACAGAAGAACTCGATACGATCTCATTACAAATATCAATATATGTCGTGTCTCCACTCAGAGGGCGGAATGCTACATTTCCGTCTCGAGTACAACATCGATTCCAGATTCCAGTACCACGGAGGACAGCGTGAGACATGAAGTTCCCAGTTCCAAGTCAGCGGGAATCGGTCATGTGGCTTCCCGCCTGGCCAAACCCACCGGATCTGTTGTGTCTGCGATCTGTGGTACTGTGAGATAAGGTTGAAATGATACTATTCGGAGAATATATGAGGTCGCCGATACTCGTGCAGAACAAGTTGTGCAAGGTGTAGCTTGCTATTTTAGGATGTGAACTATGTCAGGAATCGGTAAATATCTTGGACCGCAATGAGGGGTTGCTCGTATTCCCATTTGACGTCAATTCGGGCTATGGATCTCGCGCGTCTCCGTCAAGATCTCACTGAAGGGGTTGGTCACGTGGCAATGGCAACCATTATCCAGCCTAGCACTTGTCGATCCTTGTCGATTCCAGAGACTCTTGCATACATAGATTGCTAGAGGGACAGGGTCGTAAAGATGCAAGAAGCGGTGAGAATTCCAGCTTTCTTGGTAGACCTCACGTCAGATAACGGATCTATCGGCGACCTCAAAAAAGAGACACTCGCGACCTCGCAAAGCATCCCAACGCGAGATCAATCCCCAGATCTGGGTCTTTTAAGCACTATGCAAAGTAAAGACTCGGTATGTGCATCAGCTTGAAATAATTGTAGGATGCAAAAGTACGGTACCAAGCCTCGCCGACCAAAGTTCCCAAATCAGCACCCCCTCTTTCTTTTTTGCCTGCGACCAAGGCACGAATTGCCATTCCTATCCTCGTATCGAGGATCTTAATACGGAGATATTCTCCGACTATATCTAGTCGAACTCTTGGCGGAACTTGCACCTAGTTAGTTTCCCTCCATTACACGGACCGCTTCTATGTTCTCTTCGGTATCTATCCACAAATCTATCAAGTAATTCCCAGCTCCATTATTCGAGGGTGATGACAACGGGATGCTATTCCCAAACAGAAGCATTATTACTCGCATTGTAAGACCCGAGGCTGCGTGGGGCTTCCCACTTCAACGACCGACACGGCCCAGATTCCGAGGGAGTGGATGAGGATGAGGTGTGGCATCCCCACGAACCATGAATAGTTTGCTTACGCAGGCTGCTCTGTCAGAATGATCACAAATCCTCTCATATGCAGAGCTACGGCCCATACTCCGACGTGTTTTGGGCAGGTGCGAGCATCGTTACACGACTAGGCTGCACGACACACCATCTCACATTCGGCTCCATCTGCACTGTCGTTGGACTTGAAGCCGTGCATTCTAACACTTCTCGGCCCGGAACGAGAATTTTGACGACCCCATTGGTGCTATGCTACTAAGGGGCGTAGTGCCGGCACATGAACGAGTCCTATTCTGGTTGTATTGGCACAGATGTGCGAACTGCAACAATATGATACTTTATGACTTGTCACATCACATTCAAATAGCCGTCCGGTCCGGACCCCCAACCGAACTTGGCATCAACGATGCAAACATTTCCAACCTCATGCCTACTTCTTTCGTTTCTACTGATACTGAAAACGGGTCGAAACATGTCTCTTCGCGACAAGCATCCATGACCCGCATCTACCCAGTCGTTGTTCCCTACAATGAGCAACGTTTGTACCGAGGCCACGGCCACTGGAATCCTGGCATGCAGTAGAAATGAGGTATCCACCCATATTCTTCGGCATATAGCATACAGGCAACCTGGAGATAGGCTGGTCGAGGACAAAGATGCGGGAGGTCGCATGCGAAGCACGCTATTGAGAAACACCAACACTTGTGGTCTGATTATTCCTTGATTTTCCACAACATTTCCAGCGCGTGGCATCAAGGATATTTCCAACTCTCGGCGAGTGCCAAAGCCCTAATGCAACGTCGATGCAGATTTCCCTCGCATTTCACATTTTGAACAATGCTTTCTTGCCGCGTGTGCCGAATTTCAAATGTCTTACCAAATCATCTCTCTGCCTTGCGCCAAGTTGCGCACTTCCTCTCATTGGAGTACTGCCGCCTCTTGCACCGCGCATTGGGGATCGGCAGACTCCACTCCACTCGGGCATTTTTTCGCGTCGTGTTGGGGGCCTGTTCCAAGCTGTCGGGTTCTGATTAGCTGCTTCGAGAGTCGCTGGTCCGGATGGGGGATTGCGGTGTGTTGTTTGGGGGGAGGCTGGGTTGGATTTAAATTTGAAGATTCTTTTTAAGGTATGATTTTCCGTCTTGAATTATCTAAACCACTATCTCCGGTCAAGAAGCTTGCCTGGGTCTAGTGCGGCGAGGTATCGGTAAGAGCTTTGGGACGAGTGAGGTTGGTCCAATGTTGGTGTTTCATTCCATTTCAATCTTTGCACACTTGATCATTTGAAATGGTTAGACCTCGCGCAACTGTTGGGTAGTGGATTTCAAAGCATCAAGGAGTATGCATAGTTTTGGAAACGCCCGATTGCTATTGCATTTCCAACATTTTCCTTGGCTACTCAGCTCCTCCGTCGTCCTCTTCAGGTATGGCTTTGCACCCCTAGCCTGATGGTTCTTAGCGAAGTGAGATTCATATCTTTAGACTTACCTCAGATATCGACAGCGATGAGTATATAGAAGCTTCTCTCGGGTTAGTGATGCGTGCCTCTCGCGTGGCATAAGCCTCCAGCCTATCATGCAGCCTCGAGTCACCAACACCAACATTAAGCTCTGTTGGAATTTGATCTCGCTCACCCACTGAAGAGGGAATACTCAGCGATCCGGTCTCCGCGACGTTGTTGATCTTCATGCATAAATTGGATCCGTTCTATTGGGCTCTGAAGCTTGAAGTCCATTCCCACATTGGCAGGGTCATGCTGGCTACCATTCCTTGCCACCCCCTCTTTTCATCCAACATCACCTCGTCTTATTCTACCCGATGTAGCAGAATGCGTGTCAGGAGGCTTTCTTTCGGGACATTTGCTACAAGTACGAAATGCTTGCTTGGGGAGCTGGGGCGATGTCACGTTGAAGCCCGTATCAGGGGGACAGCTGGCTTTGCTCGGAGGATCAGAAGATATTCTAACCTTGAGGCTTCGTAGGCAGATCTTCAGCTTTTTCCGAATTAAGGATTCGGTTCCTTGTAAGGTCTTACAAAATGCCTGCCAACTACCAGCGCGACAGTATTGATCGGCTCTCTCGCCTCCTAGGTACGTTGACTGCCGTTACATGTGCCATACCAGGTTCTTCTTTATCCCTGCTAGATCGTGCAAACTTGGGATTATTTTTATAGGGGCTCCGGAATCTTCCGTTATAATGGAAGTCTGATAATGGCCAAGGGATTTCTGCCATGGTCCCGGTATTCCGGTAATTGAAAGACAAATTGACCTCACAGAACGGTGCAGGGGGGCTGAGTAAGCCCTAATAAGTGCCCTGTAAGAGTTAATCAAACAAGAGAATTTCCAAAGTTCTAGGGGAATCTGATCCGCCGCCCTTTCCACCGGATTCCTCTTGGTACCGGACAAGAGTGGGCAGTTTCTCATACCGTTTTGCACTGTCTTTTCCAGGTGAAGCTGTACATGTACCCGAGGGCGTACTCCTCGACGCTCCTCCACTTCTGAAGCATACGAAAAAAAGATTGAATGAACATATGGATCGTCTCCATTCCAGAATTTTGTGTCTTTGAATAAACATATCCTGCTTGAGGTGTGACTCTAGTCGTCCACATATCCCTCTCATGGAGGCCAGGAAAAGAAACTAACCTGTCTACCGAGCGCATTTTGAGCTTCTAGCAATTTTATCGCGTCTTTCCCTTTTCTTAATCCTTCCCTGTGCACCATCGTCACTTCCTACTTCTTTGAATTTGATGTCGGGCCAAGTTGCACGAATATTCAAGTGACAACCTCTTTCTCAGATATTAATCAAGTTTGACCGGACACATTCGAACGATGGAATGAATTTAGACTATCACAGTGTCACCATCTCAAAGCGCTAGTTTTGGTACCTTTCCAATGTTCGAGCAGCGAGTGGTCAGGGCATGTTCTTGCTGCCGAGGGCGGGATTTGAACAACCTCACTCACAAGTCTTCAGCTCATGAAGCTTGACCTCGATATTTACGGTGGTACGAGAAGTTTTTGTGCGGATATGACCGCAACTTCACCCAGTTTCCATATGTTCAAGGAAGCTGCGTTGAAGCTCGACATCCCAGCAAGTGCGTTGATCTTGGTCAAGTGCCATTTGGACATGAAATTGATTGAAGAGGAAGGAACCCGGGACCACCGTTCGCTTTTCTTAATTCATTTTATGTCGCACGCAGCATAAATCAAGATTGGGTCTCATCGAATTGCTTCTCGCCGCGAACTTTTCAGAAATCACTTTCCGAAATCATCAATGACAAGACCCGCCACTTTTTTATATTTAGTATAGAGGCTTGCAAGTTTTGAACTCCATCGAAAGACGAATATTACTGTTCAGATGACCGTTCGTGGTGTTTTCGTGGTGAAGTGAGTCTGAGAATTACCCCGCAAGGTTACCCCGCAGTACGTGTCCACGACCTTGGATTTCGCGCCATGAAATAATATTTCCTTCTTGTCTGAGGTATCACCTCTGTCTCGTGAGAAATTTGCGTAGTCGTCTGCTTGGCCAATATGAGAAAGCAAGAAATGTGCGTGTATCATATTCTGGCTGGGAAGTACACGCAGATAGAGGAGTATTTGTAGGTTAACGGTGTCTTTGAGTTCAGTAGCGGGCAGAAGCAAGTGGCTTTAAGGATCGTTGCAATTGAAATTCTTCATATAAATATAGCATAGCAGCGAAATTCAACATTCCTTCATTATCATGCCGTTGTGAGGGGATATTTGGCTCGCAAGCAGTGAAACGCAGAGAATATATGCCACAAGCCCATGATTTGTAGGACGAATCATTAAAGAGCTCCACAGAGTTGGTCATGTTCATGATGATATTCCGCAAGAATTGAGACGTTATTGTTTTTCCAAACCAATGCAAAACTCTTGCTTTAGCTGGGCGAGTGATTCGCCGCTAGAATTGGCCTATTCTGTTGCATTATGTATGATCCATTGCGGTCGGCAGGTCCCGGCTCTCTTCTGTTTGGGTAACAAGAATATTAGAAGTTTTATACTGTAAGTTTTCCTGCATCTTCTAATCTATTTAGATACCCACTTCCTTGCATCTTCCCCACGTCGTTCAGAAGAAGTGAATGGCTTGAACAGGAAGTTGCGACTCCGCGTAATTTCTTCCTCGCCACTTCCCAAACGACATTCACCTCAGAGCAACCAAGATTGAATCTTTCCCACCGCTCGACACACTTCCATCTTACCACAATATTCGAGACGTTCTCAAGGAATCTTGTAACAAACAAGCCATCTCCAAGCTATCGGCAATTCGGCAGCCTGCGCTTCGAACATGAGGACTTCTCGGGCAACGTCTCGATCCACCTTGATGGAAGCAAGCTTTGCACCTTGCGAATGCCACGTCTTCAATAATGATGACTGGCCTGATGAGAAAGGTCCGATTCGAGTTGCAGCTTGCATGCACGTCTGTCCGTACTGCGGAGATGATTTGGGAGATTCGTACAGTCTTGCAGTCCATCTGCAGACGAGTAGCTACAAGGAGCGAGGTCTAGTACTCAATTGGATTCCAATGAAAGAAAGCGAGCTTCAGTAAGTGTTTGAAAATTAAGAATCTGATGCGCGGCACTTACCAAGTCGTAGGCGTGTTAGTGACAATGCCTTTGAGTCAATCCTGGAGTCTATGCAGAATTTCAGCAGGGAGACAATGCAGCAGCTCCGAAGCATTCCACTCTCCACGCTCTCTGAGATATCGCCCCGAACAAGAGAATTGTGGACAAGCTCAACCGTGTCTTGGCCTAGAGTGTTCGGCGCCCAGGGTGAGTTCGAAACCCCGCTTTCTTCTTTCCCAACATGTCTCGATTCTCAAAAGCCAGAAACTTCTTGTACTTTTCCCATCTCCTTGACGCTATCTTACACAAGCTTCGCCATATGGGCAGATCAATGCTGACCGCTTTCCCGCAGACTGCTGGCTCAAGACCGCCCCTTCCGCGGAATCCATCCTTCTGGCTACAATCAATCTCATTAATGGAACGAACAAACCGGATGGAACACATAAAGGAAAGATGGCCGAAGGCTCCTCAAGTATGGAAGAATCCATACTTTTTTGCCGCTCATCTAACGCCGCTACACACACCTCACAAACATCGACCAGCGATGAGAAAATGGGCCCATGGAAGGCAATTGCGCAATTGCATCAACCAAACAGAAATGCTGCAGTAGCGATCATGGGTTATCAACTCCCTGAGATTCTCCCAGACCGAATGCTTGGGGCGCCACAAGAGTTGAATCCGTTCAACGAGTCCGGTCTGGAGGTCTTTTTGAACCCCGAGTTTTACTTCTCAGATGTGATAATGCGTAAGCCTTTCAGAAATGCGTTCGAACACAAGCTCTAATCCATGGTATTTAGAACCCGTGGATGAAATCGTGACGGTATTGGCTCCTTGTGAGCAAGTCTGGTTGCTTTTCCCACCGACGCCGAATAATTTGCAGTGTCTCAAAACAGATGACGGCTTTGCAGACATGGCCAAGTCCCTCGAAGGTGGTGTCATTGTAAAGATTGACTACTCCGAAGCCGTGTACGTTCCGACTGGCTGCATCCACGTCTCATATACACTACGCGGCGGCTTCGTTGCGTCGCAAATATTTGGAACTCCCAAGTCCGCGAGAGCCATTGCAGGGTTCATAGCAGCTCAATTCAATGATCTTACAGATTTTGGATATGACGGCGAGGAAGACTGTCTTGGAAGGTTTCTTTACGCTGTGAACTTGGCGCTGGAGAATAACGAGGTCGAGCTCGCACTCCGGGCATGGGTAGATACATCGGGCATCCTTCGAAGCTGGGGACGTCCACGAAAAGGAGACGCCAGCACCAAGGGAATCAAGAAAATGTGGAATAACTTCTTCATCAGTCCAAAATCGAAGGGTGTGTCCTGTCCCTGCGGCAAGCAGAACAAGGCAGTGAGCCTCGAGGAACATTTTCGCTGTTACCACCTGCTAGACGAACCGCCCAAGGAAAAAGTTGTTAACAATGCTCTGCCTGCTAAAGTTGCACCGAAGAAGCCTGGCCGCCGACCAACTGGTCGTCCTCCGGGCCGTCCTAGAAAGAGAAAGAGAGCAGAGTATGAAGACGGCGATTTTTCTGTTGAGGCAGAGACATGAAATTCTGTGCTGTTGCAGTCCTGAGGAATCTGTGGTATTGTATTGTTGCTGCAGCGCATGCATTGAGAGCAGGGTAGAAGTTTGCTTGAAATCCTGTAGGAGAGCCTGACTGACTTTGCTTGTGGCGCATTAGCTTAGCTGAGTAGATGTATTTTGTGTCATGAATCAATTGGCACTAGAGCCCGACCTAAATATCGCATACCTAGTGTTCGTATCTTTGACAGGTGGTCGGTAGTTCCCAAAGGTTGCTTTCTGATGAAAAGCAAAAAGAATCCTATTTTGATATTGCATTGCCGGACTGGAAATAGAAGGGATTGATTCTCAAGGAATCAGGAATTGAGAGACGGATGAGTACATGGCGACTTCGGACCTTGGTGTGGCTCGATCCAATCAATCCGAAGCAAGTACAGAGGCTCAAAAGGAGCCTCGGGCATGCATTATATGCACCTCGTCCCCGTTGACGTAAAAGGGGAATTCCCCATTTAGTACCCTGCATGCCATAGGGCTGAGAGCTCAGACCGAGACCTCGGCCGACGGGACCGTCGGCCGAGTTTCCAGTCAAGCACGAGACAAGCTTCCAGGACTGGCAGATTTCGCAGATCTTTGATGATTAACGTGCAAGTGCATTGGACATTTGTTTGAAAAAAAGAATTTGCCTCTTGGCGGGGTTTTACGTTAAGGTCGTGCCTTCACCGCCACACTTTAAGGCTCGTTTGGCTTCCTACAGGAGCGGACAAGTGCCGCACTGCCTACGGTCGGGGCTGTCTCGTAACTTTCTTCCAGAGTTGTCGATTGATGTATTTCTGTAAACAAAAATTTGCATAGAGGAGTTATGCGGGGTGTGAGAGTAGGCTTTCTCGTTGGTTTTGGTGCGAGGTGCATTTGGTGGGATTTCTTTTGGAGGTTGCCTGGCTGAGAATACTGAATTTGCGAGTTTTGGATTTTCTACTGCAGGGCCAATCAATAAAGATCTTATACTGGGGCCTAGAGACGTAGTTTATAAGGTTATGTGTTGTATCTGCAGTGCATGCGGCCGTGTTAGGGCACGATCGAAGCAGATCAATATGTGCCGTGCGGGAACACCCTCTCCCCAAGATACGGAGCGCAGTCCATGCCCAGCAAAACAAAGTAGGACTAGGCGTCAGCCAGACCCGCAGATGCGGGCCCATCGTCAATCCGGAAATCGTGAAATCGCGGCAAGGGCGATCGATCATTGGTGAGTGGTCCCGCCGTCAGAAGAGCTTCGAAAAGCATCCTATGAGGTTGACTGGACAAAGAGGCAGCCTACCGTCTCACTAGGACACGGCTTCGCCTGCCACTCTAGTCAGGACCTAGGACTGCAAGTCAGCGGCACGCGCTGCGGGCTAGAACATTGCCTTGATCTGACATGAAATTCAGGGTGGACGTCGCTTCGTTTAGTTGTTGCTTTCGGGAAACGGTTTACGAGTTGGCATTTGCCGATTTTGGGTATCTGCAGCATCAGAAATTGGGTTATTCTGACGCTTTTTTGCCTGGAAGTGTACAGTGTTTTTTGATTGTCCCTTGTTGAATTTGCAATCTTACATCAGCAAGGTAGCGGCGCTTCGAGAGCCAGAGCTCGGGTACCCGGTGATGGAGGCTGCATTAAAGTTCCCCGCATATGATTGGTTGAGTTGTACGAACGGTCCTAAATCCACCTTGTCAAAGCCACCCAGAGCTTCTTCTATTTTATGTAGTATCTTGAAGGACTTGACGATATATATACTAGCCAACGTTAATTTCAAAGTTGTACTACAGAACAGATAGCGTTTTCATTTGTACTCACGTTCTTGTTCGACACCTTTCGCCATATATCGTTTCTTTCATTTCGTGCTGTTTTTTGTCTTTCCCATTTCTCTCAGGTCATTAAGGTTAATTGAGGCAAGATGAGTTCCATCTCTGGAGAATCGTCGTCGAAAAAGCCACGTGCGAGCAAGCCAAAGGTTAAAACTGGGTGCATTACATGCAAGTATGTATTTTCCCTATCTGATGTCCCGTACGAGAATTCGAGATTCAAAGTTTGAGTGACACAGTTCGTACCTGGAGACCTATGGCAGAGAGTTCCGAGAGGCGAAAAATCGCGCATCGTCATATTGACACAGTTGCGAGACCAAAGCACTTGACTGACTCATTCTACAACTAGGCAACGGCGTGTCAAATGCGATGAAACTAAGCCAGAGTGCTTGAGGTGCTCTAACTTTGGACGTAAATGTGCCGGCTACCCGACTAAAGAGGACAGCCCTCCAGTCAAGGAGGTGACTCTTCCCGTGCCGAGGAGGCTGCTCTCCAAGGCGATGATGGATGTCCCTTCATCATCGCGATCGCCATCGCCTTCTCCACCTGTCCCTTTTCAGGCGCGTGTGGCTCCTCCTCCTCGGCCCCTGATGCCACCCGGTGTAGTATTTCAGGACCAGAAGGAGTACCAGTACTTTTGCCATTTTCGGGACGTGACCGCAGTTGAGTTCTCGACAGGTTTCGAGCCAGCTCTGTGGAATGCTTTAGTACTGCAGGCCTGTGACAACCCATCGATCCTGCGATTGACAGTGGCTACTGCAGCATTGAGTCTAGCTACCAAAGGGTCTCAGCCAGCTGCCCGAGACTTCGAGAAAGACGCCCATCATCAGCATGCTTTGCAGCAGTACGGTGAAGCCCTGAAGGGGATCAGAGAAATGGTGGCCATGGGACAGGATTCCATGAGAATAGCTCTTATCAGTGCCCTCCTCATCTTCTGTTTTGAGAGTCTCCACGGAGATCTCGGTCGTGCGATAGTGCACGTCCAAAGCGGCATCGACATGATTGTAAAACGGATTTCGAACACTCCTCGCCAATACTATTTCTCGCGCGTCAAATCTGCGGGAGTGGGTAGCAGCGGAGCTATCGACGATGATCTGCTCACGGCTTTCATGCGGCTGGATCGCCCGTCTCTCACGCTTTTGAGCAAGCGCAAAGACAATCGTCCCTTACTTACTAGTCGAATCTTCACTCTTCTTTTCGCCGAAGAGCATTTGGAAATCCCGAGGGGTTTTGCGACTACGGCCGAAGCACGAGTCTACCTCGAAGATTTGAAATGGCGTGTATTGACGACGACACAGCCACCGGATACAGTGAAGTCATTTTGGCAGGAAGACTTGGACGATACTCGAACGCCTGATTTGGGAGCGGTCCCCCTCGAGCTCAAACAATGGTATGAAGGGAGCGGGGTCTTGAACTCGACGTCAAACCTGGGATTGGAGTTTGCACACTGGCATGATGCATTTTCACCTCTGCTGAATTACGCCATGAGTCCCGCAGGGGACGGAATGTTCATTGGAGCTGTGACCCTTCATGTTCAAGCTCTGGCTGCTGATCTCCTAATCAGTGGATCCTGCGGGTCCTTGACCTCTGTTCCTGGCGTATCCTCTTCAAGTTCCGGTACTGGGAACATGAACCGCTTTCCCACAGTATACGCGATCATATCCTTCTGTCGCCGTTTGGTAGCCCATCCAAGGTTCCTCAAAGGATTCGTTTTCGATATCGGTATTATTCCGTCTCTCGTTAAAGTTATAATGGTGTGCCCAGATCGCAGGTTGAAACTGGAAGCCATCAATGTGCTAAAATCAATGGAGCCACGGAGGGAGGGGGTGTGGGACAGTACCGCAGTTGCTAGGGCGGGGGAAATATCGCTTGAGCAAGAGGACGGCCAGATGGACCTTGACATGATTGACCCAAATCTTCTCGAAGCAATGTGATGGATAAACGAAAAAAATATGGAATTGAGATCGGATTGGAATTAGCGGGAGTTGGAAAAGGGATACACGGCAAGTTACGAATGCATATTTGGAGTTTGGAGTTATTGCAGAGATCTTGGACGACCGGAAATGGATGGAAGAAAAGCACTCGTTTGAATAATGGGAGGTAAATTGGGAATAGTAAGACATTTTTCTTATCTCTTTAAGTTTGAAATTTATGCGCTTCCGTCAAGTTTTTGATCCAAATCTCTTATTCATGTTGCGAGCAATTGCTGTAAATTTCTTTGGCCATCCCAACCGTCGCTGTACCATCGCGACATTCTACTCAGAATGAAGCACGATCGTGAACTCACTTGATGACAGAAGCAATGCTGATTTCTAGAGAAGGCACTGGCCAGCATTAATGGATCTATTCGTAACGAATCAGGTACGAGTATATGGAGATACCCACGCAGTCTGTCCCCGAAAGGTTGCAACCTTGTAGCTTGCCAAGTATCGCGGCCGCCAGGCCTTCTAAGCCACGGGCGCAGAAGCGTATATCCGCAGATATTTGAGATCTTGGTGGAGTCTCGGAGGAGTCTGGAAATTCCCATAGGCATGGATTTGAGCATCGTTGTTTTCCAGAATTGTTATGCTGTGTTGCTGCGCTCCAGCGGCAAAGGATTGAGGCAGGGCAGGTAGGCGCGTTTCAGAATTTCGCCCCCAGCTGGGTCTGTGTCCTTCAGCTGACTCTTCCGCCAACAGATCTGTGATCGCCCAAAATTTAATTCGGGTTCTATCCGAGAGGTTATAATTGGTCGTTATTCGAGGCGCCTCCTAGAGTAGGAAAATATCCCGAATCGCCGAACCGTCCAGTCGGCTTCGTTGAACAATTCGGTGGTGAGCCACCTTCGCTGTAACAATCCATTTTATCTCTTCATCCATCCATGTTACAGCTATATTGAAAGCTCCACATTGGAATATGGAGATTTGATATTGGCGTACAGTACTAGCTAGGGAAGCTTGTAGTGGCAGGTGGCGTGAGGCTGACGGTCTGATGAACCTGGAGCTGGAAAAGGCATAATTTGAGAGACTATAGGCCAGGCTCTGGAGCCTAAATTTTATGTCAGTCAAATCGTCAAATCTAAGAATTGGCAAAATTTAAGTTGGAAAGGCCGATACGACTTGAATTTGAGTATGAGGTGTCGGCGGCGAGGGCAGGCAGCAGCTGAGCCCTACTGTAGGCATCGATATTGTCAAGGAAAGAGCGGACCAACGGCATGTCCGTGATGAGGGATCGCGTCGCAGGCCGAGGTGATTCTGAATATTGAGACCTTGAGGGATTTGGCTAGAAAGATGCAACATTGTGCTTTGATAATTGTAGGTGAAGGTTGTGCGTTAGGAATGTCGCGGTGCGGCGCGCGCGAGGCGTTTTCTCGGTTGCATGCCGAGATGAAGGCCGTGGCTACGTCAAAATCTCCACGTTCATCATAAAATTGACACAGTAATAAAATCTTAAATTACAAACGAGACCTCATCATCTTATTTGAGTAGCATCATGATTCGAAAAATTTGAAATCAAACCTTTGCTTCATGCACCGCTGGTACTTGAAGGCTCGACGATTCCGAGATCCTGATTTCTGATCCTTGAACCATCTAGGATGGAAGACCTCAATTCTATTATTTCAACTCCCTCGCGGCACTCGCATCATGCGAAAAGAAGCTTCAATTTGATTTCCTCGGGTCTCATATACACTCATCTCTTTCCTGTAACGTCAAGCTACCTCATCCATTTTACTCTCTCAGGATTTTCACATGTTTGCATTCCTTCTCGATATCTCATGTCCCAGTGGACAAAACGACTGAAAACGATTTTGAAATGTGCCACGCCGAGTGAAACGTTCAAAGTTTGCAATAATAAATTGCGGTATTGTTATACGAACGAGGCTGTTCTTCTTCCATCTTTCATGATCTCTCATCGGTCCCGCATGCTTATTCCTCGTTTCTGCATACTTTCTTCCCCATCTAGCGAATACCACGGTCCCAGGCGAATTCTAAAGTATTTTCATCTGTCCCTGCTGTTTTCTCTTGTATCTATGTTGCACATTCCTTCCTTATTTCCGATTCAGTACCACATTTTCCTGCCCGTCATCTGAACTCCCCCCAAGATTCTCACACTCCACCTCCTCCCTCAGTTTCATCCACCTCATCATCCATCTTCTCCCCACCCCCCAATAAGCCCCTCTTCCTCTCCTCCAACCACGCCCTGAACCCATTCAACACTTCCTCTCCCTCTCTTTCCCCCGCCTTCCCAAAATACCTCCCAATCTGCACCAAAAACAGACTGCTAGGCCTAACATCCTCTTTCTTCCCCTTCAAGAACTCCGTCGCCATCGTCGGAGTCAACCGCCTATCCCTCCAACACAAATACGTTACAACCGCCGCCGCACTCCTATTAACCCCCGCGTGACAATGAACTAAGACTTTATTCTCATCCGAAGAAGAGAGTGCGGAAGAGACGAAGTTGATGATGGTTTCGATATGGGGCGTGATGTCGTCGATGTCGTCGAGGTTAGATATATGGTGGTATATGCGTGTGCTATCTGGGGAGTTGGGATTTGGACACATGTTTAGGACATGTGTTATTTCTTTTGGGATGTCGGGAGCCACGACGGGGAAGCGGGATATGTAGAGGTTGGGGAGGACTTGGTGGATTTTGTAAGGAGATCTGACCTTCATGGTTCGTGGTGATTTTCGTACAAGTATTGGCATTGTCTGAATTTTTTAGTTGTGTGTGATATTTCGTGAATTGAAAAATGTCGTGGGAATTATATTCGGCAGGAGCTACCCCGGATTTTGGTAGCGACGGGATAGGGGCGGGAGCCAAGTCATTCCGAGGAAAACCACTGACTCACAACTCCAACCTACTAATGAAGTCTGGTCCTTTCCAAAAGTAGTAACAAACATATAGTGAAAATACAGCCTCAAATTATTTGTGGAGTCTGGTGAACTACACCTATATTCGACTCTGTAGGGGGTGCTTCAGCAAGGTTGGCAAGAATTTGTCTGCAAAGCGATCCATAGCCTTGATTTGCAGATCATTGCCCCGCGACGTCTGAGATATTGAAATCTCTCGCCCTCAAAATCCTTGATTCTAGAAGCATGGGGCAGATCTGGACGTAGATGACAACTGGACATCGCGGAACGAATCGCTTCAGCTCTGGGACAAAGGCCACTTCCAGTGCCATGGGAACTTCGTAGCTTGCATAGAAATATTAATTATTTCAGCCCTACGGAACTGTTGAGTAATTCCCCTGCTGTAGCTTCAACTAGCCTTCATCTAACATGCCACTGGATCACCAAGTCCAATATCCGACGCCGCCAAGAGCATCTCCATGAACCCCGCTCCAATCTCCTGAATATTCTGATTATGCTGCGATTGCGTCGGATAGAATGGGCACGAAGCAGCATTATTTCCAAAGCCGAATTCGATCGTGTAGCCATGAATGAGATTCTTGGAAGTATCGGCAAAATGGCGCGAGTACGAGTAGTCGTCACTGGCTCCTGAGGTGGGATACAATTCTGCGGCTGGCATCACGGTGTAAGTGCGTCCGGCGGCGGTGCTCATGGCATTTCCAATGCGTGTTCCGGCTTTGATGTTGTCGTTGCTCTCAGCTGTGGGCGTGTACTCGCCGTATCCGTTGCCGGAGCCGGGAGTGTCTGTCAAGACACCTCGAACGCCATTGTAGGTGGAATTCAGGAAGTTCATATACGGATACTTGGACTGATTTTCGTCGCTGCCCCAGCTGTACAAAACATCGCCAGCATATGAGTGCAGATCGATGAACCAGCGGACCTTGCTGAAGGTATCTTCTACCCATTTGATGCTTTGCGTTTCCGGCTCAGAGAACGCTGCGGTACCTGAGATTACGAATTAGCCAAAAATCAGTAAGTATTTAAGACTGAACAATTACCGTGATAGGTCTCCGAAGAAGGGCTGGTGGAAGCGACACTTGACCGAGCACTTGAAGCAAAAAGCTTGGTGAAATCCCACAGGAAGTCGAAGTTCCGATTCAAGTCAACCCCAATCGTAGATGCAGAACCAGTCGAGGACTTCGGGTTCCGGTTCTTTCGCCAGCAGCTATTCGACGACTGGTCATAAGCCACACCGTCTGGATTGCTCAACGGCACGAAAACAATTCCAGTCGACAAGGCTTGCTTCACCTGAGCGTTGGTGTAGGACTTCGAGCCGTATTTCAACCCGACATTGTTCTTGTTGGCGTACAGCAGATCGCCAATAAAGAACAAGAGGCCATCCGAAGCGCCCCGCTCCCGGGCATGAATGGCAGCATTCAAATACACACGGTACGCGCTATTGCACGTGCCATTACCCCCAACCTTGCCACCAGCAATTGATGCACCGTTGTAGGTAGTGTACGGGGTCGTAAAAGTCGAGATGCCGTACACAGTTGCGAGGCCCTTCAAGCCACTCGCGATCTCGTTCACGTTCAAGAGCGACGTCAACGTAGTGGACTGCGTCCCGAGACCTCGCGGGGCTATGGTACCAGCACTGTATCTGTCACCTGTTCCGATGGCGATCCCATTGCTTGTTTGGCGTCGCGAAATCCTTGGGAGACCTTCGCGCTCCTCAGGGAGAAGACATGCCCCTGACAGGAACGGTGCGAGACACGCGATGCAGTACAAGGAAAATTTCATGGCGGCGGTAGAGAAAATAAAAACCGTGCAGAGAAATAATTCTAGCCGTACATACTTGGCTGTATATATACATTGCTTGTACTTAGCCAAATGCCATCCCGAGTCCGCGCATAGATTGCCGATCCCGCCTTCTGTTTCAGGAAGCTGGATGAATGCCGCCAACACAAAATTTGGGGATTTAAAGCTAAGGCCGGCATTTGGAAAGTCGCAAACTTGTGAGCATCGGAGGCGGCCGTCGATTGGGCAGGTAAGGTTTTAAGACCTGCCAAATCGGGTGGTTTCCAAGCTTTGCCAAGTCCAAAGAAAGCCAAGAACAGAAGTCGATTGGAACTTGACTCGCGATACAATATTCTTTTGAACTTGACAAATTTAAATGAGATTCGCGAGTTTCCGATAAGAAGATCTAGATAAAGATAACCTGGTAAGATCACTGCCCGAAATAGGAAATCCAAAAATTGACCAAGAGGCAAACATGCCGTCAAACTCGGATTTGGGCGACAAGGTTCGTGATTCGATCAGTTGAATATCTGCTCTGAATAGAGAAATGTTAGCTTTGATGCAGCAGATATTTGACAGAGAAGACACGGGGCCGTGCAAACAACGAAATGGGGCAAGTAGTACAATGTTTGCCATTGGTGAGACCTAGCAATTGACAACACCTACATGGCTTTCTCCAATACTAACTGAGACACGTGAGGCGCCTCCATACGGGTTGTATTGTAATCTTCTCTAAGTGGGATCTGCTGCACATCGTACATCAGGAAGGTGACCACGATCCATGCTGTATGGAGCACCCAATTCAATTCCCTGGATCGAAGCATCCGGCTTCAGCTTTCGATCTTAACATCTGGATCATCCCAATCATCCGTTTCCTCCTTGATCTTCTCCGCTTCGAGGCGAGAAGTATCCGAAAATCCCATGTGACCAGACTCTTCGTCATCTTCTTCCTTAATTGTATTGCCGTTGTCCGTAGTCTTGGTCTTCGCATTGGTCGCCTCGAGATCGATTTGCTGAGACAGCCTTGGATCAATAGTGTAACTGATGGTTTCCTTCCCCGCAATAGTCGTGACCCGAATTTCCATGTTGATGGTAACCAATTGCGTAGCAACAACCTCTTTGTAACTTGTCTCCGAAACCTGGCTTGCTGTCAGCCCAATTCACCAGTTTCGCTCCATAACATACCTCAGAAATACAATCACTCATATCGTCCGCGATCTCTTTAGCGAAACTCTTGATGCGTGCCTCCATCCCAGGACTTGGTTGATAAGCTTGGCCCAGGACACAGTCCTGAAGGTAGGAGGTCAGGCATTGGGTATGTGAGATCGGGTGGAACGTACGCTTCTGAAATTTGCCAGGTGATGCTTCAGGCTTGGGTTTTGGTTTTGGCTTAATGGGTGTATTAAGAAGAGTTGCAAGGTCAGGAAAGCTGTTTGTGCTCGAGTTGCTGGTGGCCGAGGCCGAGCGTTCTCGTCTGCGCTTTGCGGGTGTGGAAGGCATGGTGATGGGAATTTGACTGGAAATATTTGATTCACCAGGAATCTCGTCGCGTGCCCAGAGGATGTAAGAGGAGATATAAGTTGCAAGCCGACGTGGTGCTGTGGCAGGTACGATGGTTGAAGGTCGCCCGAAAAGAGAAATGCCCCAAAGAAGGATTCAATTTTGCACGGATTGGATTCAGAAGTACTGGCACAGTATTTGCACTATCATGATCATCAACGACAGCCCGAAAATAAAAGAGCGAAATATAAGCTTACCATTTCTACTTGAGACCATGTATGCCACAGCCCTCACGGCGCATACAGAGTTCTTTCTATCTTATATGATGACTTGCATGTTCACTGTAGACCGCTCATGCTCAATCGAAACGCCATTCAAGGATTCCGTTCATCCGCCTCTGCCAAGGCATCTCCATGCTGTTCCTTGTTCAACTGTTGCTTGACATCACCCCTCTTCATGTCTAATGGCATGCCCATTCTCCTGCGGGGCGGGTATATTTTGGCTGTTACTTTTTCTAGTCCCTTGCGTCGTTCGAGGAATTGTTTTGCGCGCCTCGCCTTCATCTTTTGTGCACAAACAACCCAGCAGACTTGGTCGCCTACATCTTGAGGCAAGATGATATTTCCCGAATTTTCTGGTAAGGCCTTGCCAATGACGTCTGGTCGGAGATGGATATTTTCTTGATTATTTTGTACTTTTGCGATTGGAGAGACGTTACTCTTCTCGTCTTTCAGCCCGGCTTTTTTCGTATGAACATGGAGTTCGACTTTGATATCCTTTGTCAACATCCAAAAGGCCTTTTCAAGTAAGTTCTTGTGGTGCCCTGGTTTCCTTGTCTTGGTATGAAAATGAAACTCTTTCGCCCCGCGTCGTACTTTATCCCTGAGGGCTGGAGCCTTCGTTGTATCGAGTTCGACAAGGGTATAAGAGGCCGAATCCGATGGTCTGTTCGCAGGCTCGAGAGACAAGGGCGGGGGTATGAGCGCCCACCCAGGTTTAATATAGTCGGCGAGGGCTTCTCGAAGTGTGATTTGGCCAATGCGCTTATGCTTATTCTTCCGTGTTCCCTCTGTCCACAGGTCGATTTTGATATTCGCAGGATCGTCGTAAGGTGCGGCTCGTCGTAAGTTATTGATCTCCTGGCTTCCGAGCCGTGGAGCGTGGTCCGCAGCATACCACAGGTGGATCGAGCGACATTGTTGGAGGAACGGCAATGAGTTCGGGCGCAGAAGCGTTCGTACAGCTGCAGGGAAGATATGAAGGTTCATGGCATTGCAATTCGTGTCGATTGATAGAGACCGGTAAATTCGCAGCTTGCGAGAGTAGGGAGAGGTTGAAGTTGTGAGATTACGGAGCCCTTCAAGGTCGACATGTTTTTCGGCCAAAGATTTCTCCCGACTATGCAAGGCTGACAAGGCTGGAGCCTCGCTACTGTGAAAAGGGGCAGCAAACAATAAGACATGCCAGAATCAAGACCCATGTCTTGTATGTGAAGTGGTTTTTTAATCCATTCGGCTTCTGAGAGATTCTGAGACGTTTATACGGAAACATAAAAATTAAAGCAACAAGTCTCCCTTTTTCAACATTACGAAGCACTCACCGATGTATAACAATTCTCACGAGCTCAAGGACGCGTTTTTCTACCCTAGATAAATTTCTGAATTGATCTAATTATACGTTTAATTGATCAAATGGCTATACCAAATCAGTCATGCATACTATCTTCAGCCGTGGAATTTACTGTCTCGGCGGGCTCACTCTAGAATAACAAGAGACCCATGCCAGGAGAACTAGCTTCAGAATTGGCATCGTCCATGTGTTCCTTCATAGAGAATTCCTAGAAATTGATGGAACTCTCAACGGAATGATATAGTAATACGGTAACCCAACGAGGAAGGCGCGGATGACTCGCAAGTTTCTTGTGGAGGTTATTGGTGTGCTTCTGTGATTCGCACGTTATTCCTCAAACATAACACAGTTTTGGCGTTCCATATACCTCAAGATAGGCAAGAACTTCATGTTTGTTGCTTCTTGAGCTTGAATGATGGTATCTGAGAAGAATCTGGCACCGAATGTAGGGACGAACACTTTGATACAGCAAGTCCAAATTTCACCCCCTACCCAGGCGTGAATCGACCTTCCATTCTCGTCGTGGATGAATGCCCCATTGCATGAATCTTGTGTCGACTTGTCTCAGATGAGATCCCAACCTTTTGCACTTGGCTGATCTCAGAGTTTTGGAGTATTGGCTGCAACGGCTTTTTGGACTGAATTGGTCGCTCTTTGTGCTTCAGAGGCGAAAAACCGCTTGACTGCAGCCTTATTCGAGCCAGCTGATAAATGTGGCTTCTTCTTTGCGGGTGCCGTTTTGGTATCTTTAGCTATGTCGCCGTGAAAATGTGCCCAACACCAGACCCGGAAGCTCGACGACAAGTGTGGAATCCAAAACCAAGTGAATCCTGTATGTTTACGCCGTGCATGTTAGAGGCAGCTGCGACATAGGCAGCTTTTCATTGTCTAAGCCCAATAGATATCACAGTTGCAACAGGAAGTTACTATCTTAGAAATGGTCTTTTTTATTGTCCAGAAATGCAAAGTTCAAGAAATTTTAGTGCCAATTCTAATGACAGGATCGGGTTCCCCAGAAGACAGGGCTACCAAAAGACAGCAATTTGTCTCCTACAAATTCAAAATGACCTTTTGGTCCAAATAAGTATTCAAGAAAACAAAACCATGTGGTATATTACTCCTCCATGCGATCATACATCGACTCTTCTCCTGCCTTCTTCACAGTGTCTTCATTCTCACGTTGTTGAAGACCTCCAACGGTGCCTGACTCAACTCCATCCATACCATCCTCCATATCGACATCCTTCGAGGTCGAAGATGCTCGTTGTTGGTCACGGTGGATAGGGCGGTTCATGAATTCGTGAGGGTAGGAATAGGATCCGAAAGTCTTGCGAAACTCTTGAGTTCCACCGTTCTTCTATAAAGCAAGTTAAATACTAGGAACATGGATCAGGCTTTCAATATTTGTACCTCGAGATACTTGAGGACTTCAAGAACAGTGTCTTTCTTAGCTTGAAAGCTGCTGAATGACAGCTAGCTACCTCCAAAGCACAGACCCAATACTTTGATGTAGCAACACCAACGTTTGCGGCCTTGGACGGCATCGCGCCAGATATCTGACTGGAGGACGAAGTGAGGCTTTGGGTTGAGTCCGAGACGCTTGAACTCTGCCTTCAGTTGGTGCTCAATGTGCGAGACATCGTCCCAAGTTCTGGGGTTCGGTGCTTCGTACTCCGCGGGTTGAGATGGCGGTTCGGTAGACAGTCGCATTGGAAGATCAGTAGAGGGACTTGATGGCTGAGAGGAAGACGCCATGTTAGGAGATGGTAGGTAGGCGGGGTGGGAAGAAGAAGAGGTAGATCTGATCCAGAGTGGGAGGCTGGAAGATCTTTTATAGACTTCGTGACAGTCAATCTGAGCTACAACGTTGCGAAAGTACACTGGAGCGGACTGCTTTTGCGAAGGAAAAACGCGTCATAGGACGCCCATTCAGCCACTCGATCTCCCTCGCCATTTTCTTCGCGGGCTTGATTGATGATTCAATTTGAAGTTGTTGCCTTTCGCACAAACAAAACTCAGAAGTGCCGAGCAGTCGAGCTTCCACTGCCACCTAGCAGCATGGGAGCCTTCTTCGCATCATTTTGGAAGTACCAGAGCAAATCATACAGGGTACGTTCAAATGGGAGTTTAAGACTTCGGAAGTATTCATGGTTGAATCTGGGCAAGAAAGGAGAAATTGAGCCGCCGTCGGGCGAAGCTCACGATCGCTTATCTTCGTCAGATGGAATGGGTTAAGTAGTTTGAAAGGCAACGGAAGCGTGCGGCGTAACTTCGGCGTTGTAGTTGAAGGGTATATGTAATTCAATAGTTAAGTTTTTGACAATCCAATTCACCGAAAGTGCATGGGTACTAGTCATTGAATTGGCAGCACAATCGCATGGTAGCGCTCTGGTTGTGTGGTACTCTATGTACATGCCCGTAAGTATTTAATGCAGTGGTGCTCTGGCTCTTTAGTGAGCAACATAATTGCAACGGAAACGTGTGGTTATGAGGGCATCCGAGTCAATGCTTGGGTCTTTTCGAAGAATTAACCTCCCTCTTCTTTTTTTTGGCCAGTATTTCCGAGTTTATCTTTTGGAGTTTCAGTCACCTAATTCTCTTGGGGTCTGGCCGTCCCCCTCTCTTGCATGCGCTCGCTTAATATAAAGGAGCTACAATTCGCCATAAAATCAAAACAAAAAAACAAAAAAGCAAAACTTCAGTCTTTTCGCCCTCTCAATTCTTAGAAAAAATCGATCTCGTATCCTTCGTGCCTTCACCTTTCAAATATCCACGTCGAGAATCGTTACTTGGCAGAATAAACACCCAGGTCGGGTGTTGGTTTTTCGCACCTTAACCACGCCGAGAAATGAGCGGCACAACATGACCGTTTGAAATGGAATTCGTAGTGTAGAGTAAAGATAATGACCGGGAGCCAGATATTAAAGGCAGACTTTGTAAGGGAATAAGGTAAATCTTTCCGCCAGGGGAAGTCTAGCGCGTTCGAACAATTTCCACTGCAGTTCACATATCTATCTGCAACATCTTCCACAACACCACAGATTGTGGGCCAACCTTCTCCCCAAGCGACCAAAACTCAAGCAACCAGGAACGGGCCACGATCATCAGGCTCAATATGCCTCCAACCCCGCAAAGCATCAAGCGTCTTAGTGACGATAAGGTTCACAAGCACAAAGGAAGCGCTATTATCACCTGGCCTCTTCAATTGCAACTCGATGATTCTATCTTCAAGCACGGTGGTGCAATTATGCATCCCACTACAATCCTCCGAGATCGACTTCAGGCGTCCGACCGGACAGCAGCTTATACCACCCCGAGAGTCGACTCTAATGGATTGAAGTTCTTCGCCTCCTTGACGATCAATCCCCATGGAATCAGATTCGAGCATCGACGCGCCGAGGCTGACAGAGCTACGGCAAGAGCAATGGCTGCATTGAAGGCATTGCATTGGCTTCAGGTGAGCACATCTTGAAATCATTCCTGTCTTGAGCAAACACTCATAGTGTTAAACCGTTAGCATACGAGAAACGTAGTAGAAGGCCTTGCAAAGGTAAGATTCTCGGAACTGAATTTTCGCAGCTTCGAGGAGTTTCTCATTGAATACTCATTAATTACAGAACTATAATCATCAACCATCTGTCGATATCATAGTCTCCGTCATTCAAGCATTCAAGTACAGCACCGCTACCACCCCAGTGGTAAGTCAACCATAGATCTTGACTTGTATTTGCGCTGGCAACAATAGCTTTATCACCATGCCACTAATCCAAACTTGGCCAAGGATAACTTTGCAATGAAGATAGTTTTTAATGTCAGTAACGTCCGAGGCTTGTCAGTTTATATACTCACCATGATATATACAGGAGGTCATTTACCAATACAGAGCATCCTTGATTTCCGACGATGAGTATGATCCGAGTCTACCCCCGCAGATAGCTTCGGTCTTGGAAGGCAGATATGTGGACGAGAAAGGCAATATTTGCGACAGATATGTTCGTGACACTAAGGCTAGTAATATCGCAAGCGAAGAAAGGCATCATTGACTAATCCCTATGAAAGGTCACCGACTACTACAAATTCCTCGCTGAACCTTTGAGCTGGATCAAGTTGAGCAATTCGGATTATGCACGTCTAGTCGGGCATGAAATGGCGAATGCATTGACCCAATTAGCCAAGCATCGCTTCGAAACCGATCATGCATGCGCGGTTTTCAGCGCGATCCAAATTGGAATGCAAACTGTGTCCGATAGACCAAGCTGAGTCAAGCGTGCCAGCGCCGAGGAAACCATGAAGACGGGAGCGAAAGGTTTTTCAGAAAGCGCAGCAGACCTGTGCGTCTCCATTAATGATTGGAAGAGCATCGAAATGATGGCCGAACGACATGTTGAAATATGTGATCGACGTATCATTGGGGAGCTCAACCTACAATTGGCTGAGTTTTATTACAATGCTGGCGTGCGCAAGATCCTGCACTTAGAACTGTATCCCAGAACCATCGCTCTGGCACTGCAGGATGGATTCCGCGAAACATGGACTCGTTGGCTTCAGGAACAAGACCAACGCCGAAAGAAAGGGCAGCCAAAGAAAGCCCAGGCCGCTGCCGCACTCAAGCAGGTAGGCGCCGCAGAGAGAAAGAAAGAGCAAACAGATGTCAGCATGCGCTCTGTTGACCTCGAGGAGGAACAGGTTGGTACACCAGTTACGGGAAGTGAGCAACCACAACTCGGAGAGTCCAGTCGTGGAGCTGCTGGGAAGGAAGATACGACCATGCTTTCTAATCCCCCTCAAGAGCCATCTTTCGAGTCAACAACTGAGAATTCAACTCTGAAGGCATCCGCTCCTCGAAAGCTTAACGAGACGACTCTCAAGGATTCTACCTCTGAGTATTCGTCCAATGCAATCGCCGACGCCTCAAGCTTTGACGAATCAAACCTTGATGCCTCAACACCTAAGAAGCCAGCCCATACAGAGTCGCCAGCGGCAGAGACAGAATCTCAAGAAGAAGAACACCAATCTGAGGGTAAATCTGATATAACCATGAAGTCTGTATGATGATACTTGAGGATCTAGTCGTCGGGTGGTGGTATGTTGTGACTTGGCGGGTCTCGTTTGTACAGTCATGTGTTTGGATACATTTCCTTTTGCGATTTTTGCGATACAAAACATGAACAGAACTGGATGGAGGGAGAAGGTAGTGTACAGAGCCAAATAATCTTGGCAGTAGTGGGCTTACTCTGATCCTGCGAAACTCCCTTTAGGGGGCCACCATTGGATAGTCAGTTCGTGTAGCTCCACACCAAAAGTAGATACCCATTGCAGTAAGAAATTGAGAATATGATAGACTTTACAAGAATGTAAGAAACGAATCTTCCCTTAGTAAGTGACCAAGTCATCCGCTACAAACTCTCCCTAGAAGCTTTACTTCACCTTCGCAGAAGTTGCTCAAGTCGAGAGCTATCATTTTATGGCCGGAACTGTCATCCTTACTGGAGCAAACAGCTCCCTAGGCATCCTAGCGGCGGAGCATCTTCTATCATCCTACCCTGACTACACCGCCATCTTCACTGTGAGAGATACTAATGGGTTCGACACAAACACAACCAAGTTGCGTAACACCATTGCTCGTTTACTCAGTCCAAAATATACAGTTCATGCCCTCGATCTCTAGTCTGTCCGCGGTACACGGCTTTGCCAACCAGCTCTGTCACGGACGAAGAGCAAAGAAGGAAGGAGGAAGGAGGGAGAGTATAACTAGCTAGACCCATAGTCACTCTCAATGCATGCTCTTTACAACCGAGAAGTCCGCAGTGCGGGGTCTTCCCCATAACAAGCTCTCCTCGGACATCTCGAGCGGAAAGCATTCCCCTCTCGCGGCTATTATCGCCAATGCCTACTACTGGAACTTGATCGGCGACCTGGAAATCACCACAGATTGCTTTGTAAGGACCTTCTAAATTGCTCACATTGTACACTCTACTCTCATTTTCCCACTCAGAGGCAGCTTTGGAGAAAAAGGCCACGCGGTACTTACAACAAGCGACTCACACTGGCCTGGCAATAACTCGATGGAGAAATATCCACCCGTCATTTCTGGCAATCTGGACGAGTTGGTGAAGCCTGTATCTGGTGCAACTGCAGACAAGCAAGGGTGTGGCTACCAGAGGTATGTCACCGCCAAATTAGCCATCACAACATGGTTATATCCCCTCAATGAGCACCTCTAGAAAGCAAGGAGATGCTTATAAGATTCTCCTTCTTCTGGCTTGCGCATTCAATCAAGGATGCGTCGCTTTCCAAAATCAGCGACGTCGCCATTAATACAGGCAACCTCGTTAATTCGCGTGCTCTAACAAGCAATGTTCCCGTCAGTCTATGCAGAATACAACGATTCATTTTCAAGTCTCTACTGCCGCTCCTCAATTTTTCCATGGAACAGACTTACGCAACGCTCGCCCTGCCAGTATCGACATCATCGAGCTTGCTATTAACCCCGCGTGTGTAGACAATAGCGGGCTTCTACACTTTGTTGCAAGAGGATCGGAGCTCCCCGGACAGTCAAGATGAGACCAAGCAGGAGAGTTTCTGAAGAAGATTTTGGAATAGAGCAGGATCATACCAACGAATACCATGCTGAAAGTTTAATTTTGAGTCGGGTCACGGGAGGTTTTTTTTATTTCGCGTAGGTAAGTTTCCAAAGTAGTATTTGATCACGAAGTATATCTGAGCTCCACGTATTTCTATATACGGATCATCAAAATGTGATTAAGTAGCGAATCTTTAATTCTCAGCTCAATCATTACTCTTGCTTTGCTTGATTCATTTCAGGTGAATAATCCGGCATAAAACTCAACTGATCTTGCCCGAGGCACACCGCGACTTCAGCAGCGTTGTTCCACAATTCTACAATGCAAAAGGAGTGAGCCAATTATGATTTATCGCTTTGCCAATATTCAATACATTTTTAGTCAATACCGAGACCCCATCATGCAAGAGGAAGGACCGGAAACAAATACTGAAAACAGAGCACCGGGAGTAGCTGTCAGATACAAGTGATTGGGCTTGCCAGAAACGTGATCTATCTGTGAAATTCTGAAATGCGACAGATGAAATAGTACGGGTATCGAATTGGTAGTAAATCTACATCTTGGCATCCATAGCAATTCACATTTCCCTGGTAAGGTAAAACCTCCACAGCCTCGTTCCCGCTTGAAAATTGCCAACACCAAGACGCGAGGCAGTCAGTCCTAACAATCTACATCTAGTCCGCAACCAAACATGGCTACGACTACCCCCATGGAAAACAACAAGGATCACAGTGGTCAATTAGAATTGACCCTACGGCCTCGTGATCCGCAAGGAATAGTAGCAGCTGCTACCCAAGAGCCTTCTCCTCCTCCTCTAAACCTAGCATCTCCAGTCACCCAACAGCCTCCTCCTCCAAACACAACAGCTCCAATCACCCAGCTGCAAGAGTGGTGCCGCAAGCTCCATCTCGAAGCCGTATTTACTTTTCGACCTGATCATCGGCGTCCCTCCTTATGGAAAGCTGAATTGCGTCTGGAGCCGCTTCGCCGCACTCTCACGAGCAGTGCCGAGAAATCTCAACAAAAGGCGCAGAACAAAGTAGCTACCATGGGCTTGAAGTTCTTAAAGGTAAGTTTTCGATAGTCAGAAAAGCCTCCAATCATCGTGTACTGACTCTAAGGCGTAGGAGGTACGAGAAGGCAAAGCGAAATATTGAGAAGCTGAAGAATATGGAACGGGAGAGTGATGGATCTGTGGCTATAGTTATGGCATCTGCATAGTTGGAGGATGTGAGGCAGAGATCGTTGCTAGGAGCATACAAGTTTGTCATTATGGTATACATCGGTTCTGATATGGAAGTACAATAGTATGGGACGAGGGAGATTTCTCAGTAACTGCAAGCCATAATCTAGGAGCACCGAATTAATCAATCTTTGTATTCTACCCGTGCATCTAAGCTTCAGATATTATCTTCATAGCCGTTGCGTTTGCCTTGAGCAAGATTATTTGAGCCTTTGTAATGAAATATCATTACCTGGGATTTGATGAGTACTTAATAGTATCTAAGTCAATAAAAGGACAAGCAGTTTCAAGAAACACAATGACTGCTTTTCTGATTCTCTTTGACAGAAAGACTGGCGACATATGCTTTAGATAATATAATCGCAACAAGTCTGACACTTTTCTACTTTGAATACACTTGGATCCAAATAATATACCACTACACACTCCCTTATCCCGAAGCCGTCAAAGTCTTCGCTACCCCCGTCCGTCCATTCGTATACTTAACAGTCACCGAAACACTCCCAGAAACCTTATAAGTAGCAACCCCAGCCCCATTCCCCTGTACCGTACTCGGAGCACTAACAGCCGTAACCGTATTCCCACCCGCCGTAACGCTAAAACTAACACCCGTAAACGCGCCATCGTCAAAGTTATTCAACGTAACAGCGAGATTCCCGTTCTGCGAGCCGATACTGATAGCCCCATCAGCTAAATCTGGATTCGAGACCTGGCGGCCGGTTCGTTTTGCAGGCAGGACGCCAGCTCTGTATGCTGCTTTTTTGGCGCTTATTGAGGCTTGTGAGAGGTCTGAGATGATGGTTACGCCTGCACGTGCGCCCCCGGACTTGCCGTAGTTATTGACATAGCTGTTATTCGCCGTATTAACGCCGTTTACTGCGCTCCATATCCCACTTGAAAGCAATATATTGTCTAAAATGGCGTAGGAGTTTGAGCCTTCGTCGGTATAGACGCCGTAGCCGGTGGAGTCGAAGGCGTAGTTGTTTGAGACGACTGTGGAGGGGCTTTTGGAAAGTGTATAGAGGGCACCGAGATCCGTGTGTGAAAGACCGTAGCGATGGATTAGATTACCGTCTATGAGATTATTTTGCGAGATGGTAGGAGTACTGTATTTAGGTTGGTAGTTGTAGAGACCTCGATTCGTGTACTCGGAGCTACCGCCGGCGTCGTTGGAACCCCAGCCGAAACCGTGGCAGATGGCCGAGTAGGGCGCGACGTTGATGTCGTTGTGTGAGATGGTGGAGTACTGGACATAGCTGACGAATATTGGTACAGTGGAGCTGTAGAGCGAAGAAACGTTGTAGAATATGTTGTTGGAGATCTCGATGCGCGTGTTGAGCATGCGGTTATCACTGGGGTGATGAGCATCGGCTCTGATTCCGCCGGCAGTGATGCTATTGCCCATAACCTGGCTGAAATATCCATCTTTGACGGAAACATAACTGGCTCCAAGGCCAACTCCTGAAATGTGTGCGTTTTGGTCATTGCCGATGCCCACGCCCCCGGCACCAAGCTGCGTGTACTTGCCGCCTGAGAAAGCAATGTTTTTTGCAGCGCTGACTTGGATGGCTGAAGGCATTTGGCACCACCATGGCCGTGTGGATTCGAAGTTTGAAGTCGTGTAAGTTTTGTCCTCGCATATGTAGCCTCCGGTCTGCTGATCAACATAGCCGATATCTGTTGCTTGTAGCCAAGTAGAGTGTGCCTAATTTTGAGAATTAGCGAAAATAAAACTGCTCGAATGAAGGCTTCGTGGAAACTCACAAAGCTAATCCCGGAAAATGAAATATCATGCGCTGGAGCATCGTACGTCCCACCGACCGCAACGAGCGTATCCAAAATGGCTAGATATGTTTCCGCGGTACTCATATCCTCCCCACTCAAAGGCTTATAGTACACCTTGCCCGCACTTGAGTCAAGATAGAACTGACCCCCTTCAGCCAACAAAGCCAGCGCATTCTGCACCCAAACCCCAAAATCCGCGTTCGGCTTCGCAACGGTATCATAACCCCAATTATTATTAAACCACCAATTTTGCTTCATAACCAGCTCTTTATTCCCCACAGATTTGATCGGCGCATACCGATCCGTGAAAGAGTTGATGAACCGAACTTCCGCATTAGCAATTCCCTGGGTACTCGTCATCCAATCGTAAGATGAAGAGGTCCATTTCAAAGAAGTGCTAGTGAAGGTCATATCCTTGCGGTTGGCTATCTTCTTCCGTGCGAAATTGGAAGCTTTCCCGTTAACGTAGAGGTTGCGTGATTTTGTACCAGTAGGGACATTGGCAGAGTATACGCCATTAGATCCAGCTGTCCAACCAGTGACTTTCAGACCGCCAGATATCGTTGCGCCGGGTCCTACCCAGTTGACAGAGAAGCCGTTGGAACCGGAGTCTTGTGAAGTAAATTTCAATGGTGTTGAAAGGGAGTAGATGCCATCAGCTAAGTTGACGGTTACATTTTCAGTTATTGATTTTGCGACTTGGTTTCGGACTGCTTGTTGTGCTGCTGAGAGCGTCAGAAACGGCTGGCTTGCAGATGTGCCGGAGTTGCTGTCGGCACCGGTGGGGGAAACGTAGAAATTGACGGCCGAGGTGGGCACGCTCAGACAGACGGCTAACCAGCCAATGAAATGTAATGAAGGCTTCATTATGTTCTTGTTCGCGACTTCAATAAGACATTGCAGAAGCGTATGTAAAGCTACTTATATATTGGGTACTTTTGCTTTTACGCCTATTGTAGATAATGCGAAACTTATGATAGGTGCGCTAAGAAGAATACGCATGACTGGTGGAAAACAAGAAAAAAAAAGCACAGGAATAACCGATTGATGAGACAACATATTTGCCTGTACACAATTTATTAGTGTGAAGATCTTTTGAGGGGTAGGCCAAACAATGGTTCTCCGGTGGGGGGTTATTGTGTTACCTTTTAACCAATTTCTTCTGCCGCGGGTTTCTTTAAGAGCGGTGGGGTCTTCCCCGCGAGTAGGACGGCTAGGTTGGGTCCGCAGTGAAAGAATACGGTTAGCCGAACGCGAGCTGGAGGCCCCCTGATTGGCTATAAGGTAGACCTCAGGGCTCTTCTATGTATTCCGATTTTTAAAACAAGGTAAATATTGAACAAGAAAATAAAATATATACCGGAAAGAATCTAGGGTATCAAATAAGTCCTCCCTCCTCCCTTCCCCCTCTCATCCTCTCACAACTCCCCCATAATAAGCGCAAACTCACTCATATCCGGCGGCGGCCTATCAACTACTACCTTTCCCTTCGCATCGAAGTACGCCCCTCTATTATCAACAACCAACCCATCATACCCCCTCATCCTCCTGATCTCATCATCACTAACGCCCTTCACCCCCTCCGCATTCCCCTCCCCATCCCCAGGAATCCACACACAAGGCCTAGTTTCCCTCAACACCGGATGCATAAAAGCAACACTAACAAGCATATCTCTCTCCTCCTCATCCAAGTTCTCCAACTCATCATTATGCTGCATGATAATCTTGGAAATGGGATCGTCTAGCATTTGCGCCTCGATGTCTTTGCGGCGCGGTAAGAGCGTGTGCGCCACGCCGCCGCCTTGGTGCTGGTAGAGTTTTGTTTCGAGATCTGCGAGGCGCGCTTCATCGAGGGGTTGGTTGAGACGGGCTAGGATGCGCTCTGCGGATGCGGCGTCGGAGCGTTGTTGGGCTTGGAGGTCTTGGGAGCGGATGGATGAATGTCTTTGCCGCATGGGTGGTCGAAGCTCGCTTGATTCGGGGCGGGTAGAGGTCTCGAGATCTTTGTTGTGATGGGCGGTGTCGGATAGTTCCAAAGCTCCTTTGTTTTCTTCTGTGAGATCGGCGTCTGTCCCTTCGAGCGTTCCCTCCGTTTTACCGCTGTCTGTTCTGCGTTCTTCTTCGTAGTTTTCTAGTAGAGCTTTGGATTCCACATCCAATCTAACAGGAGCGTATTTGAACAAGGGACCAAGATGGTTCATGATCCAGATTTGGTATAAGACAGTGAGGACGAGTACTACAGCCATGATAATACCCTGCGGTGCACAAGCGACTTTGTCTTGGGCATTTCGCACGAGGAAGAATAGACCGACGAGACAGACTTCCATGAAGTAGAGGCCGGTGAACATTTGATTGACAGCGCTAGGGAAGAAGAGGCCGCCGCCATCGACGGTGCCGGTTCGTACACAGTAAAGGAGGTTATTTTTAATGACTGCCCAGAAGAGACTGAATGTAATGAGCATGAAGAGGAGCATTAAAGGGGCGATAGTCGAATAAACGAGCCCTAATTTGACGATTAGAATAAAACTGATATTTAGGGAGTATGTTACGTACCGATAACTGCGAAAGTAGTGTACCAGGGAACATTACTGCCAATGCGTGTCAGGTTTGTCCAGCTCAGCTTTTCAAACACTGCATCAGGCGTGTTGACGTGACCAATTACGTAGAATTTGAACAATCGAATAGTTTGTAGAATCGAAGTCGCACTCAGAGAGAGCGCCTGCACGATTAAGAACGAAAAGAAATAGTTGGCGGCCGTGGGTAGGTTCGTGGCCAGAATATTAGGTACCGATGTTGGTGTACGGATAAGTTCCTCGACAATGCTAGTAAGGCCGGAGGAGATAGTAGGAATTATAAACAATTCGAAGACGAGGAAAATGAAATACCACAGCTGAAGAGAGCGTTCGCCCTCTTGGCCAGTTGTTGCGCCTCTGGTCCGATTCGTAAGGAGGCGAAGAAGAATTGGAAGAGGTCCGCTGAGGACAATGACTTGAATGACAGGTGGAAGTGTACCTTGGACGAAGGACAGCAACCACCTAGGAAGACTGCCAACCCATTCGAGCCAGGAAGTTGATCCGGATAGAGTCGAGACGCGAGACAGGATACCGGTGAAGAATGAGATGAGACCGAACACGAATACCAGAAGGACGAAAAAGAAGAGGAAGGCAACCATGCGGATGTACCGAGAGCGCCAGGACAAATTTAAGCTGGGCCAGTTGATGTCTCCGGGAGATATTTCAACTATTCTTCTTCTCATGTGCCGAGGAGAAGTGTGGGCAATCGACTGACAAGCGAGGTGTGCCGCTTTTTGAGAGTTGAATTGGACAAAGGCGGATTGGTTTTGTGGATATTCGTCCGCCCTCTTGGTATCCATTTCGATTTCCCTATTTAGTCGAGCGAGCTCTCTCCGGCAGTAGTAGATCGTGTCTACTTTTTGCTTGAAGAAACGGCCAATGAGAGGAATCTTGCATGCGATTGGGTGCTTGTCTGGTATTCTCATAGTATCCCGTTGCTTCGGCTTCAGGAACTTGGTCCACCCAGCTTTGGTTTCCAGATCGTATTCCAAGTCTTGTCGGCAAGCTGCTGGTGATGCGGGACCCATTTCTGGGCGCGCAGTAAGTGAAGCTGGATTCTCTTCGGGTCGGACTTCTGGCGCTGCTTCATTAGGCCTTGCTTTCCGACTCTGTTTGGCCACCCTCCGAAGTAAATCGGTCTCAGCATTTTCCAGAAGATCCTCGTACTGCTTCCGAAGCTTGTCCTTATCCACAAGTGCAGTGAAATCCCGATTTATCCAAATTCTCCTTATGCCCCCCGGAAAGTCACCATACAACTCCTCCAACGCCTCCGTATTGCAAAGCTTCTTCGGGATATCCTGGATAAGAACTGTTGTACTCGACGCCTTCAATCTGTGTGCCACACTGCTGATGTACTCCTGCCTCTTGACAATATAATGGCTTAATTCCTGGTGAAAAATGTAGCAAACCCAAGCGACGACACCAATCCCCAAGAACAGATGCGCCCAATACCTGTCCGTTTTTTCCGGTGAGACGTTCGACCAGGCCAGAGTATCCAGTCCAGTAACATTATACGACACGCCAGCAATAGTATTCGTTCCCTTTCCCCCCTTCACATTGAGCGGGATAAGAATCGGCATTACGATTATCGCCATCGGCGTAAAGATCCTCAAACACATACTCAAGAACCTCAAAAAGAAATAAGCATCCATGCCCGCCTTCTCCAGCACCTCTGGATCTTCCCTGATCTTGAAAACTGCGAAGAGCCATTTGAAGGGATTGGGGTGCGGCGGTTTGATGCGTTGCTTGACAGGAACGAGGAAGGATCGCGGTTGGTAGATTCGTTTAGCCCATAGGTAGTTTCGGATGATGAGGAAGAGACCGAATTGCACTGCGAAGAGAATGAAACCAGCGGCGAGGGAGATCACGAACGTGGTGATTGTTGTCCCTTCTCGGCCCTGTGCCGAGCCTGCGGCGCCGTTGGCGGTTCCGTTGAGGATACTGATGATGTCGGACATCTTGATGGCGAGGGTCGTGTTATCGCATGGTGCGTGTGTGGTGCAGGTGAATGATACTGGAGAAGTATATCCGCGCTGGCAAGTTGATGTTGTTGCTCGCGCGATGTTTAGATTTCACTAAAAGCGGTAGGGGAATTTAGTTTGATATACATGACGTCAGTCGCCGACCCACCCCAGAATCAGGGGTAGCACTAATCCTGCACGTGAAGATTGTCTTTAAACTGCCTTTTCAAACTGGTCCGATGATAATGAACTTTCAAAACGTGTGGAATATCAGAGTAGATGCTATATTCCATATAGTAGGACAATTTGGAGGTGCACGTGCCGGCTTCCTGTTTTGCGCAATGTGGCGCCCCACTTAAGGTTTCGAAGCTGCTTCCCACTCATGTTCAACAAAATTTCCATTGCCTCACCAGAGCACCATACATTCCTCATGGCTCGTTGTTGAATGTCCTACTTGAAGTGCCAAACCACTCATACAGGTGCATCACTCAGCTCGGTGCGTTTCAGTACTCCCTATTTCTCTCCATTACCATGTATTCATCCAATCCGCCATTCCCCTGCCTAAACACCAGCTCCAGATTGTCCTTTTCGGAGGTAAAGATTCCCACTGGCTCCTGGAAGACGCGCAGCGTGTTCAAGCCTGCGCTAATCGGTCCAAGATGCGACGGAGGAGTCGAGTTTAGCGCCAGCGCCGTGATTTCCGATACTGAATCCCAGCTGTTGGAGCTGATCCCTACGATGATGCTGACGATGATGGACATCAGAACATAAAAGCAGTAGACACAGATGACTACAGTCGCAATCTTGCTGGGGATGGATTCAAAAGCGTATCCAATCAGCGATTTTCCGAACACGTCAATGACAAAAGAGCGACTCGGGTCCTGGTCGGCGAGCAGCAGGGCTTCCTCGGCGGAGATGGTACCGGAGGGGAAAGTTGACTCGTTGTATGCGGTGGTTTGAGGGAAGGAAGTTATATTTGGCCACCAGATGCCCTGCGGAATTGTCGAATCCGTTCTCTTGTATGTAGTGTTGACGTACGTGACGTTGATGGCATTGACAGTCAGGATACTCGATATGGCCGTGGAGATGATGCCGCTGATGATTAGTCTGTCCATGTACGGCACTGACCAATTATACGTCCCGTTCCATGGTTTCCCATCATCGTTAGCAAGAATGTACGATAGATCCAACAAGTCGCCGAGTGTGGGTGCTCCGATGGTTTGATTGCGCGGGCTCGCGTTCGCAGTAGCGTTGTATGCCCAAGCAGGATCAATAGAAATGACAGTTGCCGCTTCGGGCACTGCATCCATCGACCTTTCCGCTTCGATAGTAGGATAAGTCTGTACTTGGCCCAACTCTGATGTATTGACTGTCGCTGGAACCCAGCTTGCAGCAGCAGGACAGGTCCAATACCAGGGTACTCCCGTGCCCACATGCTTGAGATCTGGAGCGACCACAGCGATTATAGAGGATGCAAAAGCATATTCCTTGGGTGGAGCTGCCCAGAGAATATGCGAACTGTTTGTTTCCTTATATGAGTTGTTAAATTCGCCAAGTGTCATGTTAAGCTTTGCATCGGTCCCGTCTAGGCGTGGCCATCCAAAGTCCTGGGGTATTATTAGTTGGGAAGAAGGATCCATGTGAGTGATTGGAGTGGCTGTACAGCCGTTGAGGGGCCAAACAAAGGGCTGTCTACTCTCAAGTGACATGCTGTTCTCGAACTTGTTCCACGAAGCACTCTTACATGCGCTCATCGCATCGGCAGTAAGCTGCAAAGGTGCCGAAGTAGTATCTGCGAGCTTATTGAGCATGCGTGAACTAACACGATCGAACATAGAAGTTCCTAGTGAAGCTTGGGCAGTGTCCTTCACGGAGACATGTTGGTCTTGGCTGTTGATATTTCCGTATAATCTGCTGACAGCAGCAAAATCTCTTTCGGGATACTTAGTAACACTTCTAAGTTCAACACGATCTTTACTTACGCTTTTCCAGGGCTGTTCAAACTAAGCCGAGAAGGATGGAGGATATCCAATGTTGTAGGGAGCGTTACAGTGCATTGACCGAACAACGGTTGAATTGGGTGTGGAAGCATGAGAATTGCGCTTGACGGACCGACAACAGCAGCCAGCACGATGGCGAAAACAGTATGCAGAATCAATGCGGATTTCCTAACCCATCCCATTCCCGTGCTCTTGAACGTTCCGAACATTTCTGCTGACCAGATGTATCCTATGCTTGAGATCTGCGAGGGAGCGAATAGCGATCCAAAGGGAATACAGCCATTCTGGGTGATCTCGTACCGAACGTGGGACAGCAAAATCGCCGCAATCGAAGCTTGCATCAGAATCTCAAGGAGCTTCGCAGCGAACTGCAGAATCGAAAAGGCCGAGTTTTGTTCCACGACGATGGTTGTGAACATCAAAGCCAGTAACGTGACGCAACCCGCGAGTGGGGGAATATGTATAAGACATCTGATCAGGACCATCCATCTGTTCTTCTCGATTGCGGTTTTAGGAAATTCCACGTCCTGCCGCCACGGCGTGAAGTTGTTGAAGAATTGAAGGCCAAAGGTACGGAAAAGGATCTCGCCATATTTGTGCCAGCTTTTCCTGGGATGGCCTTGGTTCTGCGTTGCTGTGCTTGGGGTCGAATCGCGTAGATCATACACCCTTTCTTTGATGGTGTCCTTGCCTGTGGTGTACGCGCCCCTCGAAGTCGCGTTTGAGGGGCGAAAGCCCGAAGCCCGCGCCGCCATGGATTCTGTCTTTGCAAACTTGACAGCGTACGCGATGGGAAAGAGGGGAAGATCATCGGGAATAGGGGTAAGATTATGAGTGTATATACGAATAGAAGGAGGGGAGGAAATGGCGTTGAGGTGGCTTTGTACAGCCGATCTAGTGGCTGGCTGAATGAGGGGCCATGGCTTGCTCAGGCTTTGCTCAGGCTGTGCTCAGGATTGCATAGCCACAAGTGCAGGTTTGCTTAGTCATGGCTCATCTCTAACTCAGGCTCAAAGGCGGAAATGGACTTTGGTGAGGTTAGTTTTTCCTTAAGAGGATACGTAAAAGAATCTATGTCGAATCGTGCCTCTCACCGTCCAAATTGCCTACAGTGATACCGTCAACACCCTGTACATCTTGGACACCTCTCTGCTGCCTTCATGCAACTGGCTTGGCTTGAACAAAACGCGGCTCAGCGGTCAGTTGTGTCGCCTCCATAACACCGAGAGCATAATACAAGTCTTCCGGTAGAAGTCGAGGCTGAATTACCTCTGTTAGGGAGCAAGTCCTCAAAGCGCGTAAGAGTATCTATCAAACCTGTTCTCGCGAAGTAAAATACCAGTAGCTAGGATATGAGGTGATAGAAAGGCTAGGAAACAAGAGAGGGGCCAGTTCAGGCATCAGGCGTGGCAAAGTATAGTCTATATTAGATTCACTATAGGATTATTAAAAAAACTAAAATATTATACTAATTTTCGTTGACATTCTTGCAGTTTCGTCGAAGTTGTCAGCTCTACTAACCGACCTTGGGACAAAGAAAAAAAAAGTTGTGTTCAACTATCAAAGTTAAATTGACTGAGAAAAGATTTTAAGGAGGAGCTGTGATACCAAAATCACAGATCAGTTTCAGGTAATACTACGAGTTATTACCCCGTCCACCATCCTGGATAAACCCCGGGTCCAACTTTATCAAGCCAAAACTGCTCTTCCATAGAAATATCAATGAAATACGCCCTCTTACCCCCTTTCCTCCCCTTCCTAATCGAAAGCCGCACCTTCTCTCCGCCTGCAAGCCGCAATTCCCTACGATCCATGTTATCCCACCTTGCTTCGCTTTTTTCTCCGTCCCAATACTCCTTCGCCACCCGTTTGATATCGGCATCCTGGCAGTCATCTGTAAGCCCACACCAGACATTGTAGTTGTGGACCCCTAGCAACACTGCAAAGACCTGCTTGTTCTCATCAGTGAAGATCATAGTCCCACATGTTCCGCTTCCTCCCATGAATAGCGTCGTTTCTGAGTGACTGACCATCCACTTTGCATGGTCAAGCTCTGAATCTTCAATTCGAGGAAGATGGGAGGCACGCCGCGGATGCGAAATATAAAAGTTGTATTCGTTCTCTGGCTGCATCCAGTTCGATACCTCGAAGGCTGAGGGGTCATTGTCCCGAACATAGAACTCAATTTTCTCATACTGGGAAATATCGTCCGGGATCTCTCGAATCTTCCCAGGGTGTACGCGATAAAAGTTTGTGGAATCACCTTCGGTTTCCTTTTCAAGATAAATTCCCAGGGGATAGCGATCCGGGTAATTTACGCCTTGCTTCCGCTGACAGCTGAGAATGCCTATCATTACATCCCTCTTTCCGTCGGGGGATTTGCCATACGGTTTGAGAGGAAGTTTCATCCCGATGCCTTTATTGGTCATGGCGAATGCGGAGCTGTCACCGTACCGACGAATATCGGAGCAGTTCTCAAACTCCTTAGGGGAAGTGGCAAGAAGACCCCTTTTGTCTCCTTGGCTACCGTCTGTCCATGCAAAAATAGAATGGTCATCCGAGACTTTCATGATTTCGGTTTGTAAGCGGCGGAAAGCGTTCTCTCCCTCTCCATACACCATAGGCATGCTAACGCCAAATAAGCCTAACAAACAATATGCTTTGTCTTCCTCCTTCGCTGTCTCCCTCCTCGCGGCCCAAGACATCCTCTGGGCAATGCTGATTTCGCCACCATGATTCATCAAAAGAACTTGAGAAGGGATTCCACTAATTTCCGTAATCACCTCTTGTAAGCTAGATTTAGTTCCGATCTCTCTCCATTCAGCATCGTAGAAGGTCACGTATTGCGGCGCGAGTAGTTCTTGTAGGGTCCATCCCCGTTTAAACCAATCACTCTTCCGGAACGTGGAGCTTTTGGCACGGGGATCCTCTCTGCTGTCGACATCCCACAAGTAGCTGTAGCACACTTGGGCCGACCTGTACCATTGAAACATCGAGTTGAGAGCTTCAGTGAGCTCGACTTGGTCGGTTTTATCGATGCAGCATGTGTCAATCCAGATGTAATCGAATCCGACCGAAGCAGCCTCTTCGCAGCAACGTTTTATTTTCTTGAATCCTTGGGTGTTTTCCATTTCTGGTGTGCGGTTTTTCATGTCGTGAAAGGACATCTCTTGTTCTTTCCACCTGTGCGAGAGGATTGCGTAGTCGGGAATCTCTGGTTTTTCTGGGCTCGGAAACGAATCCAGCACAAGGTCTTTAGTGTGAAGAAGCCTCATTGTTTCATGAGAGTTGGTTCCTGACTAACGAGAGGATGATGACTTATGTTGAGAAAGGGTAAATTCAGGGCGTCTTTTTATTCCTCAATTATCGACGCGCTTCTGACTTTTTGGGGCCTCCAAAATAGTCTATCGGCTCAGGTGGCTGCTGGGGTGGTGGCACTCCGTGAATGCATACAGCTGATCGCGAGCCTGTAAGATGTCAGCTCAACTGCCGCTGTCACAGATATGCACAAGTTGCAGCCGCACTCCATCACAGGGACCTGGCGGACTCGTTTTTATCTAATCCTTCGCTTGATCTGCAACATTTTTCCAATCAACAGACCTTGTTTCAGCGGCAGCAGCCGTCTTTGACATGCATTGATTCGTGGCTTTGGAGGGATTTGTCAGTATTATGCAGCGATCATTTGAGCAGTTGTGTGACATTAATATATTGGTGGCGTTCCACAACTTAAATGATTGGTCGCTGAGAGGGGAGTCTTCCCCATATCACAAACCAAAGAGGGGGCTTCAGCCGCCTTGCTCACCGCTCGTGGGGGTTGTGAATATTGGGCAGTGTTTTTCGGGTATCTGTGCAACTTTCAGATATTAGTGGCGTCCTGCAAGAGACAATGCTCTCACCACACCGCCAATAAGGCTAGAAAATTCTACATTATCACGGTCGACTTGCATGCAGCTTGTGGAATTGAATGAGACTCTGCAGCTGAGTTGGCCAAGAAGTGGATTCGGTTTCCCGAGTGATCCCGCATCGGGAGCTACCACGGCAACGGCATGTGTCGGGCAATCAAAACGTCCACGTCTTCTACCCGGAGCATGCCCCTCACGGGATAAGTTTCATTTTGCGGCTCTAACACCCATGGACGTAGTAATCTTATCATAGTGTATTAATGGCGGTCAGTGAGATGGGTTCGGTTGTAAAGCCTCTGAACAGGAAGGGAAATATCTTGAAATCCGATGTTAGTCTCCTCAATTAGTCGGTTGTTCCTTTCGCGGGGTCACTTCTACCAGCGCTATGGCAACGCACTATAGTTATCAGTCTTTTGAGACCAGTGTCGAAAGAATTAAGGTGCGGATATCTGCTTTGCTTGAAGTTTATGGTTACTGACGACGAATTGTCTCTCAGAGGGCCCTTTGGATAATCAAAGATCCCCAGATCAAAGATTTAACTAGTCAGGCAGACGCTCTAGAATTTGTCAAAACAAGCTTTGTGGTATTATTCCATCTACGGGAATTACTCAATCATCAAACTGAAATTCTACAAAGCAAGAGAAGCGCCAGAATCTGGACGAGAATCGATTGAAAATATTGTAACTCTAGTCTTCCCCCTACGTCCCTGACTATGAGTCTCACAACTGACGAATGGAGGTTTGTTCGGCTTGGAGATCAAAGTCAACTGAGCAGGCAGAAGGAACTCCTCAACACCGCAGAGGCTTCAGGATGGGTTCACGGCGAATTTGTCGGGTTCGTTGAGAACAGGACCATGGGATCTGCAGTATTGAAAGGAAAACGAAATCTCAGTTCGTGTTGATATCTGCCGCTCCATTACAGGAGGTAAAATTGCTAATCTTCGGATCTAGGTGTAATTTTGCAAACTCCCCGGGACAATTTGCCTTTCATTACCCTTTCCATGTCTGAGGTCCAATCAGAGGGACATCAGAAGGGAAAGGACTGGGTTTGTCTTCTTTTTGCGACCTCTGCAATCGATTTCTCCAATTTTCTTCAAGAAGAGTCGTTCCCGTCAGACTTCAGTGGTCCCTTGAATCCCGATTACATGTATCTACCGGTAAAAATACTGAAGTGGCAGGTAGAACAAGTAAGAGATGGGATTATGAGTCTCATGCAACGAGTCTTGGATGGGGAAAAGGGGGTCACGTCTGGAAACACACAGGCGCTCAAAGGTGCTAAAGCTCAACTATTCGAACTCGGAATGGAGCACCTCAAGCTCCGCAACAGGTGGCTTTTTGCAAAAGAACTGGCTGCTAATCTGATGAAATGCTTTGACGAAATCGTGATATCGAGCAGTTCTAACGCTGGCAAGGCAAGCTATTCAAAAACCTTGAGACAGCGCGTCGAGACACAGATCGCTCTGGCCGAAATGCTGAGGCATGATTTGGAGACTATTCCGTCCAAAGTTAAGACACAACATCAGATGGTATACACTTGAGATCGGATATCACACGTAAATGCCTCACTAACAACGTCCTTAGGTTGACGCAGAACTGAGTATAATGGTACGTATTTCGCTTCCCCAATGAATAACTTGGAGTAGCCAAACTAAGATATACTTTCAGATTGCTCGATATTCCTACATAGCGGCAGATCAGGCTCGCCGCGATAGTTCGTCGATGAAGACTATTGCCACACTCACCTTGTTCTTCCTACCTGCAACCACTGTCGCCGTAAGTTTTCTAAATGATATCAATGATCCAAAGCTGATTAATGTAAGTCAATTTTTAGCATGTCTATGTTCAATTGGGGGGCAAAAGATGGGGAGTCCGTGGTTTCCAAACGTCTATGGCTGTATTTCTTCATTGCAATCATGCTTACTCTTGTTGTTCTCGGCATCTGGATACTCTGGTACAGGCGGACCCAGAAAAAGGCATCGAAGAGGACTACAAAGGATATTGAAATTGCTATGAACCACGAATCAAAGTAGATAGAAATGCCACGGACCAAAATATGTTACATCGTTACCCGTGTTGGAATTGCCTTCAGTTTCGTCTTTGTAGCCTTTCCAACGCGGTATATCTTGTACTCATCAGGAAGAATTTTGGGATAGGATTCCACCATTGCACGATCAACATCCTGCCAGACTTTGGGTAAGTCCCTCCATGGCTCCAAAAAAGGACTAGTCCTTTTCCCCTCCGCTCGTGGGCCAAGACGCCACTGTTTCTGTAGACGCTCCGAGTTCCACCGTTCGTGCTCTTGCTCTGCTAAGCGGTCTAGCTCTTCCTTTGTGAATCTCATGACGGCAGTGCGATTCTCGTCCTTTCTCGCGAGGAAACACGAAATCATGCGCAGTTTCCTAGGGATCTCCGCTGCATGGGCCCGGTCAGACTCCCTGAACTCTTCGTCGAGTTCTCTCCATGGCTTCGATGAATCCTGTTCTCTGAATTCCTTCAACCCCTTTTCTGTCGTTTCCATACCCTCTCGATACCTAACGTACGTCTCATGAAGGCGCTCTGAAACCGTCTCTCTGATGTGTTCTGGCAGCGTGTGGAAGCGGGAGTATCTGAGGAAATTTTCGTAATCGAGGTGGAGGCCCAGTTGAGATTCAGGCGGAAGAGCCGCTCGCTCGAAATTACTTTTACCTGTGACTTTGCTCATGGCGAGAATCGATTTCAAAGACCTCAGGCCATGTCGATACGAAGGGATCAGCAGTAGACCATCAAGAACGCTCTCGTCGATACAAATTCCTTCTTCTGATAGTAATCGAGGCTCCCGTTCTTCAAGCAATGCGCGAAGGACAACTGCCCGTCGAACGGGATACATAACATCGTTTTCGTCGACTTCATCGATGCCCAATACGTTAACGAAAGTATGCAGGCAGCTGAGAAATTCTTGCGCTTTGGGGATAATTTCTTTCTCTTCCAGCTTTTCATCCAAATTTTGCCTTTCCTTATTTCCCAGATCTATACGCTCCTCAAAGCTTTCAAAAGATGGAGCAGTGCTAGATCCTAACAGAAAGATTGCGTGGCCAATATGTCGCATCTCGCCATGGTCGAAGACCTGGCCTGCATGCATGGGAGGCAGTAGATGGGTCAGCCAGCCGAGCGCCTTACCGGAAAGATCAGTGTCAAAATCATGGATGTAGACCAGAGGGAGAATGCCCGAGAGTGTGCAGTCTCTGACTGCGTTGAGAGCGAGCGAGAGGTCTTCAGGATTTTCGAACTGAGAAAGATTGATCCGCAGATGCCGACTCTGTCTTCCACTTGCAAGAACTGCCTCATTTGCCACTTGCACGGCCGCGAATGATTTCCCCGAGCCTCTGGACCCAAAAACTCCAATATTGATGGGCTTAGTCTGAGGAGCCGACAAGTACTCGTGTATGGCGTTGAACATGGTACGGAAAGCCTCGATTTCCGATCTATCGAGTAGAACCAGGCGACCGAACTGTGCGACGGGAATCCAACTTGCAGCAGAATGTGTTCCTTTTTTCACTATACCGTGTGCAACTTGCACAGGGTCTCCGCTATTGTGATGTAAGATAGACCAATGCGAAGTCTTGCCGCTGGAAATATCTTCAGAGGGGATCGAGAGTGTGATTAATGACTCGTTTGGTGGCGAGGTCTGCATAATATCAACAGTGGGACATATTGGCCTGCCGAGTTTGCCATCATTCCTGAGTCCTAGCCGCGCGAAATTCCTCATAGTATCGAGACCGAATTTAATGCCTTTTTCCCAGGCTGAGTCTGGAAACTGTGCTACCTTGGTCGTTAATCCTGCAATGAAAGCCTCCGCAAGACCTGGGGGAGGACTTATTTCGAGCCTCCTTGTATACCCCCCTTCCGCGTTGAGCGGGTCGAAGAACAGAGTTGGTTCGATCATGTCGCGCCCGCGATGATATATGACTCCATCACACCCAAAGAGCACTATCAGGTGAGCGCAGCTTACTATCGTGTCGAGTTTGCCATTTGAGCCCAGTTTTTCCACGAAATCCTCACAAGTTTTTTCCCATGAGAGTCCGTGACACAACTCAATTCCCTCCGCCCGAAGATGGTCCGCACTAACAACAACGATGAGCTTCTGTGTGTTCTGTGTGCCATCTCTCGCTTTGGGTCCACGACGGACAGCGTCCCAAATCGATCCAACGCCTAGGGGAGGAGCCATGTGGTAAATCAATACTCGAGGCCTGCTTTCGAGGAAAAGGTCAACTGCTGCTTCGGTATCGGACTTATTAAAGTGGTGTTCAGCATCTTGGTAGACTAGGATTTCCAAATCGCCATTCGTCTTAGGTGGCGTGGAAGGGGAATACCAGATCGGTCTGGTATCTAGTACCTTCCTGTGCTTTACTTTGAAAGTATATGGCGCTTTGATCACTTCGCCTAAGATTTCCAGTTCAGTTATAGCATTAGGAGCACATTGTAGGAAAGAATCCTGGCAGACCACCGGCGTCGGCCAGTGTATTTGGCAATTGTGCTGGTCGGCTGAGGCTAGTAAAAGGTCTGCAATGAGGGCAGCACCACTGCTCCATCGATGGGCGGATAGCTTTTGTTTATCGCGCTGGCTTGAGGCGGAACTAAATGGCGATGGGTAAACAATCAAGTCCACGGGAATATTTCCTGCGACCAGAATATGACCAGCGGATACTGCCGCAGGTCGCAAGCTCGACATGGCGAAAATTGGAAATAGCAGAAGCAAGCCTCGACAACTCGAAAATGATGCTTCTCTGGGACGGACACGAGGCTGAGGGCTGCGACGTAATTGCAGGGGCCGCCACATATTATGTAGGGTGTAGCCCAGCTCCATATGCAGTGTTACCACCCTTTACCTATGTGGCGTTGTATGGCTTCAATTGTGTCTCACCGCTTGTGATCGAAAGGGGTAATTGTAGAGGCAGAATGATTTGACAGCAGCAAGCCACAACTCGTGGCTCCGTTAGGACGGTGACTTCGATAGTTTGAGACGGAATTCCTCGGATCGTTTCAGAGCAATTCATCAATATTCGGAGCTGCGAGAAAAAGTCTAGTCATCAATACCACCCCACTCACTATCCTCCCCCACCACCCTCTCCTCCCCCTCCATCCTCTCAGCCTCCTTCGCCCGTCTCCTACTCCCCTGAATCGCCCCCTTCCGATTATGTTCCAAGCGTCTCTCATACCCACTCTTAGTACTAATCTGCATCCTGCCCTTCGCTCCCTTTGCCTCCTTCCCTTCTTTCCCTTTCCCCAATCCTCCTCTCCTAGCCTCGACACCATACATCTTCAATTTTTTCTTCTCCTCTTTACTAGGCTTGGGCAACGCATCCAGTAACCATTTCTGCATACTTGCTTCGGAAGGCGATTTGCCGGCAGCCTTTTCGCTTGCGGCGATGATGTTTGCTATATCACGGACGTAAGGAATGTCTTCCTTTGTGTAAAAAGTCACGGCTACACCGCCGTCTCGTCCTGCTCTTCCAGTGCGCCCGACGCGGTGGATGTACGCAGCGCCGGAATTGGGGACATCGTAGTTTACTACGCCGTTGATACCACGGAAATCCACTCCTCGAGAGAGAATATCGGTGGTGATGAGGATCCATATTTCGCCGTTACGGAAACGTGACATGATTTGTGAGCGTACAGTATCGGAGAGGTCAGAGTGTAGGACTGCGATACGGGAAGAACCACCTGCTTCGGCGGGGATATCGTAGAGGAGTTCAGAGTGCAGCGCAACGGCACGAGGGATGGTTTGCGTGAAGACTAAGAACGGGGGACGAAGGGACGGTGTTGAGGCGGAGGATGAGGTAGGGTGCAGGAGTTGACGGAGAGCGAGGAGCTTGCCGGGTTCCGTGGCGGCGTATGTCAGGGTGTGAGTTAGGTTTGGGATGGCGGAGTCCTTGAGGCCGACTACCAGGCGGACGACGTGGGAGGGTGAGGTGATGTCGAGTTTTGAGCGGCGGGAGTTGATAGTTGTGGATGCGAGAGTTTCGATGTTGGAACCCATTGTTGCGGACCAGAGAGTCACGCGGAGATTGGGGCTTGCGCAGGAGTTCCAGATTCCTAGGGTTTGGTCTCTGAATAAGGGATCTAGGAGAACGTCTGCTTCGTCCAGGATTAATGTTTGGACGGTTGGTAGTGATGTGTCCTTCTCTTTAGAGCCCATTGAAATGGCACTGAGTAAGAGTCCGGGAGTTGTAACCAAAATATCAGTCTTCGTGACCGGTTGAGACGACCTTTTGGGGGCCTCTGCGGCTTCGTTCCCGCTTTCTGCCTCGTCCTCACTTTCACTAGAACTCCCTTGATCAGAATCTTCGCTTCTAACAACTCTCATGCCCTTTCGCATTCCAACAATCTTCACCCCGGTACCAATGCTGAGCTTCTTGGCTTCATTGACAATCTGGGTTGCCAGCTCCTTCGTTGGAGCTACGATGATTGCTTCCAACTCATGCTCCTCCTTGTCTTCCTTATGCCTTCGCCTCTGTATGATCGAGTTTACAGCAGGTATCAAAAACGCCAAAGTCTTGCCACTTCCCGTAGGAGCAATGGACAATAGATCAATAGTTGAAAGTTCCCCAGCAGCGATCCCCAATTTGTTGGCAGACTCTCCTAACGCAGTTGATGGCTGTAGAAGCAGAGGCAAGCTCCCCATCTGCACCTCTGTTGGAATCTTGTATCCTTGGTCTGCCAAATTCTCTGCCATTCGCCCTGATATCCCATATGTAGTCTTCAGCTCGCTGAATGTGGTCAATGGCTGGGGGTATAGTTGCTTGTGTTCGTTCTTCGTGCTCTTGGGCGTCTTATTGGGTTTCGACTTCTTCGACTTTTTGACCTTTTTCACGGTCTGCTTTTCCCCCGGTAGGAGAGTGACCTTTAGTCTATGGGATCGTAGTATTTGTCGACATTCTCCTTCGTCCAGCAATTTCGGCGCAAGTTGGGCATTGCTGTCCCGCGATTTCGGTGCTTTCTTTCCATCCTGAACCGGCGTAGTCTTCTTCAACTTTGGCGCTGCACTTTGCGAGGCGAAGAAATTGAGAGCTTCTTCATCTTCCTCCTGCGACTGCTCCTGCTCCTCTACCTTCTCTGCACCCCGCTTTCTCTTCGTGCCTCTCGATTCTGGATTCGCATCGTGGTATAATTGAGGATTTGCGGAAGTTCCTGCGGACGGTAACTTGGTCGTCTTTGCTCCTGCGAATTTATTGGACTGTTTCGTCGACCTGGAGAGGATTTTCAGTATATCCATGTTGGGCTTGTTGTGTTGATGAAAATCACAGAGCTTCGGAAGAAATTATTCGAGAAAACGAGCAGGGATGTTCTGATGTTCTGCCGCTTCACACCGCCTGGCCGGCGCTCAAGCCTTCTGCAAGACAACGACGAGGGGGGTCGCTAATTCTACCTAGGCACTGTCCATCGGACAATCTCTCCCTCCCGTTTTCCCCATCAAGGTTAAACCTCGTCTCTCGTCCATGTTTTAGAACGCCAACGCCTTCTCCGCACTTTTATATCATCATTCTTTCCCATCAATCCACAATCCTGAAGTCTTAATCATAAATTCCTCACTTGTCTACACAATGGTTGTCCCCGGAACCACAGTCACGTCTGAAAGCAGCCTCTCACTCAGCGACACGATTCTGACCATAAAGGGTCCTCGTCCTACCAGTCTTTACTCAACATATGCTTGCAATGGTACGACATTCAGTGGCTATGGTCATGGCTGCATGATGAGTACGCCCAGCTGCGAAGTAACGGGAATGGTCACTACTATGAACGTTTATGGCCGTTATGTTATCGAATGCACTTCGTCTGGATCTGTCACGGCGACTTCGGGAACGGTCGAGCCCAGCGGAATTGCAGTTCCAACTGTATCACTTCACCACACTCCTCTACCAACTTCGGGCGTTACAAACAGCGGCGTCATAACCAGCACCTTCGTGGTCAGCTCTCAGGTACAATCTACGATTACTACAACTCCTGCGGCTACAGCTACAGTTGCTCCCAATCATGCTCCGAGGCGCTCAAATGCGTCATTGGGGGTTCCTGCAGTTCTTGTCATTTCTTTGATCGGGGCCTTCATTTGCAGCAATATCTACTGAAACGTTCAATATACATCCTACTTTATTTGGGCGATAAGAAGCTGCTCCGAAGCTCCGAAGCTCCCAGGCACGGAAAGCTGGCCAATTATTCATTACACACGATAATCGTGTACTTCAGGAAGCAATCTGCGATCCAATCCTTGGACAATCCTTGGAGAAAATTCGTTTTTGTTATTCAGATACACCACCCGCGTTTGATCAACTGATGTTCTTGACTGACGTGGTGCTTCCCTCCGAGACATGCCACTTCGGGCACGACAACACCAATCATTCCAATTTCGCCAGGGGCTCTCCGACCCAGTACAACATCCCACCTTATGATCAACATCGAAACTCGAAACACCATCCCCACGAACAGTTTTGATAACCCTTCATTAATACCACTTTATTCTCATCACGTGGTTGCGGCTATGGCCGGTCTTTGAAAGCTCCCCCGCTGATTGGAGCGGGTAAGACAGGATAAATTGCTTGACATCGTCGCGGGGTCAATTTGGTGGGGGCAGGTCTTCCGAGCCACCATCAAAACCACCAGCTCCGTCAACGGACTGGACATTCTTCCCAGCAGACTCTGCAAACACAAAATTTTCCCTCGAGCTACACAAATCCTCAAACATCAACTACATCTGCAAAATCACACACAATGGCAACGGCTACCGAAACAAGCAGCGTAAGTTACCCCGCTATCATCTCAAATCCCAACTAACATCACCGCCCCAGAACCTCTCCTTCATCCTCAACAAACCCTTCGACGTTACCTATGAAGAGCGACCTAAACCCACAATCGAATCCCCGCATGATGTCCTCGTCGCCATAAACTACACCGGCATCTGCGGCAGCGATGTACACTACTGGGTCGAAGGACGCATCGGCCCCTTCGTTGTCGAGAAACCAATGGTGCTCGGCCACGAATCAGCCGGCACCATCGCCGCTGTTGGATCCTCTGTCAAATCCCTGAAGATTGGCGACCGCGTGGCCATCGAGCCAGGCTTCCCTTGCCGCCGCTGCGAGCCGTGTTTGTCTGGCCATTATAATCTGTGCATTGATATGCATTTTGCTGCTACACCTCCCATTGATGGAACCTTGACGGGGTTTTATGCCAGTCCGGAGGATTTTTGCTATAAGTTGCCTGAGGGTGTTAGCTTGCAGGAGGGCGCGCTCATTGAGCCGCTGGCGGTCGCCGTGCACATCGTGAAGCAAGCTGAGATCAAGCCCGGACAAAGCGTGGTTGTTATGGGTGCTGGCCCAGTTGGGCTACTATGTTGTGCTGTTGCCAAGGCGTATGGAGCGTCCAATGTCGTCAGTGTGGATATCGTGAAGTCGAGACTGGAGTTCAATGCTGGCTTTGCGGCGACGCATACTTTTATCCCTGAGCGCGTACCTGCTGAGGAGAATGCCGCGAGGTTGTTGAAGGAAACTGGCCTACCGGATGGTGCGGACGCGGTCATTGATGCAAGTGGTGCCGAGCCTTCGATCCAGACCTCGATTCACGTCGTACGAAGGGGAGGCGTTTACGTGCAAGGCGGAATGGGGAAACCTGATATCACGTTCCCTATCATGACGCTTTGCACAAAGGAAGTTACCTGCAAGGGTAGCTTCAGATATGGGAGTGGAGACTACAAGCTCGCCGTTGAGCTTGTGGCATCAAAGAAAGTGGATGTCAAGAGGTTGATCACAGGCACGGTGAAGTTTGAGGATGCGGAGCAGGCGTTTAAAGATGTCAAGGCCGGGACGGGAATCAAGTGCTTGATCGCGGGACCTAATGAAAAGTTGTGAGTTTGTATCTAGGTGTGGAACAATGATGGACATAAACTTCGAATTTGGCGGTGAATATATAGGAGCAATTTTTCGGTGTAAGTAGTTAGTTACCAAGTGGATCTTTCACTCATAGTATATAAGCGCATGGAATCCATCTAATCTCATCAAGGTGCACAGAGATGAAGGGTTTCGATATCAGGTATCTGGATATAGCCCACACGCCAAGTGACTGCGATCATGTGGCGAATGCCCCAGAACCTTTCATACTATTTCTTTTAAAAAAATGAGAACATAGACCTTGAAGTGGCACACTCAATTCAACTTGTTCAAGACACTTTGGCTGCTGTCTTCATTGCCTTAGCCTCCTTGGATTTAGAGACAGGTCGAGACGAGGCTTGATGTGATTCATTCCATCGCCGAGGGAATCAAGATCAAGATTTTCGGTTGGAACCATGCGGTCTTCATCGACCGTTCATTTTCAGCGACAGCAAATCCCTCCCCGACAGTAAATGAAATCTCCTCCATCAGCCCCCACATCCAACACCCCGCAGCTACCCCACACCGTGTCTCAAAGCTAGCAAGAAATTTTGAAAGGAAATAGAACTACGCCACCATACCGCTCACATTCAAGCGTGTGTGCATTGTTGGTGTTTAGATCCGTGATTCATTTTGATGTTTCAGCAAATGTTTGGATGGAGTTTTTATACATCCCCTTCTTCCAAATTTTCTTTTCATTGCTGGCATTTGAAATGGAAACGGTGAATAGCGGCTCAAGATCACGTTTTTGGAGGGAGTGGATGAGGGGTTTGGGTATAAAAGAACCATGGATTATCAATTGGGATTCTCAAGCAATCAACTAGCTATCATCGATGAAGCGCATATTGAGCCGCGGCAGGATGAGAGAAGTTAAGGAGTTTGGGTAGTGATGTGAGGGCTGTAGACTGGGGAAAGAAGGAAGGGCATTGGGGGTTTAGGGCGTGAGGAAATTTGACTTTTACTAGAGATTTTTGTTGTCGATGAGAATGTTGCTGTCATGCAATTCGTTCATTCATTCATAATTTGAATTTTCAATCCTGCGTACTTCATCAAGATACTTGCAGGACCACCAAGCCTCAATTTAGGAAAAGACGCTGGGTTTTTGTAAGACGGTTTCACGCTGGCAAGAGAGCCATATTCTTGCTCCATGCAATTGCCTTGCTTGTTTGATTCAAGTTCGAAATAGAGCAGTGGCAATTTTATATCTAAGATTCGTGGGTCTAAGGTTCAGTTCGGAAGATGAATGCGGGGTTTTTGGAGGTATAAATGATTTTGATTCGATTCAGCAAGACAGAGAAATGTAGCACAGAGAAGCCAGACTCGTTCCCGAGATTTTCACTCGTGCTTAACGGGTTATATACTAAGTGGGCTAAACTTTTTTACTCTCCCCAAAGTAAGTAGCTAGGTGTGGTAAAATGCTGCTGAGTTTTTCAAGGGAGGATGGCTTTTCGTGACAGCAACCTGATTCTTGACAGCAACTTTAGCTATCTCTGAATAACTAGATAATGAGAATAATGAAAGAGTATTTAAAAGCTACAGTCCTCAAGTCAAGCCCCAACCCCTGCTTAAAGTATTCCCCGCTGGCTAGGTGGCGGAAGCAACACCATATGGATTCGTACAGAGTCCTGTTTTGTACTGCCGTGCCCTTTCTCAGAGCATCGTGCTGTATATTTATACTTCTTGGGATTGGGTGGGAATGAGCTGGATTCGGTGAATAAGCAGTCCAGGAAAATTGTAGGATGAAGCGAGGTTGGGGTATAAAGGGACACTCGGCTTTATATATCTAGCAAAATAAGAAGTAGCGATGCGAAACATGGTGTGGTATTGCTCTTTCTCATTAGGGTCCGACTTCAACCCAACTTGTTGTCCGCAGCTCTCAAAGCCAAGCATTCCATTCTTGTTCTTCAGGTATAACTTATTGTGATGAGAGTATTCATTGCTGTCAAGAAATTTTTTCTTTCACTTAGAGCATTCAGTCAATGAATTCAATACTCGCGAACTCTATTTCTTCATACAAGATAGCCTCCGTAATGAGTTACAGCCCTTTCTATGAATGAAGATGCCCCTTATTCCGCCGTTTTGTGTGGTCTCAAGCCATTCTGCAGAATGTTTTGGGGGTTGAAGAACAAGTATAACGTTTCGCGAGTCTTTTATAATAGAATTCAGTTGTGTAATTAAGGGTGAATATCATGCGGGGGGGGTATTTAAAGGATGACCAGACTTGAATCAAAGGCAAAACAGCGGACTATGTCCTGGAGAACAAGGAGATAGGAGATGGATGGTACTTCGAGTTTTAGGCAGATACAGCAATATCAATGAGCGGTGAATCACAGCTGAATGATTAGTGGTATTTATGAAAATAGTTTTGAGTTGCTATGCATTGGATATGCTGGCAGCATCCTCGACAGCAAATATGGGCCTGACAGCAATTGGATTTCTTTCCACTCAGCCAATTTTAGCAGCAGCTTAACAAGCACTTCTCTCACCGGTACTCTGCATCTTGAATTGGGAAAAGTTGGGGTTCGTGGTCAAGATTTTCAAGGGCATGGGTTGTTGGGGACAAGATCAACCAAAGCGACTAACTCTCTCTGGGGAATGTCTGAGGAATTTATATCAAGTTTGAGATTATTGTCAGCTCGAAAGTCCCAATTTCTAATTTGTATAGTGAAGTGTTGGCATTGACTATCATGAGACGCAAGGCATCTGCTTTAGGAAGGGAGTAAGTAAGAGTTGGGGCCACCATATACGGCCCACCTAAGCGAAAACCATGAAAATACACCTTGTTATAAAATAATTATAATTATTTTGCTTTTAAATTAAAATTGTAAATTAATTAATAATAATTAATCCATATATTATAATTATATTTTTAATTTTATAAATTAATTATTTTATATAATATTTAAAATTATATAAATTAAATTAATTTTTAAATTTTTTAAATTTTTTATATATATCTTTTTTATTTTTGAATATATATAACAATTTTTTTAATTGTTTTTTATTTAATATCAGATTTGTTTTATTAAATTTAAATCTAATAAAAAAGAAAATTAATTGAATCTATATATTTTATATTTTAATTAAGATAATCAAATATTTTTAATATAAATTTTATTCCGGACCTAGATTGTCAAATAATAGGAAAATCATAAATTATAAAATTTATTAAAAATAAATTTTAGAATAAATATTTTTATAAAAATTAATTCTAATTTATAATCTCAATTTATTATTTTTTAAATCATGATCAAAATTTTTTTAATTTATAAATAAATTATATATAATTTGTATAATATTTTTCATTTATTTAATATATTATTTAAATCTTATTATATTTTTTAATTTTAAATATAATTTTATTAGATTATATAATTTTTTTCCAATTTTTTTTTATTTTTTTTTATTTTTATAAATTATATAAATTTATATTTTTTATTATTAATATTTTTTTAATTTATTTACATAATATATAAAATCTTGGTTATAATATCAGGACCCCCACAAAGTATCGGATTAGTGGGATTCTCGGCTAATCCTAGGATTATATCAGAATCCTAATAGATTTCCATTCTCGTTGGGATTAATATAATTAATTAAGATTTTTAAAATTAACAATTTTTGTTTAAATTAATAATATTTTATATATTCAAATGTTTATTTGTATTAAATTTAAATACAAAAATATTAAATTTTATATAATCAGTTTTTTATTATATAATCGATATTAAATATTAATAATATTATATATATATAATACAAATATATATATATATGTATATTTTTAAAAAAAATTCAATATAATTAAAAATATTTATATGAACATAGATAATTATAATATAAAAACTTAAACAAATCTATTATATAATCTATATATTAATTAAAAAATTTAAAATTAAAATTTATTATTATTAATAAAAAAATTCTATTTATAGAAATTAATTATTAATATTATTAAAATTAATAAAAAAAATTAATAATCTAATCCTAATTAGATTAGATTTTTAAAAAAGTTAAGATTCTTAAATGAGAATTGTTAATTTTGTTAATCTGATCAGATTCTCGACTAATCACGGGAAACCCGCGAATCTATTAAACTGATTTTTTCCGAAAAATGTGAAGGTGCTGATGAATATATAATATTAATAATTTATATAATATAATTCTCGACGAATAATATATAAAGAAATTTGGATTTTTAATTAAATCTTGATTTAAGTAAAAATTAATTAATATATCGATCAATTTTTAAAAATATAATAAATATATTAATGAAAAGGCCAAATAATAAGAAGAGTATACCGCATCCCTTCTAATAGCAGTTTGAACTTAATAATAAGGAAAAAGAATCTTATCTTTGTTTTTCTTTCTATAGAAAGAGAGATCTTATATTTATATACAAGATCTCAGGAAACTAGCTAAATCACATGATCAAGCCCATCACCAGATCACCCACTACATTAACGGATTTATTTAATAAATATCAAATAAAACTTCAGGTTTTTCTTTTTATATATACAGTGATTTCTTTTTTAATAAAAGATATACCAAATAATATATTAAGGAAAAATAATTTTAAAAACAATCTATTATTAGAAAAATTTATTATATTCTAAATTATAGATTATTCGTTATTCTTTTTTTAAAATAAAAAATTTAATATAAGATTATTATTTATTTTAAATTATAAAACAATTGAGATAATAATTATTTATTAATTAATATTCTAAGAAGGAGGATAGTAAAATTAACGCGAAAACGCGTCTTGCTTAGGTGGGCTGTGTGTGGTGGCCCCTACTCTTACTACCTGAGCTCTACCTTTTGTGAATATAATCTCGCGAGTAAGCATTTGGGATTTTCACTACTGAAAGAGAAATCCGGACCACAGAATATCATACATATGTTGCTCTTCTCTTTGAAAAGCTGACTAGACTCTTATTTCCTTGAACCTTAAAAACCTTTCTAGTATCCGAGTCATTTGTTCAAGCCAAGGCACTGTTGGGATGGCTTATTTTGTTGCCAATGATTCGTTTGCTGTCGTGAAGATAGTTACATTCATTGCAATCGATATTCAATTGCAGATAGCTTGGGTTAAGCTGCAGATTTGCTTGGTTAGGCTCAGGTCTCCCATATCATGGGAATTGCCATGAAGAGATGTTTTGCCAGAAACAGGCAGCTCCATGAGGCCGTTAGTAAAGGCTGAGACGATTATGCTTTGACATTGGCGGTATATCATCGGATACTTCTATAATATTGTCAACATGAGGGCGCTAATTCAAGTAAACTCGTTGAGGCTTGATGAATTTTACTTCGAAATCTTGGTAAGAGTAGGGGCCACAACTTACCGCCACCCTGAAGCGAAAATATTATTTTTTCAAAATTTTATAACTTTTATAACTTTTTATAATTATTTTTAAAATTAATATATATTATTATATATTATTAAAAATTAATGAAAGAATATAATATATTAATTATAATTTTTATTTCATAATAAAAACCAAATATATATATTATTTTATAAATAAATATTTGAATTATAATTTTATATTTATATAATTATAAACATTTTAATAGATATTTAATAAATATTAATTCTTTTTTAATTTATATATAATATTAAATAAAATTTTATTATTTATTCTATTTTGAAATTAAAATATATATTATTAATAATAATATATTTTTTTGAAAAAAGATTAAAATAAATATTTTTAATATATTTTATTTAAATTTTTGATTTAGAGATTGATTTAAAATAGTTATATTAATATAAATAATTGATAATTTAATCTAAAAATAATATATATAATAAAATTTTAAAAAATCAATAATTATTAATTTTGTATTAAAATATTTATATTTAAATAAAATTAAAATTCGATATTTTATATTTTATATTAATATTTAAATTTTAAAATATATAAAATATATAATTAAATTAAAAGAAATTGTTACTTTTATTTAATATAATATAAATTATATTATAAAATTTTGAAAATATAGAATTTTTAATGTTCTCACTTAAAGGTGGCAGCGAGCTGTGGCCACAACTCTTACATTGTAAAGTCAAGACTTCATATCAAACGACCAATTTATCCCAAACATATCCATGTGGCATGAATAAGCTTTCCCAAGTTGTTTAGATTGATATTTACATTACATCTCTCAGAATCTGGTCCTCTTCACTCCTTATTCAAAAATAACGTCAAGCATCTCAGGAAAGGGCAGCGGCAAACCAGCATTAGCAATTTCAGCCGGCAGCATCCTACCCTCCCCATACATGTCAAAACTCACCTTCCCACATCTCTTCAGTAGCTCTAATATCCGCTCCCACTCAATACTCTCCGAAAACCTAATCCGCTCCAGCGTATTCCTCTCTCCAAACTCCACATCCCACCTGAAAATCAAATGCATCCTATAATCCTCATAATATCGTCCAGGGTCCTCATTATCATGCGTAATCCAAGCTTTCGCAGTCAGGAAAAAGCTCTGATGACCACGCTGAGTCTGCTGTTCGAACTTAATACCGACTCTGGCGTCTTTGATATGCGGCAGGTCTCGGAGGCCAACTTCTCGGACTTCGCGGTCGTTTTTCGAGAATTTGTGGTAGGAGATGTATTCACCAGTTGTTTCGGAGCTGGTCAGCCTGGGTGGTAGGAGCTTTTGGTTCGGGACTACTGGTGGGCTTTGGAGAGCGTTCAGTAGGAGGCAGGTGAGACGGGTGTATGTTTGGGCTGATTCTCTGGGGATGCGGAGGTGGTCTGTACCGGTTGGATTTCTAGAGCGCCGCATTTTGATGGTTTGGAGTTTGGAGTACTGTGGGGTGTGGAGGAATGTAAACGGGCACATATAGATTGAATTCTGGAAGCATTGGAAGTTTCGAGCTAGTAATTTCTATTCATTTGTGATTGGCTTGTAGGAGGCAGATTGACCTGTCAGATTTTCGAGTCTAGGCTAGCATTACGATAAATTTTGCTCCTTTACGGAACACAGTTCAGACCCAAGGGCGATTCATTAGGCAGAACGATCCAAGATCTATTGTCCAACGCGTAAAGTTCGAGATACTGAGCATGAAGCTTCTCGATTCTACATGCCCGAGACCTTCGTTTGATATATCAACACTTGCTCCATTCTACCCATCCCTGCGTGAATGCATCTTCGAGATTGTCATCAGTCTTCTCCGCCTCCTCGGGCTTTCTTAAAAGCCCTTTCTCTGTCCATTTCACGATAGTCTGTCTCCGCAGCAAATTTAAAACTTTCTCCCAATCAGTACTGTTGTAGAGATCAATCGAATTTCTCAAGAACTCATTTTTAGGATCAAGCATCCATCTGAATTCGCATTCCGTAATGAGTGAAACTCCTGGCTGCGTTGAAGCAACGTTCCCAGCGAGGTTGTACGCAGTAGCCTCACTCTTGACGCAATAAACGAAGGTATTGTCGACCTTAGACTTGGAAATTCCCACTTCTACAACAATGTGGTCTATTCCAGTGGTCGAGACGTCGGAATAAACTTGAGCTACCTCTGCTGATGCTGCAGGAAAAGACTTCATTGTCAGAACTTTGAAAGGTATGTCGTCGGCTGCACTGAAGAATTTCTGATTAGGATCCGGTAAGAGTTTAGTTGGGGGCTGTAATATATTCGCAAGGAAGCAATGGAGCTTCGTCAAGTAGTCTGCTAGCTCCCATGGACTGAAAACTCGAACCAAAGCATGTTCAGCAGGCGGGCGCCAAGGTTTTACCTCATTCCTTTTCTTCATAACGCAACTGAAAATGCAAGATTCCTTCAATTCATGTAACTTTCATCTTCCTTTATACATCTCAGCTCTTGTTCACAATGGCTATTGTTTGGTTTGCAAGATCACCAAAGCGGTCCTTCGACTATTATGTATTAGGGTCATAGTTCTTGAAGTGACTGGTATTATGAATCAATTTTCCCATTCTTGTGTCCCGTATGGGGTTAGTAAGCTTACTGCTCTTGCTCAGGCGCTAATCATCCTCAGCTCACCTTCGGCTTAGTCGACTTGCTTGAGGAACCTGAGCATTTTAAGTAACTCACTTGAATACCTTGAGTATTCCTGAGTATTTTAAACAGTTCGCCTAAAAAGACCTAAATAAATCTAAATAAGATTTATTATATCGTTATATAATTAATTATATTTAATTTAACTTTTATTCTCTTTTATATTAATTTTGTCAAATTTTAATAAAATATTTAAAAAATCTAAATAAATTCTTAAAAAATCCAAAATAAATATTTAATATTTTGTTTATAATATAAATTAATTTTTAATATAAATATCTTTTAGAATATTTTTTTTTTTCTTATAATTTTTTTTTTATTTTATATTTATCTTAATTTGAATATTTTTTATTTACTTAATTTTATTATTTAATCAATTTCCCAAATCTTTTTACATCGGTAAAAATCTGGGGCGTCGTCACGTGTAGCGATGGCAGCGACATTGCGATCGATGTTCTAACAATCCTACGGTCGTGATCACGTGACAGTTTTTAAATTATTTTAAATACTCTAAGTCCCTCTATAATAGCTAAGTATAATACCTAAATAATATTATTATAATACGCTAGTATATACATATATAAAACCTTGGCCTAGAATCAAACTTTGCTTAAAACGGCTAAATTTAATATTATTTAATTTTTTTGTAAAACTTTTATAATATGAAAACCCTACCAAACTCTTATAATTGGCCATATATTTTTAGGTACTTAATACACGAAGTATTTATTTTTAAATATTTAATATACGAAATATCCATTTTTAGATACTTAATATAAAAATAAAAATATATTTGAAATATTCTAAAATAAAATAATTTTATTTTCTAATAATGTTAATAATATATTAATAATAAATCAATGATATTAGTAATGAATTAGTAATACCAGCGATAGATTTGAATTCTAGCGATGCCAAAATATTTTACTAATGAAACCAGATTAAAATAAATTAATTATAATTTTGGTATTTTATTTCTATTATTTTATAATTGATCTTTATTTATAATATAAAATTCGAGTAAATTATTTATAAATTCGTATTCGAATTTAGAATTATATTCAAATATAATTTGATAAATATATCGATTAATCTAATTATAATATTATTAATAGATTTACAAGTATTTTTTTATAAATAACAAAAAAAAAAAAAAATAATAAAAATTAAATAATTATATATTTT